>Ga0180438_10004182_pt1 | contig 20969 bp, 39 predicted proteins | sample SS_ome_12_FD_132455 | JGI IMG/M metagenome (GOLD analysis project Ga0180438, IMG submission 132455) | Hypersaline lake sediment archaeal communities from the Salton Sea, California, USA - SS_3_D_2 metaG | ecosystem: Environmental > Aquatic > Non-marine Saline and Alkaline > Hypersaline >... | reverse complement strand
TAGGTACGTACGCAGATGTATGGAGGCGGCGTTTCAAGTGGTCGACGACGTTCACCCCTACGCCGTTGCCCGGGCAGCCGACCAGCTCGCCATGCTCCAGCGCTACCTGGACGACGATGGCCATACGACCGACTACTACTGGAACAAGCTGTCAAAGCGGCTGGAGCGCATTGTCAAGGACGCCATGAAGGCCAAAAACAAACGCTACAAGAAGAAGGAGGCAAAGAATGCGAAACGATGACGTCAAGGTGATCCTGGGTTTGGTGGTTAGCCTTTTTCTCGTGGTCACGAGCTGCACGTTCCAGTACTGGACGTATGACACGACCACGGTCACCGTCGAGCGCAAGGAGCGCATTACCACGAGCGACTCGTCCTATTACCTCGTGTTCACCGACAAAGAGGTATTCATCAATCGCGACTCGTTCTGGTATTGGAAGTGGAACTCGTCCGACGTGTACGGCGGCCTGAAAAAGGGCATGACCTACGAGCTGGCCGTGTACGGATGGCGGATCCCGTTTTTCAGTATGTACAGGAACGTGGTGAGCTACACCGCATGTGACCCGGGGCCCCCGAACCCGGGGCAGACCGTACTGGAGGTCAAATGAAGGTCAAGGATCTACGCGTACTGCTCGCCGACATGGACGGCGAGCTGGAGGTCATCATACAGAAGGACGGCGAGGGCAACAGCTACAGCCCGTGCTCGGGCGGCAGCGACAGCGCGCTCTACGAGGCCGAGACAACGTGGTCGGGCAATGTACACGACCTGTCGTGGTCGGCCGCCGACATGGACATGGACGAGGACGAGTGGGAAGAGTTCAAGAAGAAACACCCGCGCGTTTGCGTTCTCTACCCTACGAATTGAGGCCGACATGGAGAAGCCCGGGTTACTACGCTACGTCATGGACACCCTCAACGGGTCGAAGGATGTGGTTCTCATCCTGTGCGCCACGTTCGTGGCCACGCTCGTGGTCTCGTGTTGGTACGCGTACTTCATCCAGGTAGCGCAGATGCGCGGAGGGCGGTAGCATGCAGCATTATATCGAAGTCATCGGCGTCTGTGGTCTGGCGCGGTCGGGCAAGGATACGTTGGCGAAGTTCTTGATCGAACGCCTCGCCTCCCGTACCGAACGGATCGCGCTCGCCGACGCATTGAAGATGGACGTCGTCAACCTCGGCCTCGCCACCGAGGAGGAGGTGTTCGTCACCAAGCCGCCCCGTGTACGGCGCATTCTTCAGATCTGGGGCACCGAGCATGGCCGCGCCGTGGACGACCAGTACTGGCTCCTGCGCTGGTGCGCGGCGGCCTTCAAGATGTGCGCCTCCGCCGGCGGCAACCCGCCCATGCCCGCGCGGTTCGTCGTCCCCGACATCCGCTACCCGAACGAGGCCCGGTTCATTCTGGAGGACTGCCGTGGGTGGCTGTTCTGGATCGACGCGGAGGAGCGGCTCGGCAAGCCCATGAACCATGCGAGCGAACTGAGCCTCCCGAAGATCGTCAAGGAGTTCAGCCGCCATGCACGGTTCCTGCGGATCTCGAACAACTCCGACGAGGACTCGTTCCTGGAATTGGCCAATATCGCGGCCACCAACATATGGCCGCATGACGTGAAGAGGCCGGCATGAGAACACTACGTTACCTCGTTGTTGCTTTCCTCGCATTGGGCGTCGTCTACATGGCCACCGCCCGTACCGAACCGATCCGTGGCAAGGGCTGGATTATGGACCCGTACGCGCCCGAGGAACCCGTGGCTGAGAAGGCGGCCCCGAGGGCTAAGGTCAAACAAGAGGACGGCAGCCCGATCATGCGACGTCCGTGGGGCACCGTCGAAGAAGGGGCGATCGGCTACCACCAGTACAACGTCGAGCCGATGGGGCCCGTCCGCCTACGCGGCGCATGGATCGGCGAGAACTGGCGTGACGCAGACGGTACATGGTGGCGCATCATGGCCCTCTGCGACGGCCGCCCCGGGGAGAGCGGCATCGTTCACCCGATCGACGGAGGCACCTCAGTCGTGGCCGGCGATTACCCGGCCTACGCGCATGATTTCCGAGACGTACAACCCGACAGGAGGTAACATGGAACCGATTGACATCGAGCTACAGGACGCCGTCAAGGAGAACCCACCGCGCCCGAAGATACCGAAGGCCGCGCAGCTGCTCCGCACGGTCCGCAACCTACTCCGCGCAATGGCCGTCAACGGCTGTGACCTACAACGGGCCGAGCGCATTGCTCGAAAGGCCAAGCTCCGCAAGTTCCTCTACAAAGTCCCCGAGGGGATCCGCACGCTCGTCCGCGCGTGGAGAAGCCGCATTCGCGAGATCCAAACGGTCCTGCGGAACACCAAGGCCGCGATACGCGAGGTGCATGAGGCGTGGTACCAGGCGACCGAGCAGTACCGTATCGCTCGCGAGATGGACGACCCTAACCTGTGCGACCACCGCCGCATCATGTTCGTGTATCGGAAGCGGCTACGTAGCCTGTGGACCGAGCGGAACAAAGTACTCGGCCTGCTCACCGGCTTGACGATGAGCGTCGAGGCCATCGAGGCCATGTGGGGCGGGAAGATCAAGTAATGTACATCACGATTATCCGGGAGGACTCCGAGCGCCTAAACGCAGAGCAGTGGACCTTTTTTATCCGGGACGACTACGCGTCGAAAATCACCGTCAAGCCGGATAAGTACGCGACGGCCACCCGTCCGACCCGGCGGCACAAGTACCGGTGGACGCCCCTGTGGTCACGGCTCCGCTATGAGGACAGCCTACGCAGCGGGAACAAGGTCGCATTCGAGTTTCCCGAGGAGTTGCATGACGCCCTTCGGGACAGGGTATACGCCGCGATCGAGTTCACGTACAAGAGGGGTATCGATGACAAGTAAACTACCCCCCGCACCGGTCGACACATTCGTACTGCGGTTCAATTACCCGCCGCCCGAGGGCACATGGGCCGACTGGCTCGAATTGGTCTGCGGCGAAGGCGTTTTCAGATGCGCCGAGCAGCTATACCCGAACCTCGGCCCCGCCGACGAGCGGTCGCTGGTCTACGTAGTGTGCGTCGCGGGGGGATCCCCGGACCGCTGCCTGACCACGTGCGTCGACTATACCAACGTCGCATGTGGCTGGGTCCGCAAACGTCAACGCGATATCGAGGAGGCCCGATGAGGAAGATCAAGATGATCGTACCTGGACGCTGGAAGCTACCCTGTAACGAAGACGGCTCCGAGTACACTGGCCCCAGCAGCGAGACCCCCTGCCCCTAGAACCCGCTCCAGGAGCGGATCGGCGGCGTCCCCGCTCGAAGTCGCTTCTAGAAAGGATTACAGAGACATGAAGAAAATCAAGGTAGAGGTAGTGGACCCCGTCGTTACAGGTACCATGACACTCGACCAGTTGGAGGCGCTCATCGACGAGATCGAAAGCGACATGTTCGATGGCGGCAGCTTCACCGGCCCGGGTGAAATCTTCACCGTGGAAGACGGGCGTATCACCCAGGCACATGTGAAGCGCGTGTACGACAGCACGTACAGGATTTGACATGAAGATCCCAGCATGGATCGAGCTGCCGTTGTACTCGTTCGTAGCCCTTGCTCCTGTGATCCTCGGCATAGCTCTTACCGCATCGACGCCGACCGTGCATGATGTCTCGGGCGACGGGCCCCCCACATTCCCACGCGGCCTGGTGTACGACCACGAGGCGAAGGTGTACGTACTGGACGCACCGTTGCGGGTCGACGGTGGCCTATGCGTGCAGAGCACGATCACCATGTACGAGGTAACCGACGACGCATTGGAAGACGGCGACGTCATCTTCTCTTTTTATAACGACGAGGACCCAGAGCCGGGACCAGAGGCGGCTCCGAACGAACCGCCGGCCTCTTGGATGGGAATTGGAGGGAAGGAATGAAACGGAAACCCGCAACGGAACAGCAGTACCGAGACATGTCGCGGCCGGCGTTGGCCACGATCGAAGCGTGGCGCAAAGCGAACGGGCTCACCATGACCGCCGTGGCCGAACGACTCGGTTGTGTACAAAGCGCGTACAGCGCGTGGGCCCGGGGCAAGGTGATCCCGAACATGCCGTTCGTCGCGAAGCTGGTCGTGTTGGCCAACGAGCTGCGTAAGGACATGCCGCCGAAGCCATCGGGGCCCCAGCTCAAGCCATGCATGACTGCCCGTACGCAGGCGGCAGTGCCGAACCCGAACAGGGTTACCCCGCAGCCCGTGTACCGGTCGACGGTATACAAGGGCGACGCGCGCGTGGTCACCATGCGCTGTCGGGAATGTAAATCGGAGGTCAACGCGGGCCCCCAGCATGACCTGGCCTCGTTCGACCACTGCCTCGTGTGCGGCAGCCCGAAGATCACCCAGGTCACCCACACCGTGGAGATACGGGAGGTCGGCCCATGAAGCAAGTAGATTTGACCGACACGGAGTGGCGCGGGCTGAGGGCCCTGCGCGCCGTGGGTAAGAGCCTCACCGTGGGGAAGGTCGCATTCGAATTGTTCGAAGGACTCATGCAAGTCCTCCTTTATATTCTCGTGGCCACCGTCGCAGTTCAGGTGGTCGGGTTGTTCTGCGGCGTCACCGTCAACCTGTGGCTCCATTTCATCGGCGCGCCGCATTACCTGGTGCTCGCCATCGCTGGCCTGGCCCTGTACACGGTCGCCCGCTGGCACCAACTGTGCCGGGACACCCGCAAACAATTCTACGAACAGGAGAGCGAGTACAAAGGGTTCCGCCGATGGACGGCGAACCTACTCCGCTACGGGTGCCCGCACTATCTGCACATGGAGTGCGAGGGTCAAGTCGGCGCCTACCGTATGTACACGGTAACCCTGTGCTGCCATGCGGAAGGCACGAAGAGCGTGGTGCACACGGGCGTCGCCCACTACGCGGATGACGCGGTGCTCGCATGTTACCGGGCCGCCGAGAAGGCGGACCACGACTCATGTTACTAGCCGCGTCGATGGCGCTGAGCGTCATCGTTCTCCTCGTCTGGATCGCCCACGCCTGCAAATGGCGCGGGCGGTTCGTTCTGTTCCGGCTCGCCACGAAGAAGGGCAACGTGGTCGTCCGCGTCCCCTACCACGAGATGCCGAAGGTCCGCTCCGTCGAGCTGAGTTACCGCGACCACGGCATACACCTATACGTCGCGACATGGCGGCCAGAGGATACGGTGCACGGAGTACAGACGGCCACCAACCAACCCGAGTGGCTGCGCGACGAGTTCATGCCCGACCGCCCCGTCGAGTTTTTACGGGAGGCCCCGGCCGAACCGCCACGGGCCGAACGACGACGCCAGGCACGGAAGCAGGCGAAGCTACAAAAACGGCTACCGCTGCCTGGCCCACCACCGAGGAGGAAGCATGGAAAACCAAGCGATCGTAAACACCGCCGAACTGCTGGTAGCGGCCAACCTGGCAAAGAAGGCGTGCGGAAAGGACGCGCTGTGCCTGACGTCGTTTCATCTGAAGGCACGGAACTCGGCGCTGTCGCTGACGGCGACCAACAACCGGATCGGCCTGGAGGTAACGGTACCGGCTAACGTATGGGGCGAGTGGGACTCCGCGCCGAGCGCTGACCATATAACCAAGCTGCTTGCATGTGCGGCGAACGGTGAGCTGGAGCAGCTTTCCATCACACCCTTCGAGGACAACACGCTCGTGATGGACAACGAGGAAGGGCGCTATGTCACCAAGGGCACCGACCCGCGTGCCATGCCTCTGCTCCCCGAGTGGCCACCGAGCGACACCGAGTGGCAGTTCATGCAATCGGCCGACCTCGCCCGTACCATCAAGCAAGTCATGTCGTCCAACCCGAAGGGTGTGCAAGGGTACGACAAGACGCTCTTCGAACGTAAAGACGACAAGCTCTTCTTTGTGGGCACCGACACCGTACGGCTCGCCATCGTCGAGCACGACGGTTACCCGGGCGAAGACTTCGGGCTCTGCATTCCGAGTTCGTCGCTCGTCATCCTCTCGCGCGTGCTCCCGAAGACTGGTGTCGCCGCCTTCGCTGTCAAAGAGGACATGGTATATGTGGCGTTCAACAATGTACGCGCCTACCTTCGTTCGCCGAACAACGAGTTCCCGGCGTGGCGCAAGATCATACCGAAGGCGCATGATAAAGAACTCACGTTCGAGCGGAAGCCCTTGATCAACATGTTGAAGGCGCTGATGCCGATCGCCAAGGATAGCAAGTACAAGCTCCGCATTGTGTGGCCGAAGGAAGTGGACGGGGAGGTCTCGTTCGACACCGCCACCCACGAGGGCAACGCCTCACGGAAGCGATGCGCGCTCGACCACGTCGGCACGAAGTTTGAGCTGGCGCTCAACTGCAAGTTCCTGCTCGACGGGCTCACCGCATTCGACAGCGAAGCGATCGTGGTCAGCGCTACGTCGTCCGTGCACCCCGTTACCATCTCCGACCCCGCTGCGAACGGGCACGGCTTCCGTTACTTGATCATGCCGATCAACATATAGGAGGAGGACACGATGCCGCATCTCGTCACCGCGTTGAAGACCCTTGTCAAGAAAGCGTTCCGACGCCTGGCTCGTCGTGGTCTCATCACCCGCATGAACTTCAAGTGCTGCATGGGCTGCGCGCTGGAGGCGTTCCGTTCGCTCGTGATCAAATACCCCGAGAAGGTAGGCGTCGTGTACTACCACCGCCAGGACCATGAGCGCATGGTCAACACAGGCCGCTTGGATATACGCTATAGCGACGTTGGTGGCGACGTCAGCAATGTGGCCGTCGGTCGCATGATCATCGAAGAGCTGACGAAGGAAGACCTCGTCACAGACTGGGACGGCAACCCGGACCATGTCATCGAGGTGTGGCTCGCATGATCTTCTGCGACATCACACCCGAGCTGGTCGCGCTCATCAAACGCCTGGCGTGTGGGCGGTGCGTCGTCGACTGTGGTTGCGGCGAGGGGATCCTCGGCGAGAAGCTCCGGCGTTGCATTTCAATCGACATGTTCCCACAAGTACGGAAGCCGCACATCCTGCCGATGAACTCCGTGTACTTCAATTTCACACGGCAGCATTTCCCCGTGTTCCTCCGCCCGTGCCACTGCGCTGCATTCGTAGACGCTACGTTGAAGGCACACCGGCACAATCTGGTAAACGCACTGTACGTGTCGAAGCCCCATAACCTTGAGGTGGACATAGACACGGATGAGTTCACGGTCACCGAAGTGGACGGGTGGACCGGCACCGAAGGAGAGAGGGCGTACATTGTGGACATGGATCTGGACGGCGGCGAACTGCGCACGTTCTACCTCATCAAGCCTCTGTTCTGGAAGCGGCCGGCATGGGTCGAACGGGTGGACCCGATTGAGGACGAGGACGACTATGACCCGGACGACGAGGACTACGTACCCGAGCGCCCGTACTGGCTGAACTACAACGGTGGGCGGTTATACTGTAGTGATGACCACGAGGTTCTCCAAACGGCCCAGGCGACGTGTTACGACGACCTGGACTACACCATGATCTGGCCGGTCGGCGGCGACCCACATGGCTGTGGTTGGCTTACCCCCGACGGCACGTTCTACGGTTGTGGCTACCACGAACACACGCAGGTCGCGGCCGACCTTTTCAACAAAGACCAGTGGACGCTGGAGAAGACGCACGTCAAGGTCAACGGGCTGAAGGACGAGCTGCCCTGGTACAAGGACGGGCGGCTGACAGCGGAGCAGCGGAACTGGCTTTCGCGCAACGGCTATGAGATGGAGGATTGGGCATGAGCGCTGAACGTTTGGCATGGTGGGCCATCCTCGTCTTCGCCGTCGCGGCGTTGGCGCAGGTTGGCGACGCCCGCGTGGAACCAGTAACACAGCAGGATGTCGTGGCCCTCCGCTCCGAGGTCGCGGCCCTACGCCTGGTCGTACGTATGCATGCGAAGCACATCGACTTGCTCGTCGACTACGTACAGGACCACGGCGGTGCGTGGCCACCGATGACGACCCGCCTCCGCAAATACGCCGAGGCATTGCTGGACAAGTAGCATGGCCGCCCCACTGTTCAGCGTCACCCGCGCCGACTTCGAATGGCAGTACTTTCGTGGTCGAGGCAAGGGGGGCCAGAAGCGAAACAAGACGAGCAACGCATGCCGCTGTACACACCGTGCGTCGGGCGCCGTCGGCGTCGCCACCGACACCCGCAGCCAAGGGCAGAACCGGCGGCTCGCATTCGAGCGGTGCGTGGCGACCGAGGCTTTTCAGCGATGGCTACGATTGGAAATCGCTCGCCGTACAGGACAACGGGCACTCGCCGAAGCGGCCGTCGACAAAGCAATGCGAAACGTCCGCGTCGAGGTTTTCAAGGACGGTCGATGGACGGAGGAGAATTAGCTTATTGTGTTGTGGGACTTTTAGTTTATTGTGTTGAAGGAGGTAGCGCATGATACAGAGCACATCATACCCGAAGATCTTTGCGCTCGGCCATCGAGCGCTCGCCGCATTGTTCGACGGGCACATAATCATCCAAGAGAAGTACGACGGTTCGCAGTTTACATTCTTCCTCGACGACGAAGGTCGACTGCGCTTCCGCTCCAAACGCACCGACCTGGATCCCGACGAGACAAAGGGGCTGTTCGCCAACAGCATCCAAGCTGTGCGCGCGGCGCATGAGGAGCATGGGCTGGACCCGGAGCTGGTCTACCGTGGTGAGTCCATCTCGAAACCACGACACAACGTCCTGACCTATGGCCGCACACCGAAGGGCCATGTGGTCCTATTCGACTGCCAGCGCAAGGACGCCTCTGAGTACTACTCGGATCCGGCACTCGTGAGGATAAAGGCCCTGTGCCTCGGCTTGGAGCCCGCGCGCACATTGTACGAGGGCCCGGGCGACGACTTCACCAAGGAGACGATCGAGAAGTACATGGAGCTGGAGTCTACGCTGGGCGGCTGTAAGCTCGAAGGCATTGTCATCAAGAACTACGGGCAGTTCGGCCCGGACAAGAAGGCGCTCATGGGTAAGTGCGTTCGCGCCGAGTTCAAGGAGAAGATGCAAGGCCGGATCAAACAAAGCAAGGTCGACACCATCGAAGAGGTGATCGCCCGGTACCGCACGGAGGCTCGGTGGCAAAAGGCTTTTCAACATTTGCGGGAAGAGGGCGCGCTCATTTGCGCACCGCAGGACATACCGAAGCTCATGAAAGCGGTCCTACAGGACGTCGAGGAGGAATGCGCGGATGAGATACGCGACTTGCTCTGGAAGAGCTTCAGGAAGCGGATCCTACGCGGTACGACTCGGGGCCTGCCCGAGTGGTACAAGGACAAGCTGTTAACCATGCAGTTCGAGGAGGAGGGCGAAGATGGATCCTAAAAATTACATGGGTTGCCGGTACTGTACGTACTCCTGTCTACCATCCAACCGCCGGTGCGACGAATGCCGCGCCGTGGCCGAGGGGCAATGCGGGGAGTACCCGAAGTTCGTCATACACCCCGCCGTGGCCGACGTACTGAAGGACGCCAAGGAGGAGGAGAAAGTCCTCGACAAGATCGTCAGGATGCAAGACGAGCTGAGCTACTACCGTTCGATCGAGCGCAAGGTGCGCGAGGTCATCCCCGCTGAATGCCTCGTCGACTCTGATGGCGTGGTGACGGACAAGGAGGCATGTGACCCGCTCCGGTCGCTAAATGAGCTGCGTTACTGCCTCGGCTGCCCGGAAGAGGTTGAAGCATGTCTGGCCCCGTTCGTCAAGTATGTGGGCAAGGGCGGCGGCGGTTACCTCGGCCGCGACCTGCACGGGCATTGGGGCCACGGGCCCTGCGTCTCTCCGCAGGAGGCAGCGGCTTGCGTTATCCATGCGGTCATTGACTGGGCGACCACGCGGCCCGAAGAGCGGAAGCCGTTGCCCCCCGACATGACCGGCGAGCCCGACCCGCGTCCCGCCGAGTTCTCGGCCAGTACCCATGACGGCGAGACGCATTACTACATCACCGACGAGTTGCTCGAAGCGGCGCTTGACCCGTGGCGTGTCCGCATGACCCGCCTGCTGGAAGCCCTGGCCTACCGAGGTAGTCACCGTTCGCGGCACGTCGTCGAGGAAGCCGCCGCCATCCTACGCGAGCTGCGTGGCGGGTAATTCCGAGAAGGGGTAACACCCGATAAACGCCCGGCAGCACCGGGAGAAAGTCGAGGAGGAGTATGGCCCAGATTACCTGTAGCCGATGTCGCCGCCACCACGTCATGCTGGCATGGGGCGCCGACCAACTCTACACGCTCGAAGAGATCCGCGAGCTACTGCGTGTCGGTGGATGGGGCCTGAGCCAGTGGAAGGCGTTGTGCCCGACGTGCGTTCAGGACGACCGGCGCAACCGTGAGATCCTTTTAAGAGCCAAGCAAACCATGGAGAAGGAGGAGACGAATGCGAAAGTGGATCCTGGTGGCGGCACTGGTACTGGCGGCAGCGGCCCCGGCCATATCCGATGAGCCGAACCCGACGTCGCAGATCCCGATACTGCGCACCCCTGCGTGGATCGTCAACAACGAGGGCCAAGCCATGCTCATGGAGCTGGTGCTCACCAAGAGCGTACACGGCCTGACCCCTACGATCATGCTCCGCGCCCGGTCGGGCGAACGGTTCCTTTGCCGTATGGTCGCCATCGGGAAGGAGCTGGCCCCGCTCGACCAGGAGCGCCAGCTCAAGAAGCTGGAGGCGAAGCGGCGTGCGCACCGAGCCATGCAGAAGCAGTCGAAGCCTAAGTCCCCGACCCCAGAGCTGGACCGCCTACTCTACAACCGACCGGAGAAAAATGATCGGCCATAACGGCATTGTTACCTGTCCGATCTGCGGGCGAGACGACGACGTATGCAGATGCCCACCGTACGAACTCCGCAGGTACTTTGTACTGGAGTCCATCTCGAAAGAGTTGTTCGGCATCAATCGTTCGCTCCGCATGCTCGTGGCATTGCTATCGCAGGAGGCGGACCGTGACCGAGCTGGAGCGGCTGAAGAAGGACAGCGCACAACACGAGGAGGATCTTGCATTAGTATTGAAAGCCTACTTCAGGTTGAAGGAGGAGCGGGCGAAGCTCAAGAACAGGATCCTAGTACTGGCTCGTGAAGTACGGCGGCTTACGATCAAGCTGGCCCGGCGTACATAGCGCCGGGCCTTTTTACGTTCAAAGGAGGACCCACATGGACGAGGAAAACAAAGAGGCCACGAACCCTGTTGACCTGGCAGTGTTTGACGCGCGCGACGCATACAAGTCGATCGAACCGCTGCTGCGTACGCTCATCACCGTGATGCAAGACGCGGGGATCCGGTTCTTTGGTCACATGGTCGTCGCCCGGGAAATCAACGCGCAGGGCCGGGTTGAGGTAGAGACGATCGAGCTGGGAACGCGACCACCGTTCGAACCGTTGCACGTCATGCTGAAGATGATCGTTCGTGGCGACGCGAGCTGTGTCTTCCGCTCAAAGCAGGGCGGCCTCGCCGTCGCTACCGCCGCTAGCATGACCAACGACATCGCCCCTACCACCGAGGATGTACAGGACGGTATCGACGACGGCTCGCTCGACCCGGACGAGATTGCCGAGAACACTGGCTCCGTCCTTACCATCGAGCGGTGCGATGCCGACGAAGAGGAAGAGGAAGACACCCTCGACAAGATACGGCGGGTGAACTAATGGAGCACGAGATCGTACCGCGCTGCGACATGCCTCGCGTGCCGCTCCCGCTCAACGGCGGTGCATTACTCAAAGCCGCCATGGGTGTCCTGCTCTGGTGGCCGTCGGGCGTGTTCAAGACGTCGCTGCCGCCGCACCTGGTGACGAACGTTCCGAACTCGTGGATCTGGCATGACCCCGAGTCTATCCTGGCCCCGGCCGTCGTTCGCTGCGCCTCGCCTGAACTGGTACCACGGCAGGATATACCGGCCGTCCGCGCCATGATGGACTTCGACGCAGTGGCCGAACGGATCTACACGTCCTCGCGCCGCATGTTGGAACGGGGCCTGCTCGGCACGAACGACTTGATCGTCACCGTGTACCTATCTGGCGTCGGCCCCTACATCCGGGCGCAGTTCGACGGTCCGCAACGGCTGCTCAACATTGTGGCAATCGCATTCGCCAGTGGCCGCCACGAGCTGTCCGACAAGGAGGTCGCCATCCTCGACACAACCGCTGGCCACGAGGGGATCCAATACGGGATGTGGGTTGACAAGGGCGCGCCGCTTCAGGCGGCAGCAGCGCTCGGTGTACTGGGAATGCGTCGGCTAGTGGATGAGCCGGGCCGGTTGAACGGCGAGCCACCGGCGGTAACGACAATGAACAACGCGGGCGCATTGGACCTGTGGCCCGAACCCGCGAGGGCACGGTCGCTCACCGGGATCCTGTGCGAGCGTATACCGGCATGGGCGGCGACCTTCGAACGAGCGTATGAAGGGGAGCCGGCACCCTCGGCGGGCGAGGAGCTATGGAAGGCGGCGGCGGATGAGTAACGTGGTAGCCGAGATCCGAAAGATACTGACCCGACACTACCAGGGCATAACACTGGTCGAGGCGGCGCGCGCGATGGCGTACGCTCCTGGCATTGGCTTCTCAGTACGTACACCGCCAACCTTCAAAGACACGCACAAACTACCGAAGGCCGCATTGGTCGAGCGCTTCATCAACCGTGGCGCGTCTTCGTGCGACACCGACCGAGCAATCGAAACCTTCGTATGCAACAACATGGACCCGCGCAACGTCAAGTCGGCGCACCTCGTCACCGACCCGTCCGCATTGCTTCACCTAGTGCAAGGGGTGGCCGGTAACACCGACGCGATGGAGGCCGCGTGCAAGGCCGGCGTGTCTGCCGCCCTGTTCGAGATCACGAAGCTGGCATTCAGCGAGATGCTTGACATGGTAGCGGGCCCCGACCTCGGCCTGCGCACCAAGATCCGTGGCGACGTGGCCCGTGGGAACGACCAGGTCACCGCCGCCTCGTTGGCCGACGCAGTGCTCGGCGAGTGGGTGGCTTACCAGGCTGGTATCGTTCAGCCGGAGGGCCTCGAACAACTCACATGTCCCGAGCCGCCCGACGGCGACCAGCCCGACGAGAAGGAGATCGCGGAGTGGGCGCGCGAGACGTTGGGCCTATCGACCGGCCTCCCGCTGCCGTGCGCCATGATTGGCGACTACGCCCCGCCTCTGTTCGTTGGCCGCGCCTGGTCGCTGTCTAACATTCTCTACTCGCTCACGAAGGAGCTACACGACGAGCAGAACCTCGCCGCTCGGCTCACGCTCATGGGCCCGATGGCCAAGGCGTTCAGCTCCGCCGCCGCATTGTGCGAGCAGTCGTACGTACTGTGGTGGCCCGTCTACACGACGAGCGGTTACAACGTGATGACGGCCATGCGTCTGCTCCACGAGAAGGCTACGTACTTCATCGCGGGCATGTGGCATGGTGGGACGCTCGTCGTCGCCCCGGCCGACTGCACGCAGCCGTGGGGCACGAGCGAGATGGTGTTCTCCGCATTCGGCGGGCTCGTTGCGGACGACGGTATCATCCGCCGCACGGTCGCGCCACGGCCGACCGAGGAGCAGGCACGGCGGTACCGCGAGGGCACCGACCTGATGAAGCAGGCCGTCATGAATGAGATCCAAGGGGCCGCCCGTGAAGACGTGGGGCTGCCGCCTTCGACATGGTGGACCGGGGCTGTGCGTATGGGCCACGAGGCCACCGCCCGCGCCCACATGAAGAAGGTTTTCACCGAGGGGTCAATCGAGGACACACCGCTGGCCTTCCGCGACTACGTGAAGGAGAGGCATGGCTAGATGGACGAGGAAACGAAAAAGTACCTAACCTCCATGCTACCGAAGGAGCTGAGAAGCCCGCTGCTGACGGACGAGGACGAGGGCATGGAAATAAAGATCCGAGCAACCGCGCAGCACGGTACGCGGGTGATTTACTTCGAAGTCCCACCTGCGCGCCTCGCCCATACGAATTGCCCGTTGCTCGGGGCCCGTTCGTACCCCGTGGTGCACGGCCCCTCTGGCGCCGAGGTGATCGGGCTCGTCAGCCACATGCGCCTGGCACCCGATGGTGGTTTCGAAATCTACGTGGCCGTGGCCACCGACATGATCGACGTACTGTTCCCGGTCCTGTTCCCGGAGGAGGAGCCCGATGAGTCACAAAGTAGTTGACGGCATACCTTATATCAACGGGAAGCCAGCGAGGCCATGCGAGGATAGGGACTGCGCGGCCTGCCGCTTACTGGCGGGCGCCATACAACCGTGGCTGTGCCCTGAATGCGGCGGGCACCTCGGCTCGTCCATGATCTGTCTGAACGCTTGCCATCTCACGGAGGAGCAGCGCGAGCGGTTCGCGAAGTTACTCAAATGCGCAAAGTAATGACGGACGAAGAGGCTACGGAGCTATATCAGGAGGTCCGCTACGCAATGCGGCAGGCCGGGATCTACGATCCGCGCTATGACGCATTGCTCCATACGATCATCGAGTTGCGACGGCTTAACAGTAGCTCGATCGACATAGCTCTCGACTGCCTCAAAGCGATGCAACGCATGTCCCGGGAGCGAGATGAGATGCGTGCACGCACACCGACAGTAGAAGCTATGGAGCGCGCCTGCCAAGAGCTGGAGGCAGAGGTGGTTCGCCTTGAAGCCGAGGTAGCGCGGTTGACTGGCATCTTTAGTTCTTTCCCGATCGACCCGGACGACCTCGCATGATCTACTTCACCGCCGACCAGCATTTCGGCCACAAAAATATCATTCGCTACTGTGGCCGCCCGTACGCCCACACGCGCGAGATGGACGAGGACATGATCCGGCGGTGGAACGAGGTCGTGACGGATGAGGACGTCGTCTACCATCTCGGTGACTTCGCATTGGTCAGCAGCAAACGCCTGTACCGCTACACCTCGCGACTGCGTGGGCAGCTTCACCTGGTCATCGGTAACCACGACAAGACGGCCGCGAAGATGCGTCGCGGCGGGTTCCGCGATGTCGTGAAGCGGCTCGTCCTACCGGGCGCACACGGCGAACCGGCTATCATCGCGAGGCACTCGCCGCATGACTTTACCCTTGAGGACAGAGCACCCTTGCTACTATGCGGTCACGTGCACGAGGCGTGGAAAGCGAAGACGCCGTTCCACATTGGCCGCCGAGTGATCAACGTGGGGGTGGACGTGTGGGGCTTCGCACCTGTGAGCCTCACGACGCTGCGTGAATGGAGGAAGCAGATTGAGCTGGACCCCGATCGGACCATTGGCCGCCCTGGTCCCAAAGAAGAAGGACCCGGACGAGATCGCTCCTGAAGACCAGGCATTGTTCCTCAAACACATTGCCGAGTACTGCGAACAGCACGGTCGAATTACCGTCCCTGCGCTGGCCAAGTACGACGACGTTCCCGTCGACGTAGCCCACGCTGCCGTTCAGGCATTGGTCCGCCGTGGTTTCGTTCGCTGGCTCGACGGTGGCTACTGCATGACCCGAGCCGGGGCCCGGTATTTACGCAAGGCGTCCGAGCCGATAAACGAAGGGTAGCACCGGGCGTTTATGGAGTAGGAGTATGTGCAGAAAATACTGGACCGGCGAGCGGGTCGTCGACGCGGCGACCTGTTTTTTACTACTGAGCATCTTTGTGTGGATAAGCATGATGGAGGTCACCGAAATGTCTGGAGTGGTATACCCGGTACTGCCGGCTCATGCAGACGAATGGACGGTCGAAGAGATACGCGCCGCATTGAAAGACGCGGCGAGCAAGGGCAAGGCGATTACGCTGGCGCCGCAGCTTGCGGAGGAGTGGTTCCGCGCATTGGAGCGGCATGTGGCTCAACGGTCGGTCGCGCACCCGACGAGACACTACTGCGCGAAGAACCACTACTGCGACGAGTGTAGGTACCGCGCCATCTTCGAGGGCGAACCCTGTGACAAATGCACGAACGACAACTGCTTGTGGGAACCGAGGGAGGAATGACGATGGAGTGGAAGGCAAAGATCCAGGCGGCGGACCTATGGGACGCATTCGAAAACGATAAGATGACCGTCGAGCAGGTAGCAGTCGCCCTGGCCAAACGGCTACGCATGGTCCCCGGGTTCGAGGCGGACGAGATACTACATGACATCGCCGACGACTTCGACACGGTAACCGAGCTGGGCGAGTTCGACGGTTACCTAAACGACCTGTACGCGTACCTCGACCATGCACGCATCTGGCTGGAAACATGGGAGGTAAAGGCATGAGCGACGACGTAAAACGCGACGAGGTAGGAGTCATCCGGGCCGTCAAGTGCGCGGCGTGTGGTCGCCTACATGCGGCCTCGACGAAGACGTACGTGGTCTTCCGTGGAAGCGTCATCGGCCCCAGCGGTGGTAAGCTGCTTTCGACGCCGGGTACCCCTGTGGCCTACTGTGGCGCATGTCTGGTCAAAGCCGTATGGCACGCCGTCAAGGGAAGCGGCGTCGACCCAGGCCCGGCACCGCAGCAAGTACGTAACCGCTTCATGGATCCGGTGTAGTTATGGTACGCCAGCGAGTACATCACCGAGAAGGACGCGCACTGCGTGTGCGACGACTGCGCCGCGCCGCCACCGAAATGTTCCTGTGGTAACGACACCGAGTGGGACTACGACACGTGCGCCAAAGAAATCATGTGCATAGAATGTGGCGCCGTGTACAATATGGGCCCTAAGAAGGAGCGGAAATGAACACTCGTTTTCTTTACTGGGTCGGCAGCAAGAAGCGGCTCGTGAAGCGCGTCCGCGAGCTACTCCCCCCGCAGTGGTACCCAGATGTCCACACCTACCACGAGCCGTTCCTCGGCAGCGGTGCATTGCTCCTCGCCCTAGAGCCGGCCCGGGCCCACGTCGGTGACATGAACCGCGAGCTGGTCAACACATGGCGCCGGGTCCAAGAGGACCCCGAATACGTGGCGGACGCCGTGGCCCTTTTGTTAGCCAACCATTCGAAGGAGTACTACTACGAACAACGCGCCCGGTTCAACACGATGGCCGTATACGGGTTCAAAGCGCTCGATCCTACCATGATCTGGTGGACGCAGGCCGCGCGGTTCCTCTACCTGAATGCGAAGTGTTTCAACGGGCTATGGCGGGTGAACAAGAAGGGCGAGATGAACAGCCCGATCCACATGGACCACGAGAAGCGTGCACCGAAGCGCGAGGTCATCATGGCCGTCGGCGAGTACCTACGCACCAACGACGTGAACGTACACCACCAAGACTTTCGTGACGCGACCGCCCGCATTCGAGCGGGCGACCTACTCGTGGCGGATCCGCCGTACGTCCCAGCCTCGGTGACTGGCGACTTCACCATGTACACCGTGGCTGGCTTCGACGGAGCGCGCGACCAGATTGCCGTCGCCACCATGTGCCGTATTGCCAGCGGCCGTGGCGCCCGGTGCATTGCGTTCAATACGGATTGCCCGTTCATACGCGGGCTGTACTCCGGCTTCCGGTTCGTACCCGTCGAGCTGGCGAACGTCGTGTCGGCCAAAACGACGAAGCGGGGCAAACGCAAGGAGCTGATCATTTTGAACTACGACGAGCAGGGCGACATCCTGGAGGGAGCGAAATAATGTTTAGGGAGATGCCGTCGTGCCTACGCCCGTGGACGTTGGTCGAAATGTTTGGTGACCACTACCGGGTGGTGGCTGCGCAGAACCGGGTGTATTTACTGAAGCGGCACAACGGGAAGCTCCTGGTGCTGGCCACGGTTTTCGGCGACTCCGCCGACTTCGAACGACGTCACGGCTCGTGCGCGGCATGGCTACGTAAGGTGAAGCGCACCAAGGCCAAACGCATGAAAAAGATCGCTGCCCAGATCCAAAAGTTGGAAGAGGAAGCACAGACGTACCACGAGGTACTAGGACTGGAGGGCGGCCCCGACCCGGCCGGCGAAGAGATCGTGCGCAAGATCGCCCGTTTCCTCGCCGTCGAGGCATGCGCCGCCACGCCGTTCCCCACGCTGAAGGACAGCGCGGGTGAGGTTGAACACACATGGGCTGACATGCTGAGAAAGCACTTGGGCTATGACAAACGCGTACAGTCTGATTGACTATGCCCTCTGGTGGCTATTCGGCCCCCGGCTCGCGCCGTTCGAGATGGATGACGGCGGCTTGCGTTTCACGGTATACGAGAACGACCCGAGCCTCTACGAGATCGAGAGCCGGGGTGACACGTACCGCGTCGCCATCCACTCGTGGGCCGGCGATTGGATCGACACGGTGACGATCATCCCGCCCGAGCACGGCCATAGGGACCACTGCTGCGCATACCTCGCGGTCAAGAGGTACGGGACCAAGATGGTGTGGAACATTACGAACGTAACGAAGCAGCGCTTCATCGGTACGGTATACCCTTTTGACGGTAAGAGGAGGGAGCTAACATGAGTAACCTATCCCCCGATCAGCGGTGGCGTTTGTGGGCCGACGGCTGGGACCGCCGCCTACTCCTGTACTGCGCCATCATCGTAGCGGCACTATTCATCGCCCGCCTGGCGACATGCGCCGACGTCACCACGTGCCTCACACAAACACGCGGCGACTTCCACACGTACCGCAACGCGGCGATGACATGGCTGGAGGGAGGCAACCCGTACGAGGTGAAGCAACCGACGGCATGGATCTACCCGCCGCTCTCGGTGCTCTTCTTTGTCCCCTTCGCTTTCGAGGAACCGCTTGTCGCGCAGTTCATGTACTACGTAGGCATGGCCGTGGCCTTTGTTCTTTGGCTGTACTTCCTCGCGCGGCTGAGCGGTGAGCGCATGAAGTGGGTTACCCCGTTGCTGACGCTCGTCGTTTTTCTCCCCGCCGTACACCACGCCATCACGTTCGGGCAGGTCACATTGTTCTGTTCCGCATTGCTCGCCTACAGCGTCTGGTGTACGCAGACCGAGCGGCCGATCGCGGCGGCCATCGCGCTCGTCATCGCCACGATGATCAAGCCGTTGGAGTTCGCGTACTGGTGGCCGTGCATAACCCGGTACTGGGACCGGAAGCTCACGGGGCAAGAGACCGTCGGCTGCGTCCTGGCCATTGGCGGCTTCGTGTGGTTCCTGTCGCTCGTGTTCCAGGGCTTCGCCCCGTGGCTGGAGTGGCAGTCGATCCTCTGGTCCGTCCGTCGGGCGCGCGGCTACATGTTCCCGCTGCATTACCTGGTCGGCTCGTCCGTGTGGATGGCGCTGGCATTGCGAAAGGAAAAGTAACATGGGATACGTCTACTTGGCGCAACCGTACACGAGTCATCGAGAAACACCGGAGCAACGTCAGAATGAGATGGCACAGCGGGAGTTTGAAGGCGCGCGGTATGCACACCACCTCATGCAGCAGGACATTGTAGTTTTTGCGCCGATCGTTCACGGGCACGCAATCGCTGCCCGGTTCGACCTGCCGCGCACGTTTGACTGGTGGTGGGGCCAGGATAAGACCATGCTGGACCGCGCCGCCGTCCTCCACGTACTATGCCTTCCCGGCTGGCGCGATAGCGTGGGGGTGCGCAATGAGATCGAGTACGCGCGCGAGCACTTGTACATTGCCGTTCGGTACATATGCCCCGTGTCCTACCGGATGCATCAAGACCCGGAAGGACTGTAGGCATGCCGTCTGACCGTGTCCTTCTGTGCAACGTACTCGGGTTCATTGGCATACCGTTCCGTACTGGCGTCTCATGGGATCACATTGGGGCCGCCGGCCTAGAGCAACGTTGTACGGACGGCGCTCGACCGGGGCAGGTGGTCTGCCTCGGCCCTGAACTGGGAGGCGTAGTCGCCATCCTCTTCGACGACACCGACACGTTCGTCGGCATGTGGTGCTTACAATGGGGGTTCGTCGGACGGGCCGGCGGCATTCGTGAAGGACCAGACGGCAATGTGGTCGGGGTCAAGGAGGACGAAGAGGACGCCGAACCGCCCGACTTCAGTAGGCATGTGTTCTCGTTCACGGGCACCATGGCCGAGGGCCGGCGAGACATCGAACGACTATGCCGCCAGCTCGGCGCGCGTACTACGGGGTCTGTGACTACGAGTACCACATTGCTCATCGAGGGCGCACACCCCGGCCAACGTAAGAAGGCCGCCGCCCGCAAGTACGGGATCCCGGTTATCAACGAACGCACTTTTTACAGTATGGCGGACCGCGCATTGGTAGCGAAGGGCTGCAAGAAACGGTTCGAGGATCTTTACTGAGGAGGACGCATGGCAGTAGGGTTCAAAGAGAACGTGCTGGAGCGGGAAGAGAAACAATGCGAAGAGGCGCTCGCGCGACGCCGGCTGTATTTCCACGAACGCGGCGAAGCGGCCGAGTCCTTCGACGGCAGGCGGCTGTGGGAGCATGTACCGGTCGTGTGCATTCTCTTCGAGGTGCAATGCCCGAAGCTCGATTATCTCCAAAGGCAGAATAGCGACGATAATTACTGGGCGTCCGTTTCCGACTTCCTCGACCAGTGGTCGATCGTACTACTCGACGAAAAACACCCGACCACGCAAGACGCGGCATGGCGTATGTGGATCCGAATGATCGGCAGTTGCGAGGATACCGACTTCAGTCTGATCGTCCGCGCGCTCGGCTACCAGCCCGACAACGCGTCATCCGCCTCCGCATTCCTCCAGCGCTGGAGTGTGGCCGTCACGAAGAAGCACAAATGAGCGGCACCGCGCATTGTGACGCCCGCCCTCCGTTCCTCGGCAAGATTGACCTCGGCACGTTGAAGCGGCACAAGGAGGCCCGGCGTGGGTGGTACCCGAAGGCGAACGCCAAACACCCCGCCCGCATGGTCGTGGAACTCGCTCGCTGGGGCATTCTCCAGTACAGCACGGCGGGCGACTGGGTGCTCGACCCGATGGCCGGGATCGGCACGACGGGCGTCGAGGCATTGAAGCTCGGCCGCCGTTGCGCCATGCTGGAGCTGGAACCGTCCTGGGCGGCCCTGGCCCGAGACGCCGCAATGCACACATTCCTACACTGCCGGAACGAAGAGCACGAAGAGGACTGGGTG
>Ga0180438_10004181_pt1 | contig 20970 bp, 18 predicted proteins | sample SS_ome_12_FD_132455 | JGI IMG/M metagenome (GOLD analysis project Ga0180438, IMG submission 132455) | Hypersaline lake sediment archaeal communities from the Salton Sea, California, USA - SS_3_D_2 metaG | ecosystem: Environmental > Aquatic > Non-marine Saline and Alkaline > Hypersaline >... | reverse complement strand
GATCAACGGGTGTGACCGCAGGATTTGCCAGCCCTGATGAGGTTGGCACACTAGTCCAAGCTCTTGCTGATGGATGTCTAAATGCTGGTGTCCCACCAAGGAAAATGACTGCTTCTCTTTCTGCGGATAACTTGCCTCCCGGCCTGCAGGACTTTACTTGGTTAAAGAAGGTCTACTTCGATGGCGCAGTTGCCAGCTCCCTCCCACCTTCAGACACTAGCATAGTGGCGAACGAGATGGAAGGCGAGCTTGTGACCGCTGGTATCAAAGGCGCAGCTAAGAGTACTGATATTGATTTTCGAAACCCAGTTATCACAATGGACTTTGGTACGACCCTCGCAGGACGTGTTACTGATAATGGATATCCCTATGCTAAGACCATTGGCTCTTTTGCGGGACTTGCTGGGGCAATTTCTGACTCCCTTGTACGATTGTCTGGAATGGTACCAGTGAAGAATGGATCTGTTTTAGATGTACCACTCCAAAGAAGCACAATAAAGCTCGAAGTTGATGATGTTTGGGTTCAAGAAGCTAGGAAGTATATCCGGGTTGAACGCGTGAATCGCACTGATTCGCGGTTTGGTACAGTTCCGGTAAATGGCAAGGCAGCAGAAGAAGCAGGAGTTCTCTTGATTGGTGTTGATGCCGGGACCAATGGGTCCAAACTTGAAGAGCTAGCACGACTTGGTAGTTCCATTGTCGAGGAAGCTGGAATTGAAACACTTTTTGCAGTGATTGACCATGTTCAAGCCAATATAGTTCAACAGATACTCACAATTGTTGATTCAGAAGGACTCGTATTTGCAGAAACATCACTTGGTCTTACAGGGCGATCAATCATCACAGGACAGAAACCAAAACTGATTCTTGATAGTCTTAAACTCAACAACAGTGATCTGTGGATTGCAAACCACGACCTCATTTTTGTCGAAGATGGACTAGCAATGGGTGCCGCAGTAGCAGCAAGATGCATGAACTCAATGGGAACAACACGTAATCCTATGGGTGGTAGAAAAGGCGATAGATGCATCATGACAGAGAGGATGAAGCTTCAGAAGAAAAGACATGAATGACTTTATCTTATTGTCAATAACAGGCTCTTTAGGGTCGTCAGAATGCAGGTTATGCCAATTAAGACTCGAATCATCACATTTGAGGATAACATTATTGACGTGCTCTTAGAAGGAATCCATGAGGCAGGACTCGAACTAGAGGACAATGACATCCTTGCTGTTGCTGAAACCCCTCTTGGGACCACCGAGGGAAGAGTTGTGTTTCTATCTGATGTAAAGCCATCACATGAGGCAAAGGTACTGGCTAGAAAGTACGAATTGCTCCCTGAGGTGGCTGAGCTTGTTCTCCAAGAGGCTGATGAAATTCTTGGTGGAATTCCTCATGTTGTGTTAACCATCAAGAATAACACATTGATGGCAAATGCGGGGGTTGACAAGTCTAATGTACCCCTGGGACACGCTTCGCTTCTTCCTCTCGATGCCCGAGCGAGTGCCGAAAGACTACGAAATGAGATAAAGACCCGTCGAGGGAAGACTGTCGGTGTGCTTATCATCGATAGTCGCACTCAGCCCCTCAGACTTGGAAATGTTGGTATGGCTCTTGGTGTGGCCGGCTTTCTCCCGGTTGCTGATGATCGAGGAAAAAAAGACCTCTTTGGAAATGAGATGCGAATCACCCGGAGAGCAGTTGCTGACAATTTGGCCTCCGCCTGTACTGCAGTGATGGGAGAATCTAGCGAGTCCATTCCTGCTGCTCTTATTAGAAATGCACCAGTTGAGTTCGTTGACAAGTCTTTTGATACTGCAGAGATGTGGATTCCACCATCTGAATGTATGTACATGGCGATTTTCGATGAATGGAGAAATAAATCAAATAGATGATACACAGACAACCCATATGAGCTGACAATCTTATTTAGGTCAAATCGAATGTGAGTATTGTGACTTGTACGATATCCGTGGTTAAGATAATGAGAAAATCAAGCCTGATGCATCATATTCAACGTGATGGAATATCAATTGGAGGATACACAGTTTGACAAAGAAGACAGTATTCATAGATGTCGCAACTGCCGGAGCTTCTGGTGATATGTTCTTAGCTGCTCTAATTGATCTAATTGGAGAGGATGATGTTCTACTGCCAGTTGCCGCCAGTTTGTTGATTCATGACCCCTCTTTCCGCATTAACATTACGTCCCATACGCATTACGGAATCAGTGGGCGTAGAATACAGACAACATATAACCCTGAAATACGACTTACTCCAATTACAATACGAGAAGTACTCCATTCAGTTGCTGAAGAAGTCGAACTGACTGACGCTGGTAAGAAAATTGCTGAGAGAGCTCTTAAGGAGCTGCTTGAAGCTGAAAGCCGAGTTCATGAAAAACCGATAGATGAGCTTCAACTCCATGAAACTGGAAGTTTGGACACAATCCTTGATATCGTTGGAACTGCATATCTGCTAGAGAGAATTGGGTTCCTGGGGGAGGCGGAATTTCTGGCAACACCTGTCGCTGTGGGAAGCGGAACCATTGAAACAGAACATGGACTTCTAGAGGTTCCTGTACCTGCTGTTGCTGAGCTCCTAGTGGCAAATAATGTTCCCTATCACAATGGAGATGCAAAGACGGAAGTCCTGACACCGACTGGCGCAGCCATTCTTATTGCGATTACAGACAGGTTTGTAGATGTGGACTATGATTTTGTTGCGCAGAATCAAGGATTTGGGTTTGGTACACGAGACCTTGGAAAGACCCCTAATATGTTATCTATTGTGATAGGAGAGACCGTGCTTCCAGAAAGTGAGGTTCGTGCCCCAGTCAAAGAAGAGCCAAAGAAGAAGGAAACCAAACCCCCTAAGGAAACCCCAACTAAAAAAATGGAGAAACCAAAAGTGCTTGATGGTTGGAACGAAGATGATGTTGTCGTCATTGAAACAAATGTCGATGATGTTGATGGAGAAACATTAGGTACACTCTTTGACACTCTTCTTGAAGAGGGTCTCGCCTATGATGTGACGATTATACCTGCTCTAGGTAAGAAGAATCGTCCTTGTTTTGTAATCAAGGTCATTGCTGCAAAAGCTGGACTGAAGAGTATTGCTGATGTGATGATACGAAACTTAGGCACAATTGGAATTCGTTATACTACATGGCAACGGCTCAAAGCCATTCGTGAAACCATTGTCTGTAGTTTTGAGGTTGATGGCGAGGAATACATGGTCCGTGTGAAGGTTTCTCGAAGTGTAGATGGTAGCATTCTTAATATAAAACCAGAAGCAGATGATGTTCTTCGGGTTTCAAAAGAAACAGGAATCCCAGTTCGCGAATTGAGACCCCGGATAGCAATGCAGGCTCATGCAGTGACAGAGTAGTCAAGTCCCTGCAAGAACAGTCTGTTCGGGATCAATCTCCTTGTGAGGGCTTAGATACTGGGTAGGAATGAGGTTCTCAAAAGCACGCTTACAGAGCTTCGCATATGCTTTGGGATCAAATCTCGTCGCTGCATTGAACAGCTCAAGTGCACATACTCTGCGTATCGGGTTCTCCGAGTCAGCGGATGTCATCACATATCGCACCTTTTGTCCGGCATACAGCTCACGACCTGCCTTGACCAACTGCTGAGCAACCACCGCTGCTCTCGATGTTGCACGATACTCATTGGGGTCTCGTGTCAGTGTTGAATTAAGAATCAGGTCTCTGAGGTCAACATCATCATCATAGAGTCTGTTGATATACTCCTGGCAGATAGCGTATGCATTTGGTATCTGGTCCAGAAACCCTGCCTTGTCCCGACCACGCGCAAGGGTCTTGATCATCTCTTTCTGGCAGTCCCCAACATAGAGGCATGTGTCGCGTCTACGAGTTTCAATTCCCCGCGTCTTTATTCCTCCATTTCTATAGACACCATAGTATCTATTCAGAGGAGCCACTGAGGGGTGTAGACGCGAGGACGGTATGACCATCCACCTATAGACTCCTTTTGGTGACATCTGAACTCCAACAGCCCTGGTCACACGTTGGCAGAACTCAATCACATTGTCGTACTCGACCTCTTCTTCGGCCTGTAGCCAGACAGAATCCACAATTCCGTGGATCATCTCTAGTCCCATTTTTTCTCCAATCTCTTGGGTTCTAAGTAGGACGTCTCGTGCAAATGCGGTGACTGCAGTATGCGCCTCCACCCGTCCAAACTTCGCGTTCTTGAAGCCAAGATACCCAAAGCATGAAACTAAGACGCCCTTCAAGGTGTTTTGAACATACTCGTACTTCTTGGCGTCTTGACCTTCCTCTATCAAGTCCTTGAACCTCATCCGTCTATCGACTAGCAGTTTCAATGACTCTGCCACAATTCCCCTCTTGCGGGTACAGATCTTGAAACTCAGTTCAGGAACATCAAGACAGTGCTGCTTATCATAGGGGCAGTGAGTCCGAGTGCAGATGGTTTCAGGGCTAATGTTCTTGTTGACCATGAGTGTTGGGTACATCGATGAGAAATCACACTCTGCAACGTTCTCATAGATGTCCGGTCTGGGCTGAAGAATCAACCCACCTCTGTCGATGGCTGCCAGTTCATTGAGCGACTTGAGAAACTCTGGGTTTCGCTTGACTGGTGGAATGAGGATGTCCATCTTGAAGGCATTATAGAACTGCACTGCTGCGTTCACCGCACCAATCGTCATCCGAGAAACTCTCTGCGGTCGACCAAGAGCAAGTCGACAGCTCTCCACCACTCCCTCCAGTCCCACAGGTGAGAAGAAGTGCATGCCGGTCTTTCCACGATCAATGTGGATTCTCCCGTTCAATGTGACCTGTGTACCCGACTTGTATACAATCTGGTTGTACTGCCAGAAGGACTGCGGCTCTCTGTGTGTGACTCTCAATGGTGTGTTATCCCGCGAGAGTCGGAGTTCTACTCCGTTCACCTTTGCACGTAGGCTGAGGTATCTGAAGAGACTCTCGTCGCCTCTTCTTGTGGTTATCACATCAGGGTCCATTTTGTCGATGACACTCTGAAACCTGTAGAGAATATTATGCTCCATATCGTCCTCGATGTGGATGATTTGGTCTCTGTAGTAGACCTCGATGTGGTGTATTCTGTCCTCCATCTTGGGGAAGATCTGCTCAGTGTCGACGAACACCTCGAACCCCAGTTCCACAAGCTCCGGGATGTCGTACGATGGGTTCTCGCGGTCGTCAAGACACTCGACACTGACAATCTCATTCCCTCGCAACTCGAACTCAACACGTCCAAAGGCGAACATTTTCTTGGTGATGAAGAACTGATGGACCGGGTCAATGTCTGCATGAAACACAGTGGCTCCGGGCAGTTTCTCGAGGTCTCCTGCCACTTCTCGCTGTGCATCCGGTGTGGTACATACCCGCAGAACTGGAGTCTTCTCAACATCATAGACACTGGCGTATCTCTGCACAATCTCTGTGTGCACCACTTTGGGATGCTCGAGGACTGCGCGTAGGATGTCGTTCCTGCTCCAGTCCCTACTCTTCATCAGGTCTGTACTGACATACACTGAGGGGTGAAACCCACGATAGGTATAACCCTTGGTCTTTCCGTCGCTCTTGATCCAGAGGGTCAGTGCTTGTCGCTCTTGGTCCACGCTACAGTCCAGGAGCCATCCAGTCTTCTTCATCTCTCTCATCAGTCTTCTTCATCTTCTCTTCCAAGACCTGAACCCTCTCCCTGATCTCGTCAAGCTCACCAAGCATCTCCAGTATCGCAGACAGCAGGATGACCTCGATGATTCGAGGTGTCACCATCATCGTTCCCGCGTCTGCAAATCCCCTCGCATAGTCGAAAATTCGGTCAAGACGCGCTCTCTGGGGCGGTCTGAGGGTCCGCCTGAAGTCCTTCCATCGTGCTTCCTCAATCCTGACTGCATCTCTATAGGTGCGGACTGTCCGTCCCATCATCTGCATCCTCTTTGGCGTTACCCGCAGTACCGGAGAACGGTTTCTGGACTGCAGGCCAGTATGTTATACCCCCTATGATTGTGGGTCTTTTGGGACTCCTCAGTCCGTCCAAATGTATGAGTCTGAGGGGGACAGTTTCCCGAAAGTAAAGCAAAATGTCAGTAGAGAATCATGTTATTCAATCGGCATAGACTCAAATAGCGGAAATATCAAATAGCGCCCTAGTGTCCAGAGGACATTCTACCATTCAGGTGACAGACTATGGTCACTGCATTGTTCAAGGTTGTATTGATGGGAGACGGAAGTGTCGGCAAGACTAGCCTTAGGCGAACCTACATGGGAGAAGGCTTCCGGGCTAACTACATGATCACTATCGGGGCGGACTTCGCAGTCAAGAAGATGCAACTCGAGGGCGGTCATGATGTCAGTATACAGATCTGGGATCTTGCCGGGCAAGAGCACTTCAAGAGCGTGCGCTCCACATTTTATAGAGGTGCACAAGGTGCACTGGCTGTTTACTCCACGGTGGAGAGAAAGTCATTCGATAACCTCATGAACTGGGTGGAAGAATGCTGGACCAATGCAGGCAAGAAGATCCCCATTGTTCTGATTGCAAATAAGACAGACCTCCGTGACCAGTTCAAGGACAATCCCGTGATGGCACAGACAATAGTGACCACTCAGGAAGGCGAACAACTTGCTAACAAGATTGCATCTCAAGGAGTGATCACATCTTTTTTGGAAACCTCCGCAAAGACTGGTCTAAACGTGGAAGCAGCCTTTCTTGAGCTAGCAATCAAGATTCTTGAAGCAGGCGGACTAGCTTAGTGAGAGAATCAATCAATCTCAATTACGCCAAGTTTTCTTTGAACCGCTTCAAAGAGCACACTCGCAACAGTATGTAGAACCTCGGGGTCTTCCGAGAGGACATCGATTCGTAGTTTCGATAGATTATCTTCTATTCTTCCAACAAGAGTTAGGGTCACTATCAGATTGTCTTCCCTAATCCTGCCATGAGCAGCACCTGACAGGATACCCATGAACATTCCATCCCTCTCTGTACTCTCAGATTGAACCGTATAGAGATTCCAAATTGGGAAGAGCTCTTTCAGGGTTTCAAACAGCTCTTTTGCCTCAACTGCTAAGGAATGTTCCCTATTCCAATCTTTCATCTCTGACTTCATGCTTAGCAATTCTTCTGGAGTAATCTCGAGGGGAAGGTATTGCTCGAAGAGAGACCGCACGAAGATATTACCTGAAATTGCTGCAACATCCTCTCCATTTGAGTCAATGAACTGGACAGATGTCACAAACTCTCCCTCAACCAGCTCGCTCTTCACTTTGAATCCAAAAATCAATGCTTCAATCCCACCAGGTGGAATTGTTTCAACCAATTGGTCTAGAGAATCCAGAGGCTCAAGACTCTCACTTGGATACATCAAGATTTTAATCGAGACCTCATGGATTGGTTCTAATGTCTTGTTCTCCACTGTCATCCCAAATTCAAGGCTCTCTGGCAGGGTAGTGTAAGTACTGATAACTTCAACATCTTCAGAGGTCTTCAAGGGTACCGCATCAGTTTCTAGAAGTATCTCAGCTGGATTTTCCCTTTTATCAGGGATACGTGTGCCATGCTCCTTCTCCGTCGCGTATTCATCAAGCCAACCAAGGGAGTATATTATGGCTTCTCTAACAGTTTCATTGTTGTCAACAAGGTATGGTTTTAAAATAGCGATCGCAGCTTCATCCTCAGAGAATGCCAACATTCCAGCAGCCACAGTACGAATAATTGCGCTTTCATCACTAAGAGATATATCGAGAGCTTCAAAGGCCGCCTCACCAAACTCCCCAAGCCTACAGACTGCCAATAATCTGAGATCATCATCTCCTGTGAGGGCAGCGTCCTTACAAGCCTGAATACTTGTCAGGTTTGACAGCATTTTTGCAACAACATCATTTGGTTTCTTCATGACGCCCTTCATCGCTCTCTTCAGTCTACTGACTGACTCTCCCCCACCGAGCGCTGATGTGATTGAGCGTTCATTCTTTTTGGCCAAGAGTCACCCTCTTGTTGCTGACCATTGTGTGAATAGATAATGGTTATTGTGATGTGGCATATTTTCTTCTTAGAAGCGAACGTTAAATGACGTATGAACAAGACTTTTACGCAACCTACTAGTTCGACCTTCAGAAATGGGTCTGTGCGTGACACCAATGGAAAGCCAAGACACCACAACATTCCTCAAACCATTGATTCTGAAGAATCAAGCCAAACATGGGTCAGAAATAACCCGAAGGTTTGCGATGAACAAGGTGGGGAGAATGTTTGCTGCTGCACTTCAAGACCGGAGTATTCGTCTCTATGCTGCGGACAATGGTGAGGAGATGCAAAAGATGCAGGATGATTTCCTCTGTACATCCATTGCATTCAGCCCAAGGGGCGATATTCTGGCAACTGGTAGTGTTGAACGTGTTGTGAAGCTCTGGGATATTCGGACAGGGGACTGTCTTGCAACCCTAGAGGGACATGAATACCCTGTCTTGGCACTCTCCTTCTCTCCAGATGGAAACGAGCTGGTTTCCGGAAGTGGTGACACAACCCTCATGACTTGGGATATTGAAAATCGTTCCAGGCTGCATCATCTTAAGGGACATGGATTCTATGTCGTGACCTGTGACTGGGACCCCAAAGGAGATCGAATTGTATCCGGATCTGTTGATGCCAACATCTGTGAGTGGGACGCAAATTCAGGTCAGATGCTTCATCGTCATAGTGAACATCGGGCGGCTGTTCAGCAAGTTCGATTCACTCCTGATGGGTCAAGACTTGCTTCAGGATCATCAGACCTTCACATTATCATCTGGGACTCATCTGGAACACCCATGAAGGTGGAACACATTCTTCAAGGTCATAACACAGAGGTTCGAGCACTCTCTTTCAGCGAAGATGGGAAATATCTGGCTTCAGGGTCAAGTGACAAGACTATCTATCTGTGGGATACTGGAACTCTGACCATCCAAGGTGAGGCTTCAACAATGGGAGAGATTGATGGAATCGAGTGGTATCCCAAGACCTCATCATTCTTTACTGCAGATGGCACAGGTGCCATCATACGTTGGGACGTCACTGACCTTGCAGAAACCATGGCTCCCTTTGAAGCTCTTTTGAGTGAGATAAAATCAACCCTGACTCCTGACAATAGGGATCAACTGGTTGAGAGGTTTGAAAGGCTCTGCTCAAATTATGATGAGGAAACTCTGGCAACCAAGAAGCTCTTCTATCTTGTCTGGCAATGCAAACGGGAACTGGGTCTCTTAAAAGGAACCACAAGGAAGGGATAGCGAGAGTTAACTCAAGCTCTTACTCTCTTCAATCATCTTTTTACACAGACTGGCATATGCCTCTTCCACATTCTCCCCGGTCAAGGCACTTGATTCGACGTACAAGAATCCATTCTCCTCTGCGTATGCCTCACCATCCTCTGTGGCCACAACTCGACTGTCTGCTAGGTCTACCTTATTTGCGACCAGAATCAGTGGTATTTCTCTCTCTAGGTTCTTGAAAGCCTCATTCCTCCAATCATCAACATTCAGAAATGTACGTCTTCTAGTCACATCATAGAGTAGGAGACCCCCCCGGGCACCTCTATAGAACCCCTGCCGCACAGATTCGAATCTTGGTTGCCCAGCCAGATCCCATACCTGCAGTGTCACCTGCACCTCCAGATCCGGGAGGGTCAGCCTCTTGATGGCGAAGTCGCTCCCGATGGTGCGTTTATAGTCGGCCTCAAAGAAATTCTGTGTGAACCGGGTTGTCATGGCAGTCTTGCCTACCGCACCGTCCCCCAACATGACGATCTTGTAACGGTACTCTGCAGACATTCCCATAAGACTCCGTACCCTACTTCAGAGGTCTAGTGCATTTAAATCTCTACTGTCGTTGGCTCAATCTCACATGGTTTATTAGGGAAACACACAACACGAGTTTAGACCGTTGCATTACTGGAGAGAACTAGATTGAGTCGTCCTGACTATAGTGCGCTTCCGAAGATTCTTGAGCAGATGAACAAAGAGGGCGGATTCACACACTCTTCACTTGTCAGAGATGATGGATTCTCGATTGCCTCAGCGGTAGCCACAGGTGCTGACCGTGATGTGATAGCAGCTGTTTCTGGCTTCATCTCGAATTCAGCAGAAAGAGTTCGAAAAGAGTTACTGCTCGGAGATATTCGGGACATCAGTCTTCGATGCACACAAGGCAAGGCAGTATTCAAGAAAATTGGGACAAGTGGAAGACAGGCACTAATTCTAGCCGCAGTCATGCCGCGTGATGTCCGCTACCATGCACGACCGATTGGAAAGGCAGCCACAAGAATCAGGCGTCTCTTGAAGTACTGATGGCGTCCGTATAGTGCAACCTTGTGCCTTTCACTGAAGCCGACACCCTCAAAACATTCAAGTGACAAGCATTGCTTGGAACATTGCCGTTTCTCAAACCTAGGAGTGCTACCATTGGCCGGCAAGAAATCACGCAAAGCGTCAACAGAAAAGGATGATCCAGAAATGATAGAGGTCGTCCTTTTCAAGTCTGACTCATGTGCTTTCTGCCCCAGAGCGGAAGAGGTGGTTCGAGAAGCAATTGAGAACTTTGGATCAGATGTATTCACCCTCAAGGTGATTAATGTCAGCGAGAATCCAGAGGCTGCAGAAGAATATGGCATCTTCGCCCTCCCGACTGTGATGATAGGAGGGGTTTCAGTGACAGGTATCCCTGAGCCGGACATGCTGATGAAGATGGTTCTCGGAACCAAAGCCATGAAGAAAAGGAAGGTAAGGTCAAAATGAGCGACCATGTAATAGACCGAGTGAAGACCGGTATCCCAGGCCTTGATGACTTGATTGAAGGCGGATTTCCTAGAGGCGATACAATACTCGTCGCTGGAAAGGCTGGAACGGGTAAGAGTATACTAGCTACTCAGTTCATCTATAAAGGTGCAATTGAGTATAATGAGCCTGGGGTGTTTGTAACTCTCGAAGAGCCTCCCCATCTCATCAAGAGGAACATGATGCAGTTTGGGATGGACCTCGAGAAACTTGAGAGGGAGAAGAAGATCTCGATCGTAGACTTGTCCCCATCTAAGGAGGTGGCTCCTGTCACAATAGGAGAGTATCCAAGCTTTGATCTCTCTGGGTTAGAGGCAATCATTCTCAATCACGTAAAAAAACTCAATGCGAAACGGGTTGTTCTTGATACACTCTCAATTATGGCATATAAGTTCAAAAGTAGAGATATTCTTCGAGAGGAATTTTTCAAGCTCACTGCCAATATCACAAGAACCGGATGTACTCTTCTTCTGACAAGCGAGATACCTGCTCAGGATCAGGGACTGGGTGTCTTTGATATCGAAGCCTTCTTAGCATCGGGTGTTATTGTACTTTATAACGAGAAAATCAGTGATACATCACGTTCTCGATCAATTGAGGTTCTCAAACTGAGAGGCTCAAAACATAGTTCAAGAATCCATTCCATGAGGATAACAGACGAAGGAATCCGTGTGTGGCCAGGAGAAATTAGTCCCGGACACTAATCGGTGAGATTGCGAGGCTCACAAAGTGGTTGAGAATCAGGAATCGCCGCGGGTTATACAACCCCCAGCAAAGGCAGCTCCAATGATTAGTGACCTTGTGAAGTTTGGTCAACTGACACAAGTATCATACATGTTGGTGGGTCCACTTGGTTCTGGTAAGACGACATATGCTGAAGCTTTTCTGGCCGAAGGACTCTCACTAGGATTTCCAGCTGTCTTTGTCACCACTGATGTTTCTCCAAGAGTCATTAGGAATGATATGAGTCGTCACGGATGGACGATTGATGAGCAAGAAGCTTTGGGGCAGTTTGTATTCATAGATGGCTACTCAGAAAGAATGGGTGCTCCCAAGGTTAGTCCTGCTCGATCATTGACAAAAGTGGATGACATCAGTGAACTGGGGATTGTGCTTTCAGAGGTCCTAGAACCCTTGGTTGTAGCTCGAGTTGTCATTGATAGCCTATCAACACTCATCCTGCACTCTACACCCGCCACAATGCCAAGAGCGGTCCAACGTTTGAGCGGCAGGTTAAAGCAGAATTCGCATAGTATAATGTATGTCCTTGAAGAAGGTGTTCATGATGAGAAGGACTATGCGACATATTCGTATTTGGCTGATGCTGTGATACGATTCAGAATAGATGATAGTGGTCTTGTACCGAAACATCAACTTCGGATGGAGCGAATGAGAGGAACAGACACCTCCCGAGAATGGCACGATTTCACAGTTGAGCGATAATTGGTTTCTGTGAAACCTTTAAAGCAAGAATGGTAGGCAGAGCCTGATAGGAGAGGCTTTATTGAAAACGATGCTGGTGTCCACACTGAGAGACATACTCTGTGCAAACCTGTCTCTTGATGATGGGCTTTCAGCAGTCCAGAACATTACTTTCAATGACGCAGATGAAGCAAACACACTCTTTGATATCGCCCGTTCCATTGAGGAAATAATCCTTCGCAGACCAGCACTTGCCAGTTCGAAGCTGACTGAACTCTCAATTCGGCTGTCATTTCATAAGGATTTCATTATTCCAGAATTGTTGCAGTTATTGGATACAAGATACACAAGTAGTTATAGACGGTCAGAATGTGAGATACTTCCGGATATTGAAGCAATCCCTAATCTGATTGATATTCTAGGTGAGCTCTCCCAGGCACTCAGTGCTTCAATACGACTCAATCTTCGACCATTACTTCCCTTCCTAGCTGATGAGGTCCTCATGACATTGAACTCAATCTATGACCGACGCCATGAGGGAACGACAAATCTCGCATTATACGAGGTTCGGAGTCTCGCGTGGATGCTCATTGAGGAGGGCTTCTTTGAAGGTGCAGAGTTGTTGCTCAACAGATTGACCGAATTATGCCAAGAACTTGGTCTGAAAGATCTCTCTTTTGAAGTGAAATTTGACTATGCTACTGTCCTGACAGAGTTGCATCTGTATGAAGAGGCAAGAAAAATCCTCACAGAACTTGAGAAGAAGGCAAGAGCTCTAAATGATAGAGAGAAAATAGCAGCAGTAGTTCTGCAGCTCGGAGTAAACGAAACAAGAGATGACTCTGTTTCACACATTGTTGCACGTGAAATCGGTAATAAGGCTGCAGAACTATTCGATTTGGCTCTAAAGAAAAGTCATGTGAGTAAAGATGATGTAGGTCTAGCTCATATTGTAATTGGCTCCAGCATTCTAGCGAATGGCTGGCGTGAGGGTGTTCCACAGGCTATCGAACGATTGCAGCTCGGACTTAGAATATTCTCTAGTATTGAAAATCAAGGTCCAACTCAAAAAGCTCACATCTTCAAGACACTTACTGGACTTGGTTTTGCTCATGGTCTACTTGGAGATCATGAGAATATGACAAAGTCTGTGGAGTATTTTAATGGAGCAAAGGAGATTCTTCACGAGCTTGGGAAGAGCTTTCCTGATATTGATCTTGATCTTGCCAGAACAGAGAATGCAATAGGGTGGATTTGTCTCAGCACCGAATGTGATGAGTTTTGGCCCATTGGCCTAGCCTCATTTGAGATGGCTGTTCAACTACGTGAGAAGCAATATACTGATGGACGGATTTCAGAGATTGAATTGATTGGAACGAGAATGGGTTTCGCACTCTCAAAAATGCGTGCTACTGGTAGATTGGATTATGATACTCAAGACCCACTCCGTGAAATCTTAGTACAATACGTTCCTCTATTCCCAACAGATTCTCGTGCGTTTGTGGAAGTAGCTATCGCGACATATAATGTCGTATGGTTGTTGACTCGACATAGGGGTGATATTCCTCCAAGACTCTTGAGACTCCTAGATGATATCGATAAAATGCTGATTGATGCTAGAGTGGATGAAGAATCGATGTTCATCGATGGAGTCTCTCTTGTAGTCCCATTCTTAGAAGCTTCATGGAAAACACTCCTTGAACGGTCTAAAATGATGAGTCAAGGCTCATCAGAACTTGCAGATGTTGCTGGTCTACTTGCAGCATATTCAACAGCCAAGATGAACCTAGATGCACTGAATCTTGAAGTCAGTACAAGGATACAGCCACCAGTTGATGACGCCGTTCAACAAACAGATGCTCTACTAGCACAGTACTGGTTGGGTCAAACATATCTTGTTCAGACCATACGAGCTTTCTACCAGAACAAAGACTACTCGGAACTGGCTACAGGATTCTATGGGGCAGCTCTTGCATTTAGTGAGGTCCTTTCAGTTGAACCTGAATTCCTAGAGTCTGCAGAGTTTATCAGGGCAACATCCTCCTCATTATCACAGGTTCTCAGACGTTTTGCCCTTGCTTTGGAAAGTCAATATGCAGCATATGTTGATAGAGGCAAGTTTCCGAAAAGGATCACAGGGATAGACGATGCACAATACAACTATCTTCTAGCAGAAGATTGGCTTGGACTGATGAAGATAGCAAATGCCTATCTCCAGATGGTGGAGCAGTCCGAAATGGTAGAAGCTCAACCTTATCTTAATGCAGTATTTTCGAACCTAAATCGTGCTCTACGGATGATTGATGGCATTTCTCTTGTGGATAGACGGGTTCTCTCTTTTCTTGGAAGTGTCATGAACAGACGATTTTATCTTAGACGTTAGTGTCACCTATCAATCGTAACGAATGTCTGGGTCCTGTATGTCCCTATATCCACCTGCCTGAGCTCCCCATGTTGCCCAACCTGATGTGGCGGTACGAATCTCGTTTGCCAGTCCAAATGTTTCTCTAACTGGGATCTCAGCGTCAATCTTATACAATGACCTCTCAGAATTGATCTCGAGAACCTGTCCCTTCCTTTTGGATAGTATGCCACTTAGTGTTCCCACATACTCCTCAGGACTGCTGATTTCCAAATGAATCCATGGCTCCAGAACAACTGGGTTTCCAGATAACACACTCTTCCGAGCCGCCTCCAGTAGGGGTTGTGTGATGTCTCTCCATGAGGTTTCAGGTTTCTCAGATTTGATGTTAGCTTTTTCTATCAAGAGACCTAGCTTCCGCATTTTTTCCCCACTTGATGGTCCATTTCTAATGATTGTTCTAAATGCTTCTTTGATCCATTCAGTTTCATTACCAAGCGGATTAACCTCATTTGATACATCAACAATCCAGCTCATCGAACTTGGGTCCTGATCAATCACTGTGCCGAGAGATTCAGGTACAATTCCTTCAGAAACTGTAACTGCTCTCACAGTGAACGAACTGACATTCATGTTGCCACCTACAGCTGGGTTGCCATCGGCAGTCAATTGCTCCTTCAGAAGGACCATTGGTTTTCCGAGAGTAACATAAATTCCCTGTCTTGTGAGTTTCTCAACAGTAATTTCAATATGAAGCTCTCCAGCTCCAGAGATAAGCATCTCACCAGTTTCAGGATTGACCTCAAATTCAAGTGCAGGATCCGTCTGGACATAGGCTTGAATTGGTTCCTGAATATTCCCCAATTCAGCCAGGTTCTTTGGCTCGATTGTATATGTGACGACTGGTTCTGTAGGATATTGAAGCGCACGCATAGGGCTAATTGCTTCTTCAATTTTCTGAAGATCCTTTACGTCGACCAAGGTGTCGCCTACAGCGATATCTCTCAAACCAGTAATGAAGGCTAGATTGCCTGCAGGAACTTGCGAGAGGTCAACTCGAGTCTTTGACATATACATCCCGATCTGCAACGACTTTTGCTCCGTCTGTGTCCTCAAATTCATGAGTGGTTTAGCCCTCTCCAGAGTTCCTGAAAAAATCCTTACTGCCGCAGCGGTCATGGCGTGTCTGTCTGGTTGCACATCTGCCACCATGCAGATACATGGTCCCTTGCTGTCACATCCAAGGAGACTCTCTCCAGTCCTCGATTGAAGACTTCCATCCCATAACTTTGGTATACGATATTGTTGTGCAAACTTGGGATTAGGTAATACTCTGACAAATGAATCCAGAACAACCCGGGCAACTGGGAACTGCTCTGAAAGATCTTTCCTCCTCTCAGACCTATAGACTCCCTCAATGTTCTCTAGGATTAATAGAAGTGCATTTGCTAGGTCTGAAGGTTCTTCACTTCCACCTGTGTGACTCTTGAGAGTAGACAAGTCTAGTCCCCATTTGTCAAGTGCTGATCCTACGCTGAGAGACCCATTTGTGAAAGAAACCTCCCATCTCTCCAGAGTTTCATCATCCAGATACTTACCAAGCATCGCATTGAATTCACGTACGACTCTATTGATCTCTTGAGCAGCTTTCTTGGCATTCAATCTGCGTTCTCGAAACAATCTGTCGACCTTGTTCACAAAGAGGACGGGTCGTACTAGTTCCATCATTGCCTGTCTGGTCACGGTTTCTGTTTGGACCATGATACCTTCAATCACGTCTACAACAATCAGTGCTCCATCAGTCAGTCTCAGACCTCGAGTTACATGACTTGAGAAATCAATGTGACCTGGTGTGTCAACCAGATTAATCAGAAAATCTTTTCCATCAAATGAGTGGACCAGGGATATGCTCGATGCCTTGATTGTGATTCCTCTCTCCTGTTCAATGAAATCATAGTCAAGTAACCTTGCTGATGCTGCAACCTCCTTCGAGAGTAGTCCGGAAGCCGCAATGAGAGAGTCGCTAAGTGTTGTCTTTCCATGATCTATGTGAGCAATGATTGTAACATTGCGTATGTTCTGAGTCTGACTCACAAGACTCATGACTCTCTCTTTGATGAACTTCTTGTATAGATGGGACACTGTAGGTTTACCTGACCTTCCTCTTGAAATCGGATTTTAGTAGTCGTATCTCTTCATTGCATTTTGTGCATCTCATCGTGATGGAATGGTCGTCCTGTCCAACTTCCTCAGTCAGTGGCTGACCGCATTGACAGACGAATCCAACGAGTCGTGCAGGATTACCAAGAACTAGACCATGGGCGGGAACATCGTGAGTGACTACTGCACCACTTCCAACCATGCAGTACTCACCAAGAGTAGTGTTACAGACTATTGTGGCATGTGCTCCTATGGATGCACCTCGCTTGACGTGAGTCTTAACAATCTTCCAAGTCCCACTAAATGCTCTAGGATACAAATCATTTGTGAATGTCATATGAGGGCCACAAAAGACATCATCCTCGATAGTCACTCCATTATAGACTGAAACACCATTCTGAATCTTGACATTGTTACCAATCACAACATCAGAATCGATATAGACGTCCTTCCCTATGTTACATCCCTTACCAATTGTTGCGGAACCTCTGACGTGAGCAAAATGCCAGATTCGAGTTCCTTCGCCAATCTTCGCTCCTTCATCAACGACAGCAAGTGGGTGAATAAAGACATCACTCATTGGATTCACTAGACTAGGGATGGTCTTCGTCGAGTTAACCTTTGCTCTTTCTGGGTTTCTTCTTACCCTCGTTTGGTGTGGCCCAGAGTTTCCCTCGATAGACCTCTGTTGGGGGACACCCTACGCATTTCTCAGCCATATACCGTTTACACGCACCACAATCTCTCCCGCATGGTGATACTGAGCTGCCTAAGGTTCCGGGGGCTAGGTTAATCTGCAAAAACTTTGGTTCAATGGGTGCATTTCCAAACCAGCTCTCTGATCTTCTCACACCCGGTTCGGTCCTCATGCTGCATGTGCCTATAATAGATTCGAGACTCCATGTGTCTTCAGCGACCATCACTGCGAACACATTGTACCTTCCTGTAACTGGAGCGAACATCAAGAGCCTAGGACAATCCATATACTTTTCTTGGATTTGCTCAGCGATTTCCATATTCTCTGTTTCGAGTCCCATAAAGAGAACTTTCGCATCAAGATGTTTTGCATTAACTCCAGCTGTGACTTGTACAATTTCCGACTGAACAAGCCTATCGAGTCGTTTACTCACAGCAACATGGGACATCTCCAGCTCTTTTCCTATTTCTGAAAGACTTGTTCTTCCATTCTTTTGAAGGATTGATATCAATTTTTTATCCTTATCATCCATTTTTTTGGTTCTATCATCCAATTTGGTTTCACCACGTTGTGTCATCGACCATGTTTTGATTAAGTATTGAAACTAATGAAACTCGCCTGGTTAATGGCCTATATGAATGATTTCACTTTCTGGTTAAAGGCCTATATGAATGAAGCGGATTGTCGATTTCTCTAGATTTGTGATGCCTTCTCCCAATCATGCTTGTAGATATGCGCGTTGACTGAGTGAGTTGTGATTGTGCCGGTTTTGACCCCGACCTTCGCGGAAACATGCGTGAGGAGCTCGCCGAGTGCGTACACATTAGCTGGCCAAGCTCCATACATATCATTTGACCGTATCATGACTGAGAGGTCAAGTCTACCCTCACACACCATGAAGACAAAGTGATTCAGACATGGGACCTCATCCACTATAGTGTCCTTGCGTGGGTCCCAGGTCGTCGCCACTGCTCTTCTGCTGTGAGGATTATCTCTCAACTTAGCAATTACAAACTCTATCTGATTGATACCCTCCTCACCCCAATCATTGAGTCGTTCCCCATAGGTGTAGTCAAAGTCCATTCGGTCTGGGTTAAGGAGCTGCGTTGCATATTTTTCTCTAAGCACCTGTTCGCTGAAGGGGTACTTGCTACTCACACGATCAGTGTATGGATCCGTGATGTGGATGATAACATTCTCATGCCAACGAGTTTCGCTCTCTCTTTCATCGACGCGAATCATACCTGACTCCATTATCTTCCGTATAATCCGTGTCCAACCATCAAGTGGTGTTTTTGCTCGCAAGTATATTGGCACCATTAAGTCACCCTATATCGGTGTCCTGTTTGGCAGATTGGACCGCTTATTCTAGCTTTCCGTTGTTGGAATCCCATTCGCATGTTCAATAATATGCACTCAGTGAACCGCGCCAAATGATGCTTTTTGTTTGTGTCAAATGTTGGTGGGATTTACTAGTGAATTGTACTGTCAGCTCAATCAGGAACCGTACAAACATGATTTTGGAGATGGACGAACAGCTCATGTTTCATCTGACCTTAAGAGGAAACGTATGGATTAGACTCGTGTGAAGATGATTGAGCTACAACATCCCACCGTGGGCCTAGAACTTGACAGGAGGCTGAATCTACACGTGGCAATCCTTTTATTGATGGTCGGTCAGTTAATGTTTTGCCTCTGCCTTTGCGGGGGAGGATGCTGACCCATGACGCCGGGAGGACAAGACGAAGCACCGACTATCTACCTCTTCACTCAGGACGGTTGTGTGAACTGTCCTGCTGCAAAAGCAGTGATTCAAGAGGCATTTGATGGCACCAATGTCAAACTCGAGACCATTGACCTCCAAGCAATGGACCCTGACTTTGAGTTCAGACTACTAGAAAACCAAGTGTTCATTGCTAGTACTCCCTCAATCATCATCGAGAATGGCGGCAAACTTAGACTCCTCCATAGTGGTGATGTTCCCACAGTTGAACAGATTCGAAAGGAGGTCCTCGACGCCGCATGACTGACATCCGCGATTCACTCAGTCTAATTGAGGAGCTTAATTTGAGAGAGAGGAAGATGCCCAAGGTCAGAACGACCAGCAGCACAATGGAGACCTTTGATGCAAACAAGATCATTGAAAGTCTCATCACAGAAGCTGGGCTTCTTCGAGCAGATGCTGGACTCGTTGCAGTCAAGGTGATGGACCGTATTGTTGCATCTGGAATCAAGTTTCTCTCAGGACCTCTCATTCGAGAGATGTGTAACAGTGTCTTGGCTGAGATGGGGTTTGAGAAGCAGCGAATCCTCTACACACGTGTTGGTATTCCAATGTATGACTTGGGACTGCTCATTGATAATCCCGGTGATCACACATCCAATGCCAATCTTATGAGAAACCCCGAGACAATTGCCAAGCTGGTCCACGACCAAGTCATGGAGCAACACACGTACCTCTCGATTCCCTCCCACCTTGCAGATGCTCACTTGAGGGGTGACATCTACATCAAAGACAGGGAGTATTTCAGCACACGTGACTATTGTGCTACTTGGGACCTTCGCCAGGTCCTCAAGCTGGGTATCGCCCCAGACGGTCTAGGCGGGATGCACTCAAGCGCAGCAGGACCTGCTCAACATCTGTCGGTGGCTGTGAATCACTCAGCAATCTGGCTTGCAGCTGCTCAGAGCTCATTTGCTGGAGGACAGGGGTACTTCTACTTCAACACATTCCTAGCTCCATTCATGAGAGGACTTCCCTACAAGAAGATCAAACAGGCTGCTCAGCAGTTGATATTCACACTGACCCAGCAGTATGTGGCTCGGGGTGGACAGGTGATCTTCTCCAGCGTTGATCTCACCCCAGGCATCCCCAAGATAATGAGGGATGTTCCAGCAGTTCTGCCCGGAGGAAAAGAGACTGAGGTCACCTATGGCGACTACGAGGAGGAGGCTCGACTCTTCTTCAATGCCTTCATGGAGGTCATGCTCAAGGGTGATGCCAAGGGCAAGGGCTTTGGCTTTCCAAAACCAAATATTGTGCTCAGGAAGGAGTTCATGGGTCCTGAGTTTGACGAGTCCTGGAAACTCGTAGCAGAGCTCACAGCCAAGCATGGGTCTCCCTATTTCGAGAACTACCTGAACTGGCGGTCATCAATCGAGGCTGGTTGCAGTAGCTGTTGTTCGCACCTGTGGACTGCAAGCAGCGATGAGGAGCTCGAGGAGTTCCTCAGTGGTAATATGGTGTTTGGAGCCTCGCAGATGGTGACTCCGAACTTTGGTCGAGCTGCCTGGCTAGGTCGAGCAGATGAGGACAAGTTCTTTGAGAAGGTAGACGAGTATGTGGAACTGTCCAAGGAAGTCATCCTCGAGAAGAAGCGGCTCATGGACAAGCTGATTGCCAGTGGGAGTGTTCCCTTCTACACTCAGCCTAAGCCTAATGGTGAGCCACTCATTGATATGAACACACGTGAGTTCCTGCTCGGAACTGTTGGCTTT
>Ga0180438_10004180_pt1 | contig 20973 bp, 13 predicted proteins | sample SS_ome_12_FD_132455 | JGI IMG/M metagenome (GOLD analysis project Ga0180438, IMG submission 132455) | Hypersaline lake sediment archaeal communities from the Salton Sea, California, USA - SS_3_D_2 metaG | ecosystem: Environmental > Aquatic > Non-marine Saline and Alkaline > Hypersaline >... | reverse complement strand
CTCGAGGAGATCGCCGGGCAGCTCGAGAGCGGCGACCTCGCGCTGGAGAAGGCGATTGCGCTGGCCGAAGAGGGCCTCAAGCTCTCCCAGTTCTGCGAGAAGCAACTCACCGAGGCCGAGGGGAAGATCGAGCGACTCGTCGAGCGCATGGGTGCAGCCGGGCTCGAGCCGCTGGGCGACGAAACGGAGAAGGACGAGGAGGCCTAGCGGCATCGTGAGCAGTCTTCTGGATCGTATCAACAGCCCCGCCGACCTACGACGACTCGAACGCACCCAGCTGGACGACCTCGCCGCCGAGATCCGAACCCGCATGATCGGCACGGTCTCCCACACCGGCGGCCACCTCGCTGCAAGCCTCGGCGCGGTCGAGATCGCCGTCGCCCTCCATTACGTCTTCGATACTCCGACCGACAAGATCATCTGGGACGTCGGCCACCAGGCCTACGCCCATAAGCTGCTCACCGGCCGCCGAGACCGGTTCGACACCCTGCGACAGGCCGGCGGCATCTCTGGCTTCCCGCGCCGCGCCGAGAGCGAGTACGACGCCTTCGACACCGGCCACGGGAGCACGGCCATCGCCGCCGCCCTCGGGATGGCCAAGGCGCGCGACCTCGAAAACCGCACCAACGCCGTCGTCGCCGTCGTCGGCGATGGCGCCATGACCGGCGGCATGGCCTTCGAGGCGCTCAACCTCACCGGACACCTGAAGACACCCGTCATCGTCATCCTGAACGATAACCAGATGTCCATCGCCCGCAACGTCGGCGCGCTCGCCGGCTATCTCAGCAGAGTCCGGCTCGACCCACACTACCGGCGCGCCAAGGCCGACTTCGAATCCTTGGTGTCCAAGGTCCCCCTCGGCGAAAGCCTCATCGACGCCGTCACCCGCTTCAAGGACGGCATCAAGCAGCTCCTCCTCCCCGGCATGCTCTTCGAGGAGCTCGGCTTCACCTATCTCGGGCCGATCGACGGCCACGACCTCTCCGCTCTCTTCGAAACCCTGGAGCAGGCGCGCTCGCTCGCCCGGCCCGTTCTCATCCACTGCATCACCCAGAAGGGCCGCGGCTACGTCCCCGCCGAAAACGATGCCGCGAAATGGCATCGCACCGGCGCCTTCGACATCGAGACCGGTGAGCCGCTCAGCTCCTCCAGCGGCCTCTCCTTCACCCACGCCTTCGGCCAGGCCTTGGTCCGGATCGCCGAGAGCGACCCCCGCGTCGTCGCCATCACAGCCGCCATGAAAGAGGGAACCGGACTCGCAGACTTCGCCGAGAGATTCCCCGATCGGTTCTTCGACGTCGGCATGGCCGAGCAGACCGCCGTCACCTTCGGCGCCGGCCTGGCGGCAGAGGGAATGCGGCCCGTCGTCGCCGTCTACTCGACCTTCCTCCAGCGCGGCTACGACCAGATCGTCCACGACGTCGCCCTCCCCCGGCTCCCCGTAACGCTCGCCCTCGACCGGGCCGGCCTCGTCGGCGAGGACGGCCCCACCCACCACGGCACCTTCGATCTCTCCTATCTCCATCACATTCCCGGGCTCGTCGTCATGGCCCCCAAGGATCTCTCCGAGCTCGCCGCCATGCTGCGCACGGGGATCGAGCTCGGCGCCCCGGCCGCCGTCCGCTACCCGCGGGGCGAGGGAACGGACCCGCCCGAGGGCGAGGTCGCGGCCATCCCCGTCGGCAAGGCGGAGCTCCTCAGTCCCGGCGACGCCGTCGCCATTGTCGCCGTGGGCACGATGGTCGCCCCGGCGCAGGTCGCGGCCGAGATCCTCGCCGAGCAAGGAGTTCACGCCGCCCTCGTGAACGCCCGCTTCGTGAAGCCGCTCGATATCGAGCTGATATGCGAGCTGGCGAGCGCCTGCGGCCGCGTCGTCACCATCGAAGAGAATGCCGTCGCCGGCGGCTTCGGCAGCGCCGTCGCCGGAGCGCTTCAGGAGCGCGGCCTCTGCGTTCCCATCCTGCCGCTCGGCCTCCCGGACCGGTTCATCGAGCACGCATCGCGCGAGCACCTCCTCGCCGACCTCGGCCTCGAGCCGCAGGCGATTGCGAGCGCCGTCGCCCGCTTCGTCGAAGCCGGCGCACGAACTCTCACCTCTTAGCCCGCCTTCCATCGAGGCCGCCTCGCCGCCGGTCTCCCGGGGCGTCAGCGGGTCATTCAGGTCCCTCTTCACATCGGCTCGGTTGACAACGCCCGTCGCCATGCCTAGAATTCGGTGGGAGTCTTTCACACTATGGCACGCTGTCCTCGCTGCGATCGAGTGAACGACGAAGAGAGCAGCTTCTGCAAGCACTGCGGCTGCCCCCTCGACCCGTCTGCCGGTTCCTCGGGGGAGAACGACGACACCCTCATCATCCGCCTTCTCGACGAGCGTCCCGACGAGGCCGTCTCCCGCCGCGCCAGCCTCTGGCTGCTGGACCCCTCCGGCGAGCACGTCGCCAAGGCCACCGAGCTGCGAGAGGATATCGTCGCCGTCGGCCGCAACACCGAGTGCGAGATCGCCCTCCCCAGCAGCACCGTCTCGCGGCGGCACGCGCAGATCCGCAGAGACGGCAGCCAGTTCTTTCTGAAAGATCTCAACAGCACGAACGGCACCCTCCTCAACCGCGAGCCCGTCATCGGCGAGGAGCTCCTGCACGACAGAGACGAGATCGGAGTCGGCATCTACCGCCTTATATTCAGGTACTCGTGATTTCCGTCGGCGGAATGGGGTCGATGGCCCAGTCACTGACCGCATTCGCTATCTCCTTCGCCCTCGGCGTCGCGCTCTCGCGGACCTTCCGGCGGAGTCTCTTCTGGCTTCACTCGCGCGAGCGCAAGCCCGGCAAAGAGAAGATCCATCGCCTCTTCCCAAAGCCGCGTCGCCCTCTCGGCGGCGGGCTTGCCATCATGCTGGCGGCGACGGCGGCGGCGCTCCTCGTCCCGCTCGCCTGGGGACGCCTGCCCCAGGCGGAGGCGCTCTGGGTGCTCCCTGTTGCCTGGGCCTATGCCCTCATCGGCTTCGTGGACGACCTGCGCAAGACCGCCGGCAAGGGCCTCCGCGAGCGATCGAAGTTCCTCCTCCAGCTCGGCGCGGCCGCGCTCTTCGGCCTCCTGCTGTGGGGGCTCGGCGGCCGAAGCGAAGTGCTCGTGCCGTTCGTTCCCCATCCCGTTCACTTCGGCGCGCTCTACGTGCCGTTTGCCGCCCTCGTCCTCGTCGCCACCGCCAATGCCGTCAACCTCTCCGACGGAATCGACGGTCTCGCCGCCGGCGCGGTCGCCATCGCGCTGGCGGGGCTCGCCACCCTGGGCGTTCTCGATCCCGGGCGCGCCGTGGGTCCAACTTGCTGGCCGTTCGTCGGCGCCGCTCTCGGGTTTCTCGTCTTCAACTTCCCCCCGGCCCGGCTCCTGATGGGCGACACCGGCGCCCTCGGGCTGGGCGCCGCCCTCGGCGCACTGGCACTCCTCGGGCGGGCGGAGTTCATGCTCCTGCTCCTCGGCGCCCCATTCGTCGTCAACGCCGCCTCCGTGCTCCTCCAAATGGGCGCCGTCCGCGGCCTCTGGCGTGTCGTGAAGCCGCTCCGCCACGACCGCACCGAGACCGCACGCCCCTTCCTCTGCACCCCGCTCCATCATCATTTCCAGTGGCTCGCCTGGCCGGACCTCCGCATCCTCGCCCTCTACTGGGGCTTCGGCGCCCTCCTCGCAGCGTGGAGCCTCGCCGCCGTCAGGTCCGATCTCCTGTGGCTGCTCGGCCTGCTCACCATTCCCGCCTTCCTCACGGCGGCCCTCTTCCAGAAGCTGCTCAGCGGCCACTACTTCATCGGCCTCTCGGAGCGCCCCGACCAAGCGCCCGTGGTGGCCCTCTACCGCGGCCTCCCCCTCGACATACTCGGCTGGCGTCTCCACCGGAAGGTCTCCGAGACCAGCATCACAGAGCGCATGCTCGTCGGCGCCACCGCGGAGAGCATTCTCTGGCGCCCCATCTCCGAGGTGGAAGCCCACGTCATCCTCGGCAAGATCTACGCCGATCAGCGACTCCTCGACGAGGCCCTCCTTGAGTGGGAGCAAGTGCCGACGAGAAACCTGCTGCTCCGGCCCAGCGTCGTGCTCCGGCTCGCCCGCATCTACTACGGCCGGGATCGCCTCATCGAGGCCATCAGGCTCTGGGAGCAGATGCCCGGCTCCCGCCTCGCCGAGATGCCCAATCTTCGGGAGGTAGTGCGCAGCGCCAAGCTCAGGCTCGTCGACCTCGCCGGCAAATCCCACCGCCAGGCGATGCGGAGCCTCAAACAGGCGGAGCGCACCGGCGAGCCGCCCGACCGCCTGGAAACCCATGTCGCCACCGCTCACCGCTACAACCGGGAGCTTCTCTCTCTCCTCATCTACGAGCGAGACAAGCTCAGGGGCCGCCCCGCCCGGCCGCAGGCCACCCGCAGTCGGCGGGAGCTTCTGCGCCACACCCGCGATGTGGTCCTCGCCCGCATCGGCGAGCTGGACAAGGCCCTCGCCCAGCTCGCGCGGACGACTCCTCCGCCCGGCGCCGAGGCGGAAGCCGGCGACCCGGCGCAGCGAGCCTCCGCCGACCTCAACCTTTCGCGGGAGGACCTGCTCGATCTCCTCTCTCAGGCGGGCGATGGACACCCCGAGATCACGCAGGTAGCAGTCCACCCGAAAGCCTCGCGCAATACGGTATACCGCCTCAGCCTGGCGTGGCCCGAAAAGGGGCCCCGCAGCATCATCGCCAAGCTCTACGCCGCCGACCGCATCAGCTTCTTCTCCGCCTGCTATCGGCGGGAGCAGGGCGTCCTGAAGCTGCTCCGTGAGTACGGCGCCGCCGTCCCCCGCGTCTACGCCGGCGAGCTGAGGGACGACCAGGCCCTGCTCATCATGCAGGATCTGGGCGACGAAACCCTGGCCGAGCGCCTGGAGGCCTCCGACGCCGACGTCAGACGACACCGGCTTCGATCCGCCGTCGGCGCGCTCGTCGCCTCCACAGCACGGCCCATGGGCACCTCCGCCAGCTCACCGCAGAGGTCCGCAAGATCGACAAGGAGACCCTGGTCCCCAAGTACTACTTCAACGCTCTCCGCATCGCCGCCGACCGAATCGCCTATCTCGCCGACGCCCCCATCACGGACGCCGAGTGGCGCCAGATCGCCGACCAGGCGGGTCCCCTCGTCGACTTCTTCGCCGGAGGGCGCAGCGGTTTCATCCACTTCGAGTTCACGCCTCACCATCTCCTCGTGACTGATTCGGGGCTCTATGTCTTCGACTTCGAGCAGGCCACGATCGGCCCCCCCGAGTTCGATCTCGCGGCCCTGCTGGCACAGCCCGAAAGCGACATCGGTCCGGCCGGCTGGGACGAGATGGTGGAGCACTACGCCGTCATCGCCGCCGAGTCCGGCCTGCCCCTCCCGGAGACGGACCAGCTCGCCCGCGGCGTCGCCTACGCCGCGCTCTTCAAGTGCCTGGTCTACGCCGGCGCCGCCGCCAACTTCCTTGGCAAGTTCGGTGGCGAGCACCATCTCCAGAGGCTCAACTACTACCTCGATCGGTGCGAGTCTATCATGGAGCACTGGCGTCCCTTGCGCCCCCTCGGCCGGCTGCTCGCGCCTCGTCTCCGCGCCGCTCGCGACGTCATCCCGCAAGACGAAGTCCCCGCGGCGCAGCCGCCCCCCGGTTGACGCCGACTCACCGGCCCACCTATAATTGGCGGGGTGGCAGAGACGCCACCCAGGGAGGGCATCCTCGTGGCAGGACTCTCGGGCATTCTGCTGATCGCTGCGCTGGTCCTCGTCAGCGGCGTCATCGCCTACGTGGGCGACATCGTCGGGCGTCGCATGGGCCGCAAGCGGCTCAGCCTCTTCGGGCTTCGCCCTCGCCACACCGCCATCGTCATCTCCGTCGTCGCCGGGATGCTCATCACCATCATCACCTTGGCCGCGGCCATGGCCGTCTCCCAGAACGTCAAGGACGGCTTCCTCCGCGTCGCCGAGATGCGACAGCGACAGAGCGAGCTCGCTCAGGAGCTGGAGGCGCTAAACCGCAGCATGTCTGAACTCCAGGGCACCCGAGAGGCGGCCGAGGTGGAGCTCCGACAACGCAAGAAGGAGCTCGAGGACGCCAAGGCTCTGCTTGAAGAGGTCAGCACCGACCTCGACGCCACCCAGGATGAACTCACCAACGCCTCCGCCGCGCTCATGCGGGCCGAAGGCGCGGTGCGGCGCGTGAGCACCCGCTGGCTCGAGCTGGCCCGGGAGAAAGACGAGCTTCAGCTTGACATCGAGAATCTGAGGGCCCGAGCGGCCGGCGGAATCACCCTCGAGCGCTCCACCCCCATCATACTCGGCGCCGGCCAGCCCCTCGACTGGCAGCTCGTCGACGGAGGCCAGCCCGTCGGTGCCATCAGGGAAGAGCTGGACCAGTTCGTGGCGGAACTCGACGCTCACGCCCGCGGCGCCGGTGCCGTGCCTCTTCCGGACAGCGACGCGGCCGTCGTCATCCGCAAGCCGGTCAGAGAACCGGAGGCCGATTCCGTTGCCTGGTTCAGCGACGACCAGGTCCTCAACGCAATCGCCGAGCGGGTTCACGAGAGCTCCGGCGGCGTCATCGTCCGCGCCTTCTCCGTCTTCAACACACACCCCGGAGAGCCCGTGCGCGTCGACTTCGAGCTCTTCCGCAACCACCTCGTCTTTCGTCGCGGCGAAGTCCTCGCCCAGGCCTCGATCGACGGCCGGCAGTCCGAGCCCGCTCTCATGGCCTCCCTTCTGGGCCTCCTGCGCGAGGAAGTGAACCCGAGAGCCCGCGCCCACAACATCATGCCCCGCCCCAACCCCTCCTCCCCCGAGGCCTTCGGGTCTTCTCAGGAAACCGTCGGCGACATCAGCATAGAGGAGCTGTTCGCCGTCGTCGAGAAGCTCCGGGGCATCGATGGCATGGCGCGGGTGACGGCCGTCGCAGCAGCCGACACTTGGACGATCGGCCCCCTCGAGGTCGATTTGCTCGTCATGCCGGCGGCAAACCCTTCCTCAAGATAGCTCCTGCCTTGGAGTCCGCTCCCCTCCGTTGCGACACCGCGTTGGTGCCCGCCCCCCCGACAGGGTAAATAACAACCAGTGCGTTCACCTCTCCGGCAGCACCCGAGGTCAGAGCCCGTGCAGCAGTCCGACGCCGCACCCGAGATCGTTCTCGCAGTCGACCCCGGCCGAGACAAGTGCGGCCTCGCCCTCCTCCGCGCCGACGGACGCGTCGTCCACAAGGCCGTCGTCCCCACCCCCCAGATCGGCGACGCCGTCGCCTCCCTCTTGCGAGACCATCCCCGCGCCGTCCTCGTCATGGGCGACCGAACCGCCGCGCGGGATGTCGGATCCGCCATAGACGATCGCGCCAAAGTCAGCGCCGTGCTCGTGGACGAGCACCGCTCCACCGAGCAGGGACGCCGCCGCTACTTCCGCCACAACCCCCCACGCGGCTGGCGGCGCCTGCTGCCCCTCGGGCTGCAAACGCCGCCGTGTCCATATGACGACTACGTCGCCGTCGTCATCGCCGAACGCTACCTGGAGTCGCTTCGCTCCCGCTAGCTTAGAATCTCTGGCAAAACCCCTTCGGGCGATGGCTGCGCAGCAGAGAGACCCGCCGCAAACGGCGGAATGCGGGGTTTTGTTAGAGTCTCTTAGGCCTGCTCGGAGCCGCCCTTGGCCGGCTCCGGAGACTTCCCCGCCGCCTGCACCAGGTTCTTGATATAGGGAGCGAAGAGGTCGATCGGCACCGGGAATATCGTCGTCGAGTTGTGCTCCGACGCCACCTCCGACAGCGTCTGAAGGAAGCGAAGCTGCAGCGCGATGGGCTGCTCCGCGATGATGGCCGCCGCGTCCTGGAGCCGCTGCGCCGCCTGGTACTCGCCCTCCGCGTTGATCACCTTCGCCCGCCGCTCTCGCTCGATCTCCGCCTGCCGTGCCATCGCCCGCTTCATCGTATCCGGCAGCACGACGTCCCTCACCTCGACCATCGACACCTTGATCCCCCACGGCTCCGTCTGCTCGTCGATGATCTCCTGGAGACGCTGGTTGATCTTGTCGCGCTCGGCCAGCAGTTCGTCCAGCTCCGACTGCCCCAGCACGCTTCGCAGCGTCGTCTGCGCGATGAGGTACGTCGCCTTGTGGAAGTTCTGCACCTTCACCACGGCGTCCGCCGGCGCCATCACCCGGTAGTACACCACCGCGTCCACCGTCACCGGCACGTTGTCCCGCGTCATCACCTCCTGGCGCTGAACGTCGATCGTCTCGATCCGCGTGCTGATCCGCTCCATCTTATCCACGATCGGAATCAGCAGGATCAATCCCGGGCCCTTCACGGGGATCAGCCGCCCGAGCCGGAAGATGACGGCGCGCTCGTACTCCCTCAGAATCCGAACGGCCGCGGCCAGCAAGATGAGTGCGAACGCGACCACCGCAATGACGATCGGCAGCATGTAGCTTCCGTTACCCACTGTCTTCGACTCCTTTCCCTTCGCTCATTGGATCGACACCAGCTACGCCCTCGCCCGCGGCGTTCCCTCGCCCCGCCGCCGGACCAGCAGCACGAATCCATCCTGCCCCACCACCTCCACTTCATCCCCCTCCGCGACCTCCCCCTCGACCGCGCGCGCCCGCCAGCGCTCGCCCTCCACGAGCACGCTCCCCTTCGGATTCAGCGCGTTCAGCGCCCGGCCCCCTTCGCCCATCATCCCCTGCTCTCCCGTCTCCACCTTCCGCATGTGCGCCCGAACCGCCGCCCCGACGACGACGAGGAAGAACAGCACCAGCAGGGCCGCCATCACCACGATGACCTGCCACGAAACCCGAAGCGCAGGCGTCAAGGACGTGCCCATAAGCATCAACGCTCCAATCACGAAAGACGCAACTCCGCCCACCGTCAGCACCCCATGTGACACCACCTTCACCTCCGCCAGAAGCAACAGCATCCCGAAGGCGATCAGCCCGACTCCGGCGTAGTTGACCGGCAGCACCGCCATCGAATAGAGCGCCAGCAGCAGAGACAGACCGCCGATCACTCCCGGCAGGATCGCCCCGGGGTTCTGCAGCTCGAACATGATCCCGAGGCCCGCCAGCACCAGCAGCACCAGCAGGATGTTCGGGTCCGCGAAAACGTGCAGGAAGCGCTCCTTCGCGCTCGCCGAGATCTCCTCGATCGCCGCGCCCTCGGTCGCCAACACTACTGTTCGGTTCTCCGGCAGCGACACCTCCCATCCATCGACCGCCGCCAGCAGCCCAGCGATGTCCTCGGCAACCAGGTTCACGACCCCGAGCTCGGCCGCATCCGTCGCCGAAAGCGTGGCGCTCTCCCGCACCGCCTTCTCCGCCCACTCCGCATTCCGGCCCCGCGCCTCGGCGATCACCCTCGCCTGGAGCGCAAACGTGTTCACCATTTTCTCCGCCATCACGTCCGGCGAGAAACGCTCCTTCTCCTTCTCCGCCTCGCCGGCTTCCTCGCCCTTCTCCTCTTCCGCGGGCGGCTCCGGCATCTTCGGGGTCGAGAAGAGCGAAACCGGGTGCGCCGCGCCGATGGTGGTCGCAGGATGCATCGCCGCGATGTGCGCCGAAAGCGTCACAAACGTCCCCGCCGAAATGGCGAAGCCGCCCGCCGGATAGACGTAGACGATCGTGGGAACCGGCGAGCTCAGCAGCGTCTCCGTCATCTCCTTCATCGGCTGGCCCAGCCCGCCGGGCGTGTTCAGCAGGATCAGCAGACACTGTGCTCCCCGCTCTTCCGCCACCCGAACCGCCCGCTCCAGGTACTCCGCCGTCGGCACATCGATTGCCCCCTCCAGCCGGATCATCGCCACCGGCGGCCGTGCCTCACCCTCCCAGCGGGCCGCGCCCGTTGCTGCGCCCCCGCCCAGTGCCGCCGCCAGTACCATCGCCAGGCCGATCCTCATTCGCATCGCTAGAACTCCGACTTTCGAGGGCGCATCCAGCTCGTGCTCTGCCAGCACGGCAAGCCCTGCTCCGCGTTGCCGAATTCGCCCGGAAGCTCTTTCCCCGACATCCCCCGCAGCATCCTCGCCAGCAGCAACGCCAGAACGAAGAGCGGCACCGTTGCCCATTGCCCCTGCTTCTCGAAGAGGTCCTGCGCCGCGGCATAGGCCAGCCACACCCCGCCCGCGGCGACCGCGGCCAGCGCCTTCCACATTCTGCTCGCCCTCCGCCGCACCCGCAGCCGCCCCGTCCGCTTCTGCTCTCCCCGCTCTACGCAGTCGGCGCACTGCTGTGCCATCGCCTCCCAGTCGCCGGGCTCCGCCTCCTTCAGAAACCCCAGCTCGATGCGCGCCTCGTCCCAGCTCCCCTGCATCCGATGGCAGCAGGCCAGCATCGACCGCGCCGTCGCCCGGAAGCCGCTCCCCCCGGCCAGCCGGCGGAAGTGCTCCGCCGCCGCCGTGTAATCCTTCACGTGGTAACACGCCACCGCGAGGGCAAGCTGCAATCGGAAGTCCCCAGGCGTTTGATGCAGCGCCGCCTCGAAGGCCTTCCGCGCCCCCGCGCTCGCCCGCCCGAAGAGTCGAACCACCCCCAGGTTGTACCAGACCTCCGGATGCAGCGGCTCCGCCTTCGCCGCCGCCTCCAGCACGCTGCGCGCGCCCTTCTGCCGCCCGATCGCAACATAGGCCCGCCCCAGCTGCAGCAGCTCATCCCCCGCCTTGCCGTACTCGGTCGCCGCCCGCCGGTGGTCCGCCATACGCTCGACATCCGTATCCGCGAATGCCGCCGCCAGCTCGGTGTACGGATCGATGATGGCGTTGACGGCCGCTTCCTTCGTCTCCTTCGCCTGCCCCCAGTAGGCCTCGAAGCGCGCGTCGTGGCTCAACAGCGGCCGCTCCCGCAGCAGCCCCAGCTCCCGCAGCTCCTGCCTCGTCTCCCATTCCCGCTGGCGGTCTGGCGGCTCCCCCTCTCCCGCTTCGGTCTCCTCCCGGGGCTCGGGGGCCAGCCACACATCCGTGACCAGCAGCTCGCCGACGCCCGCAGGTCGCAGCTCCGTCAGAACCGACCGCGCCTGTGAGACATCGGGCGCCTCCGCCTCCGGCTCCTCCGCGAACAGCAGGCCCTCTTCCGCGGGCTCTTCCCGCTCCCCCGCGGGGGCGTGCTCCCACTCCTCCGGCTTCCTCCTCAGAATGTCCTCCAGCTTCGTCCCAAACTCGCTCAAACCAGGCCTCTCTGCGCCACGCGCTCCAGCGCCCCCACCGCGGCCGCATCATACATCACTCCCGCGTTCGTCACCAGCTCCGCCAGCGCCTCTTCCTTCGTCAGCGCGTGCCGGTGCGGCCGATCCGAGATCATCGCCATCATCACGTCCGCCACCGCCACGATCCGCGCCGGCAGAGGAATCTCCTCCCCCATCAGCCCCTCCGGATACCCGCTCCCGTCCAGCCGCTCGTGGTGGTATCGAACCGCCGGCTTCACCGCCCACGGAAACTCCAAAGCATCCAGAATCTGCGCTCCCACCACCGGATGGGTCCGCACGATCTCCGCCTCCAGCTCGGTCAGCGGCCCCGGCTTCAGCAGAATCATATCACTGATGCTGACTCGCCCGATGTCGTGAACGCGGGACGCTATTCGCACCCCCTCCGTCGTTTCCTCGGAGCACCCCATCTCCTGCGCAATCGCCGTCGCCACCCGCGCCACCTGATCGGCATGCCCCCGCGCGTAGCGGTCCCTCGCCTCGACCGCCCGCATGAGCACCCGCACGACGCCATACATCACCGCCCGGTCGGGGCTCTCCGACGCCAGGACGTCCTCCACCCGGGCGCCCCGATCGCGGCCCCTCTCCGCCAGGAACCGCTCGACCAGCTCGTTCGCCGGCGCCGCCCGGCCCTCCACCATCGACGTGAAGCCTTCGATCTCCACCCCCGGCCCCTCCTTCGCCTGCGCCGCCAGCGCGCTCTCTCGCTCGCTCTCCTCCAGCCGGCTCCACATGATGCTCAGCACCGGCTCGACCTGCTCGTACGCTCGCGTCGCCACATAGACGCGCTGCTCCTCGGTCAGCCGTTCCGACCCCGTCTTGCATTCGAACGTCTCGTAGGCCGCAACTTGGAGATAGTACGGCCATCCGCCGCCCAGCCCCAAGATGAAGTCCCGCTCCGGAGTGAGATCCACCCCCGCCTCCGCCGCCAGCCCGCGGATCGACGCCCACACCTCCTCCGGTCCTAGCGGCCGCAGCCGCACCACCGAGAAGAGATCGGCAAACGGCGACCCGATCTCGCGTCCCGCGATCTCCAGCTCGTGCAGACGGCAGTCCGTCGCCGTCACGAAGCACAGGCCCGGCCGCGCCGCCACATGCCGCAGCGCCGAGAAGAAGTTGAGGTCGAAGGCGCCGTTCTTCCCCGCCAGCTCCACCTCGTCCAGCAGAAAGACGATCCGCTCCCCCGCCACCTCGAGCTGGTCGAGCGCCTCCTTCAACTCCAGGAAGCTGATGGCGTCTCGCGCCTCGAACCTCGGCCAGACGAGCGCGATCTTCCCCGACGTCTGCCGCGCCGTCTCTCTCACCATCAGGTGGAAGAACTGCTCCGGCGTCAGGGTCCCCAACCCCTCGAAGCTCAGATACACCGCCGAGTGCTGCACCGGGCCCAAACCGTGCCCCGCCAGCGCCCCCGGCCGCGCCAGATGCAGCAGCAGCGACGTCTTCCCGGACTTCATCGGCCCCACCAGCGAGCAGTTCTGCGTCCCCGACAGCAGCCGCAGCACCTCCCGCGTCTCCCGCGGTCGCGAGAAGAAAAACCGCGGCTCTCGAATCGGTCCTCGATTGAAGAACGGATTGGTCATCGCGTTACCTTCCCCTCATAGGCCGCGCCCTCTGCAGCCACCGCGAGAGCAGCCCTGCGCGAAGCACCCAGCGGCTCCCGCACTCCACAACCAGCTCCCAGGCAAGCAGCGTTTCCACCGCCTCCCTCACGCCCGCCGCACTCCAGCCCAGCCGCTCCTCCAGCTCCCGCTCGGACAGCCCTTCCTCCGTCTCCGCCAGCGCCAGCAGGAGCGGCCGGCACTCCTCTCCCGCCCCCTCCCACAGGTATCGAAGGTGAATGTCTCCCTGCTCCACGACCTGGTCCGCCGCCCGCTCCACCGTGTCCGCTCGCACCGCCGCCTCCCCCGAGGCCACGCACTCCTCCACCAGCCGGTACCCCACGAGCTGCAGGAAGTAGGGATGCCCTCCCGTCAGGCGCACCGCCCGCCCTATGGCAGCATCTTCGCAGGCGATGCCGAGCCGCGCGAGCGGCGCTCTCAGCACCTCCTCTCCTTCTTCTCGCTCGAAGCAACCGACCCTTCGATATACCGCCAGGTTCAGCAAGAACGACCAGCGATCGCCGGCCAGCTCCTCCAAACGGTGCGTTCCGGAAAGCACCAGGCTTACGTTCTCGCTGTGCTGCACGAGATTCCGAAGCTGATCGAACACCTCCGCACTCAGCCGCCCGCTTTCCACCTTCGCGTTGAGATCGTCGAACTCGTCCAGCAGCAACACCAGATGCCGACCGGAGAGGGCGGCCGCCTCCCGCACCATGTCGGCCCCGCGCCCGCCTGTCACTGCCTCCCCATCGCCGAGCATTGTCCCCGGCCCATCGCCGGAGAGCGTCAGACGGGCCAGCTCCTCGAAGAAAGCCTCCGTTTCCGAGACCAGTATCCCCTGCACATCCACGAATACCGGCCGGTACTGGTACGACAGCCGCGCCGCCAGCCGCTTCAGCAAGCTCGTCTTCCCGGTCCGCCTCTGCCCCACCAGCACCACCACGGAGCCCGTCTCGCCGCCGGCCAGCGCCCGCTCCACGGATTCTACTTCGGCGCCCCGGCCGAAAAACATCGCGCTGTCCGCCGCCAACGGCTTTCCTACTACGTACGGGTTCGCCACCGCACCCAGCGGGCCCGCCCGTACCGCCTTCACCCTCCCCTCGAACTCGCTCGCCCCCTCCCCCGCCCCGCTGCGATACTGCACCCGCCCTCGCACCACTCGAATCCCCGCCTCCGCGACCGGCCACGGCGCCTCGACCTCCCACCTCCCCCCTGCGGGAAGGTCCGGAGCTCGCGCCGGCGGCTCCCCTTCCGACACGAGGACAGCGACTTCCCGCGCCGCCTCGGACCCGACGTTCTCCACCTCCACCAACAGCGTCGCTCGCGGGCATACGACCAGGGCGGAGGCCAGTCGCGCCCGCACGAACGCACCCCCGCCTCCGCGCAGACCCCGCTCCAGCACCTCCCGCCAGCGCCGCGCCACCCGGCCCGCCAGCGCCCACTCCAGCCCGGTTTCTTCCCGAACCAGCACCGCTTCGAGCGCCGCCCGCGCCCCCGCCGCCTGCCGTCCGCCCTCCCCCTCCTCGCGCCGGCCCAGCGCGCCGGCGATCCCCCGCCCCGCCTCCGCCAGCAGAGACACCGGCTCCGACTTCACCTTCCCCGCTCCCGCCGCAGCCGCCGCCAGCTCCTCGCTGGTGCCGGCCTCGACGCCCTCGGCCAGCCAGGCCAGTCGCTCCGCCACGTCGTTTCTTCCCACCGCCGCGAAGGCGACTGCAACATCCCCCAACGCCTCGGCCAGCTCCCCTTCCTCCTCCAGAGCTCGACGCGCCGTCCGCGCGATCTCCGCCACTTGCCATGTCCGGGCGGCCCGCGCGATCCGCGCCAACAGCGCGGCCGTCCCGGGCCCGACCCGCCAGCCCCTTAGGACCTCCGCCGCTCGACTGGGCTCCCGATCCAGCGCCGCCGCCATCGCCGCCGCCGCAGCACCCGCCGCGAGACCACCCTCCGCCAGGTCCTCCAACCGCTCCCAGGCCGGCCCCGACCCCGCACACGCCGCACGCCCCAGCCCCTCCGCCGCCCCCCGCACCACAGACCCGTCTCGATCCCGCGACAGATCGAGCAACAGCCTCACATCCTCCTCCCCCTCCGGCTCCAGCGCCGCCGCCGCGGTCGCTCTCACGCTGGGATCCTTGTCCCCACAGGATGGCCGCACGAGATCCTCTCGCCCTCTCCCCGCCAGGGCTCTGACCGCCGCCGTCCTCACCAAGGCGACCCCGTCCCCCGCCAGCCGTTCGAGCACCTCCTCCCGGCCTTCCCCCCGGCCCCGTCCGATCCCCTGCGCCACGGCCGCTCTCACCAGCGCCGACCGATCGGCCGCCAACCCCTCCACCATCGCCCCCGCATCGGGAAGATCGTAACGCGCCAGCACCTCCGCCGCCGCCGCCCGCACCACTGCCTGCCCATCCCCAGCCAGTCGAGCGAACTGTAGTCCAGCCGGTCTCGACGAAACAGCCCAACCCCCGAGCGCCTCCACACACAACGCCCTCACCTCGGGATCGGGATCGGCCAGGCACAGCGCCGCCGCCCGCGCCGCCGCCCTCCTCGGGAGCCGCCGCATCGCCAGCGCCACAGCTCGCCTGCCGGCATTCCCGCTCTCCGCCGCCCGCAGGAGCAGCCGCGCCGACTCCCGCTTGCGGACATCCCAGAGTTTCGCCAGGCCGAACACCGCCCCCGAGAGGAGGCGCTCGTCGCCGCCCTCGATCACTTCCCCCAGACAGAACAGCGCTCGCTCGACACATTTCGTGCCCCGCGCCGCGCCCAGGTGTACCGTCGCCGACCATCGGACGTTCCCATCGGGGTCACTGACCCGTGCCGCCAGTGCCTCCGAGGCCCCCTCAGACCCTCCCGCGGCCGCCTCCGCCAGGCCCTCGATCGCCGCCAGCCTCACCGTCGCCTCCGGCCGTCGCGCCGCCGCAAGCAGCATTTCCTCAAACCGCCCGGGGTCCCGACCGAGCGCCACACCTGCCATGAGGCTTGCTGAAGGGTCCCCACTCTCCATCAGCCCCACAACGTACCCCACATCGATTCGAGCCAGTTCACTCAGCGCCGGAACTGTGGCGTGAGGGGAGCGCCTCAATCTCCCATGGGCCACGTCCAGAAGAAAGCGCCGCGCCCAACCATCGCCCGCGGCGCCTCGCCCAAGTTCCTCCACCAGGGCGCATGCCTCTGCCTGTCCACCGGCCTGCAATGCCTCGTACAGCGCCCCAGGCTCCAGATTCTCCGGAAGCCGCACTCTGCTCCGCACTGAAGGGATGCTCCGCCTGGTATCTGGGTGATAGCGGCCGACCCGGCCTCTCGCTCCCTCCTGAATTGCTTCTGGAGAAAGCCCTGTTCTCCTGTTTTCCCTTTCCGTCGACAACCCATCCGTTGACAATCCCTGGCTTGTTTCGGGCAGCGAGTTGTGGTACAATACCTTTGGCTGTTGTTTGGAGGAGCACGGGAGATGCGTGCCAGGTGGTTGGTCCTCGCCGGGCTGATTCTCGTGAGCATGGCGTCGCCGCTATGGGCAGGTCCTTTCGCTGAGGTGCCCGCGGACCACTGGGCTTACCGCGCCTGCGCGCGCCTCACCTCGCTCGACGTGCTCGCCGAGGATCACCAATCCGGTTTCTCCGAGAATCCCGAGATCACGCGCTTCGAATTCGGGATCGCCCTCCTCGACCCGCTCAGCACCATCGATCAGGCGCTGGCATCGCTTCCGGCCGAGGCCGAGGGCAGCGTTCGGCTTCGAGCCGTGCTGGGAGCGCTGCGCATCAGCCCCCGCCATTCTGAGAAGCTCATTGCCGAGGCGCTCGGCGATCTCCGGCGGCTTTCAGTGGAGTTCGCCGACGTGCTCCAGTCGATGAAGTTCGATCCGACGCGAGTTTCGAGTTGTCTCGCCCACCTCGACCATGAAGACGCCATCCGCGCGTGGCGGCTGGAGAGCCTCGCTCGGCGCGGAGCGGCGCTCGGCCTCGCCGCCGGCAGACCGGCGGATCGCATAGCTCCCGATACGCTCCACCTCTCGCTTGCCCACGGGACAGTCGGCCTCAGCCTCACGAATCCCCAAGACGCCCCGGAGTTGCTGGATCACTTCGCCAAATCGGCCGCTGCCGACCGGACCGGCGAACTGGCCGCAGCGGGCACCGCGGAGGCCGCCCTCACCGACCCCCGAATCTCGCGGCTCCGCACGACATACGAGTACGGCGTCGGCTCCGCTCTTACGCTCAGCCTCGCCTACGAGGAGATAGCCCGCCGGGGGCAGAACCTGGCCGCGATCGACGAGGCCTCACTGACATCGCTCGGCATCGGATACCAGCTCACGCCCTCCACCTCCGTCAAGCTCTCCTACTCACTGCTCGAGTACGCCAACTACGCTCTCGACACACCTCCGCTGCGCGACCGGGTAGCGGAAACCGCGGTCTCCATCGAGTTCTAGCTCGATGTTCCGCTGTCGTGGCCTCCTCACGCTCCTGGGACTGACTCTCCTCCACTCGATCGCATGCGCCGCGGGCCCGCCCCCCTCGCTGGCCACAATCGAGGCCGACGCAGTTGAGATCGATCTCGACGGCGAAACGACTCACGCCTTCGGGAAGGCACTGCTGTCCTATCGGGATTTCGAACTCCGCGCCGACGACATCACGGCTGACCGCAGAAGCGGCGACGTCGAGGCCGCGGGCGATCTCCACCTCATACAGAGCAACCGCCGGCTGACCGGCGAGTTCTTGCAGTACAACCTGACGGCCGCTACAGGTTCACTGAAGAAGGCGCGAGTGAACGAGCAGGGAATCATCATCACGGGTGAGGAGATCGTCATCTCGCCCACCGAGGTGGTCGCCAACAACGCCCTCTTCTCCACCTGCGATAGACCGCAGCCACACTACGCCTTTGCCGCCAGGCGGATAACTCTGACAGCAGAAGAGATTTCTCCGGGACAGGCCCCGACGTCCGGACGTCTCTCCTTGAGCCAGGGCCGCCTGCTGTTCCGCGGACGGACTATGCTCCCCCTGCCGGGCTACTCGGTGCGGGTCGGAGAGATTGGGACCGAGAAAGGCACTCCGTCGCCCGTGTTCGGCATCACCGGAGACGATGGCCCCTATGTCTCCATCGGGCATCAGATGAGTCGCCCCAAGAGCCCGTGGTTCGCTGACCTCGCCTATCGCTACACGACCTCCCGGGGCATCCGCGGCCTCGCCAAGATTGGGCGCTATACCGGCCCGGCAGAGCTGAGCCTCTCCTACCTTCGCCGAGAAGATCCGGCCGACCGCTCTATTGAACCGGACGATCTCGAGGCCAGCCTGGCCGACGTCCTCGTCAATCGGGAGCCGGAGTACGGCCTCGTGTTGCCGGAGATGCGCATTGCCCGGCCGCTGGCGCTGCGCGCCAGCTGGCTGGCGGGGCACTACACCGAGTTCGACTCCGAGGGAATCGAAGACCGCGCCAGCGCAGATCGTACTTCTCTGAACCTGCTCCTCACCTATGCCGCCTATCCGGTCTCGCCTTTCGCCACCCTCAGCCATGCCGTCGGCTACCGGAGTTCCCGCTACTCGCCGGGCGACGATCTCACCGTCCGCCACCTCCGTCACACGGCCGATATCCGCCTCGATCCCCGCCTGCGGCTGCAGCTCTCCCACATCACCCGAAGCGAATCCGGCGAAAGCCCCTTCCTCTTCGACGGCGTCGGGCCGAACCGAGAGCTGCACGGCGAGCTCACCTGGATCGTCAATCCCGCCTGGCGTCTCCGCCTTGTCGAGTATTACGACCTCGAAAACGACGAAACGCGTGATATGATTCTCGAGGCGACGCGTACCGCGCACTGCCTCGAGTACAGACTGGGCTGGCGGGGGGAAGGCGGCACCTTATATGTGGGCCTCGGCCTCGCGTCGCCGTCCCCGCACGAGTAGCGCCATGACAGAGCGGGAGCGTCGACAGAGAATCATCGATCACCTCCGGGCAGGCGAAGCCCAGGATGCCGCCGACGAACTGGCCGGCTCGTGCGAGCCGTATCCCGGCGACGGCGTCCTCCACCACGCGATCGGCCTCGCCTTCGCCTCCGACGGGACGCTCGGCCTCGCCCGCGAGCAGCTCGAGGCGGCCCGTCGCCACAGTCCCGATTCCGCCGCCATCGTTGCCGACCTCGCCCAGGTCTGCCTGGCACAGGGGAAAACAGAAGACGCCTTGGAGACGGCCGAGCAGGCCCTCGAGCTTGACTCCGGCCTCGCCATCGCCCACTTCACCGTCGGGCGCGCCTGCCTTGCGGCGGCCTGCGCTCGGCAGGCACGTCACGCATCCCATCGAGAGTCCGGCTTCGAGTTCCCCTTGATGGACGGAAGGGCGCCGCTCTACCTACGCGCCGTGCGCGAAATGGAGGCCGCTCTCTACGCAGCCCCTCCATTCGTCGGAGCAATCCGCACGGCCCTCGCCTTCGCCTACGTGCGCGCCGGCCACTTTCACGCCGCCGTCGAGCAGCTTCAGGAGCACCTCGCCGAGCTGCCCCCCGGCGAGCAGTCCGATCGCGTGGCCGAGCGGCTGCGCTACACCGAATACGAGATAGCGCGAGAAGCCTACTGGAGCACCCTGACCGAAGCGGACCCGAGAACGTCGGCAGCGGTGCCCGTGGGCGAACCCGAGGCACTCCTTCGGCTCGCCCACGCCCACGCCGTCGCCGGAGACGAAGCGGCGCTTGCGGAAGCCCTGGCGAAAGCTCACGCCGCGGGATACGAGCCGCGACCGGCGATCGTCTCCCGTGCCGAGGGCCAGGACGAGTTCTTCCGTGAGGTCTCGGACGTCCATCTGCTCGTCGGCGCCGGGCTCGAATGCATCCTCGACGGCCAGCTTCGATTCCTTCCCTTCACCGGAGTGGAAGCCATCGCGCTCGGCCCAGTCGCGCCCTGGCGTCAGGCACAGGTTCGGCTCTCCTCGGGCGAGTCATTGGATGTCGCCGTCCCCATCCTCTATCGACTCTCCCTCCGCAGCCCCAACGACCTCATCCAGAGCGGCCGCTTCACTCAATTCAAGTACAGCCCCGGTGAAACGCGCTACGCCCTCGCTATCGGCACGCGCAACTTCGCCACCGAGCAACGCGTCATGCCCGTCACCGAAGTCAAGTCCATCGTCTTCACCTAGAACTCTCCCCTCGCCGCACGAGCTTCCCGCCCGCGCTTGCAGAGTCCAGGACTGGCGCACACGCCCGGCGGCCGCGTCGGGGCCGCTTTCCTTTCCCAAGAGCGCACTCCCGAGGTATAATCGCGTAACCTGAACCGAGGAGTGCATCGATGACCCCCAAAGACCGCGTCCGAGCCGCCATCGAACACCGCGAGCCCGACCTCGTCCCCGTGGGCGAATGGATCATCGACTACGAGCCCGCCTCCCTGGTACTCGGCCGCCCGACGTTCCTGCGCGGGAAAGCCAATGTGATTGAGGCGATGTGGGAAAACCGCCGGGATGAGGTCGTCGAATCCATCAAGCACGACACCGTCGAACTCGCCCGCCGCCTGGACTGCGATCTCGTCTGCGCCGATCTCACCTTCCCGAAGGACGTTCACTACGAGCATCCCGAGCAGATCGGCGAAGAAACCTGGCGAGACCGCAACGGCAACGTCTTTCGCTACTCGGAGCTGACGCGTGATCTGATGCTCCTCCAGCTGGGCGCGGCATCCTACGAGCCGCCCCGACCCGACCACTTCGTGGAGGGCGAGTTCCGCCCAGACAACTCTGAGCTGGAGGTCATCGAGCACGTGATGGCCGAGCTGGGCGAGACGCACTTCGTCTTTGCCGGCATGGGCGATGCTCACCTCCCCGTCTTCTCCGCCCTCTGGCTCGAGGAGATGATGTACCGCCTCGCCGACGACCCCGACGGCTTCGCCGCCGACTTCCTCGAAGGCTACCAGTCCATCGCCCGCCGTATTCCCTTCTTCGCCAAGCTTGGGTTTGATGCTGTCCTCGTCGGGGACGACTACGGCTTCAACACCGGCCCCCTCATGTCGCCCGACACGTTCCGCCGGGTCTTCTTCCCCGCGCTCAAGCATATCTGCCAAGTGGCCCACGACAACGGCATCTTCCTCATCTGCCACTCCTGCGGCAACCTGCGTCTCATCCTCCCCGACATGATCGAGGCCGGCATCGACGTCTACCAGAGCATTCAGCCCATCGAGGACATCGCCGGTCTCAAGCGCGACTTCGG
>Ga0180438_10004179_pt1 | contig 20975 bp, 30 predicted proteins | sample SS_ome_12_FD_132455 | JGI IMG/M metagenome (GOLD analysis project Ga0180438, IMG submission 132455) | Hypersaline lake sediment archaeal communities from the Salton Sea, California, USA - SS_3_D_2 metaG | ecosystem: Environmental > Aquatic > Non-marine Saline and Alkaline > Hypersaline >... | reverse complement strand
TATTATTTTCATCCGAAATATCCCTAAATCCGCAACCTTCGCACTCCGGTTCCCGTCCATCCACCCGTAAGAATTCCATGCATTGGGTGCAGTTTTTATGGGGATTGTTGAGCCTGAACCGGACGGCCATTATGAGGTTTTTTTTTCAACCTCTTCACGCTCCTGGTTGAACCGCTCGATATCCACGCACACCCGGTTGATCCATATGCTGAATGCAGGGGAATGTTTCATGAGCAGGGCCTTGGCAGTATCATCGCAGGCGATTCCGCCGGTAACGTCCCTAAGCTTTTTAAAATTTTTTATGAGCACCAGTTTTTTGATGACGTCTACGTCGAGCCCTTTCCAGTCCACGATCACATGAGCGGAAAAGAGCTTGATATATTTTTCTTCATTAAAGACAACCTCTTGCTCCATTACGGCTTCGTTCCATTTGACTTCGCGGCTCTTCTCCAGAAACTCTTTCTGTTTGTTTCCCAGGGGACGAACGAGGACCTGAAATGTTATCGAATTTGGATAGGCTATCCAGAGCGGGGCCTGGTCTTCATCCATATCGATGATATCCTGCAGATTCATAAAACCTCCATTCAGAGTTCAGGGTTCAGTTCCGATTTTATCGGGATGTAATCCCGCTAAAAGCGGGATGAATAGTAAACCTAAAACCTTTCTTATACATTCGCTTTAAAGCTCGGGATCCCATGCAAAGTAAAGCCTATGGCCTCTTTGACCATCTCGCCGATCGGGGCATTGGGATTGACTGATTTAAAACTCGCCCAAACGGTAAAATGATCACCTGTCTGATCCTGGTCCGGATCATACGTAAAGAACTGGAGGAGAAAATACGCTTGGGTGCCGTCCACCCCGTCTTTGAATGCCTCGAAGAAGGAGTCTTTCCCCGGGAAATACGATCCTGCCCCTCCTTCGCCTGATACACCTCCCGGACACCAGGATTTCCATTGATCGCCCATTGCGGTGATTTCAACCAAATCCACGGTAACTGTGAAATTCCATTCAAAAAGATAGCCCACCTTTTCAAGCCCACTCTCTAGGATATATCCTGCATTGCCGGTGACTGTGACGGTTGCTACATTGCCGTCAAAGGTTGCCTTGCCCTGGGTGTAATCGATGGTCAGTACATTTTTCCCGCCTGAATCCGTGAATGTAGGCGGATTATTTGGATCCAAAAGTCGCCGGGTACTCTCTGTGATCTGCGCCTCGGTACCTGATTCCGTGCATGCCTCATCCTTCAGGTTGCCAATGGACCATTGATCGCCGAGCGTGTGGCCCGTGGTGGCCCCGAATGTAATCTGCTGGCCTTCATCGAGCGTTTGCGCCGCCCCGGTGATGCTGACGCCTGTTGTCCATTCGCCCCCATTTTTGCGCCACTTAAAGGTATCGGGCGTTCCTTCTGCATCGATGACCACTTCATAGTGTGCGCTCGATGCTCCTGAAAATCCAGTACCCCAGGTGACATCATTCAGGCCGTCGCCCTTGAATCCGTTCGGGCGCAGGCGGTAGATTGCGCCGAGTTTCCCGTGTGTTGCGGACATAATAAAACCTCCTCTGCGCTATGCGCCATGCGCTACGCAATACGCATATGCTGTTTACGCGATGGTCAGCGATGGAGCGCCGTCGCCCTTGAATGAAAATGAGCAGGTCACTTTTCCGCCCAGATTTGCGCTGACCGGAAATGAGGTGATATAGATATCGCCAGAGAAATAATCCCCTGAATCCTCCAGCTCGAATTTCACATCCGTGAGCTTGGTGCCTGGCGTCGCATTGACAATGTTGTCCATGAGTGCCTTTTGTTCCGTGTTGGATGGATCGAATAGGCACTCCATTGTCCCTTCCCATTCGCCGCATCCGGGAAGCCAGGATTTCCAGTCGGCGCCCTGGGCTGTGATCTCATCCAGGTCCAGGTTGAATGTGATACTGTAGCCGGTCGTACAGGCGATATCAGTGCCGCCCTTGTCGATCCGTGCAACCTTTCCATGAATTGGGTATGCCATGATAAACCTCCGTTTTAGTTCATAGTTCATTGTCCGTTGTCCGTGGACAAAAAATAACTGACGACTGGCAATTAACCACGGACAACTGAAATCCTGATTTATCAGGATCTTCTTTTTCCTGTCTTGGCTGTTCCGCCTTTAGCGGAATACTCATAGATCACTTTTCCTTCCAGGTCCAGGATCCGGGTGATCGCCTCCGGACAGTCCATGCACCCGGGCTGGACATCATCCTTTTTAAGGTTTCGCAGGCAGCCCTTTTTTTTGGTGCACGATATTTGTAGAATTCCTTTATATGTGATCATGGTGTAGCTCCTAACTATACGTTCCATACCGCACATAGCGGACGGTCAGGGTTTTCATCTGGATCGCCGTTTCCTCATCGGCCAGAAGCTCGCTCTCTGTCTCAGACACAAGCCATACCTCATTGGCCTGGCCGGAGAGTTTGTTGTCCCTGAGCGAATCCTTGGTGTCTGCAATGATATCCAGCACACCTTTTTTCCCGGTGGCCGTATCCCCCATGACCGCGGCCTCCGGTTTCTGGAGCTGTACATAGGCGATTATTTTCACTGCCAAATCGCCCGCTTCATTCGCCCCCTGTGTATCTACGCTGTAATCAATGGCGCCGTCCTTGAGACCCACCGCCGGGAATTTCACCGCCTCCGGAATCAGGCGCTCATCCTCGGTCACGTAAATATCGCTGTCACGGATGTAGGTTAAATCCTCCTGTAATTGAGATTTAATGGCGGTTAAAAGGGCTTTCATTTCGTCAGATACTCCTCAAATATTCGCCTGAATACTCGCCAGTCAGTATCCTGAATGACCAGGAAGGGCCGGGCTGGCATATCAAAGCCTGGAATCGTGACCTTCTTTGCAAACCGCACATTTCCGTTCCTGTCGATCCAGCGCAGGGCCTTTGCACGCTTTGGAAAAATGGTCCGTCCCGGAATCCTGCCGCCGAGTTGATGCATGGCAGCATATTTCACATTGGTGCCCACGGTGAGCGTTTTGCCTGCCGCCTTCATGGTGATCGAGCGCATAAGCCGGGCCGTATCGATCAGGGTCTTTCCTCCGGTAAACTGTGCACGCTTACTGGGCTTCCACCGCACAGGGCGACCGCCCGTCTTGAAGGTTTTGCTAATCGAGCGCAGCAGCACCAGCCCGCACTCCTTGAGCGGCTTGCCTGGCCTTGTGAGCCGTGTGGAGAGATTCTTGAGCATGGCCTTCATCTCTGCATCATGAATGCTGGTTTTGATGGAGATCATTAATAATTATCCAGCGTCCCGTTTGAGCTATCCGATGTCTTTCCGGTGGAAAATATTCGGTCGCTTTTTTTCGTGGTGGCCTCTGGACCGCCGTCCGAATCATCGGGCGCCGTGGATCCCAGGGATGCCTTGCCGGTTGATACGTCCCGCAAAAACCGGATAGCGCTGTCATAGCGCTGCTTGCGATCTTCAGGGGCACCTTTTCTGCGGGCATAAAGATTGTAGATCGAGATATCGACCGAGAGCTTGCGCACCATTGCAGGCACCGTTTCAAACGGCACCTCGTAATGGGCTCCACAATAGGAATCGATCTCCGAGTCGGCATCCGCAATTGCACGGGTGACCGCGTCGTCATCTACCACGCCTGCGTCCACATCATCGGTAAGCTGGATGAGGACATCCTCATCCAGCTGCTCCAGGATGTCTGATCTTGTTGAATAGGCCATTACTTATCGAGAGCCTCTTGGTCGAACGACTCAGACCCGTCCTTTGTATTCTCGTAAAGCTCAAATAACTCCGCCTTCTTTGCTTTTTCCGGGTATTCAATGCCTCTCGCATCTAGCTCGGCCTTGATTTGCGCAACAGTCATATCATCGACGGCATCTATTGCCTCAAATTTCTGCTTTATGCTCGTAGCCAGGAGTTCCTCGGCAAAATCATCAGGATATTCTTTGACGTCACCTTTCCTGTGCGGGCCATAAGGGGCAACAATCACCTCGTCTGATGGCCCGAGATATTTTATTTTCATAATAATCCTCCCTGGCCCGTGAAATTGACCCATTTATGGGGCACATTTCACTGGGCGTATAGTCCCGATCTATCGGGATTAGGTTGCATAGGTATCGGCCCAGAGATAGCCGCAATCAGCAGCGACCTGCACGATATCCGTCTCCTCAGCCACCTCGTACACGTCCTGATGCTCTGCCTTCTCACGCCATGTTGAGGTTCGCCGAGGCTGCCCATTCTCATAGGCGATACGAACCTGCAGGCCGGCTGTGGGAACCTTGAGCCCGATCTTTTTGGGCCGGTAAAAGAGAAATCCCATACCCTTGCCTGAGTTTACCTCCCAGATACCGGCCGCAGTGAAGTCATCGCCCGCGGCTGTTTCCTCGGCCGTGCTCTTGATTGCCGTGCCGACCAGCACCTCCTCCAGGTCGAGCAGAGCTGCAAGAAGATCCGTACCAAATACACCCCGCTGGGTATATTTGATCTTTTCCAGGATAACCTCGACCTCTTTCAAAGCAAGGTAGGTGGCATAATCGATAAGCAAACAATTGGCAATAACACCGCACTCCTTGATCTTTTTCTTGCCGGTTGCTATGTCGGCTAAGAAGGTGTTTGTCTCACCCGCAGGCGACCATAAGCCCTCTGCATCCTCGCCGCCGGAATTCCCGTCCGCCCAGGTACCGCCGGTGATGAGCTCGGCCACGCGGATCTCTTTTTTGAGATCCACCTTATCGGTCGCAAACTCAATGGCATCTTGATCCGGCTCAAGAACCGGGGCGTTCTTTGCCTTTGCAAATCGCCGATCCTCATCAGTCACCTCCTTGGCGAATGCATATTCTTCTGTCGCTATTGAGACCGAGGTCAACGGATATCCGCCCCGCTTGGCACGTGTGCCTGCAGCCCGTATGCCTGCCTCATCCCGGAACCATGCTCCTTTCCGGTACTTGGTGATCTTTGCCTTTGGGTCGGCCCCATCCAGGATGGGAAACACCCTGTCAGCGATATAGTCCGTGTTGCGATACGCAACGGATATTCCTGCCAGAGGACCCGCTACTATTTCTTCTTTTACGTTCGGTTGTGGCATGATAAACCTCCGATTTAGTCCGTTGTTAGTTGTTTGTTGTCCGTTGCAACGGACTATGGACTACGGACAACTGACAATGCCCCGATTCTATCGGGGGATTAATGCACCACGGTGCCGAGACTGTAGACATCGTATGTCGCGGCTGCCGTCATGATGAGCAGAAAGCGCTTGGAATTGTTCTGTGCGATTGTCATGGTACCCTTTGCAGTGCCGTCAGTGCCGGCGGCAACGGTAATTGTATATGCTCCTCCCGCCGAGTTCTTTATCGTAAACTCAATTGCGTTACCGATCCCCGCCTGATTGAGGGCCGCTGCCATCAATGTGGCGGTCGGCAGGGTGTAAGTTGCCGCTGCTGTCGGCGTGCCATCGATGAATCCGCCGAGCAATTCCGCTGCTGTGAGTGTGGCTGTTGCTGTTTCAGCACTCACGGTCATTTGAGTGACCCTGCCGCCCTTTGTACGTGCGAATGGACTGAAAAGCACGACTGCGCAGAGATCATCCTCCGCTCCTGCCGACTCTACTACCATGCCCCGTGCAGTATCCCACCATGTGCCGGCATCATCGGCCTTTCCTGCATCCGCCGCACCGACATATTCCGGTTTGACAAATTTTCCGATTGCAAGGGCTGCATTCGCCACACACTTTGATTTCCCTATAATCATCACCTCTGCAGCCTGGCCGCTTTCAGGCGCATTCTGCAGGATCCCGATTGCTACTTCATCCTCTGAATCAGGAAGCCTGACTTTTCCGCTGCTATTGAGGACCACAAAATGAAATTGATAATCGCTCAGGTCCTCCGCAGCCTCGAAAGACTCCCTCCATATGCTTTGTTCTGTTGTCATGCTGTCTTTCCTCCTTTTTAGATGGTTCCACGTTCACCGTTCACGGTTAGAAACCTCTGAACCGTGAACCTCTGAACCGTGAACCTAATTATTTTACTTCCGTCATCTCTCCCTGATACTCTGTCACCAGGTCGGGGTGTTCTTTCTGCACGAGGGAGAAGGCCTGCGAATAATTGAGCTTGTCATTTTTCTCCATCTTCTCCTTGACCAATTTCTCCAGCTTCTCACCGGCGCTTCCGCCGCCCACATTGGTATCCCGCGTGGCAATCTCGCTAAAGTTAATGACCTTTGGCAGCTCCTCCATGAACCCCTTGAACCAGTCAAACCGTGAGACCTTTGTCTCCGCTGCGAATTCAATAACCTCTTCGCCGTCGAGATTCAGCATGAACTCCTGAAGACCCAGCTTCTCCCAGGCCGGAAGCAGCCTGCCTTCTTTTTTGAGTTGCTCGCAGTAATTTTTGATCTCGCCCTTTCGCTGCTCGATCCGCGACTGTTTCTGCTGCTCTGCAAATTCCTTTTTCGCATCCTCTTTTGCCGTTTGTGCTGCCTCAGCAGCCGCCTTGTCAGCCGCTGCTTTTTCCCTTGCCTTGACCTCTGCCTCGCTGAAAGACTTGGTGGAGATATCCTCCGGCAGGGCATCGTCCGGTACCTTGCTCATGTCAATCCCGAGGGATGTGAGCAGGTGTTTGATTGAATCTTTGATAGGCATAATTCCCTCCTTTGGTTTTGTGTTAAACGCTGCGCCGCCTTGAGACGTGTCGGCTAGCTCATGTCGTGCCGCCATGCCGAAAGACTCTTCGCCGGCGCGTGCCTCATCCTTGATATATTCCACATCCCAGTCCGGGATGATTGCATCCGCCGTATCTTTGCCTTCTTTTTCGATCAGCCAGTCCCTGATCGAGCGGAATATTCGGGCGATGGTCTCAAACGTCCAGGGCCTGATGTCCGCAAATTCAATGTCAACAGCCCCTTCATTCGCGCTGAAGCCAATATTTTTGAGCCCCCCCACTGCAGGCGCAGCCGCTCCCAAGAATCCCACGTGCAGGAGCTTTGTCCCGTCCGGGCTGAGGCGCACGGAGCGCTTTTTATACATGCCCTGTTTCACAAGATCCTCGAATTCGCTGACCACGTCCTTGGCCTTGGCATATAACACCTCGCCCACGCGTTTGACGCCATCGACCCATCCCCAGGCAGGATCCTCAACAGCAGGATGACCGATCACCAGGGGCGCCTCTGCCGTTGCCGGATCATAGTTCGCTGCAATGGTATCCAGATCATCCTTAGTCCAGTCCCTGGTATTGCCGGCCGCATCTGTCCACGTACCGGTTCGAAAGATCTCAAACCAGTCGGTTAAGCCCTTAAAGTTCATAGTAACCTCCCTTTGGTCGGTTAGCTCTTAGCCAGTAGCTAGTAGCTATTGGTGGAATTGCTCTTGCAATTCCTTTGGATATTTTCCCAAATCCGGCTGCCAGCGTTGCTTAGCCGGGTTATGATCCCAGCCCTGGTCCGGGATCAGCTGCCGTGCCGGGAGCTTCTCACCGGTGACCCCGTCCCGGGGCTCGATTAATGTATTTGTCGGATCTTTGGTCTCGATCGTCTCGTTTTCCGCCTCATGTTTGCTGACCGGATTTACGCCGCACCGGCAGTTATGCACCGTAGCGCCTTGAATAATATAACTGTTATCGCCTTGCACAGATAAATTGACAACGATGTCGTTGTATGGTATCTTTTCGATACACTGTAATATGCGGAGGTGGCAATGAGACCTGGCCCAAGCCTTGAAATTATTCAACGAATCGAATCGATTGAGGGGAGCGCCATCGCTGAAATCCTCAATCGTTTCTACTTGAGAGAAAAATTTTCCTACCGCCAGCTTTGCCGGAGGTGGGCTATTAATAATCGCACACTTAGGCGATTGCTTTCTTATTTTGAAATCCGGCCTCGCAAAGGGGGAGACGCCATCCGCGCTCAATGGCTCCATGCTCCATCCGAACGCCGCATGAAAGCTGCGGAAATGATGCGCACTATGTCCAGCGCAATGGCACGCGAAGGACGGCATCCACGGCTGAATAAAACAAAAGATCTGGATCATGGAACGATGCAAGCGGCACAAAAACTCAAAAAAGCAACGTCTGCGCGACGGCTTTCGGTCAGGGCCAAAAATGCGGAGGCCCATAGATGCCTTATTCGCAGAAACCCACCTGGACATGCGACAAGCAAAAGAACCCCGACAAAAGCCGAATTTCTTATTCTTGAACATTTGAATTATCTTGGTTTGAAGCCTATCTTTAACCATATCGTTATGCCTGATATCGGTCCCAGATGGATTAACATTTTCATTCCCGCGCTTAACCTGGCTGTTGAGTGCGAGCATCTCAGCCGATTTCCTTTGGATTGGGTCCGCCATGAAAAAATCAGCTCCCTCGGCATCAGGATCGTTTACATCACAAATAAACGTATCCACCGTGGGATCTTCGGCGGTCTGGACAAATATATCGCCTGTTTGCAACTCCTCCGCCCGCATCCAGCCGCGCATGGTCAAAATACGGTGGTTTGGGGTCGCATCAATAAAACCGTCTTTAAAAATCAGCCGGACCAGATTGCCGTTGAACCTATTTCTGTGGACCGCGGTTACTCGTTGCTCCTGACCACTACCCCCGATGACCCAATCCTGAATGCCTATCGATTCAATCGGCTTCCATCCTGATGGAATGAGCGCCATAGTTCCCAATGGAAAACAATTATAACCATTAGGCGGGTACCACGTATCCCAGAAGGGATGATCCGCCGGAAATATCTTTCCGTCCAGTGCCGCATGTGTGGGCCTCGTGCGCGAATCATTGACCGCATCGTATTCCCAGTAGGGAAATGCCTCTTTTTGCGCCACCATCTGCTTATATCGGCCGGTGGTATAGGCGGTCTGCACATTGGTGCGAAAGATGGTTTCCATTCGCCAGGGCGTAAAATCAGGCGGCGCCGTCCAGCCACGCGTCTCGAATATGTCATCAATACGGTCCCTGAAATCCGCCAGGGTTTCACCCTCTGCAATGGCCTTCTCCACCGCCGCGTGCATATCCACTAACACGTCCATCTGTATGACGTGCGACACGGTGAATGCCAGCGCCCGGGCCTCGTCCGCGATGGCATAGAATTCATCCGGCGTGAGCGTGAGGAGATCCTTGAATGCCTCAATCGCCTCCTCAAAGGGTAATGGTTTTAATTCAATTTCAGGCATATATTTTTCTTTTTTATTTCCATGAGCTATCAGCTATGAGCTACGGGGGATCGTCGATCGCCCATACAGTTCCGCCACATACATGGCTCTCGCAATCAATTCCTCCAGGTCCTTCTGATCCATGCCGGAATACAATCCATACAACCCGTCCCGGATCTCTTCCAGGGAATGGGCGTTACTGATCAGCTTTTTTACCGGCGCTGCAAGCCCATTCATGGCCCGTGCTGCACGATCAACGCTTGCCTCGACCAATCCCTCTATTTTTTCCTGTTCAGGGGTAAAGCGGCCCGATTTTGGCACCGTAAATGCCATCCCTTGTGATCGAGGCTCCACTATCTCCTCGTCCTCTGCCGGCTCCGGGATTCCATAGGTCTCATAGAAATACTTTCTCCCCACCGGGACCCCGATCTTTGACGTCACCCGCTCATCGATCTCGCTGCGCTCCTTGAGATCTGGCTTGCGCTCTGCATGTGTCTTGATTTTCGGATATTCGGTGACTCCCGGAAAATTATAGTCCACGATCCAGCGGATCAGTCCTTCGTTGAGGCACGAATCAAGCAGATCGGCATCGGCCTCCAGAATATCCTGCCGCACCTGGCCACGCTCTTCCTCGCTGCCGAGCTTTCCCGGCGTACCTTCGGTGCTGGCTGTCTGTCCCAACACCGCCTTTGAGATCTGCTTGTCCATATAATCGCAGAGCTTATCGTACGTGACATCCCCTTTGCGTGCCGCCTCGAGCAGATCGATGGCCATATCGTTCGGGATCTTAATCCCAGTCTCATTCTGTATGGCATCGATGGCATCCAGCAGGGCCTGCTGTTGACCCGAATCAGTACCCGGGGGATATTTGCCCACGGCAGTGGGCATGCCGAATTTCTCTAAAAATATCAGCCAGAATTTGATGCCGTGCTTTTTGAACCATACGGGCCACCAGAGCTTTTGCCCCAGGCCCTTGCCGTACGGGTTGTCGGAATCCGCAAAGGTAAACACGATAAATTTTTTCTCCGGCACCTCCTCACCCTCGATCATATTCTGTGGAGTGAGAAGCCTGAGCTCCCGATTGACGGTGAAGGAAAATCGGCGAGGGTGTTTGCCGATGAGCTTTTGTATTTTTATGTCGCCGTTGTGGATTTTCCACAGCACCTCGCCCGTATAAAATCCATAGAGCACCGCCTGCATGATCTCATGGCGCGCCTGGTCGAAATTGCACTCGACCAGGGTTTCCTTGACAAAATCCGCTATTTTTTCCTCCTGGGGTGTGGCCGATGGCCTGCCTAATTTTGTTGCGCTTTTTGCCGGTAGTATCTCCCAGTCCTTTCCCACCACTGCCAGATACCGAGTCTGGAGTACGCTGCCCGCGTGAGGGTCCCTATCCACCTCATCATAGAGCTTGAGTCCCTTTCCCTTTGCCTCGGTCCGCAGGGTCGGGTCAGGGTTTTCAAGCCGCCTGATCCAGCCTGCAAAGACGTCGATATCTTTTTCAGCGGTTGCTATTTCGTCGGTAGTCGGTTTTTGCGCCGTTTCCTCAGTCATTAAGACCCCCCATATACGCTGCCAGGTGAGTGTATTCCCTGGCTCTGCCGGTGGATTCATATTCAATCACCCCGGCACCTGCCAGTTCGTTCTTTGCATACAATCCCAGGGCGCCTGCAATTGCCGAGTCGCCATGTCTTAGATACCCGTCTCGCCCTTTGTTTCGAAGTGTATCCGGTACCTTTGCGATGCCTTTCTCCATTCTGACTGCGCGGTGATCATCCAGAATATCCGCATCCCGTGGGAGAACGATCGTCCTGTCCTCGAATGCCGCCTTGTAGCGTGGCATGTTTTCCCGGTACCACTCGTTTGTCAGCATCACCTGAAGAATCCTGTATGACCCATAGCGCTGCATTGCCACCTCTGCCAGATACTGGCCGTTCCCCCTGGCATCCAGGGCGCCCCCTGAGAACCGGGGCAGGCGGTCGCACACGTAAAAAAGAATCTGCTCCTGCTGCCTGAATGGTACATTTCTCAGCTCGAGCACAAACGGCGGCCTGCATACGAGATTCGGAAGCTCCTGAAAGGGTATGATGACCGTTAAATCGCCCGTTCTGCCAAAATCCTCTCCGAAATACGTTGGAATATCTTTGTTTAAATCCGCCAGGTGTTTCACGATATGCTCCTCACACCAATCCAGTGCCTCCTTCTGTCTGTTATATTCGGACTCCTCTGCAAATTTCGATGCGCACATCCAGCGCAAAACCGGAATATTCCACTCCATACAGGATTCCACAAGCGCCCGGGAGAGATAGATACCCCTGCCGCGGCTGGGGATGCAGAATAGCTCCTCATCGGCGAATTCACCGTAAAAGTCGATAAGCGCACTGCGCCATTCGGTTTCTGCCTCCTGTGTCCATTCCTGTTTCAGGCGGAGGCAAATGCGCTTGTAAAGCCCCTCAGCCAGTGCATCATCCAGGGTGGTTCTGTGCAGGCTGTAGGCTTTTTTGCCGGCCCGTATCTCTGTAATCAGATCATTGAAAGGATTGTCATCACCGTCATGGGTGCTGATAATCACCACCCTGCCGCCCCACATGAGCATGGCAATGGCTGCCTTGATGAGCCCTGAAAGATCCTCATGGAAGGCAGCCTCATCAATGACGATTTTTCCCTGTTTTCCACGCAGGTTGGAAGGTCTGGAGGAAAGGGCCACGATCTTGAACCCCGAGGCATACGTGATACGAAATGCCGCGATTTCTCTGTCCTCATTTTCTTCTTTAAAGACAAATTCCTCAACGGCCGTGGCAGCCTGTTTATAATGCCTGGACCAGTCGGCACAGTCCTCAATAAACTCCCTGGCCATGTCCTTGTTGTAGCCGATATACCAGACATCCATACCGTGTTCTGATGCGGCAAGCAGGGAATCATCACCTGCCTCGGCCCAGGAGGCCCCGATACGGCGGGATTTTTCAAAAATCTTAACCGGGCTTTCATCTGCCACCCAGCGCTGCTGATACGGCAAGAGAGCCTCCGGAGTGCGAAGTGCACGATTCTCTTCCGGTATGTGCCCTTTCATGAAACCCCCAATATTCGTTTCCTGATCTCCTCCACCACTTCATCGGAGAGGCCCCGTTTTTTTGCCACTTTGTCCGTAGCCTGGACCGCTTCTTCCAGTGTCTTTTCCCTGACCTTGCTCTCCATCTCCGCCTGCCATTTTTTCTGCCGCACTGCTGCCTGCGCCAGCTTGGCCACCATCTGGCCGATCCTGGGGAGGTTCTTATTGTCCGCCTCCAGCTCCACGAGCAGTTCAAAGGTTTTTGTCTGCACGAGCCGGATAATGGCATCGTTCATTGCGCCCGCGTCATCCTCCGAGGCCTCCGCGATTGCCTTGGCCTGGTCCGTGGCCACCTTGAGCGCCTGAAGCCGATCCTGAAATTTCTTCCCGTACCGGTGCGTGCTGGATTTCGAGATCTCATAGCCTATGGATTTGAGCCATTCGGCCAGCCCCTCGTACCCGGAAAAGCCGCCCTGGATCAGCTTTTTCTCAAGCTCCCGGCGTATTTCCAATGGCAACAATTCCACGCTCGACCGCTGCATAATTAACCCCTTACCAGTATTTCGCCGGACGGGCGATCCCGGGCAGGCACTCGACCGTGTACTCCACCACGTCAACCCCGTGATGGGTCAGCTCCGCACTCCAGCATGCCGTATCCTTGCCGGTGATCACGACCAGCTTGCGGTCTTCGAGATAATCCATCTCGCGCCTTAGCTCTCTGGGTGTGACCGGCATATCCTCGCCGCCCACCGTGGCCATGATCACGTCTTCAGACACGGGATAGGGTCGGCCCACGTCCAGGGTCTGTAAGATTCTCCACCGCAATACCTCTATGCGTTTTTTCTCCGGGTCCATTACTTACCTTTCCGCTTAATTGGTCTTATAGATTGATGCACAAACTCCCATATCGCGTCTATTTTTTGCTCGATTTTTCCGAAGCTCATGATCCAGTCCTCGCGCCGGACGTATTCCTTGGGCAGGGCTTCCTTGAGTTCTGCGAGCTCCTGGCGCAGCTTATCGTGGCGGTTGCCCTGCCTCACGACGTTGGCTTTTATGTCCCGCAGGTAAATTATCGCGAAGGTCAGCAGCGCCGAAAACACGCACCCGACAATTATAAGAGCTATTTGTGTTTCCATAGAATGCTTTACCCTTTTATGGCTTTAACAATATCGGCTACTATGTTTGGCTGAGCTGGTTGTCCCGTGGCAGCACTATACCTCGCCTTTTTCTCCTTGCTTCTCAGGCCGAAATATGCCCGTAGAAGAGCCGTGGGTGTCCCAAGTACCGTGAGCATCAGCGGCCATGACTCGGACAGTGCCTTGATCATACTCACGTGGTTCTGATAAATCGCCACTATCCACATGGACGCGAATGCAATGACAATGAACGCGATTATCTTGGCCATCATCAGCGCAATCTCGGGCCTGGTCGATGAGCCTGTTTTATCGGCCTCTGCCAGGGAGCCTTGAATCTGCGTCCACGAATTGATCTCTGCGATTTCCACATCGATCTCTTTCGATAGCAATTGCGCCTGCTGGTCAGCCGGTAACCCGCTTACAGCCCGGCCAACCTGCTCCCCGGTAGCCTCAGCAGGAAGTTTCTTCTCCTCGGGTAAAAACCCGTTGACGAGATCTATGATCAGACTTCCTCCCGGGACGACATTCTTAAGAATCGTCGATCCCACCCTGCTAATGATATTTCCAAGCTTCATGTTACACCTCCTTTTAGCCGTTGGCTGTAAAGGCAAAGATCAAAACAAGCGTGCTTATGAGGATAATTATCGCCATAAGAATGGCTGTTCGTACTATCTCACGCGAAAATTTTTTCATAGCTCGCTCCTAAACTTCTCGAGGTCAAATAATGCGCCGGGGCAGCTCTTATATGGGGCATATTCCCTGTGACCGGATATATGATCCACGGGTATCCCGAAGATGCTCATGAGTGTTCGCACCAGTTTAAGCCCCAGGAGCCATTGCTCCGGCAGCGGTTTAATCAGATCGAAATTCCCTAAAAAACAGATCCCGATCGATTTTCCATTCATGCCCTGCTCTTTGCAGTGGGCGCCATTCTCTCCCATCATACGGCCTATAAGGATCTCGTAGTGATCGCCGATCAGCTCGATACCGAAATGATATCCGATAGCCCTCCATCCCAGATCCTGGGTGTGGTATTTTCTGATCGCATTCCAGGAGACGGTGGCTCCGTCCTTGGTGAGTGAGTGATGAAGAATGATATATTCGATATTCATTGTGAGAATATCAGTGTCGAGGCTGGTCAATTCGCCTTCCATTCTTTCCAGCCGGTTATCGGCTTGTTTAAGCATATGACGAACCGCCTCAATGCCATTTCTCATGATATGATTCACCTGATCCTTTCGTGGAATCACTTTTAAAGCCTGTGATTGGGCGGAATCCAGGTATCCGCCCTGCACATTTTGTTCATCCCGCCTGGTTCCGGCACGGAACTTTGAGTGCCCTCCACCGGAAGCTCTTTTTTTATGTGGCTTACCCTGGATCTCGCATACACCAGTGGTCACTACCGGCTTACCGCGTTCCGGCACGGAACATGACCAGGGATGCCCTGGTTATCACAATAAAAAAGCCCGACACCTCGATCCTCATCCGAGAATCGAATGCCGGGCTTCTGATGAGTTCTTACGTTATTACTTCATTTTACAGAACTCCGTCTACCCCTGATCCCGCCAGCCTGGGCAGGATAACGCTATATTTTGTATTAATTTACAGATTTATATACAATATGTCAAATTTTTTTGCTAATCCCAAATCACTTTCTCAGAATTTCTCACATTAATCGCCTTAATGGCTTCTATTACCTTGATCGCGGTGGCCACATCCAGGAAATTCTCATGATCAACGCGAAAGCGCCTGCGCAGGAATCCTCGCAGGGCTGCCTTCTCCTTGCCGGGCATATAATACGTGCCTGCCAGCTGATACCAGAGGACGTAGATTTTACCGATTAATCCCGATTTATCGGGATGCGAGTTGCGAGTTGCGAGTTGCGAGTTAACGCGTAACTCGGAACCTGTAACCCGGACCCGACTCTTGAAGCCCCTGGCTTCGAGATGCCGCATAACATTCCTCCACCCCGGGTACCGCATGGTCCTCAGGCTCGGCGACCCGCCGAATTCGGCCTGGATCCGGTGCCGGTCTTCCTCACTGATCCCCAGCTGACGGAAGGCCACAATCGCAAGTGTTTTTTGTCTATTTGATAACATTTTTTTAATTGTCAATCTTCAATCGTCAATTTTCAATTAACTCACTTTCTCCAGCAACCCACTCAACTTTTGCGACAGCTCCTGGATCTCCCCGAACATCTCCTTTGGTAACAACACCTTGCCGAACTTATCACGCAGGAGCCTCAGTTCATTCGCATATCTTTCAGGCTCTTTTGTCATCTTATCCAGGAAGGTCGATACCATCACGACAGGCGCCGGTTCATGAACACTGGGCTTTATCTTTGTGGTTAAAGCCGGCTTTGCCGTCTTGAGCTCCTCAAACTCGAAAGTGAGCTGCTTGACCATATCTGCCAGCACCGCCTGCTTGCCCCGGGCCGCCTTGGTCAGCCCGGTCATGGCCCTGCGCCGAAACGTCTCGTAAAATTCGTCAACCTCTGCCTGGCTCTCTGCAATCCAGTACCCACCGGTGCTCCCCGCTTTGCTCAGGATCGGCTGGTCATGATCGATCACCAGGTGATTGACAAGGTACCGGACATCCCGCTTCCACATGTCGATCCGTCGCTGATATTCACTATAGGTGACCCTCAGATAATTCATATGCTCGCGCCATTGCACGGCCAGATCCTCGGCCGGGATCTTGTTGTTTTTGCCGACATGGTCAGCCAGAACCTCCATCATAGTAGCCTCGGCCTCGGTAAATGCCTGGCTGTGGTCACCGGTCTCAATATCGACACCCATATCCTCGGCTTTCATGACTTTTCCCCCTTGCCTAAAGTATTTGCGATGTCCTTAAAATCCAACTGCCCCGGCTCACCTTGCCTCATGCCTGGGCCATACTGCCTTACGTTTTCCCGCTCCCTCTCCTCCTTCGCAGTCAATCCCTCGGCGCTGAGCCGATCCGCGGTCTTCACGAGCAGGGTGTGGAGATAATTATGATTCCGAAATCCCCTCTTTTGCATATTGCAAATCGTAGTCATGGCTGTGGCCACGTCATGCCAAGTCGTGCGATAGTACTTCCCGCGAAACGAAAACGTGAGTGTCTCCAGGAGCTGGACGATACTTTTAAAAATCCGCAGGCGTTTCGTAAGTGAAACGTCGCCGTACTCTTCTTGCCGAAAGCACTCGGAATACTCCCATACAAGCCGCCAGTGCTGCCCCAACTTTGCAGCAATGTCGTGAGTTTCCGACTGTTCCAATTCCCTGACGGCCTGTTCCATCTCAAATCGTGAACCACATTTCGGACATATCAACTTCATAAATTGCTCCACAATTTAGCAGTTTAGTTCATAGCTCATAGTTTTAAGTTGCTATCATCTATCAGCTGTGAGCTAAGTTGCTATGAGCTTCTTTCATCCCTGATAATTTCCACCACCTGGGCCGCAACACCGATCCCCAGGCTGATGACCAGCCACGGACCCAACCACCACCAGTTCATATTAAGAGCCAGTATGATGTAGTCCATATGCCAAATGCTCCTCTTTTAATTCCGCAACTCTTGCCGCCAGAAGTGCCTTGCCCTTCTCGCACCCCTCGCACTTCTTGAGTCCCTTTCGATAGCGGTTCATGCACGCATCCTCCGCCATCATGATCCGCCATTGCTCACAATAGAAATATTTCCGCGCCATATTAGAAGCCTTTTTTCAGCAGATACATAATCTGCATATCCAGGGGCCGAAACTCATCGCGCGCCTGAGCGTGCAATCGCTCTAAAAGTTCCGGGTATTCGGTAAAATTCAGCTGAATATTACATTCCTTTATTGTTTGAGATGGGGTTGTGCCCTTCCGACCGTCGACTCCTCTCTCGCTGAGCTTTTTGCCGCCGTGCGATGCCTTTTCTTTCTTGTACCACCACCTATCATAATGTTTTTTGCACATGCCACGGGCCTTGAGCTTGGTCTTAGTGCAACCCTCGATGATGCATTGTTTTTCTGTGCTCACGCCTAACACCTCCTCTTTTATCCGTATCCCCTGCTCGCAGTCCCAGCAGTTGGACCGCTCGCAGGCTATTGTCGCTTTACTGGCAAAAAAGTATCGACCGTAGGAACTGATTGCCTTTCTTTCCGATTCCTCCTGGTATTGAAGACACGCCGTTTTCCGCATGATGCACCGCTCCCGCTCGCAATAGAAATACTCATCGGCATGTTTATTAAGAAATCTCTGTACTGCGGGATCATGGTCAGTTATTATCATTGATTTACTTGCTTCCATCATACTTCCTTTGCCCCGTGAAACAGCCCGAAGGGCGATTTCACCGGGGCGGCACCTCATTCCATTGATCCAGGATAAAATGGCACCCCTCACTCTTTTAAGGCGTCACCCTTACTTTCACTCCGCCAAAAAGCGCCACCATTTTATTCCTAGCTCAATTTTCGTCGGCATAATAAAACCTCCGGTTATTCGTTGGATCGTTTGGATCGTTTGGATCGTTATTATCGTTAATATCGTTAATATCGTTTGGATCCCGATTTACCGGGATCTCAACTGACCATTCTTTCTTCATACCTCATCATTCACTATTTTCTTCAATATCAGTAATATTTCATCGCTGATCCGGACCTGGATCTCCCGCTCCACATTATAGAGCCCCAGAATCAGATCCGGGTTCTGTCTATTGGCCTCCTCCTTAATCAGCGCCATGATTTTGTCTATGTTTGACATCGGTAAAGGGCATAATATGATTTCTGGTAAACTCCCGCGTGTACGCCGTTGAGAGCATTCGCACATCCGCCTGCAAATCTGAATTCTCCTGCATTAATTTGACAGGCTGGCAGATCTGAACCATCACCGCTGCCCCCAGACATGCACCCAGTAGTATGATCGCCACAAATCGTACTATTCTCATTAACGATATTAACGCTCCCAACGATCTCAACGATCCCAACGCTCCTTTAATCCCACAACGCCTCACCTTTTTCTCGCATGGCTATTCCTCCTTCATAAGAAAGCCATACACATCCGTCAGCAAATCAAGGTTGAATTCAACGCCGTAATTTACCTGCCTCACCTTGGCCACCTTGAGCGTTTTGGTCATATTGCGAAAACCTTTTCTTAGCTGGGAAATTTTATAGAGGAAATCGATGCATTCTTTATTCAGGCCAGGTTTGAGAGATTCCGCTATCATCACAACATCCTTTCGGTTGACATGGAATCTATCTCGTTTCATGGTGATGCGTCCGTAAATTTGATCATAAAGATAGGCCTTGTCGGTATCCCCTTTCATTTGATCATAAAGTCGCTCCTGGCCCACATACACAATACCCACATTGCCGCAGTCATGGATCTTTCGAATCACCTCGAAATTCTCCCAGCGTAAAAGATGGGCCTCGTCAATAATTATGAGTCGGTTCGATCCCTTGAGCCGGTCAATGATCGAATCCAATAACAGGCTGTTGGTGCCTGATCGAACAGTCCCGCCTGTCTTGCTGGCAATCATCATTAATACGGATGATATTGATCGCCTGGTAAGATCGGCCGTAATGAGAATTGAGGCTCTGTTTTTCCGCTTGTATTCATTGCATGTTCGTGTTTTGCCTGACCCTGACCGCCCGACTGCAACGCCCATTTCATGATATTCATCACAGAACTGGAGGACCTCCCAGATCAGCTTTGCGTTATGCGTCGGACAGAAGGCCTCCTCTTCCAGTGGATGCTCAAAATCCTCTTCCCGCCGTAAGAGATTGGCGATATCCTTCTCGATCTCTGCAATGTCTCCCTGATATTTACGATTGATATACTGGGAGACGAGCGCTGCACTTTTGTCGATCATCATTGCAATCCGGTTCACCGAGGCCCCGCTCTGATCCCGCCAGAGCATGAATCGCCTGTGCAGGATCTCATTGTACCCGGATGGTGGCTCACCTCCTGATTTATTGCTTGTTGAATCATTGTTTAATGGCTGTTGAATCGTCATTTAATTTCCTCCCGGTATAGTTAATTTGAAAAATCTCCCCGGCCGCTGCTCTTCCTCGCGTTTTCGCTGCCGCTCCTCGAGCCGCCGCCTGGCATCCTCCATATACTGCTCCCGGAAATCTTCCAGGCTCACGTGATTATCTTTGCGCTCCGCATCTTGTTCTTCTTGTTCTATACGCCCTTGCACCCCATCCAATGGCGTTCTCAGCACCCTCACCACCTTGGTCGGCTGATCCGGATGCTCCCCGCTCGGCTCCTGTTTCTGATAGCCGAACTCCACCTCGATCAGGTTCTCGGCTGCCTCGCGCTCGGCCTTGAGTGCCCGCTTGCGCTTTGTCTCGACTGCCTTGATCTCCTGATATGCCTCCTCATCATTCCAGGCCGTGCGGTGCGTACGCTCGGCCATGCAGAGGTATTCATTGTCTTCTGTGTATATATAGAGGATAGAGAGATCTGCCGGATAATACCGGTAGACCACATATTCTTTTTGATGCTCCATAAGCTCGGCGCTGCGGTACCGCTCGCCGAATGCCACGATCCCGAAGCGGCCCACCTTGACGCGCCTTGATTTCATCATAAGGAGCCTGAGCGATGTGGGAGAGACACGCCGCTGTGCGTGGGTTGCAAAATACTCATTCCACACCTCGTTGGGCGAGCGACCATTCATGCCGTGGCCCTGGTGCCGGTGATCCTGGTTGTAGGTTTCGATGTAGTTTGCTATATCTTCTTCCATCTCATCCCATTCCAGTTTCAAGTTTCCAGTTTCAAGTTTCGCTATCCTCTTATCCACCCCCTCTGGTCTATTCTGTATATTATTTCCCCGGTAGGTGGGAAATGCCTTTTGAAAGTTCTGCTCCTGTGTCCAGAACCACCGCTCGATATTTTTGGCCCTGGCATTGGCAGGAATACAGAAATGCGGATCGATTCCGAGGAGTTTGTAGACGCCTTCATATTCATCTTCGTTGACCTTGAACCGGAACCGCTTGGTCTGGCCGCCGGTGAAATGCTTGGCCGAAAAATCACGGCCGTTGTCAATAACGGCATGCTCTGAGGCGCCGTATTTTTCGATGGTGTATTTCAGGGAAAGGTTAATGGTGTTACTCGAGGGGACATCCGCCAAAACCCAGCCCAGGATTTTTCGTGACTTCATATCCTTCCAGGCCGTGATCCAGGGAAACAGCGTGCGCCCTAAAGGATGTTTGACCGCCACATTGATCTGGGCATGATCCGCAACATACAACTCACCCGGGCTCATCTGCTCATAATCCCTGAGCACCGAAGGAAGGTAATGCTCACGCCAGTATTTCTCGCCCTTGCGCCATCGGTCCCTGGTCTCCTGTGGGATCCGCTCCAGGTACCGGCGCATGGTGGCAGTGGACGGCAGCCGCCAGCCCTGTTTTTTTGCCTCGGCCTTTAACTGGGCAATACACCAGGTGGCCGTGGGCTGGTTGATGTTGCAGTATCTCTGCCACAGCCACGCCTTGGCCTCTTCCGGCCAGTCGGTGAAGTTATGGGTGGCGCCGGACTGGGGCAGTAATCCCTCAATTCCTGAATTCCTAAATTCTGTAATTTTCCTGAAAAGCGTCTGATGGCTGAAAGCTTTTTCGCCCGGGTGATCGATCCGGTAAAGCTTCACAAAATCCCTGGCCGCCTTCACACGCTGTTTCGGCCCCCGGTTTTTTGCATA
>Ga0180438_10004178_pt1 | contig 20983 bp, 27 predicted proteins | sample SS_ome_12_FD_132455 | JGI IMG/M metagenome (GOLD analysis project Ga0180438, IMG submission 132455) | Hypersaline lake sediment archaeal communities from the Salton Sea, California, USA - SS_3_D_2 metaG | ecosystem: Environmental > Aquatic > Non-marine Saline and Alkaline > Hypersaline >... | reverse complement strand
TATTCAGATAAACAGGATTTCTCATTTCCCGTGCTTCATGAACTGCGCGAGCAGGGCTTCAAGCTGGATCTCGGGGGATCCGCCCTGGTTCATGCGGAACTCGAACTCCCCTATCTGCTCTACCAGAGCGATTTTTCGTTCGTCGGGTATCTTCAGGCCGAACAGCTCCCTGTGTATCCCCTTTATTATGTCCTCACCCGAAAGGCCCTGGTTGACAAGGAGATCATTCAGCTTCTTCCTGGCGTCCGGGAATTTCCCTTTGAGCGCGTTCTCGATCATGTCCTTTACGTCCTCGGGCTTCGATTGAGCGGAAGCCTCGTAGATCGTTTCCTTCGTCACCTTCCCGAGGGCGGAGCTCGCCTGCAGGAGGTTCGCGGCCTGCCTGAGGTCGCCTTCGGATATCTCGTATATCGCCTTTGCCGCGTCTTTCGATACGTTAATCTTCTCTGCCTTCGCGATCCTGTTCACGTATTCCTCCACGTTCTCCTCTGTCATCCTCTTGAACCTGAACACGGACATTCTTGACTGTATGGGCTCTATTATCTTGCTCGAGTAGTTGCATGATAGTATGAACCTGCAGGACCCGGAGAAGCGCTCGATCGTCCTCCTGAGAGCCTGCTGCGCTTCCGGGGTGAGAGCGTCGGACTCGTCCAGAAAGACTATCTTGAAGTCCGCCCCCATCGATTTCACCCTGGCGAAGTCCTTGATGCGACCGCGGACGATGTTGATCCCCCTTTCGTCGGAAGCGTTCGTCTCCTGGAAGTTCTTCTTCCAGTTCTCCTCCCCGAACAGTTCCCTGGGGAGGACGAGGGCGATCGTTGTCTTCCCGACTCCAGCCGGCCCTGCGAAGAGCATGTGGGGGATTGATCCCCTCTTCACCCAGGCCTCGAGCCTGGAGACTATGTGTTTCTGATTGACTACCTCTTTCAGGGTTTTCGGGCGGTACTTCTCGGTCCATATCTCGAGCTTCACTCAAACACCTCATGTGAACATAGGAAGACGCAGATGAACCGCGTCAAACTATAACTATCTAATGGTTTTGTTATTTTTAAGTTTTTGTCCGGGACTTCAAGGCTTATAAAATTTTTCACCGCTCTTTAATCATGTACGAGGTGGTGAACGCGAGCGGGATCCCCGGATACGAGTCCGTGCTCGGGAAGGGATACAGGGATTTCCCCTTTTCGATCATGCCCCTGGAGGAGATAAAGTTCGTTCTTGAGGGGTTCCGCGAGGAGGGGAGGCTCCTCGGCTTTGGTTCCGTGAACGAGATCCTGTACAGGGATTCCAGGACAAACGGGGTATCCTATCTTGTTAAAACCAAAAGGCTCAGGCCCGTGAAGATGGGAGGCGATCAGCTTTACAGGCCGGGGGATGTCCTGGAGCTCCTGGAAAGCGGATGCGGCTGGTGGAAAGGGAGAGGCGGGAGGAAAGGCCCGGGAAGGATCGAGTTCCTGGAGATGGGCATGGAGGAGACCATGTCCCTGATGGAGAAGCTCGCAAGGGGCAGGAAAATGATAACAAGGGCCGAGGCAAACGAGGCGATATACCTCCACTCCGATTTTACCTGCGTCAGGGATCTCGTGAGAAATAAGACCCTTAAAACCGTGGAGGTTGAAGGAAAGGAACTCGTGCCCGCCAGGGGCGTTCTGAATCTCATGAAAAGGGGCTACGGTAAATGGAAAAATTACAAAGGAACCCGAGGAATGAACAATTTAAATCACCCCGCCAAAAATTAACCATGATAATCGCGATTACGGGGACGCCGGCCACCGGGAAGACAGAGGTCGCGAAGGAGCTCGCGAAGCGGCTGGGCTGGTGGTATCTTTCTCTTAACGATCTTGCCGAGGAGGAAGGCCTCTACAAGGGATACGACAAGGAAAGGATGTGCAGGATAGTGGATATCGAGAGGATGAGGGAGGAGGTCCATATCCTCGGGATTTCGCACAAGAACATGATCCTGGACGCTCATTACTCGCACGAAATGCCGTGCGATGTGGTGATCGTTCTCAGGGCGGAGCTGAAAGAGCTCCGGGACCGGATGGGGAAGAAGGGATGGAAGGAGGGGAAGATCAAGGAGAACCTTTCCGCAGAGGCGATGGACATCTGTAAACAAGAAGCGTTAGAGCTGAACAAGAACACGTACGAATTCGATACCACAAAGAAAAACCCTGAGGATATCGCGAAAGAGATAGAGGGCGTTATAAAGAGCGAAACCTTCATCTTCCGGGACCTAAAAGTCCCGCAGACAGAGGACATAAAGATCGAGCTGAGGAGGGTTTACGGGGAGCTGGTCAAGGGCTCCTGGAAGGAGGTAACGGACAGGGTAAGGAAGGAAACCAAGGGGAAGAAGGACTTCCTGATAACCGTAGGTGACGTCACGAGTTATCACTTCGTAGAGAACCGGCTGTTTCCCGATCTGATAATAACAGACGGGATCGAGAGGAGGAAGAAGTTCGGGAAGCGGATCGCATTCAGGCATCCCGAGATAAGGGTGAAGAACCCCCCGGGGCACATAAGCGTTGATCTGTGGAGGGGCGTGGAGGAGAGCATTAAAGATCTCGGGAAAGGGAAAAGGAAGATAATAGTTGACGGGGAGGAGGATCTTGCAGTTATCCCCTGCGTGATGCATTCACCCCTGGGAACGAACATATTCTACGGGCACTTCGAACACGGCCTGATCTGGATGAAGGTGAACGAGAAGGTGAAGAGGAAGATCAGGGGCCTGCTGGAAACGATAATTTTCCTCCAGTAGTCACTTCTTTACGACCTTCTTTCCCCTCTCTTCCGGCTCCACCCTTATCATTCCCTTCGCGAATCTTTTATACAATTCCCCGCCCTTCCAGAACTTGTCGAGGAAGATCGCGAGTGCGGCGATCTCCGAATGGGGCTGGCTCGTGATCGAGATGTTCCAGTCCGAGAGCTTGTAGATTTCGGGAGGGACCTTCTCCCCCCCTATCACTATGAGCAGGTCCTCTTTCGATTTCTCTATGTCCCCTATCTTCTCCTGTATGGGCATGCCGTATACCGTCAGGTGAACTACCCGTCCTTTCCATTTCCTGAGGAAGGACTTCCAGTCCTTCTCGTAAGAAACCTCGAACTTCCCTCCCCACTGCCTCGCCACGTTCTTCACGCTCTCCAGGAGTTCCTGGTCCTTCTCCCCCGAGTAAACGATCCCGTTAGCGCCGAAAGCCCGGGAAACCAGGCCGCAGTGGGTGGATATCCTGTGGTCCCTGGAGATCCTGTGCCCCAGCCTGAGGACGAACACTTTCATAAAAATCACGCGGTTGGTTTGCTCCAAACTCCCCTGTATTTGTCCTTTGGGTATTTCCTCCCGGCCTCTTCCAGCTTTTTGAGAACGATCTCCGGGATGTCGAGTTCGAGGACGTTCGCCATGTTAAGGCAGAAATTGAGGATGTCGGCCAGCTCGCTCTCTATCCTCTCCATGAGCTGCTTGTTTTCTTTCACGTTCTCGCTTTCGGAGTCCTTCATCCACTGGAATATCTCCAGAAGCTCGTTCGCCTCGACCGAGATCGCTATTGCCAGGTCCTTGGGGTTGTGGTACTTCTCCCAGTCCCTCTCGCGGACGAAGTGCCTGACCTTCTCCTTGAGCTTCTCTATGTTCACGTACTCGTCGCTTTCGGAAACCATAAAATTAATTTGATCCCGGGGGATTTAAATTTTTGGATTTTTAAGCGGAGTGACCAAACTATAAACATGAGAAAAGAAATCGTCCTTTTTGCCGCGTTTTTTTCGCTCGTTTTGATCCTCCCCCCGGCCTCTGCCAACAGGGGTTCCATGGGTATCGGACCGGGTAACGTCCGGCTGGAGGAGAGCGGGCAGAACGCGATCGTTGCCTGGAACGGGAACGAGGAGGTGATAATACTCTCCACGGACATGAAGAGCTCCGAACCCGTTCTGGTCCTTGAGGTCATACCGCTCCCCTCGAACCCCAGGAAGGTCGAGCAGGGGAAACCCGGGTCGTTCACGAAACTCGCGGATATCATCAACAGAAAGGCGGAGGCTATCAGGAATAAGATCTCGCTTCCGGGCACCCAGAGGGGCCCGGTCCCCGGGGTCGAGGTGACCTTCCATGAGAGGATCGGGGCGCACGATCTCACTATAGTTAGGGTGAACGACCTGGATTATTTCACGGGCTGGGTCAGGGACTTCACACTCAGGAGCGGTTTGGAATACTCCGTGCCTTCCGCTTTCAAGGACACGGTTTCCAGTTACCTGGAAAGGGGGATCGACCACTTCGTCTTTGACGTGATCGAGATAAACGAGTCCTCCCGGACCATAAGCCCGATAATGTACAGGTTTGAGAGCGATTACCTCTATTATCCGCTTGAGATAACCTCGACCTCCGACATCGGCTGGTCCAGCTCCGTTGTGAACGTTTTCATAATCGCGAAGGGGATAGTGGAACCGGACGTGCTCGCGGATTCCATGCTGTACCCCAGGGTGGGATTCGAGGACAACATAGAGCTCAGCAGGAGCGAGCTCATGGAGATCAGCCCGGAACTGGAAGACCTGTTCAGGTCGAACGCGTTTGTCATGAACGCCAGGTACAGCGGGCCGCTGAGCTCCCTGGGAAGGGACCTTGTGGTACGCCAGGAGGACCTGTCCCAGCCGGTTGTCTACTACTTCGACCTTGTCATGAGTTCTTTTCTGGTTCTGATCGCCCTGGTCATGGCGATCATGATATACAAGATTGCTTCCTGACAAAGCAGACATTTTTAAATCATGCTGACGAAAGATAATCATGCTCGTTAAAAATCTCGCTCCCTACGAAACCGTGGACGGGAAGTACGTGGTGAAGTTCAAGAAGCCCGTCTCGAAGTACGCGAAAGGATACGTATTTCAGCTCAGGGTTGGCGATCCTTCAGGGGAGATAATGCTCCGCTACTGGGGGCCCGAGAAGAAGGAGGAAGTGGACAGGCTTTACGATTCCATAAAGAAGGACGACGTGGTTTACGTTGTAGGTGAGACCACGATCTTCAACAGCCGCGTCGCGATAAACATCAATCCGCCTTCCGGGAAGATAAAGGTCCTGGGAGCCAAGGAATACGACCGGTCTGACTTCATCCCCGAGAGCGAGAGGGACACGAAGGAGATGTACAGGGAGCTGACCAAGATCGCGGATTCCATCCAAAATCAGCACATGAAAGAGCTGATCTATTCCTTCATAAAGGATCCCGCTTTCTCCGAGAAGTTCACCAGGCACCCGGCAGCGATGTACAAGCATCACGGGTGGCTGGGAGGTCTGTTAGAGCACACCCTTAACGTTGTGAAGATGTGCGAGTTCCTCCATAAAATTCATCCCTCCCTGGACAGGGATCTCATGGTCACCGGGGCGATCCTGCACGACATAGGGAAGATCAGGGAGCTGGACGTTACCACGCACATAAGGACGTCAAGAGAAGGCATGCTCATAGGTCACCTCGCGATGAGCTTCGAGGAGGTTTCGAAAAAAATGGACCGGCTTAAAACCCCGGAGGAAATCAAGCTGAAGGTGAAGCATATCCTGATAAGCCACCATGGTAAGATAGAGTACGGGTCACCGAAACAGCCCGCGATCCCGGAGGCCCTGGCGGTTTACCTGGCGGACGACCTGGACTTCAAGATCACGGAGATGCTGACCCACATCAAGAGGGCGGAGACGGAGGACGATTACATCTACGTTGGAGATGTGGGGACTATTTACCTGAAGTGAAAAATTAATTTTTAGGATTGATTTATTATTCCCGGGGACCAAATATAATACATGCTGGGGTTGGGAAAACATTACAGCGGGGTGTATATTTATTTGGTTGCTGTCTTCGCGTTTCTTGTCGGCCTCGGCTTCTCGTACTTCGTTGTGAGCTTCTATCCGTACCCGCAGGAGAACACGTACTACAGACCAAGTTATACCGGGTACGTTACGGGTGAACCAAATCCTATAGGGAGCATGCTTAGGAATTACCACCTGACCGTGGAGGAGTATGACCAGAGGATAGGGGACCTGGAGAGGGAGAACGAGATCCTCAGGGAGGAGAGGAACCTCGTGTTCAATCCGGAGTGCAGGACAGGGCGAATGGCGGAGTTCTCGGAGGAGAACATAAGGGAGGCGATGGATCCTGAGATCGTGAGGAACCTAGCCGTTTCAATAGTTTCCCCGGATGCGGAAAGCCCTCTCATCTCACTGCACAGGTACGTCCACTGGGGCGTCAAGTACGTGGACGATCCCAGGGGTGAAGAGTATATAGCGACCCCCTGCGAGACCATATTGACAGGAGGGGGGGACTGCGAGGATCACGCGATCCTTTTCGCTTCCATGCTGGAATCCGTGGGGATCGATGCGAAGATGGTCTGGCTGAAGGGCGTCCACACTCTCGTGGGGATAGAAACCGGGGGGGAGATAGCGGAAGGGATAGAAATGATACAGGGTTGCGAAAACCCTCTATGGCTGGATCACGGGGGGACGAGACTCCTGCTGGCCGACACGAGTTTTGCACCCTGTCCCGGCCAGGTAGAGGACACGTACGTGGAAAGAACAGAAACGGGCTGGGAATGGAAGGACGGGTACGAGGTTGTCGTGTTTGACGTCTGAATAATATGTTTCTGGAATCCTGACTAAAGCAAATAGTCTAATCTTATTACCTTGATGTTTTCGGACTCGAATGCCTCGATTTCATAACCTTCCAGAACCGTTCTTCTCACCGGATCGTCCTCGTCACATTCATACGGAAGGCCTAAAAAATCGGAATCATGAGGGATATCACCGGTATACACTGTGTGGATTTTATGTTTTTTTAGCCATTCGATGGCATCATCTTCGGAATAAACACAATCCCTGGTCCCGGGGATATAAAAATCCTCCAGCCTGTCTCCCTGCCTTAAATACAACTCTACGCCCTCTTCGCCTCCGATACCTGATTGATAAGCTGCAAAGGAATCATCAACGTGAAAGGCATATATCTTCCCATCCAGCTTTAGCTTCCCGATTGCATCCAGGCCCTTCAGAGCTTTTTGGACTTCCTCTGGCGAAATGGTTAAAAGGTCGTTTGACTTCAGGTATTCGAGGACTGCTCTCAAGTTTGCAATGTCTCTCTCATCAAAAACGAAGGACAATTCTTCCAGTGATTTCTTGTCCGTCTTAAACATATAGATTAGAGTTAATATTAAGTTTTAAAAGCTCAACCGGAAACTATGAGATTCCTTTCCTCGTCCGTGATTTCAAGGCCTTCCTTGTCCGGGGGTTTCTTCTTCCTGAGGAGGATCTTAAGGAAGGGAAGGTAGAAGTTCTGGACGATCTTTTCCGAAGTGTGGGTGTGGGAGCCGATCTTTTTGTATATCCCGGACATCATGGCCCTTTTCCTTTTGACCTGGAAAAGCCTCAGGAACCTGTCCGGGGATCTGTAGGTGATGAAGCGTTTGGAGGGTTCGCCGGCGAAGGAGATCCCCGCGAGCATGTCCGCCATGAAGGCCTTGAACCTCCAGTTCTGCTGTTTGGAAACCCTCTGCCTGAACAGGTCCGCACGGGAGAGGATGTCATAGGCCTTCGCGAGGGAGCCGGGGTGTCCGAACTCCTGGTGGAGGTTGCTCTCGATCCACCAGAATATCTCGTCCGTATCCCTGTCGCAGTTCCTCATGGCCTGCCTGGAGGCGTTGAGGTTTTTGGAACGGAATATCGTCGGGAGGATCGAGAAAACGCTGGTTACCCTCTCCCTGTAGCCTAAAGATTCGAGGTCCTTTTCCGTTATCTCCTTCCTGTCCTGGCAGAGCGTCTGGAGGTCGGTTATCGCTGAACGGAGGTCCCCGGAGGACCAGCGTGCGAGGTTCTTGAGGACGTTCTCGTCCGCCCTGATTCCCTCCTTCTTGCAGATCTCCAACAGCCTCTTCTCTATGGATCTCACGTTGATCTTTGAGAGCCTGACCAGCCTGCAGTAATTCCTCAGGGACTGTAGCTTGGGGAGGTAAGGGTTGTTCGCGGTTATCATCACCGGGAACCTGGACTCCTTTATTATCCTGGTTATGGCCTTCACCCCTCCCCTGTCCCCGGAGGATATCCCGTCAACCTCGTCTATCAGGATTATCTTCCCGGAATGGAATAGCGGGAGGTTCCTGGAGACCTCTGAGAGGGAGAGGTCTATCGAGTTCGAGTTCCTCTCGTCAGAGGCGTTGATCTGCATCAGATGCCATTTCCTCTCGCCGGCGAGGGCCTCCGAGATCAGCGTCTTCCCGGTTCCGGGGGGGCCGTACAGGAGAAGGGCCTTCTCCCCGGGCCTCCACCTCTCGAGCCATTCAGTCGTTTCCCTGAGGGCGCTGCCCTGGCTGAGGATTCCCTTCGTTTCCCTTGGCTTGTACTTCTCGGTCCAGAGTTCCATAGTATGGGATTGTCTTTCGGATTTTTAAATTCCTTCGTGCAAGTTTAAATGGGGTGCTTCAGGTATGGAAAACTCGACCAGGGTGATCATCATATTCCTGCTGGTGACCTTTGTCTTCGTCATGGGCATATTTTCTCTGCCGCCCGAATCAAGGGGCACGGTGGGCATCATGTTCAGCTTCTTCTTTGCCGCTGCGATCTTCTTCATAATCATAGGGTATCTGAGGACGGTTTAGCATACTTTTAAGGATTTGTCCGATAATATTATGATGGTAGCATGGTATTGAAATTCTACAACACCCTGACCAGGAGGAAGGACGGGTTCAGGCCGCTGAGGAAGGATTTCATCCGCATCTACTCCTGCGGCCCCACCGTCTACGATTACCCGCACGTGGGGAACCTGAGGGCTTTCGTTTTCTACGACCTGCTCAGGAGGTATCTGAAATACAGGGGGTTCCGCCTGAGGCACGTGATGAACATAACGGACGTGGACGACAAGACCATCAGGAACTCCAGGAAGGAGGGGATGACGTTAAAGAATTTCACCAGGAAGTACGCTGAGATATTCTTCGAGGATCTCGGCAGGATCAACGTGGAGAAATTCGAGTTCTATCCCAGGGCTACTGAACACATCGCGGAGATGGTTGAGCTTGTCAAGACCCTGCTCAAGAAGGGAATCGCTTACAAGGGCAGGGACGGCTCCGTCTACTACAGGATATCGGGATTCAAGAACTACGGGAAGCTCTCCAAACTGGATATTTCTTCACTCAAGGTCGGAGCGAGGGTTTCCCAGGACGAGTACACCAAGGAGGAGGCGCAGGACTTCTCCCTGTGGAAGGCATGGAACCCGGACGACGGGGACGTTTTCTGGGAGACTGAGATAGGCAAGGGGAGGCCTGGATGGCATATAGAATGCTCCGTCATGTCCACCAAGTATCTAGGACCTACCCTGGACATACACACCGGAGGGGTTGATCTCATCTTCCCCCATCACGAGAACGAGATCGCGCAGTCCGAGGGTGCGACCGGGAAGGAATTCGTCCGCTACTGGCTGCATAACGAGCACGTGATGGTGGAGGGAAAGAAGATGTCCAAATCCCTGGGGAACTACCTGACACTGAAGGACCTCGTGGAGAGGGGGCACGACCCTCTGGCGATACGCTACGCGCTGCTCTCGACCCATTACAGGTCGAAACTGAACATCACGGACAAGGCCCTGTGGTCCGCGAAACAATCCATAGAGAAGATACGAAACTTCTTGGACCTCCTTAAAGAGGTCAGGGGTAAGAAAGACAGCAGGAAGGCTAAAGAGCTTGTAAGGAAGGTCCGTAAAGGCTTCATGGATGCGATGGACGATGACCTGGACATCGGTAAGGCTCTGGCGAGGATGTTCGATTTTATCCGGGAGGTAAACAGGCTCATGGAGAGGGGTGAGATCGGTAAGGGGAATGCGAATGACTGCATTAAGGCGGTGAAGGGGTTTGACCGGGTACTAGGGATCCTAATGCCCGAAAGGAAGATCCCGCCAGAACTGCTGGGGAAGGTTTTCACCATGCTTGTGGACCTTCACGAAGTCCTTAAAGGAAAGGACAAGGTAATGGCCGGGAGGCTTGAAGGCATGCTCAGGGGTCTCAAGGGGAAGGAGCTGGATCCGGAGCATTTCGGGGAGCTTTTGGACGGCGTAATCGGGATCAGGGAAGATCTGCGTGAGAAAAAGATGTTTGACGTTTCTGACAAAATAAGGTCCGACCTAAAAGAGATCGGGATTGTTCTGGAGGATAAAGAGAAGGGAGCCAGGTGGAGGCTGGTCTGAATCAGGACCCCCCTGTTCTACTTCTTGGACTTGCCCTTCTTTTCCCCGGGGAAGCCCTTAAGCCTGAGTTTCTTGCCGCAGTTGTAGCAGAACTTGTCCGTCTCCTGGTTCTCCATCCCGCATTTCGGGCATACAAGAACCTTTATCACCTTGACGTGTTCATCCTCTGGCGGCTTGTGGGTTGTTTCTAGGACGGGTTTTTCGGTTTCTATTTCCGGACGCTCGACCCTCTGCTCCTCGGCCTGCTCGGCCTCCTCCAGGAATTCCTCGTTTTCCCCGGGCACCTCCGGCTCCGGGCCGGCTACGGGCCTGGGTTTCTCTTTCCTTGCTTCCGGCTCTTCTGTTCCCATATAATATTCACCTCTCAGTTTCTTCTTTCCGTATATGGATCCGGTCCCTGTGAAAAAGAGACCAACCAGCATTATCAGGAATGAGCCCGACCCCAGGGCTGGGACGGCAAGGAGCGCGTAAACCCCGATTATCGAGACAGCGACCCCCACGATGAACAGCCAGGCCGACCTCAAGAAGTGTTCCAGCTCCATATTAAAATAATAAACTGATTGTATATAAATTTTAGAATCATCTCTTTTCTTCCCTGTATTTGTCCGGGTTCCATATGAAGTTCTCTATGTTCTCAATGATCCTCTTGTCCTTTTCAGTCAGCTTGTTGTTCTCTTCCCTTTTCATTGAACTTAATTTGTTTCAAAGAAATAAATAAGTTTGGGAAAATGGCCTGGACGGGGCTAAAAAATAAAAGGAAGTTAAACAAATATAATATACATGGTCAGAAAAAAGACATTTATTCTTTCCATGGTTTTGGCTGCGCTTTTAGTTTCCGTCATACACGTTAACCCCGAGGGGGAATCCCATTATTTCGATTCGCCGCTTTTCGTTTCCTCTATAGGGGAGATCACCGGCCTCAGCCTGGGGGCCTTCACCACGGGGATACTCATAGAGTATTCGATCTTCCTGGTCGCGGTATACCTGCTACTCAGGGGGGTCTCGAAAAGGTTCGGCCGTTAGTTTTTAAATCGTTTCAATCCTTATCTAAAACATGCTTTTCCGAAAGAGATGCGAGTTCTGCAGGAAGGAGATAGGGAAGGGCAAGGGAACTGCGGAGAAGGTGGAGGTCTACGGGAGGGTCGGGACCTGGAAGAAGGATTTCTGCTCCGGGGAGTGCCTGGAGAAATACAGGAAGGTCACGGAGGAACTGATGAAGACCAGGAGGCCGAGGGTTTGCACGCGGTGTGTTAAGTGACGGAATCGTTTGAGTTCAGGGCGTCCAGATAAGATTCAAAGCACAAAACCCGGTCATCCAGCATGTTCTCTGGCTTGAACCCCTCCCAAAAATGCTTGGTGCTTCCTTTCACATACCTGGTATTTATGTAATACCTGACACAGCACTTATCGTAACCGAAAAGCATTCCCTGAATCATTGCGACCTCGGGCTTCTCCCTGCCGGCATCGCAGAATTTTGAGGGGACCTTTTCCATACGGGACATGTCAGACAGGGCCTCCGCAACTCCCATGTCCTTGATCCTCTCATACAGGTTTTTGGCTTCCTTCTCGAATCCCAGATCAGAAAAAGATTCCAGATCTCCAGGGGATACGAAGTCATACACCTTTCTGCCGGCAGCGGATATCGCATACTGCGTTACGTATCTATTTCCATTGTATGCGGAAAATACAGGAGATATATCGAAAAGTTCGTTAAGGTGTTCGTGCACCTCAACATGCGCCCCGGGCTTTTCCCCTGACAATACGCTCTCCGCAATCCTTGATAATGTCATTAATAAAATTTGATTTGGGGGTTTATAAATCTATCTATTTGTAACTACTATTTAATGGTATATTTATAAACAATCATTCAGGGGAGTTGCATTCAGTACCGTTGCTCCTGTAGAAGGCCCATTCCTCGCAGACCCTTCCGTCCGGGAGCGAGCAGTACCCGGCCGTTCCCTCGGGGGTTTCGATTCCCTGGAATACCCCCCCGTTCTGCTCGCAGTAAACGGCCGCGGGGTTGGGGAGCCCTGCGGAAGGGCAGTCCTGGGGGCATGTCTGGTGGGTTTCTGAACATGGGCATCCTATCGCCTGGCAGACTATTTCCTGGCATTCACCGTCCCCGCACCTGTCTTCGCAGGTTCTTTCGTTCGTTCCTGTTTTTTCGACCCTCCTGGCCCAGAAGGTTTCCCTTACCTGGACCCCCTCTCTCACCCTAAGCTCACCGGTAACGAGGACCCAGTCGCCGTTTTCAATGCCCTCAACGCTCACGGCAGGCCATTCAATCAGCTCCTCCACCATCAGGTCGTACCACACGTCGACCTTGTCCCCGCCGTAGGAGAGCGTGAAGCAGGGGCAGAAAAGCTCGCCCATGTTGCTCACCCTCCCGTATACCGTGAACTCCTCGTTGTAGACGGGGTTCTGGAGGAGCTCGGAGACCGTTATCGATCCTTCCGGGGCATGCACGCACCCGGAGCTCCATATTGTTATTATTATCAGGATCGCAAATATCGCGCATGCAAGCGTTTTGTTCGCAAAAACATCCCTCATATTAAATATTTGTCCCCAGCCTCTTATAAACCACCTCCATTTCCTTCGGTAAAGGCCGAAAACAGGAATTGTTGGGAGACAGAAACCTTTATAAATATTTATATTAACTATTAAAAAGTAATTAAATATATTGGTTATTATGTCAGATGGAGAGAGCATTGGAAAGGGGAAGGTGCTGGTCAGAGTCAATTATACCGTTCCCATGGGCATAGACAATTTCTTCTTCGATTGCACAGTGGAAACGGGATACGTGATAATAGGCAGTATGAAATACCCTGTCTCGGTCAGAGACGATGTCCTCAGCTTCGACGAGGAGTTCCTGAAAAAGCACAGGCTTAACGGAGAGAGCCGTTTTATAAAGAAATACGAAGTTAAAAAAATGGACGGAATGGACTGCATAGAGGTTGATGATAGCTTTTAAAGTTGTTTGACCAAATTTAAAGCGTGCGATCATGACCGGATCAGATACTTCAGTCGTGAGCAAGCCTCAATTCCCTTTCTTCTGGAAGTTCAAAAAATACGATCCCAGGAACGTTAAAAAATACCGGGGATGGGGATTTGAAACCTATTCCGGTTCCGAGTACGGCGTTGGCGAGGACGAGACGTCTTACGGACATAAGCCCACGGAGGGCGCGAAGATCAAGCTCATCGGTGGTATCAAGCCCAAAACCATGAATGAAATTATTGAGCGTTTCGGGTTCTCAGAGGAGAACAGGAGGATAAGCAAGGAGAAATGGGACAAGGTTATCATGAAGTACGGGGAAGAGGTCAGGGAGGGCCTCCACCTGGTGTTAAGCTTTACCTCCGAATACGCCAACAGGTTTGGGCATCCCGGGTTCTACAGCTGTGTTATCCGTAAGATACGCAAAGATAAAGGGGATAAAAAACGGGATAATTAGTTTTCTGTGTGCGGATATTACAGTATAATATTTTCCAGATCCCCCAAATAAACTTTAATACCTTTCCGGCCAAATAATAAACCATGTCAGGATTGAAATACCTAATCCCGGTCATTTTTTCGATAGTTCTCCTTTCGGGATGCGTGAGCCAGCCCGAAACCCCCGGCACCACGGAGGAAACTGGCAAGTTCGTCCTACTTATCTCCGACGCTCCCGCAGACATAGCTGATTTCGATTCCCTGCTCGTAACGTTCTCCAAGGCGAGGATATTCACTCCGGGTGAACCCGGAGGTTTCGAGGAATTCAATTTCACCGCGACCGTGGATATCACGCAGCTCGTGGACGAGAAATCCATCGAGGTTCTTGAGATAGAGCTCGAGGAGGGGACGTATTCGAAAATCGAACTCTACGCCTCTGAGATCAAAGGATGGGTAGGAGCCGAGGAAGTCCAGGTGACGATCCCGGGAGAAAAGCTCCAGCTAGTGAAGCCCTTCGAGGTGAAATCCGGGGAGGAAACGAAATTCGTTTTTGACATAAACGTCGTCAAGAAGGGGCAGGGTGAGGAGTACAACCTGCTTCCCGTGATAGGCAAGAGCGGGACCGTGGGCAAGGAACTGAAAAAGGAGGAAATCGAGAAAGAGGAATGCACTATTGACGCGGACTGCGGAGAGGACGAGTTTTGCTCGGAGGGGGAATGCGAGAAACTTGAGGAAAAGACAGAGTGCGAGGAGGACTCGGACTGCGGCGAAGGGGAGATATGCGTTTACAACGTGTGCAAGGAAAGCGTGAACCTTTCCATGTCAGGGGATTTCGTGCTCCTTGTTTCCGACAAGGAAGCCGACATTTCCGATTTCGAGAGCCTTGTGGTCAGCTTCTCTAAGGCAAGGGTGTTCAAAACAGGCGAGACAGGAGGATTCGAGGAATTCTCCATCGAAGGGACCTCCGTTGACCTGACGGAAGTGATCGGCGAGAAGGCCATAACGGTCCTGAATGTCGATCTTTCCGAGGGGTGGTACAACAAGGTCGAGCTTCACGTTTCCGGGATAAACGCAACGACAAATGGAGGCAACGCGGTTGTAAGGGTCCCCAGCAACAGGCTCCAGATAATCAGGCCTTTCGAGATAAAGGCGGGAGAGGAAACGAAATTCGTTTTTGACATACACGTCGTGAGGAGGGGGCGCACGAACGAATACAACATCCGCCCGGTCATAGGCAAGAGCGGTATCGTGGGCAAGGACATGGATCACGATGACGTGAACGAAACGGAATGCACGGTCGACGCTGACTGCGGGGAAGGGGAGGTGTGCATGGAAGGCGAGTGCGTGGAGGCGGAGGAGCCCGAGTGCATCGATGATTCTGACTGCCCTGAGAACCAGACCTGCGTCAACGAAACCTGCGTGGACGTGATCCCTGAGCCTGAATGCATTAACGATACGGACTGCCCTGAGAACCAGACCTGCGTCAACGAAACCTGCGTGGACGTGATCCCTGAGCCGGAGTGCGCCGTAAACGAGACAAGGGCATGCTACACCGGCCCCGCGGAAACCCGGGACGTGGGCGAATGTTCGGACGGGACAGAGACTTGCATCGATGAAGAGTGGAGCGGCGTCTGCGAGGGAGAGACGACCCCGGCGAACGAGACCTGCGACGGCCTGGACGACGACTGCGACGGGACGGTGGACGAGGACTTCCCTGAACTGGGGCAGCCGTGCGACGGCCCGGACTCTGATCTGTGCATGAACGGGGCGTACACCTGCACGGCGGACGGGACGGGAGTTGAGTGCGTAAACGAGTCGCCGGCGGATATACAGGAAGTCTGCGACGAGGTCGACAACGACTGCGACGGAGAAACGGACGAGGGCTGCTAGCAGAAAAATAGTTTTTATCTCTTCTTCTCAAGAAGTTTCCTTATCTTCACCAGCTCTTTCAGAACGTCGGATCCCTCGACTTCATCGTACGTCTCGACAGCGACCGGCTTCTTTCCCCTGACCATGTTTATTATGGATTCCCTCAGCTCCTCGAAGTTCTTCATCCCCTCTATCCTTATCTCCGAGGACCTCGTGTTGGGGCCCGAATACCCGGCTGTCTGTATCTTGATCGAGGCTATCCCGAATTTCCTTGAGACCGGCCCCTGGTCAATATCCACGTTCGTGATCCTGTTGTAGGGCACGACCCCGGTCTTCCTGAACCACACCCCTCTCCTCCATGTCATCTCGCTGCCGGTCAGCCTGTAGTTCATGGTCTGATAGTACTTGGGGATCCAGTATATGACGAAAGCCAATATCAGCAGGATAGGAACCAGGATGAAAAGCGTAACGGCCGCAGTAACCACCATCGGGGCGAAAACCAGAAGGGGAAGATACATGACCAGGAAAAACAGGGCAAAAACTACTGACATGTACGTGTAATACAAGGTTTTTAGCTGCAAGGACGGCCTGAGGTCCTCCCCGATGTTTGCTCCCGCCATGGAAACCACTCAATTATTATCTTGTAGGGAGGACTTAAATAAATTTACAACCCGCTTTAAAGCCAAAAATGACCACTTCCCGGCCAGAAAACGATATCTTCCGCCCAATAGCAAGCTTTATAAGCCGGGAAGTCAATAATTATATGTAACGACCAAATAGTTACGATTGAGTGTGTTTGGAATGAACGCGAAAGGGGTTGCGGAAAGGATCGGGGAGTATCTTAAGGAATCGGTAGATGTTGATCGGTTGGACGGTCCTTACGCGGTCAAGGGCATGTTCATGGATCAGGTCCCTTCTGAAAGGTTAGAGGTAGGTAAAACCTTCGAGACTGGTTACAGGCCTGTGATACAGATCGAGCTGGAGCCCGAGCCCAGGATCGAAAAAAGGAAGAACTCTTACATTGATAGCGATAACTTCTCCGGCAGCGCTTTCCAGCCGGAGTTTGCCTAAAGTGGAAAGGTATATTTAACCCCCCTTTAGACAGAATATAAAAATGGACAAAAAATTCTTCATTTTCCTGGTTATTCTTGTTCTCGCCAGCGGCTGCGTGCAGGAACCCTCTGCATGCACTCAGGACGCGAAGATGTGCCCTGACGGGACCGCTGTCGGAAGGGTTCCCCCGGACTGCGAGTTCGGGCCCTGTCCTGAATGCTCGGAGGGCGAAACCATTAACGGGACGTGCCCCGACGGGACGGAATACCTCAGATACAGCTGCGACGAGAGCGGGGAGTGGCACGAGGTCATGTACATAAGGAACCCGTGCGAAAAGGTTGAAACCCTCAGCAAGGACATCGATGGACTGCTCGCCCTGGAAAGCGAGATCGATGCCATAATCGAGGATAACCTCCTTATCGGGCCGGACCATTACGAACGTTTGAAGTTAATGCTAGATTCCCTCGACATAAACGAGACGGACTACGGAAGGGTCTGGAAAAAGCTGGAGCCGCTCAGCCCGGAACAGGAAGAAACCGCTAAATACCTTCCCGACCCGTGCGGGAACGCGACGGGCAACGGCGACCAGATAATCTCCGGGCCTTCCGGCCCCACGGACTACGACCCCGACAACCCGTTCCGCTCGCTCACCGTCCACCCTGCTGATCCCGGCGTTGTCTATCTCGGCACGGAAAGGAACGGCTTCCTGGAATCCACTGACGGAGGGGAGACATGGACGCGGATGAGGAAGGGATTGTGGCACGACGACCCGGACACAATGACAGGCCACGAGCCGTTCTATCCCGAGATATACGACATCGCCTACTCGGGAAGCGACCCGGACGTGATGTACGCCGCCGCTGTCTCGGGGCCCGGTCCCCTGATATCCAATTACCCGGGGGAAGCCGCGGGCATTTACAAATCCACGGACGGCGGGGACAGCTGGGAATGGAAGAGCTGCGGCCTCACCAGCGGCTGGCCCTGGAGCGTGTGGGTCCATCCCTCAGACCCGGACATCGCCCTTGTGGGGATAAGCGGGGGCGGCTCCACGAGGAGTTCCGATCCGGGTTACTACGAAGGGGGGATATTCAGGACAACGGACGGAGGGGAGAGATGGGAAAGGATTGACGCTGACCCGGATGACGGGACGAACGCCTACCGCACGATCGTTTCGACAAGATCAGGGCCCCTTAAAATCTACGTTTCCGGCAAGAGCTTCGAGGACCTGGAGGAGAACGTGGGGATGATTAAGAGCGAGGACGGCGGGATCACTTGGGAACAGCTTTCACTTGCCCCGGACCGGCACAACATAGAATACTTCGACGTCTCCGCTGACGGGGAAACAATCTACGCGGGGGACGAAAGCTCGATATGGAAATCCGGGGACGGCGGGGAGACATGGAAGAAGTACAGCATGCCAGGGTGGGTGTATTCTATCGCTGTCTTCCCGGAAGACCCGGACAGGCTCCTTTTCGCCCTCTCGGGAGGCTTATACCTTTCAGAGGACGGCCTGGATTCAAAAAACAAGGTCATAAGCATTGACGAGGGCCACGTATCGGACGTTGTTGTCTCCCCCTCCGACAGCAGCGTTGCCTACGCGATCAGGACAGGATACGACTTCTACAGGAGCGGGGACGGGGGCAAAACTTTCGAAAAAACAGCGAACCTCAGGGCCGACGTCCTGAGCGTAATCCCCTGACGCTGCGAAAAAGGGCTGCTGGGCTGGTCAGTAGATTACCTCATCGGAAAAGGGCAACCTCATCTTCATCCTCTCGGCCTTCAGCCAGCCTTCGGCCAGCTGCCTTTCCGCCTCGCTGCCCCAGTACGTGTCGTTCATTGAAACGGACTTCCTTATGGCCTTCCTTTTCTGCGCCATGATTTTCCTCATCTCCCCCGCGAGGGCGTTTTTCACGCATCTGCTGATGTATGTTGAGAAATTCGCGTTGTTCTTCCCCTTGTAATGTGGAAGCGCGCTATAAAACGCGGAGACCGCAACCTGGAACCTGTCCTCAGAACGTATCTTGGGTATGTCAAACCCGTTCGCTATCTTCCTGAGCATTACCGTATACCTCTCCATGAGGACGTCCGCCGCCTGCTCGTTCCCCGAGATGTAGTCCAGGAACACGGATTCGTCATAAGATTTCTTCCTCAGCGGGAAATCCCTTGACAAGAAAAGGCCCCTGACAACCTCGATCCGGTCCCCCTCCAGGCGGAAAATGCCCTTCCCGGAATCATGCATTATCTCCTCCGCGGCCTTCCTGACGTCCGGGTCTTCCGACATCCTGCCATAAGAATCCATCCCGCTCCATCCCACGTCCAGGGGGTCATCTGGGAAAACGTTCCTGAAAAGCAGCCTGCCGTCATCCAGCCTGGCCTCAACGTTCTCGACCGACCCGATCCATGGCTTCCTTCTCCTTGAAGGGGAGAACCTTGTGGTGTAATCGACCTTGGATACGAGGATCTCCGGATCGTATGACCGTTCGGTGCCCTTCCCCACGGAAAGGACGAGGTACCTGGGCAGATCTTCGCTGGAAGGGAGATTGTCATCCGGCATAAATAATAACCGGACTTAAATTTTATAACCATTAAGCTCCGGGACCGGGAAACAAGAAGTTCCCCTCTGGGTAAATATCATTTTTAATACTTTCCTCCCAAATTATTTTCATGCCCAGAATACCCACTATTTATCTCGACAGCAGGGACGTGATAATGTGGAAGAGGCCTCCGAAAAAAGGCTATTACCGCCTCCCGGACGTAAGAAACGCCTCCACTGAGATAATCGAGAGCATGGGGATGGATACCCTTGAGGATGAGGTGGGAGAGTACAGGATCCACGCATCCGCAGCCAAATACCTGGCCAACATAAGGAGGCTGGACAGGGAAAATGAAATCCTGCTTGACGGGGAAGACTTCGGGAGAGAGCCTAAAAAAGCGGTCATTTTCAGCGGGGGGATACAGATATACAAGGAAGGGCTGCTTCCCGGGACAGAGATCGAAGGGTTTGACCTGGAGAAGCAGGGAAGGATATGGACAGCGAAGAGGGACACGAGGGTGTACAGGTCCCCCAGCGGCTTCAAGGACGTGATCTGGGGCAAGGCTGTCACAAAGGACGGCATGGTCAGGAGGATCAGGGGCATAATCAGGGGCTACGAGGAACAGGAAAGGGCAAGGGAAAGATCCCGGTCCGATGCCCTTAACAGACAATATAAAAGAGGGCAAAGGGACCAGCACGAAAACGAGTTCGGCACCTTCAGCCCCAGACCCATGAAAGGTCCGTTTGATTAGCCCAAGGTAAGGATTTTTAAACCCGGCCCTCCTATTATTAAGAACGAAAAATATTATTAACGAGGTGTAAATATGCCAAAGGGAAAGGTTTCGAAAGAGAAGGAATACAAACGCCCAGAGGACACACCGGGCTTCGGCCTGAGGGTGGCGATCTCGATAATCTCGGTCTTCGGGATAGTGGGATTCTTCATCGTCTGGCTGTTCTTCTTCGCCGACAAGTTCTCGCTGTACCAGAACGTCGCTGTCGGCCTGGTCGCAGTACTGGCCTTCATCGCGATAATGGCCGCAAGCTGGGCTAGCTGGGGGATCAAGTACGGAAGGAAGTTCGACGAGTGCAAATAGGGTTGAGGGTTATTGCCTGCGCAAAGAGGGCTTTCTTGCCCATATTATATGGGAAGACCCGTTATGAGTCTGATAGACCCTGTCAGGGTATGCATAGACCGCAACGTTATAGCCTGAATCCTGAAGCTTGTCTATCTGGGGCAAAGCGAACAGCCATTTCAGCGTGATTGAGAACATCTTTTCCGGTGCCTTTTCGTAATTGTATTTTTCTGTCCGGTGGCTTATTGGCCTCTTCCTGTTTGACCGGGGATCATAAGTTAAATCAATGACCTTCTCGGTTTCAGGGCCGGTCATGTATTTCTTCAGCCATTTCCTGACAGGGTCCCACCCGCGGTTGTTGGGCTTTGTCCTGTCCAGGCCGCTGTTTGATACGGCGACGGCCTCTCCCCCGTGGTATAAGGTCTCCCTGACCGTGATGTTGCCCAGACCGCACGGGTTGTTCATCCCCATGAAGAACACCCTCCTGGCGGACAGGTATCTTCCAATCTCCGAGAGGTTGGTGTTTCCGTCGTATTTGTGGTCCATCTCCATGGACAGGTATTCTATGTTCCCGTACCCGCTGTGGCGGAGCGTCTCGTTGACCCATTGCCCCAAGGATTTCCCGTTCCTGGGCACCCTTTTCAGCTGCCTGGCGGAATCCACAGAACCGGGCACGTAGTCAAAGTCACCGAGCTCTTCAATGTCCTCGAAACCCATTTTGTCTATCATGTAAACCCTTACATGGGGTTTCTTTTCCGCGATCAGCCTCGAGCTGAACCGGCCAAGGGACGAGCCTATGTCGACCACCGCGCATTCCTCTGTGTCGGAAACAGCGGACATGTATTCGCGG
>Ga0180438_10004177_pt1 | contig 20997 bp, 14 predicted proteins | sample SS_ome_12_FD_132455 | JGI IMG/M metagenome (GOLD analysis project Ga0180438, IMG submission 132455) | Hypersaline lake sediment archaeal communities from the Salton Sea, California, USA - SS_3_D_2 metaG | ecosystem: Environmental > Aquatic > Non-marine Saline and Alkaline > Hypersaline >... | reverse complement strand
GTGCTGATCCGACATTATGAACAAAACATTCATTTTTTTACTCATTGAGATCATGCCCATTGCTATTTAAATAAATTTCTTAACAAACTTTAATTATACTTAATTACTTATTCAAAGACAAATAATGTAAAATGGTACGTTGTAGTAAAATGTATTACATTATTTAAGCAATTCTTATCAATAAGAAAAAATGACAAGCAATCAAAAAAAACCTAGCAAGAAAAAACATATTATTAGTCTGCGTCTTGATGAAGAAACTTATCAAACATTAAACGATATTTCTAATAAAAATAATATATCTCAGAGTTTGCTTTTAAGAGATTCATTTAAAAAATGGGTTAATATTAAAAATATTCTTATGAAATCTGATTCTATCATAGTAGGGGATAATTTTCTACGTGGATTAATTAGTTTTGCAGATGATAAACAAATAATTAATTTAGCAGAACATATCGCTGAAATTTGGATAAATGAATTTAACATTCATTTAATTGACAGAGAAGCAAGACAAGATCTTGATTCAATGCTTACTACCTTAATAAATGGAATTGGTCCAAATGAAGCAAATTGGTTTAATCAAATAAACTTTCGAAAGATTAAAAAAAACAGGATTCTCATATATGGAATACATTCACTCAGTAAAGGATTCTCTTTATATTTCAAGACATTTATAGAGTATGTTATGAATAAAGAGTTTAATACTAAAATAATTCCAGCAGAAAGTAAGATATCAAATTCAACTATAAGATTGGAATTCGAAATTTCTGAACTCCAATAATCCAATAACGATTTAGATCAGAATTTTGATTATTATCTTAAAAAGCGTAATACATTGTAGTAAAAAATACCACAATATTTATATAGAATTTCACTTAATTGGTATTTATTATTTATTAGAAAACTTAATATTTTAAAATTTAAATCTGATCAAAAATGAGTAAACAATCAACTGGATTTAAGAGAAGATTTTTATTTGGAATTTCAGCTGTTCCAGATCAGTTAACATATCAAATATTTCAATTTCTAATTTTTACATTTTATTTCACCGTTGTAAGATTACCATTTGAATATTTAGCCACAGGTTATATTATATGGGGGGTATGGAATTCGATAAATGATCCGTTGCTTGGGGCTATATCAGAAAGGACAACTTATAAAAAGAAACTAGGAAAAAGGAAATTTTATATTATTATTTCTGTAGTTCCTTTATCATTAATGATGATTTTATTATTTTATGTTCCATTTGAAACATCAATTGCTAAATTCGTGTATTTTCTCATAGTAATCATACTTTTTGAATTATTTTATAGCATGTTTAATGTTAATATGAATGCTATATTTCCGGATCAATTTCCTAATCAGAAAGAACGTAGTGCGACTCAAATATATAGAAATGTAATGTTTGTAATTGCTCTAATTTTGAGTTCAATAATACCTGGACTAATTATATCGGATCTGGTACCAAAAAGCGATTTAGCTATACCTCAAATAAAAAGTGAATATCTAACTACTGGAATAATTATTGCTATCATTATAATTTTTACAGCTATACCATTTATCTTTTGGGGGATTAAAGAAAAAGAAGAAACTATAAACGATTATGCAAAAAGACCCTCTCTATTTGATTCATTTAAGAAAACACTAAAGAATAAAACTTTTATAAAATTTGTAATCGCCAATTCAATGATATGGTATACTTTTTCTATTATCCCTATGGTTATACCAATATATGCCGAATATGTTCTCAACCTTCCAAAAGGAGCTCTACTTGTAAGTCTAAGTTTAATGTCAGCTTTTATTATAGCTGCGATTTCCATGCCAATTCATAGATTTATAGGATCAAAAATTGGTAGCAGAAATGGTCTGGTATTAAGTTTGGCACTAGGGATTGTTATATTATTTCCATATTTTTTAATAACTGGTGAGGAATTTACATTAATTTTTTTTATTACTACAGCTCTAATAGGCTTTCCTTTAGGAGGGACAATGTTTTACATAGATCTCATGCATTCTGATATAATAGATGAGGATTCTCTTAAATATGGGGTCAGGAGAGGAGCTAGTTTCTATGGTATTCTTTTACTAATTCAAAGATTAACGATTGTACTTCAGATTCTAACGATATGGTTGATGTTTGGGACTATGGGATGGGAAAAAGAATTTATTCCAATACCAGATGATCCACTATTAGTTATCCTTGGGTTAAAATCATTAATGTTTATATTTCCAGCGATCGCATTAATGGTTGCGATTTGCGCTTTAAAATTGTATAGTTTGCATGGTGAAAAATTAAGAAATATCAGGGAAGAAATAAAAAATCATCCAAACTTAGGTTCATAATTTAATTCTATTTTTTTATTTTTTAGGGTATAATCAGTTAAATTTAGATTGAAAATTTAGTTTTTCTTTCATGAATTTGAGTTATTATTTCTTATTTTTTTCTATTTTTATGAGTAAATTACCAATTAGATTATGACTAAACACATAAAGGAACCCTAATAGCCACCACCAACGAGGAGTATATATCTCTTTTTTATGCTTGCGAGACGCCTTTAGAATTCTTTTAGCAATTTCTTTTGCTTCAACAAATTTAAATAAAAAACCTCTGTTTTCATAGTTTTTTATCCATTTAACCATCTCAGGCGTGTTATAAAATTTTGTATTTGCTGGTGCAGCAACAGATGTAATAACATCGAATTTGTGATTTTGCATTTTAAATTCCAATCTAATGGAATCCGCTAAGGCAATTATTGCGCTTTTGCTCATCGCATATGCTGCCATGTAGGGCACTCCTGTCTTTCCAGCGGCACTTGAAGAGAAAATCAATTGTCCTTCTTTTCTATTTGGATATTTTTTACTTGGCATTGGCCTTCCGAAAAAAGGCAAAGCAGCTTGTAAAACAATCCACATCGCATCAGTATTAATTGCCATAACTTTTCTATATTCTTCAAACGTTCCATTATTCGTTATTGAGCATCTACTCCCAATCCCTGCGTTATTAAATAAAATATCGATATAATTTTCTTTCACTTTTATTTGGTCAAAAACCTCTATTATCTGATCTTTGTTTAATAAATCAACGGGAAGAGCATCTACAGATTCTGCTCCTAAGACTTTAAGTTCATTAACTAAGTTATCTAGGCCAGGATGTGGGAGATCAAGTAAATACATCCTCATTTTTAAAGGAGCAAATAATCGGCATACCGCAGAGCCAATATCCCCGCTTGCACCCGTAATAACAAAAACCTTTCCATTATACCAATTTTTTTTCAAGCTGAATCACTAAATTTCAATAAATAAAATATATCTATAAATTCAATATTAGGAACAAATATATAATAATACTTTTAAAACGGTAAAAAATCTTTGAAAATATTAATAACAGGTAGTGCTGGTTTTATTGGAACTGCGTTGAAACAATATTTAAAGAAACAAAATATTGAAGTTATTCCTTTTGATATTAAGGATAATCCCCTGTATGATGTCAGAGATTTAGAGATTGTTAAAACTTGTACTTCAAACGTAGAGGGAATAATACATTTAGCTGCTGTAAGTAGAGTGATTACGGCTCAAGAGCAGCCTCATGAATGTATATCGACAAATATTGGAGGAGTAGCGAATGTTCTAGAAGCTGCAAGAACGAAAAGAGGAAATTCTCCTTGGGTAATATTCGGATCCTCAAGAGAAGTGTTTGGTGAACCTGAAATATTACCAGTATCAGAAAATTCACCTAAAAAACCAATTAATATATATGGGATTTCAAAAATCACTGGTGAAAAACTTTGTGAAATCTATACTAAGTATTATGGTTTAAAAGTTCGAATCTTACGATTTTCGAATGTATATACAAACACTAATGATCATATGGATAGAGTAATTCCAAAATTCATTCTAAGAGCTTTAAATGGCAAGGATTTATATATTAATGGTTCAGGAGAAGAGCAGTTCGATTTTACATATATATCTGATACAATTAAGGGTGTTTGGGGTTGTATAAGAGAAATTCAGAATAGTAAAAACCCTTTAGACGACTTTAATCTTTCTATAGGTACTCCTGTATCCTTAAAACAACTAGCTAAGATAATTATTCAAAAAACAGAAAGTAAAAGTGATATTAAATTTAATGAATCGAGAAATTATGATGTTAATCATTTTTATGCTTCCCCTGATAAGGCTAAACAATACTTAGGATTTGACCCCTCTGTCTCCATATATAAGTGACTTGAATTAGCTATTAATAATTTAAAATCCTTAATTTGAATGTTTAATTTTTAATGAAAGAATAAAGTAGGACTTGACACTATTCTTCTTTAGAACTTGCTTAGTTTAGATTTTGCGAATAATATTTGGCAGTTGTAGTAAAATGATCGTGAAAGCACACTTTCACGAATAAGTTGATATATTAACGTAATATCGTGAGATATATTAGCATATTATCTTTTTTTCTCCGAAAATTTTTATTAAAACTCTTATAATTATGATCTTATGTCTAAAGAAGCTATGATCCCTTTTGGTTTAGCATTAGAAAGTTATTATAAGGGTGATAAAAATGGCAAGATTATATATCATCGTGATGATGGGGGAAAAACAGAAGATCTAATCAAAGGGTATTTTCGTAATTACTCAGAATTTTCTGATCGAGAGAAGATTGCTCTCAAACACTGTCAAGGAAGGATTTTAGATATTGGTGCGGGAGCAGGTCCACATGCATTAGAGTTACAGAAAAAAGGCTTTGACGTTACCGCCATTGACATTTCTGAAAAAGCATGTGAAATCATGAGAAACAGAGGAGTAGAAAAAGTAAGATGTGTAAATGCATATGAAATTAGTGAAAGGGATTTTGATACGATTCTTATTCTGGGATGCTCAATTGGGTTTGTAGAAGACTTGAAGGGCCTTAAAATGTTTTTAGAACACTCTAAAGGCTTATTATCTAATAATGGTATGATCATTATGGATTCAAGAGATGTTAGAATGACCAACAATCCACACCACATTAAGTATCAACAGAATAATATCAAAAATGGAAAATATCGTGGTGAAATTCGCATCCAAATAGAATTTCAAGGAAGAAAAGGAAAGATGTTTCAAATTCTACATGTTGATCCAGAAGCATTAAAGAAAGTAGCAACCGCATTAGATTTTAATTGCGAAATACTATCTAATAGTGAAGAAGGGCTATATTTAGCTAAGTTAAGCTATCTATCTTAAAACCAAAAAATTAGTTTATAAAATCTAATACAATTAGATATAAATTAAAATATATTTAGAATGAAATATAAAATAAAAAAATAGAAGGAAAAAATATGGAAATCAACAAAAAAGGAATTGCTTTAATCTCTATAAATTTACTACTATTCATAGTCGTGTTTATTCTGTTTTTGCTCACGCCTATCCCCGATGCTTTTAGTTTCTTTATACGTTTAGGGGCACTCTTTGGATTCACTTCGATGTTTATTGCGACAACTATGAGTCCATTCATGGTACAATTGTATAAAATTTTCGGGAGACCTTTTGTGAAACAGCATCATATTTATTCTATCTTCGGATTGATTATGGTAACCCTTCATCCCGTTGTATTTGCGATTAATGTGATGAATCCTTTGGTGTTTATACCCGATGTTAGCTCATGGTTCAATTTTTGGTTATTAGCTGGTAGACCAGCGTTAATAATCATATATATTGCTACAATTGCAGCACTACTAAGAACAAAGGTTAAAAAATATTGGCGAATATTTCATTTCCTTAACTATATTGCATTAATTTTTGCCTATGTTCATGGAGTTTTAATCGGTTCAGATTTCCAGAGTCTGGGTATCTTTATATTATTTACTGCAATGTTAGTAATATCTATAGGTACATTTGGATTAAAGAGATATCAGACTTATCAACGAAAACAAAGAGTAAAAGCAAGGCAAGAATGAGCGAATCAATAATTTATAATAAAAATATTTTATTTTTTTTTTTTTTTTTTTTCAATTATAGTTTATTACAATTTAAATCAAAAATTATTGCTTTATGATGTTAAATTCTAAAGAAAAATTGTATTTAGAACAAGTTGATAATGTCTTTAAAATACTTGATACTAGTCCCGAAGGATTAACCGATGAAGAAGCGGCAAAGAGACTGGAGTTTTATGGGAAAAACGAGTTAAAAGAAAAGAAAAGAAAGTCTAAAATTGTTCTTTTTTTAGAGCAATTTAAGGATTTCTTAGTTTTTGTGCTGATTTTCGCGGCGGTAATAAGTGCTTTCGTTGGAGAGTTAACTGAATCTATTATTATTTGGATTATAATCATAGCTAACGCAATTCTTGGATTTATTCAGGAATATAGAGCGGAAGCAGCTATAGATGCCTTAAAAGAGATTGGAGCACTTAAGGCCTTGGTAAAACGTTCAGGGACAAAGAAAGAAATAAGTTCGTTGGAAATTGTACCAGGAGATATTATATACCTAGAATCAGGAGATAAAGTTCCTGCTGATGGACGAGTATTAAAAGATACTAATCTATATGTTGAAGAAGCTGCTTTGACCGGAGAGAGTGTTCCAGCAGAGAAAAGTTCAAATCCTTTAAGTGTTGGTCCTCAAGAAGACATTCCTGTTAATGATCAAAAAAACATGGTATTTTCATCTACAATAGTCACAAATGGAAGGGGAAGTTATGTTGTTAGTAAAACAGGGATGAATACGGAGGTAGGAAAAATTGCAGAGTTAATACAAACTCAAGAAGAAGTGGAAACGCCACTTAATAAGAAGTTGAAAAAGTTCGGTAAACAAATCGGAATTATTATTCTCGGTATTTGTATTTTAATTTTTTTCATTAAGATACTTCGACAAGAAACAATTTTGACGGCATTTATTGTATCAATAAGTCTAGCGGTGGCAGCTATCCCAGAAGGTCTTCCAGTAGTGGTTACCACTACTCTTGCTTTAGGAGTGCAAAGAATGTCTAAGAGAAATGCGATAATTCGAAAATTGCCAGCTATTGAAACGTTAGGATCAACTACAAAAATATGTACGGATAAAACTGGAACGCTTACAAAAAATGAAATGACAGTAAAGCAGCTCTATTTTAATCATAAGACTTTTTATGTCTCTGGAGAGGGATATGAACCAAAAGGCAATATTTCAGATTCAGAAAATAACCAAATTCTTCCAAATGAAGATGAAGTTCTCAAAACTCATCTCTTAACGGGCTATTTATGTAATAATGCCTTTCTAATGCGAGATGAGAAAGAGAAATATATAATAGAAGGTGATCCTACTGAAGGAGCTTTCATTGTGCTTGGAGAAAAACTTGGATTGAACAGAAAAGAAATTGATGAGCAATATGAACGATTAGTAGAATATTTCTTCGATTCGACCCGAAAAAGAATGTCTGTTGTAGTAGAAAATAAAGAAACGGAGAAAGAAGTTTTGCATATGAAAGGGGCTCCCGAAATTGTGTTAAAGCTCTGTGACCGAGTATATATTGACGGTGAAATACGAAAATTAACTGAAGATGATAGAAGGAAAATCTTAAAGGCAAATAACACTATGGCAGCTCAAGCATTACGAGTCTTGGCAACTGCTTTTGATTTTTGTGAAACAGATACTTATGATTGTAAACCTAAAGAAGTGGAGGAAGATCTTATTTTCATTGGGCTCGTAGGAATCATTGATCCCGCACGGCCAGAAGCTAAAGCTGCCATTGAGAAAAGTAAAAGAGCAGGAATCGATGTAAAAATGATAACTGGTGATCAAGCCATCACTGCAAGAGCAATTGCTCAAGAATTGGATATCATTAAATCTAAAAATGATAAAATTATTCTGGGAAGTGAAATTAAGAATCTTTCTGATGAAGAACTTCTAGATTCTCATGTATATGCAAGAGTTGCTCCCGAACATAAACTTCGTATTGTTGATGCTTTACAAAAGCGGGGAGAGATCGTTGCTATGACTGGAGACGGGATTAACGATGCTCCCGCGTTAAAAAAAGCAGATATTGGAGTAGCAATGGGAATAACAGGAACAGATGTCTCAAAAGAAGCATCTTCTATGATTTTAGCAGATGATAATTTCGCTACAATAGTTTCCGCGGTTGAAGAAGGAAGGGGAATCTTTGATAACATGAAAAAGTTTATCTTATTTCTAATTTCATGCAATGTTGCAGAGATATTATTAATATTCGTTGGTATTTTAATTGATTTACCTCTTCCTCTTATTGCAATCCAAATCCTTTGGATTAATTTGATGACTGATGGACTTCCAGCACTTGCGTTATCGTCGGATCCTTATGAACCCGATATAATGAGCAGAACTCCACGAGATCCGAAAAAGAATATTATCGATAAACGAGCCTTTACTTCTATCATTATCCGTGCGGTGATTATTACAATAATTTCATTGGTATTGTATTATGTAGCATTAGAAATTTATGCACCTGGCTGGCAAACATTACCAAAAGACTCCCCTCAGCTCTATTTACCGAGAACATTCGTATTCTCAACACTATTAATATGTGAATTATTAAATGTATATAATACTCGATCCGATCGCCGATCTTTTTTCAAAGTGAGTATTTGGAGTAATAAATATCTGTTAATTGCTGTTTTAATCAGTCTAACTTTGAATTTCATATTAATATATACTCCGCCCTTAGCAAATTTATTTCAATTATCTCCAATTCCTCTGATAGACTGGTTAGTTATTATTCCATTATCATTTCTAACAGTGATTAGTGAAGAATTTATCAAATGGTATTGGCGAACACATAAAAATAATGATTAAAACTGAGATTAAACCTCAAATCTTCTTTTATTTTCTATTTTTTTTTATTAAGCACAAATTAGACGTTTTTCAAATTTCAAAATAAAAAGTTCATTTTTCCAAATAAAATGAGATAATAATTGATGAATAGCAGATTTATATTTTATTATTTCTACTTCTTTATCAATTCCACCTATTCATCCATATCTGGTGCAATAATCATCCATTTCCATAAGATAATAATAAGTGTGAAAATGGTTGCGGATACAATTGGTAATATTTGACTTGGAAAGAATTGTAACATTATACCACCTAGTATAGGAGTTATTATTTGACCAATACTAGTTAAAGAGTTGTTTACTCCTAGCAAACTGCCAGTTTCCTCTCTTTTAACGGTATTTGTTAATTTACTTACTAGTATGGGGCGTCCTACCCCTGTACCAAATGCTAAAAAGAAAAATGGAAGGTATACAATCAAATAACTTGTAGAGAATATCAGTAAAACCATAGCAAGTATCATAGCAAATACACCAATTGCCAATGCTTTGTTTTCATTCAATTTTTTAATAATTGGATTAATGAGAAAACTTTGAAATAGAACTCTAAGAATGCCGAGCCAAGACATATAAAAACTCACTTGCTGTGGTACAGCACCAATTTGTTTTTCAGCGAATAATGGAAAGGAGTTAACAAATAGGAAAAAACCAAAAGTATAGATGAAAATCATTAGTATTAATCCTCTAATTATATTAGATTGAAAGAAATATCGAGCTTCCTTAATCGGAATTATATCTCCAAACTTAAATTCTAAAGTATCCTCTCTTCTTTTTAATGATTCAGGTAAAAAAATTATTACTAGAATAATTGAAAGTAGGCTTATACCTGCGGCAAAGAAAAAAGGAGCTGAAAAGTTTATAGATAATAATAATCCTCCAATTACAGGTCCAAATATTAATCCTGCTCCAAAAATCGCGCTTGAATAACCAAATGTTTTAGTTCGATATTTAGGATTAGTTACATCGCTAATATATGCTTGACTAACTGTCATATTGCTCCCTAGAAGACCATCGACTAGACGTGCAGCAATTAATATCCAAACATTATTAGCTAATCCGAGCAATATAAATCCTATAAGAGTACTTGTTTGACTGAATAGCAATAGTGGTTTTCTTCCATATCTATCACTAAGTTTACCCGTAATTGGGCTAGCAAATAGTTGACATATGCTAAAGATACTAAGAATTAATCCAATTTGAAGTGCATTCAAACCTAATGATAACCCAAGAAAAGGAATTATAGGCATCACACTGCTAAAGCCTAAAACCTCTGTAAATTGAATCATAAAAATTATATAGAGGCGTTTTTCGAATTTTTTCTCGGGAACTATTGGCTCCAAATTAATACATGTTTACATCTTTGTTAAAATAACATTGAACGATACTTCAATGCAACTTGTATTTAGGAGATAAACAAAAAATTTAAGATTTCGGTCTTTAAAATATTGTTTTTAATTCTGTTGCAGATCACATCTATTTTCTTTTTATTACTTTTCCTTTAAAAGAAGTAAATTGTTTGAAAATAGAACAATCACCTTCAATGTGCGCAAAGATATTAACTTCTGAAGCAGCTTTAGGTTTTTCGCTTGAACTTACGGGGGTTTTTCCAAAGAAGATACAGAATCCTGATCCCTGCATCCAATATCCAATATCTCCCACCTCACATTCTAATTGTGAGTTTTCCTCGGAAATATTTACTGGAATAGTACCGTAAAGTTCCTCACCCCACCGTGACAAATTCAGACTCAATGGCAAATTATCCCAAATTTTTTGGCAGGTTTTAGGGTTTTTCTTTTTAAGCAACTTAGCTCGAATTTGACCAATTTCATCATTTTCTATTATAATTTCCTCCAATTATATCACGCAAATTATTATTTTGTAATTATAAAAATAGTACAAAAGAAATAATAAGTTTAAGCATTATTCTTTTTTTCTTTCAATAAACGAAGTTCTGCAATTAACCAACATAACTCATCATAGGTGGAAGAGGATTGATAAATTTCGATTGTTTTCTTCTCTATTTCTGCTGCTTTTATTTTTTTTCCCGTACTTATAAGTTCTAATTGGAGATTGGCTAGTATACGACACAGGTCTTCATAACTTTTTTTCTCTTCTGAAAGTGTATGCGCATTTAGCGTAATTTCTGCCTCAAAATCGGGAGTAATTCCTGCCTCGATTAATTCCAAGGTTTCATCAATCTTTATTTTGAGTTCTTTTCTTTTCTCCAGATTATTTTTATTAGAAAATCCTTTTTTGAGTGCATCAATTACCGTTAAAAACCTTCCATATTCATTTCCTTGGAGTAAAATTTCAAGATTTGTCCCTTTAGGTCTGGCGTTTATGATTTTTTGTGCCCTCTTTTCCCCTAATTTTCTTTTATTTTGGGAAGATTTCTTCCCATACCACAAAAAGATTGTCTTTTTATCATCCACGAGAAAAACTTTATGATCAGCGAAATCAACTTTTTCCACTTTTCTCAAAGCGCCATTCTCATAAACAGTAAATAATTTCACGCTAGTTCGCTTTTATTTTATTGATTTTATTATATAAAGTTAGAATGAGTTTTTAAATCTATGATATTCGGATTTAATGAACAAATTTAACGATTGCAAACGAGGTTAAATTTGTATAGAATTTTGATAAGTTCCTCTTATTCATCTCATTTTTGCGATCTTCATATTCAAACGAAAGGTCATCAATTCTTTTTTCTACTGTTTTAATATCTTTTTCAAGAACCTTGATTTCTTCTTCTAATCTTTGATAACGTTCCAACCTTTCCTTTTTTTTCGTCTCATCATTCAATTTAAGAATATTCTTTTTTTGACGCTCTGATGGCCTTTGGTTTATTTTTTGTTCTAATTTTCGCTTTAGTAATTCAAGTTTTATGGTTTGTGCTTTTTTATTATATTTATAGATCTTATCTTTTTTTCTCATTTCGAGTTTAAAGATTTTTTCGTTTAACTTCTTGATATCTTCTTTCCACTGCGAAGTTTTTTGTTTTATACTCTTTTTCGAAAATTTTAATAAATCCTCCAAAAATTCTTCCTTCAAATTGAGTGATGATTCTCGATTTTCTTGGAAGTCGTAAATAATATCGTAATTATCAATATCTAATAAAATGCTTTCAAGATTAGATAATACTTTTCCATATTTGTCTAAAACGATACTTGAATATTGTATTTCTACGATATAACCTTGAAACTTAACTTCATAAATGAAAATATATGCCTCATTGATGCCCCCAATTAATTTTTTTAATGAATCTGAAAGAAAATCTCGCTTCACGGTTAAAATCGTATACGTACCCTTGAAGTAATCAGTTCGGCATATATTGATGATTTCATCTATTAAAGGATGCCCTAAAGCAAAGAAATCAATCTCTTCTCTTTCTCTTGCAAGATCCAACCCAAATGTTCCATAATAATCTTTAGATAACTTATTTCTTGATCGTTCCAGAAATTCTTTTTGAGTTTGAAGCGATATTTCACAATTTAAAATATCTTCAGATTGAGAATTGCAATCATCCAAAATAAGAAGGCTACCAAAATCATGATTTTTAAGCTCAAAAAAATATTTCACTAACAATAATAATTCATTATGACTCAGTTTAACTTCTTCACAAGCTGCAATTGAGGTAATGAGATCATCAACTTGAAAAGATTTCTTATCGATAAGCAAATCATCCAATTGAATTTCGCTTTCTCTTGCTTTTTTTATCTCGATATCTAATTTACGGTTAAACTCATTTAATTTTCTTCTCTTAACACCATCATCTTCAGTAAAGATGATATTTTTTATTTCCGTCTCAATTTTACCAATAATAGGTTCTAGTTGGCCAATGGATTCTTCAAATAAATTAATTCTCTTATCTAAAGCAAACATTATATCCGTTTCGACAGTACCTTCTAAAAAGAAATTATAAATATAAATTTCTTTAGAAGATTGTCCAATTCGATCGAGCCTTCCTATTCTTTGTTCTAGCTTCATTGGATTCCATGGAAGATCATAGTTTATAAGCACTCTAGCAAATTGGAAATTACGTCCTTCCCCTCCTATTTCTGTTGATAAGAGTATGGAGAGTCCCTCATTCATGCGAAATCGCTCTACAGCTTGATCTTTTTCTTCTTTATCCATTCCACCGTAGAATATTTCTACTTGATAATCTTCCCGTTGTTGTTCAATAAGTTCCTTTAAATGAAATAAAGTATCAACAAATTGAGTGAAGATTAATAACTTTTCATTAGGATTTTTTTCATAAATTTCTTTTATAAGTTCAAGTAATTTGTCTGATTTTGAATCATATGGAATCTCTTTAAGCTTTTTATAAAACTCTTTTATTATTTTTTCTTGGTTAATTAAAATGGAATCCGAATTTTTTGATTTGCTATTAATTTTACTATTTTCTTGATAAGAAACCTCAGTATCAAGATACTCATTTTCTAATTCAGATTCGAAAAACTCTGGGTCCTCTTCTTTTAATGCGGAGAGGTCGATAGTAAAGCTTTTTAATTTATCTATCTGCTCCAAACGTCGCTCAAGACTCTTTAATAGGGCAAACTTTGAAGAAGTAAGAAGTTTCTGAAGAGTGGTGATGATGAAACCTAATCCTACATTGTGCTTATTCATAGTTGAGTTATAGATATTAGCTAAATAAAGTCGTATCTCGTTGTAAACATTAAGTTCTTCTGGTGTTGGATTTACTACAATAGTTTTAACGATACGAGTATTTAATATATCATCTGAAAATACATTTTTCTTTCTATTTCGTATGAGATACTTAGATAAAGTATGGTCGCTTTCAATCTTCTTTAATAATTTGGATTTAAAACTTGTATTTTGGAGTTGTTCTAAAATGTAATGATCCTCCTTCTTACTATTAACATAATTAAGCTTTTTAAGTAACTTGATAGTATTTTTTACTTCGAAATTATTCAGATCTCTTATTTGGTTAATATTAGTTATAAGAAGATTGATAAAAGGCATATTCTTACGAAAATGCTCAAAATCTGAAAAATTATCGAATGCTTCTCTTTGAATCAACTCGATCAACGAGTAAAGTTCAAATGAATGTAATTGCAAGGGTGTAGCTGATAAAAGTAATAAAGATTGGGAATTTTGACTTAAATTGTAAGCAAGTTCATAGTTAAGAGTATTTCTATAATTACCTGTAGAATAATTCAATAGATAGCGTCTAAGATGATGAGCTTCATCAAATATAGTTATATCCCAAGAAATTTCAGATAAGAGGTTTATATATTTTCTATTTCGTGCAAATTGGAGAGAACAAATAATTAAGTTGTCATAATAAAATGGGTTCTGAAAATTTGCTTTATGGTAATAGTATGGTTTCTTTTTTAATTCTTTAACTTTTTTTCCATCATAGATCGTGAACTCTATATTGAATTTATTCTGAAGCTCAAATTGCCATTGCTTTACTAAGGTTGCTGGGACGATTATCAGAATACGCTCTGCGAGGTTTCTGGCCATCATTTCCTTAATAAATATTCCTGCTTCAATAGTTTTTCCAAGGCCAACCTCATCTGCTAATATTACTCTGGGAAAGAATTCCTCCGATAATCTATGAGCTACATTCACTTGATGAGGCATCATAGATAACCGAGAATTCGTAATACATTTAACTTGGTAAGATGTATAATAGGAGTAAAACAAATTTGCCCAGTATTTAATCAAAAATTGCTCAGGAGGGTCTATACTGTCTTTTGAGAAAAGTTTAGTTGATATTTTTGTATATTGCGGCAAAAATTCAGACTCATACACTTGGAGTATGTTTCCATCGGAAAAAAGAACTTCATAAGAGAGCTTTCCTTCTCTATTCATAAAATAGGATGAATTAATTACTCCAAATCCTTTTTCTGTTTTAACTCTTTCGTTTAGAGTGAATACATAATGAATGAGATCGATTGGATGAATAATTTTTATGACATTGTTTTCAAATTTTACCTTAAATAGCTTGAGAATCGCTTTATCTTCTTCATCTAATGATCTAGACGTTGGGATTTCTAAGATTTTAATAATTTTTCCCATTCCCAGATCCGGATTAAGTTTATAAATAACCAGATTATGAATTCCGAATTTTTGACCCTCGCAGTAGACATTATAACATTTGGAATATCGGGATTCAAGGGAATTATTACAAAATGGACATTGATAAGAGAGATTATTTATAACTGAATCCATTTTGCTATCCACATCTCGTTTTAAGATGAATATTACGCCAAAATGTAAAAAAGTTACTCTTATAAATCAATAATTAATCGAAGGAACATATTATTAATCAAATATAGATTATTATGGACCATCATAACCCCATATTTTTATAGTAAAATCCCAGGGTTCAATTACTTTATCAATTAGATCCTTCGAGTGTTGAAAACTAATTTAAGCTACTATACAGATACAAATAATGTTAATAATAAATTTTACTTTTTTTTGATTGTAAAACTTCTTCGGTTAATCTTAAAGAGTTCTTCATATGTTTATAACGGGAGCTCATATCTGGTATTAAAATTGCATGTTCAGGACATGAAATGAGACATCTAAGACATCTTATACACTTTTTTCTTATAGGTTTGCCTTTTTCAATTCTCATTGCGTTCGTAGGACAAAGATTTTCACATAAACCACACTCCGTACAGAGAATACTATCAATATAAGGAGTTGGAGTTGCTCTTCTAAAAGTGACCTCGAATTTATCTACCTCCTCTTTAGATTTTATTGGTGAATCAAATGATAATGTTTCAATATTTTCTTCTATAAATTTTTTATAAGAAAGGGAAGCAAACTCTCGAGCAGTTTTAAAATCTTCCTCATTAGGACGATTTTCCATAAAATGAAATCCAGCTAAGTTGAAAGTATGTCTAGCTATGAATTCTGCTGATACGACCATTTTGAAATTTATGTGATCTAAAAGATGATTAATATTGTGATGAGCAACTCCTGTATGGACCCCCCCGTATGTAAAATAAACTGAACATTTACGATTTTTTCCCTCCTTAGTTAGAAGCCATTCCCGAATCAAACGAGGGGCGCGCCAATAGTAAATCGGAAATCCAAAAATTATCGCATCAAATGATTCGAAACCTTTAAAATTATTTCTTATATTACGGTTAGCTAAGTTAAATTCTTGAACTTTATTATTTAAACTTTTTAATTCTGCTTTTATAATGTCTTTTATTTTCTCCGTATTGCCTGTGCCTGAAAAATAGATAATTGCAATAAACATTTTTTAATACATTTACTAATGCTATACATCAAGATTAATACATAATATATTTAAATGCTTTATTATATCATTACGTCTTATTTACCTATTCAATTCTTTTATATAAATGAAAATTAATTGGAAAAGGATTAACGCTAGTTCCCATAATTTTAGATAATAGTTAGATTAAAAAAAAATTAAAAATTCCATAATCCTAAGATATTATCAATACCCAAAAAACAGTAAAAACATAGCTTATTATGTCGAAAAAAATGCATAGCAGTGTTCTGGTTGTCGGAGGTGGAATCTCGGGGATTCAAGCATCCTTAGACTTAACAGAATTAGGATTTAAAGTGTATCTTGTTGAGCGAAAAACTACTATTGGAGGTACAATGGCTCAATTAGATAAAACTTTTCCTACTTTAGATTGTTCTTTATGTATTTTAGCTCCGAAAATGGTTGAAGTGTATAGAAATCCAAATATTGAGCTTTTAACGTATTCTTATGTTAAAAATATAAAAGGAACACATGGAGATTATACAGTAAAGGTTATTAAGAAACCTCGATACGTAAATTTATCACGTTGTAAGGGATGTGGAGATTGTTCTGAGGTTTGTCCCGTACGGGGTTTACCAAGTGAGTTTAATGCTCATTTGAGTACTCATCCTGCTGCTCATATTTCATTTCCCTCATCTGTACCACCAATTTATCATATTGACGATTCTAAATGTCTTCATCTTAATTATGGAATATGTGGGTTATGTGCAAAAAATTGCAGCGCAGATGCTATTGATTTTACTCAAAAACCAGAAACTGTTGAATTGAATGTTGGTGCGATTATTATTGCTACAGGTTATGAGCAAGAATACCCAGAATTTTACGAGAAACTTGAAGGAAATAATCCTAATGTCATCTCAAGCATGCAATATGAACGACTTTTATCTGCCAATGGCCCTACAGGCGGAGAACTCATACGATTGGATGATAAAAAACATCCTCATTCTATTGCTTTTTTACAGTGTGTTGGCTCTCGTGATTTCCATCATCCAGAGTGTAAAAAATATTGCTCATCAATTTGTTGTATGTCTAGTGCTAAACAAGCAATCATTACGAAAGAACACTCTCCGGATACAGAATGTTTCATTTTTAATACCGAAATTCGAGCTAAAGGCAAGAATTTCTATGAGTTTATCGTTAAGAGCAGAGAAGAGTATGGAGTAAATTACGTCAATGGACGAGTTTCTATGGTAAAAGAAAATCCGGATAATAGTAAATTGATTTTATATTATGAGGATATCAGTAAAGGGGTAGTGGAAACAAATGAAGTAGACATGGCAGTCTTAGCCAGTGCACTTTTTCCCAATAAAGGGTATTATCAATTCTTAGATTGTTTGAATGTAGGACATAATGAACTAGGATATATAAATGATGAAGGAATTGCTGCATGCGAGGACGGATATATATATTTTACGGGATATTCACGTAAACCTAAAGATATTCCTAATTCCGTCGCGGAAGGTTCTGCTTGTGCAGCAAGAATAAGTGAAAAGTTATATCCAGTACGATTTCAAAATATTAAGGAAATAGAATATCCCCCAGAAAAACCTATCATGGTTGATGAGGAACCCCGAGTTGGAGTCTTAGTTTGCCAATGTGGAATAAATATTGCGGGTACTGTTGACACTGCAGAAGTGGTTGAATATATTAAAAGTTTACCATACGTATCGCATGCTGAAGAGAATATGTATTCATGTAGTTCAGATTCACAAGAACAGATAAAAGAAATGATTAAGGAACATAATCTTAATCGATTTATAGTTGCTTCTTGTACACCCCGAACCCATGAACCATTATTTCAAAATACACTCAGAGAAGCGGGATTAAATCCCTTTTTATTTGAATTAGTAAATATTCGAGATCAAGATTCCTGGGTTCATCAAAACGAGCCCGAAAAAGCTACTCAGAAGGCAAAAGATCTTATTCGAATGTATCTAGGGAAGGTGATCAATCTACGTCCATTAAAAAAAATAAAGGTTCCTGTTGAACAAGCAAGTTTAATAATAGGCGGAGGAGTTACCGGTATTATTGCGGCTCATAATCTTGCCAATCAAGGGTTTGATGTGTATATTGTAGAAAAAAAGGCTAGTTTAGGAGGAAATGCGATAGAATTTATCGACCTTTATGATATAACTTTGCATAAACGTGATATCCTAAATTATATAAACGATCTTAAAAATAATCCTAAAGTTCATATCTTAACCAATACAACTATTCAAGATATTTATGGATTTGTAGGAAATTATCAAGTAAAAGTCCAGGATGTTAACGAAAATTCTAATCTTCGAGAATTTAAAGTCGGTACCATCATTGTAGCAACAGGAACCAATCAATCTGACACAGATAGGTGGAAGGAAGCATTTGAGGAGTACCCTGAACGCGTAATGACTCAAAACGAATTAGAAGGTCTTGAAGACACCAAGATTCCAGGATTTAAGGATGCTACTATAATTTTATGTGTAGATCAAAGAAAAAATGAATTAAATCAAGGAGACTCGGTAAAGACCTATTGCAGTAATATTTGTTGTAAAGTAGCACTTAAAAATATAGAAAAACTATTAGCAATCAATCCTAAAGCACACATCCACGTTTTATATCGAGAACTCCAATTTTCGGATCTTAATGCAGAGACTCTCTGGAGAGAATTAAGGAGAAAAGTATCATTTGAACGATATCGTTCTATTGATGAAATCATGATAAGGAGTAATAAAAAACACTTTCACGTCCAATATAATAATATCGGAGCGGAATGTGAGGTGGAATATAATTCAGATTTAATAATATTAGCAACACCAGAAATACCTTCAAAAGGCACAGTAAATTTAGCAAAGATGCTAAAGGTTCCAACCACTAAGGATGGTTTCTTTTTAGAAGCCCATGTAAAGTTGCGACCAATTGATTTCGCTACATCTGGAATATTTCTATGTGGTGGCGCTCATTGGCCAAAGTGGATTGATGAAAGTATTACTCAAGCATATGGAGCTGCGGGAAGAGCCGCCATGCTAATGGTCAAAGGTGAGGTTGAAACAGAAGGCATCACGTCTCAAGTAAAACCTGAGAAATGTATAGGGTGTGGTCGATGTGCTGAAATTTGTCCTTATAATGCGATAGAAATGGTGGAAACAATTAAACAAATGGGCTTATATACAATCACAGAAAAGAAGGCTCATATTATCGATGCTGTTTGTAAAGGATGCGGAGCGTGCGCTGCCGAATGTCCATTAGGAGCAATTGATCAAAAACATTTCAGCAAATTTCAAATTAAAAAACAAATTGACTTGCTTACTGGAATAGATCTAAAAGCTTGTCAAAAGGAATAGAGGAGAATAGAGGAAAATGGCAAAAAAGAAAAGTCAGAATAATAGTTTTGAACCTCAGATTTTAGTGTTCTGCTGCAATTGGTGCTCGTATGCAGGAGCAGATTTAGCAGGAGTCTCACGATTTCAGTATCCTCCAAATATACGCATCGTTAGAGTGATGTGTTCTGGAAGGGTTGAGCCTACGTTTATTTTAAATGCGTTCAAAAACGGTATTGATGGCGTCTTAATTACCGGATGCCATATTGGAGATTGTCATTATATCTCTGGAAACGAATTAGCTCAAGTAAGAATGGAACATTTAACTAACCTTTTAAAGAGCCTAGGAATTGAAGAAGAAAGATTTCGACTACATTGGATTTCTGCAAGTGAAGGAAAACAATTTGCAGAATTAATAACCGATTTTACCGATAAGGTTAGAGAATTGGGAGAATCTCAAATCCCGAAAAAGTTAGGCTTAATTGAACTTGAAAGTTGTTAATGATATTAATAGGATAATAGGTATAGAGAAAATGACAGAATCAAAAAATAATGCTTCCCAAAAAGAAGTAAAAGTGTTTAAAGACCTTTTTGAGACTATAATTCACCCTGGATTGTGTTGTTCCTGCGGAGCTTGTGTTGCATATTGCGAAAGTCAAGGATTTAATGTAATTAAAATGGACGGCTACACTCCAAAATACAAATCTCCCGATACCGTAGAAAATTGTACCGAGTGTGGATTATGTTATTTTATTTGCCCTCAAACAGATACTATTCAAGATAAAATTAATGATTATTACAAGGTTGAGGATGAGTTAGGACATATTGAAGATATACTAGCGGCAAAAACCACAAGAAAAGCAATTGCTGAAGTTGGTCAAGATGGTGGCATTGTCACCACAATCCTTTCCTACTTATTCGATAAAAACAAGATAGATGCGGCTATTGTATCTCAATATGATACGAATTTGAACACAGTTCCAATGATAGTCTATGAGAAAGAAGATTTATTAAAAGCTTCAGGAACACGATATTCGATTTCATCCCAGATTCTACCTTTAAAAGATTTATATCATCTCTCTCTTGAAATCATCGAAAAAAAGGGAATATTTGACATCGAACAATTAAGATTAGCATTTGTTGGGACTCCTTGCCAAGTTCGCGCAATAGGAAAAATGCGATTTCTCCATTTAAAACCTGCTCATGTTGTTAAGTATTGTATTAGCTTATTTTGTTTTGAAAATTTTGAGTACGACAAACTTTATGAAATCATCAATGAAGAAACTAAACTTGATGCGGAAAATATTAAAAAAACATGGATAAAAAAGAATTTTTTCATAAAAAACAATGAGGACCAAGAATTTGAAATCCCTATCACAAAATTAGATCCAGCAGTGAGAAACCATTGTCATGATTGCGATGAATTTACTGGAAAATTCTCAGATATTAGTGTAGGTGCTTCTGGAGCACCTTCAGGATATTCAATGATTATTTCTCGTAACGAAAAAGCCCATAATTTAATAAATTCTTTACTTTCAGAAGGTTTAATAGAACAATACATCATCCCAGTCGATCAAACCAAGGAATGGAAAGAAAAGAGGATTGCACAACTCAAAAGGAT
>Ga0180438_10004176_pt1 | contig 21000 bp, 22 predicted proteins | sample SS_ome_12_FD_132455 | JGI IMG/M metagenome (GOLD analysis project Ga0180438, IMG submission 132455) | Hypersaline lake sediment archaeal communities from the Salton Sea, California, USA - SS_3_D_2 metaG | ecosystem: Environmental > Aquatic > Non-marine Saline and Alkaline > Hypersaline >... | reverse complement strand
TCTCTTCCCATGCTCGAGGCCGCCTTCGCCCAGGCCCGTCGCGCGCACGAATCCCTGCTCGACGCCATGGCGGAGACAATCGCCGCGCCCCGCCCGGAGCTGGCGCCCCATGCCCCGCGAGTCTTCACCCTTGAGATCGACCCGGAGAAGATCGGCGATGTCATCGGTCCCGGCGGCAAGATGATCAGGAAGCTCGAGACCGACTTCGAGTGCAAGGTCGACATCGAGCAAGACGGCCGCATCTTCATTGCAGCGCCCGACCAGGCCTCGGGCGAGAAGACGGTCGCCGCCATCCGCGACCTCACTCGCGAAGTCCAGGTGGGCGAGACCTACAAGGGCAAGGTGGTACGCATTACGCCGTTCGGCGCCTTCATCGAGCTGCTCCCCGGCAAGGACGGCCTTCTCCACATCTCCCAGATGGCGCGAGGCCGCGTCGAGCGCGTCGAGGACGTCCTGAGCCTCGGCGACGATGTCGAGGTGCGTGTCCTCGAGATCGATCCCCAGGGCAAAGTCCGGCTCAGTCGCGCGGATCTGCCGCCGGCCGGAGAGGGCGGCGGAGACAAGCCCGAGTCTGGGCGAGGCGGCAGACGTGATTCGCACCGCGGAAGCCGACGCCGTGGGCGACGCTGAGCGAGTCGCAGGCGCCACCTGCCTCTGGTGGCCTCGGCAATCGCCGGCGACTCCGAGACAGTGAGCGACATTCGCGATCAGAGTATGGGCTCGGAGCCCGACCCGACGGCGTCTGCGTGTCGCAAGACCGTCCTGCCCAACGGGCTGCGCGTCCTGACCGAGCACATCGAGCACGTAGACTCCGTCTCTCTGGGGCTCTGGATCGCCGGCGGCGCGCGGGAGGACCCGGCGCAGGTCCCGGGGACCACCCACTTCCTCGAACACATGTTCTTCAAGGGTACCGAGGCCCGCTCCGCCCTGCAGATAGCTGAGGATATCGACGACATCGGCGGCCAGGTGAACGGCTACACTGATCGGGAGGCCGTGCATCTGCATGCGCGGACGGTCGCCGATCAGCTTGAGCCTGCGCTGCAGCTCCTATTCGAGCTCGTCCTCCGGCCTCTGTGCGCCGAAGAAGACGTTGATCGCGAGCGCGGAGTCGTCCTCCAAGAGCTGGCCCAGCTCGCGGACGCTCCCGAGGACCTGGTGCACGAGCTCGTGCCTCAGACTGCCTGGCCAGAGCATCCTCTCGGCCGGCCACTCATGGGCACGCCGGAGAGCGTCCAGCACATCGACCGCAGCTCGCTCCTGGCGTATCTCTCGGAGCTTCGCCGCGCGGATCGCATTATCGTCGCCGCGGCCGGCCGCGTAGAGCACGATCGCGTCGTGGAGCTGGCGGCTGTCAACGGCGGGCAGCTCGAATCCGGGCATGCGGGGCCGAAAGTCGAGGCACCTCGCTTTCACCCGGGGGAGAGACTCCTCGCTCAGAACGGAGCCCAAGTCCACTTCTGTCTCGTCACTCCGGGCTTTGCCCGCACCGACGATTCGCGCTACGCCTTCTCACTGTTCGACACCATCCTCGGGGGCGGCACCAGTTCCCGCCTCTTCCAGGAGATCCGCGAGAACCGCGGTCTGACCTACGGCATAGGATCCTATTCCCAGCCCTACCGCGAGGCAGGGCTCTTTGTCATCGACGCAGGTACGGCCCCCGACAACCTCTACATTGTGCTCGACCTGGTCGAGAAAGAGCTCGAACGTCTGCGGGCCGAGGTGCCGGCCCAGCAGGAGTTGGAGCGCGCGAAGACTCAGCTCAGGGTCGCGCTCGCGCTGGCCGCCGAGAGCACGAGCTTTCGCATGCAGCACCTCGCCGTCTCCGAGATGTTCTGGGGCCGTCACGTGTCGTTCGAGGAGACGGCCGCAGGGGTGGAGGCAGTCACCGCCGAAGACGTGCACTCGCTGGCGAAGGGGGCGTTCACCGAAGACCGCAGGGCGCTTATCGCGATCGGCCCGTTCCGCGACGAAGGGAGGCCGAAATGAGTCAGATCCGCGTGCTGGTCAATGGTGCCGCTGGACGGATGGGGCGCGAGGTTGTCCGCGCAGTCTCCGGCGAAGGGGACATGACCGTTGCCGCAGCCGTAGACCGCAGGCGGGTGGGGGAGGACGCTGGCCGCGTATCCGGCATCGATCCGCTGTCGGTGCTCATCACCGATTCTCTGAGCGACGCCATCGCTGAAGCCTCACCTGAGGCCGTGGTTGACTTCACATTGCCGGACGCGGCCATGGGCAATATCCGGACGGCCGTCAAGGCGAGGGTGCCCTGCATCGTCGGCACATCCGGACTCACCGAGCAGAACCTCCAGGAATTGTCCGGCTTGTGCGAGGAGTACCGAACTCCAAGCCTGGTCGCGCCTAACTTCGCGATCGGCGCCGTCCTCATGATGCAGTTCGCGGCCCAGGCCGCAAAGCATTTCGATTCCGCCGAGATCATCGAGCTCCATCACGCCGACAAAGCCGATGCGCCCTCGGGAACGGCGATCCGCACGGCCCAGCTCATGGCGAGCCTGCCCGGAAGCAGGTTCGCAGGAGCCGAGTCCTCGGACGGCCGCTTCGCTCGGGGTCACGCCCAAGGCGGCGTCCACATCCACAGCATCCGGCTCCCAGGCCTCGTCGCCCATCAAGAGGTCATCTTCGGCGGCCTCGGCCAGACGCTCACCATTCGCCACGACTCCATCAGCCGCGAGTCCTTCATGCCCGGTGTCCTGCTGGCGATCCGCAAGGTACGAAGTCTGCGCGGCCTCGTCGTCGGCCTGGAGAAGATCCTCTAGCGCGCGTTCCGCGGCCGCAGCGCGTGGGGGAGGCTGCTATGGCGCGTATCCGACATATCGCGCTGGCCTACATCACCCAGGCAGGCCGGCTCCTGGTCTTCAGCCATCCCGACCTCCCCGAAGCGGGCATCCAGGTCCCCGGCGGGATGTTGAAGGAGGGCGAGGAGCCGGACGAGGCCGTCATGCGCGAAGCCTTCGAGGAAACCGGCCTCGAGGGGCTCGAACTCCGGAGCTACCTCGGCGATTGCGAACTCGACGCGCGGGAGCGCGGTGAAGTCTACCACTGCCGCTTCTACCACCTGACCTATGACGGCAGCGCCCCCGAGCGGTGGAGGCACGACGAGACTGACCCGTCGGACGGCACGCCCGGGCCGATCGCCTTCGAGTTCTTCTGGGTCAGGCTGCCGGACGAAGTGCCGCGGCTCTTCGGCGGGACCGATGTGATGCTGCCGGAGCTACTGGAGAGGCTGCGGCTTCGGTAAGGCCGAGCCCGCGCGGCGGGGTCTCGGCCAACAGCATCGCGGGCCCGACTCCGGGCCCGCGATTCGTACACTCGCACTCTCGCGAGAACGGCGCGTCTACTTCGGCTCGATCATCAAACGAATGGCAGTGCGTTCCTGGCCGTCCACAATGATGTCCGCGAACGCAGGCCGGCAGATCAGGTCCACTCCAGAGGGCGCCATGAACCCGCGGGCGATGGCTATCGCCTTGACCGCCTGGTTGACCGCGCCGGCGCCGATCGTCTGAATCTCGGCGGCACCCTTCTCCCGAATCACTCCGGCCAGTGCACCGGCCACCGCGTTTGGATTCGACTTCGTCGAAACCCGTAGGACCTCCATTGCTGAAGTCCTCCTGCGACTCTTGATTGAACGTGTACCTGCTAAACTCGCTGCGAGACGACTGCTGCCAATAGAGGCAGTTCGCTTCAGGGTCGTGCTTCAACAGATTCTATCAAACGCGCGATTGAGTGCGCTCTACCTGTCTCCGTATTGATGCTTGTCACCACGGCATTCAACGTCACCGGCCCGCCGGCGACGTCGAACCGCGTCGGCATCCCGGTGACGAACCGCGCGATGACCGCTTCTCGGCTCATGCCGATGATCGAGTCGCGGGGCCCGGTCATACCCGCGTCCGTGATGTAGGCAGTTCCCTTCTCCAGTATCCTCTCGTCCGCGGTCTGGACGTGAGTATGGGTCCCGATGACGGCGCTCACCCGACCGTCCAGATGCCAACCCATAGCGACCTTCTCGCTGGTGGCCTCCGCGTGCATGTCTACCACAATCACGTTGGTTTTTCCATGTAGCGACTCAATTTCCCTGTCGGCAGTACGGAACGGGCAATCGAGGGGCTCCATGAAGACCCTCCCCACCAGATTCAGCACCCCAACAGCGCCGCTGTGCGGCGTCACATACACATCGGCGCCTCGGCCCGGCGCGCCGACGGGGAAGTTCGCCGGCCGCAGCACTCGCGGCTCGTTCTGCGCGAACTCCACGAAGTCACGGCGGCGCCACACGTGGTTGCCGGTCGTCAGCACGTCCACTCCCGCCTCCAGCAGCTCCTCCGCCACCGCCGGCGTGATGCCAAGCCCTCCGGCCGTGTTCTCCCCGTTTGCAATCGTGAAATCCACATGATGCCGCGCAACCAGATCGGCCAGGCAAGCCCTTACGGCCATCCTGCCGGGCTTGCCCACGATATCGCCGATGAACAGCAAGTTCAACCGCTCCCTCTTTTCCAGCGGGCCTACTTCGCGTATTCTATCGCCCGCGTCTCCCTGATCACGGTAACCTTGATCTGTCCCGGATACTCGAGATCGGATTCCTGGATCTTGTCGGCGACCTCCTTGGCCAGCGCTGCCGCCATCACATCGTCGACGTCGTCCGGCTTCACCAGGATTCGCACCTCGCGCCCGGCCTGGATTGCGTAGCAGCGCTCGACTCCTTCGCACGACTGGGCGATCTTCTCAAGCCGGTCGAGCCGCTTGATGTACCCCTCCAAAGTCTCTCGGCGAGCCCCCGGCCGCGCGGCCGAGATGCTGTCGGCGGCATATACGAGAACCGCCTCAACCGACCGGAACGGTTCGTCCTCGTGGTGGGCCGCGATCGCATGGACGACCTCAGAGCTTTCACGATAGCGGCGGGCCAGGTCCACGCCGATGGCAGTGTGGGTTCCCTCCATCTCGAAGTCCACCGCTTTCCCGACGTCGTGGAGCAGCCCCGCGCGTCGCGCCACTGCCTCGTTGGAGCCCAGCTCGGCAGCCATGATGCCTGCGATGTTTGCGACTTCGATGGAGTGATCCAGCGCGTTCTGCCCGAGCGTCGTGCGGAACTTCATCTTTCCGAGCAAGCGCACGAGCTCCGGATGAAGACCCGTGACGCCCGTCTCGAAGGTGGCGTGGTCGCCGGCCTGCTGGATTCGCTCGTCCATCACGGTCTTCGCCTTCTCCACCGCGTCTTCGATCCGGCCGGGATGGATGCGGCCGTCGCTGATGAGCATCTCCAGCGCGGCGCGGGCAATCCCCCTTCGAATGGGGTCGAAAGTCGAGATGACGACCGCTTCCGGCGTGTCGTCGATGATCAAGTCAACTCCGGTCAGCTGCTCGAAAGCGCGGATGTTGCGTCCTTCCCGTCCGATGATCCGTCCCTTCATCTCATCCGACGGCAGGTCCACGGCCGTCACCGTCGTCTCGGCGACGTGATCCACGGAGCAGCGCTGAATGGCCACGGAGATGATCTCGCGAGCCCGGCGGTCGGCTTCGCGCTTGGTCTCATCCTCGACCTGTTCGAGGAGCATCGCCGCCTCGTGGCGCGCCTCCTTTTCCGCTTCGGCCAGCACTATCCGCCGCGCCTCCTCCATCGTCAGACCGGCGGCCCGTTCGATCTCCTCGCGCCACCGGTCCCGCTCCTTCTGAGCCTCGTCGCGCAGGCGACCGAGGTTCGCCTCTTTGTCGTCGGCGGCCCGCTCCCGCTTCTCCAGCGCGTCCAGTCGTCGTTCCAGGCCCTCTTCCCGCTGTGTGAGGCGCCGCTCCAGTCGCTGCAGCTCTTGGCGTCGGTCGCGGTTGTCCCGCTCTATTTCCTTTCGCAGCCGATGCGCTTCCTCCCGAGCTTCGAGCAGCGCTTCCTTCTTCTTGGCATCCAGCTCTGTGCGCTCGCGTTCGAGCTCCTGCTCCGCCTCGGACACCTCCCGCATCCGGCGCCAGTAGCGCGGGACGAGGAGGAAGTAATAGACGGCCACGGGAACCGCGACCCCCGCTGCGAGGACGACAAGCAACAGTCTCCACTCTTCAGGCAAGCCCAAGTTTCGCTCACTCCCTTCATCCGATCCAATTCCTCTCAACGCGCAGCTCGGGCCTTGCTGTACTCCGGCCGACGCACCGGCGTCGCCCTGCGTCGGATTGGATCGAGAGATGGTTCATCATGTCACGACAGGCCACGCCTCGCCGCCCCGGCATGGGCCCGCTGAAGCGCTCCCGGACGCAGCCGCAGGCGCAGCGAAAAGCCATCTATGAGTGCTCTCCTTCGTCGGCAACTTTCTGTAGCACGCTGTTGACTGTCTCGAACTCGAAGCCCCGCCCCACCAGCAATCGCCGCAGCCGCGCCACATCCGTCTTCGCCGCCGGCCTGTCCCGCAGCCGGCGCCGCGCTACGGCCATTGCTGCGCGCATTTCCATCTCGTCGTCGACCTCTCCATCGACTATGCGACCGATGAGATCCTGCGCGATGCCCTTCTTCCGCAGCTCCCAGCGAAGCTTGCGCCGGCCAGCGCGGCCGGACGGCTGTCGGCTCGCCACCCACGACCGCGCGAATTCCTCGTCATTCACGAGGCCCACTCGCTCCAGGCCCGAAAGCACTGCCTCTGCGACCTCCTCGGCGAATCCCACGCGCCGCAGCCGGTCTCGCAGCTCGGCCGCCGACCGCGCCCGGCGCGCCAGGAGACGCAGGCACTTCTCCCGCGCCGCCTGCTCGTCGAACGCGTCTGCGACAGCTCTACTCGTCTTGCTCGCCGCCATTCTCGCCTTCCGCCGCCTCCGCGGTCAGCCCGGCACGGCGACGGATCTCACCTTCGATCTCATCCGCCACCTCGGGGCTCTCGTCCAGGAAGGCTCGCGCTTTCTCCCGGCCTTGTCCCAGGCGTGTCTCCCCATAGTTGAAGAACGCCCCCGACTTCGAAATGACGTCCAGCTCGATCCCCTTATCCAGCAGGTCCCCGGCCCGCGAGATTCCCCACCCATAGATGATCTCGAACTCTGAGCGCCGGAAAGGCGGCGCCACGCTGTTCTTGGTCACTCTCGCCCGGGATCGGCCTCCAATGATCTCGGTGCCTCGCTTCAGAGATTCCACCCGACGCAGTTCGATTCTCACCGAGGCCCAGAACTTGAGGGCCCGGCCGCCGGGCGTGATCTCCGGGTTCCCAAACATCACGCCCACTTTCTCTCGAATCTGGTTCAGAAACACGCCGACGGTATTCGATTGCCGAATCGAATAGGCGACCTTCCGCAGGGCCTTCGACATGAGGCGAGCCTGAAGGCCAACGTGCGTGTCCCCCATCTCCCCTTCCATCTCGGCGCGGGGGACGAGCGCCGCCACCGAGTCAACGATGAAGATGTCCAGCCCACCGCTGCGAACCAGGATATCGGCGATGTCCAGCGCCTGCTCCCCGGTCTGCGGCTGTGAGATCAGCAGCGCGTCTAGGTTCACGCCGACCGCCTGCGCATAGGTCGGGTCCATTCGCTGCTCGGCGTCGATATACGCCGCGGTGCCACCGAGGCGCTGCGCCTGCGCAAGCAGATGATATGCGAGCGTGGTCTTCCCCGACCCCTCATTCCCATAGATCTCGGTGATCAGACCCCTTGGCACCCCCCCTACGCCGAGCGCAATGTCCAGCCCAAGCGAGCCCGTCGAAATGACGTCGACGGCGCGGCGCGCAGACGAGCCGAGCCGCATGATCGAGCCCTTACCGTGCTGACGCTCGATCTGCGTCATGGCCAGCTCGATCGCCTTCTCCTTCCCGTTCCCCTGCTTCTTGCTCATGACGTCTCTCCCTGTCTCAGTGGCTGCTCGTCTAGTATCGTGTAAATGGCGCCGGCGCGGGTCAGATCGCTTTCCATCAGCAGTACGCGGTCGACCAGCATACTGCCCAGGTCCGCCTCCGCCAGCTTCTTCATCTCGGCGGCAAGCGTCGGATTCGGCCCCGGCCTGCGTGCGCGGCCCAGTGTCAGATGCGCGCGGAAGGGCCGCTTCTCGCGCGCGAAGCCGTGCTTGGCGCACACCGCTTCGATCCTCGAGGCCAGGTCGGCCAGCTCGGACGCTCCCTGTTCCACCCCAGCCCACAACACACGCGCGCGCTGTGGACTCGGGAAGGCTCCCACTCCTCGGAACTCGGCCCTGAATGCTTGGCTCCCCATGAGTTCATCGCATACCGACTGCCAGACCGCGTCCAGGCTAGCTCTCTCCACTCCGCCCAGGAACTTGAGCGTAATATGGAATGACGTCGAGTCCACCCACTTCCAGCTCGCGTCCGCCCCGCGCAGGCGCTCCTGCGCGCTCCCTATCCGCTCGGCCGCCTCTTGGGCCAGCTTGACTGCGATGAAGCTGCGGATTCGCTCGCTCACGGTTGCACTCCCGACACCGAACGCTCCTTCAGTGCGCGGTAGAGAAGCCAGAGCGCCGTCTGTGCGGCTCGCTCTCTGACCATCAGGCGGTCTCCCCGCAGCCGGTGCTCCTCCGTCGTCACGGCCGAGCCATGCGCGAGGCCCACGTAGACCAGCCCCACGGGCTTCGTCGGCGTCCCGCCGTTCGGCCCCGCAATCCCGGTCACGGAGAGCCCGATGTCGGCTCCTGTCGCCTCACGCGCCCCGGCCGCCATCGCGCGAGCGGTCTCCGCGCTGACCGCGCCGTGCTCTTGGATCGTCTCGGGCGGCACGCTCAGCAGTTTTATCTTGCTCTCGTTGCTATAGGTCACCAGCGAGGCCATCACGTAATCAGAGCTGCCCGGCACATTGGTCAGCCGGTGACCGATGAGCCCACCCGTGCAGGATTCCGCCACTCCGAGCGTGAGCGCGGCCTCATGCAGCAGGCGGCCCACGACGGCTTCGAGGCACTCCGCGTCGGTGCCGTAGATGTGTGCCCCCACGCGCCTTCTGATCTCCGCCTCAAGGGGGGCGATCATCTGGTCGGCCGCCGCTTGGTCGGACGCGCGCGCCGTCAGGCGCAAATGGACCTCGTAGGTCTTGGCGAGTGGGGCGATGGTGGGGTTCTCCTGCTGGCGCACCAGGTCGGCGATCTCGGCCTCGACCTGAGATTCGCCCACGCCTGCGAGGCGCAGCACACGCGAGCGGATGACGGCAGGACTCCCCCGCGCGGCAAGCCCCGCCATATAGGGCAACACCGTTCCCTCCGCCATCGCCTTCATTTCCGCGGGAACGCCGGGAAGCGCGATGACGCTCTTGCCCTCTTGCTCGAGAATGAATCCGGGGGCCGTGCCGACGGGGTTCGGGACAACGACAGCCCCCGACGGCACACGCGCTTGCTTGAGAAGGCTATCCAGCAGCTCTATCCCGCGTTGGCGGGCAAACGATCGGATTCTGTGCGCAGTCGCCTCGTCCTCGACGAGGTCGACTCCCACTACGTGGGCAACGGCTGCCGCCGTAACATCGTCCTGCGTGGGCCCCAATCCTCCAGTGGCGAGCACAACATCGGATCGCCCCAGGCTGATTCGCAGCGCGGCGGCGAGTCGTTCGGTATTGTCACCGACCGTGGTCTTGTGGTAGACGTTGATCCCCAGCTCGGATAGCTTCTCAGCCAAGTAAACGGCATTTGTGTCGACAATCTCTCCAAGGAGCAACTCGGTGCCGACCGATAGCAGCTCTGCTTGCATTCGCTCCTCCGGTTGTTCCTCCGCGAAGACCCGGACGGAGCCCACGTTCACACTCTTCTTAAAGTCGCATTATACAACCTTTCTAGGGGCAGTGCAAGCGAAAACTAGGCCGGCTCTCGCCTCACCTGAGTCCCTTTTCTCCTCTTCGGCGTCGGGGCATACGGGGGCCCACGAGTGACCGCCAGAGCGCCATTTCCGCCCATAGCGGCATCGCCTCGCCTGCACATGAGTGCGACCGTACGCGCTCACACCTGAGCTTCGAATGTGGAAGAGTACCAGTGGACGTACTTGGTCAGTCGAGTCTGTGGCTTCTCCCGTCCTGGGATCGGCCGCAGTTCAACCAAAAACACACGCAGGAACCTCTGAGGCCCGGGGGCTCTCAGCCCCCGGGCCTCAGCGCGTTTGGCGCAGCGAAGCCCGAGCCCCCTGCGCGCGGAGAGAAGACGGACGGCGCATCGAAACGCCGATTCTGCCCCCGGGCGTGGTCACAGCACGTGCCTGCCCGGCGTGGGACGTCGGGCCGTCCGCTCTCCTAGATCTCGTGTCGGGCTCATCGAGGTGCTTGCAGGCTCCGTTATCGTGGGCGTCGACGGCTTCATAATCGCAGAGACACTCGTGGGGGGAACCGTCATGGCCATCCTCGCCGACGCGACTCTCCGGCAGCTACTTTTCGGTGCTGCACGCGACGAGGATAGCGTCTGGTGCCTTGTGCCCTACGACGCAGCGACGGCCGCCGTCCGGCGAGTCTCCGAAGACCTCCGCGAGGGGATGCTCGCTGCTTCGCCTGTAGCCGGAGATCGCAGCTACAGCAGTTTCGTCCCGTTGATCATCAGCTCGAACTCGCAGCCCAACACCTGCGCTGCGCGTCGCGACATCACCATTCGGTCCAGGAACAGCTCGAAGTACTCCATGATGGAGGCGATTTCCGGGTCGATGTCCAGATGCAGCGATATGATGGTTCGCTGGTGGTTGACCGTCACCGCCGAGGAGATCGTCGCGTAGTTCACACGGTCGTGCTCGTCGTACCGGGAGGGGTGAATGTCCCGCACCCGGCTCCGTGCCACGTCCGACTTGTCCGCCACGATCACCGCCGCGGCCACGGGCCCGAACGGGTCGCCGTACTGCTCCTCGTGGTTGCCCACCGCAGCCATCACATCGGCAAGCTCTCTCGGCGGCATCCCCATCTCTTTCAGTATGTTGTATGCGAGCATGACCGCGATCTGACCGTGCTCCTCTCGTCCGGCCACATTCCCGATGTCGTGCATGTAGCCGGCGATCGCCGCGAGCTCGGCCTCTCGGGCGTCGCGGCCCAACGCCTGCAGGATGTGGCGCGCTCGCTCTCCCACAACGTCCGCATGCCGGAAACCGTGCTCGGTATAGCCGATCGCGTCCATGTTCTGGTCGGCTCGCGCGATGTACGCCTTGACATCTTCTCGGCTCTTCACGTCGTCGAGCGCGATCGCTTCAGCCATCGTTGCTCCTTCGTCCCAGGAACTCTTCTGCGAACTCACTGTAGCGCCCGGCTTGAATTGCACCCCTGATGTGCTCCATGAGGCGCAGGTACAGGTGCAGGTTGTGATAGCTCAGACACCGCGCGGCGAGGATCTCTCCTGACTTGTACACGTGTCGGAGATATGCCCTCGTGTAATCTGCACACACCGCACACTCACACTCAGGGTCGAGGGGGCTGAAGTCGTCCTCGTACCGCGCGTTCTTCAGATTTATCTTTCCCGCTTTGGTGTAGGCCGTACCATTTCTGCCGAGGCGAGTCGGCAGCACACAATCGAACATGTCCATGCCGTGGCCCACGGCGCACACAATGTCCGATGGCTTGCCGACACCCATGAGATAGCGCGGCCGGTCGGACGGCAGCAGCGGCGCCGTATGCGCGAGCAGCCGAAACATCTCCTCCTTCGGCTCGCCTACCGACAGCCCGCCAATCGCGTATCCGTCGAAGCCGAGCTCCGTCACGTGACGCGCGCTTTCCGCTCGCAGGGCGAGATCGAAGCCGCCCTGGACAATCCCGAACAGCGCCTGATTCGAGCGACCCCTGTGGACCTGCACGCACCGAGCCGCCCACCGGTCCGACCGCCCGGTCGCCTCCGCCGCGGATGCCCTGTCCGTCGGGTATCCCACCGGCTGGTCGAAGGCCATGACGATGTCGGCGCCGAGCGCGTGCTGGATCTCGACCGCCGACTCCGGGGTGAGGAAGTGCTCGGCGCCGTCCACGTGGGAGCGGAAGCTCACCCCCTCATCCGACACCTCGATGAGTGGCGCGAGGCTGAAGATCTGATAGCCGCCGCTGTCTGTGAGCGTCGCCCCCGGCCACCGCATGAAACCGGCGAGCCCACCGGCCCGCCTCACTAGCTCCACCCCCGGCCGCAGATAGAGGTGATAGGCGTTGCCCAGCACGATCTGCGCGCCTAAGTTCAGCACCTCTTCCTGGGTGAGCGCCTTGACGGCGGCTTGGGTAGCGACAGGAAGGAATGCTGGGGTGTCGAAGGCCCGGCCGCGCACGCACACGCGGCCGGCCCGCGCGCCGGTAGGGTCAGTCGTATCGATGGTGAAGTCGAGCACGGAGACTGCCAGGGCCGGCGGCGAGTATAGCCGCAGCCAAAGTGCGTGTCAAGGGGCGAAACGGATCCGGGTCCAACCGTGCAGGAGGGTCCAGTCAGTTGCTGCGCCGGCCGGCCCTCAGAGAGAGCGCGCTTGTGTGGGCGCTGCTTGACACCCCGCAGAAGCCGTCACTATAATCCCAGAGAACCTAAGGAGGCAGTCCGTTTGCCCCAGGTGAAATGCCCTCAGTGTGGGGCAGTGAACGATACCCGCGCGCCAGGCTACCCTTTCTGTGTCGGATGTCGGGACAACCTGGCGAAGTGTGGGTATTGCCGGTGGTTCGTTAAGAAGAGGGCAGCCTGCACGCACCCGGTCGTCGCGGGTGTGTTTGAGGTGAGCGAAGCCGCTACGCCGCCCTGTGTATACCACGCGCCCGCGCAGGACGTGCTTGCGGGGCGGCCCGGCGTCAGGAGTCTCGTGTGGGTGCTCGTTGCGGCGGCGGTTGTCGCGTTGAGCTACGGAGTCGTGCGCCGGATGTGGCCGGCCCCGCCGGTCCGAGTGGCGCCGACGCTCGAGCTGGCGGTCGAGAGCGACTACGGCGGTGCCGTGGTCGGCGAGACCTACACTGTCATGGCGATCGTGTATAACGTGTCGAGCGTCATCGCCGAGAACGTTCGGCTCGACGTCGCCGAGGAGTCGCTGTTGCACTTCTATCTCGATGAGGTGCGGCCAGAGCCAATCTCCCGCGGCGCGGCCGGCAAGTGGCGGTCGCTCTCCTACTCGTTCTTGAGTCCGCACGAGCGCCGCAGAATCGCTCTCGAGCTGGTGCCGAGGAAAAAGGGGACCTGGCATATCAAAGTCCGGCTCGTCTCCGACGACAACATCTTTCATGGCGTCGCCGATCTTCCCGTCAAGGTGATAGAGAAGCCGGCCGACGTCGAGCGTGGGGACGGGCCCCAGGAGGGAAGCCGATGAGGCCGGGCGATGCGATGCTGACCCGCAAAGTCCGAAGCGAGTTCATCAGGCGTGAGTTGGATTGCAGCCGCCTGGAGGTCAAGGTTATCCACGGGGTCGCATACCTGGGAGGCGAACTCAAGGGGACTCGAGCAAGAAAGGTCTTCGATACCAAGAAGGAAATGGCCTTCCTGGCAGATCAGATCAACCGCATCTCGGGTATCCGCGGCATCGACGATCGCATCAAATGGATCGAGCTGTGAGGTCGCGGCCGGCAGCCGGCGGGGCACCCGGACTGCTCGTGGTCCTGTCGGGGCCGTCCGGCGTCGGCAAGGGCACCGTGGTCGCCCATGCTATGTCGTTGCGGCGGCAGGAAGCGGCTCGGCTCCGTCGATCGATCTCCGTGACTACGCGCCCCCGCAGGCCCGATGAGCGAGATGGCCGCGACTACTTCTTTCGCTCGCCGGAGGAGTTCAAGCGCATGGCCGTAGCAGGGGAGCTGCTGGAATGGGCCGGCTACCTCGGCAACAGCTACGGCACACCCGCCGGATGGGTTGACCAGCAGCTCGCACAGAGATACGATGTGGTGCTGGAGATAGAAGTGCAGGGCGCCATGCAGGTGCGCGAGCGCCGCCCTGAGGCGGTGCTCGTCTACATGGTTCCTCCCTCTTGGCGCGCGCTGCGCAGCCGCCTCAGGCACCGACGGAGTGAGAGTGAGGAGACACAGCAGCGGCGTCTGGAGGTGGCGCACCAAGAGATCAAATACCTACCGCAGTACGACTACGTGATCATCAACGACCGAGTACCGGCCGCCGCACATACGCTCCTGGCGATCCTGGAGGCGGAGCGCTCCCGCGTGAAGCGCGTCGACCTGGGCCGGCTCTTCGAGGAGACGCGTGCCTGAACCGCTGATCGGCAAGACGGTTGTCCTGGGGATCACCGGCAGCATCGCCGCGTACAAGGGTGCCGAGGTCGCTCGTCGCCTCATGGACCTCGGCGCAGACGTCCATGCCACCTTGACCGCGGCCGGGGAACAGTTCGTCACGCCCCTTACGCTCCGCACTCTGACGGGCAACCCCGTCACCTGCGATATGTTTGAGGATCCCGAAGAGTGGCATGTGAAGCACATCTCCCTCGCCCAACGCGCCGACGCCGTCATTGTCGCTCCCGCCACCGCCGACGCGATTGCCAAGCTGGCGCTCGGCATTGCCGATGAGTTCATCTACACAGTCGCCCTCGCCACGCGCGCACCCCTCGTCGTGGCCCCTGCCATGAACGACAGGATGTTCGACCACCCCGCCGTTCAGCAACACCTCCAACATCTGCGGGAACGGGGCGCGCAAGTAATCGATCCCGAGGTGGGTCGCCTGGCCTCCGGCGCGGTCGGCCAGGGGCGTATGGCCGATCCGGAAGCGATCGCGCGCGCGGTCGCCGACCTCTTTGCGCGTCAGGGTCTCGACGGCGCCCGGATCCTCGTGACCGCCGGCCCGACCCGCGAGCCGCTCGACCCGGTCCGCTTCGTCTCGAACCGGTCGAGCGGGAAGATGGGCTACGCCCTGGCGGCCGCCGCGGCGAGTCGCGGGGCCGAGGTCGTGCTCATCTCGGGACCGAGCGCACTCGACCCTCCCGCGGGCTGCGAGGTCATCCGGGTGGAGACCGCCCGCGAGATGTACGATGCGGTGCTCGGGCTGTTCGGGCAGTGCCACGTTCTCATCGCCGCGGCCGCCGTGGCCGACTACGCCCCGGCCCGGGCCGCCGCCCAGAAGACGAGGAAGGGCGACGGGCCGCTCACTGTGGAGTTGCGTCCCACCGTTGATATCCTGGCCGAGTGCGGGAGGCGAAAGCAACTGGGACAGTTCCTCATCGGGTTTGCTGCCGAGACCGAAGACGTGCTCACGCGAGCGCGCCAGAAGCTGAAGGCCAAGAGTCTCGATCTCATCGTGGCCAACGACGTCTCGCGCGCCGATATCGGCTTCGACTCCGACAGGAACGCCGGCCACCTGCTGTTCGCCGACGGCCGGGATATCGAGCTGCCGGAGATGGAGAAGTCGCAGTTCGCTCAGCGAGTCATCGAGGCCGTGGTTGAGGTCCGCAAGCACGCGGAGTCCCAAGCCTCAGGCGACAGCTGATCCGCCGGCTGCCGACCGATCACAGACTGAGAGGATACGACCGAATGTCAAATGGGAGCTGCCTATTCACATCCGAGTCGGTCACCGAGGGCCATCCTGACAAGATGGCCGACCAGATCTCCGACGCGGTTCTCGATGCGATGCTGGCGCAGGACCCGAGAAGTCGCGTCGCGTGCGAGACTCTCATCACCACGGGCCTCGTGATCGTGGCCGGAGAGGTCACCACGCGGGGCTATGTGGACATCCCCGCCGTGGTGCGCGAGACCATCCAGAACATCGGCTACACTCGCGCCAAGTTCGGGTTCGATTCCGAGGTCTCCGGGGTGCTTACGGCGATTCAGGAGCAGTCGGCGGACATCGCCATGGGCGTCGACGTCGGCGGCGCGGGCGATCAGGGCATGATGTTCGGCTACGCTGTGGACGAGACGCCCGAGCTTATGCCGATGCCCATCATGCTTGCCCACAAGATGGCTCGCCGCCTCGCCGAAGTGCGCCGTCTCGCCGAAGTCGATTACCTCCGTCCGGACGGAAAGACCCAGGTCACGGTCGCCTATGACGGGGGCAAGCCGGCGCGCCTCACCAAAATCGTGGTATCCGCTCACCATCGTCCGAACGTGGACCACGAACGCATCCGGTCTGATATGATGGAGCGGATCGTCAACAAGATCTGTCCGCAGGAGATGATGGACGAAGAGACCGAGATCCTCGTCAACCCCACCGGCAGCTTCGAGCGGGGCGGCCCGCTCGCCGACACGGGCCTGACGGGCCGCAAGATCATCGTCGACACCTACGGCGGCATGGCGCGCCACGGCGGCGGCTGCTTCTCGGGCAAAGACGCCACCAAGGTCGACCGCTCGGCCAGCTACATGATGCGCTACGTCGCCAAGAACATCGTCGCCGCAGGGCTTGCCGAACGCGTCGAGACCCAGGTCGCATATGCTATCGGCCGGCCCGACCCGATGGGGTTCTCGGTTGACACCTTCGGCACCGGCCGGATCCCGGATGAGGAGATCGGCAAGATCTGCCAGGATGCCTTCGACCTGCGCCCCAGGGCGATCATCGACAAGCTCCAGCTGTTCAATCCGCAGTTCCGCCAGGTGGCGGCCTATGGCCACTTCGGCCGGACCGACCTTCCCGTGCTGTGGGAACGCACCGACATGGCCGAGCAGATTCGCAGGGCCGCCGGCGGCTGAGCGTCCCCGCTGGGGCCGTCTGGGCGGCCGGAGTGCCAATGTCTCGCTATGCGGACGTGCTTCCGAATCCCGGGCGCGCCCTGAGCCAACTCTTCACCTATCGGGTTCCGGACGCGCTGCAGAGCGCCACCCGCGTGGGGGCCCAGGTGCTCGTGCCCTTTGGCCCTCGCACCGTCGTCGGCGTGGTCGCCAGGCTCCGGGATGATACCGACCGGGAGGGCCTCAAAGATGTCGAGGTCGTCCTCGAGGACGTTCCCGTTCTTCCCGAGGAAGCATTCCGATTGGCTCGCTGGATGGCCGAGCACTATCTGTGCGAGCTCGGAGACGCCCTGCGTGCCTTCCTGCCCGAAGGGATGAACTACCGGGCGGGACGCACTTTCCGGCTGACCGCAGCGACCGTGCCCGACTCGATTCGCGCCCATGCCGACGCTGGACCCATCGTCGAGTGCCTCGAGCGGGCGGGCGCGGAGGTGAAGCTGCCCGCGCTCCGCCGCCTGCTGCCTGCGAAGCGAGTCGCCCGGGGCCTGCGCCTCCTAAAATCCCGCAGCCTTGTGGCGGAGCGTGCAACCCTTCTTCGACCCCGCGCGCGGGCCCGCCAGATTCGACTCCTGGAGCTGGCCCTCGGGCCGGACGACCTTGCCCGGTGCTGTGAGGAGCGCTCGAGCCGCGCCCCGGCCCAGGTCGCCTGCCTGCGCGCCTCAGCCGATGCCGGGCCAGTGCGCGCCTCCGAGCTCGCCCGCCGGGCCGGTGTGTCCACTTCCACCGTGCAAGCGCTTCTGAAGCAGGGCCTCTTGCGCGCCCACTGGACGCCGCTGCGCAGGATGCCCTGGCCCGATGCCGTTGCACAGGTCTCCCCACCTCCCGCCCTGACCCCGGAGCAGCGGTCGGCCGTGAGAGATATCGCCGCGGCAGTCGACGCCCGGCGAGCGGACTCCTTTCTCCTGTTCGGCGTCACCGCCAGCGGCAAGACGGAGGTCTTCCTGCGCGTCATAGATCGCGTGCTCGAGCACGGGCGGCAGGCGATCATCCTCATGCCGGAGATATCGCTGACCGCACAGGCACTGGGCATCTATCGTGCCCGATTCGGCGACCGGGTGGCTATCCTCCATAGCCGCCTCTCCGTCGGGGAGCGCTGGGACGAATGGCAGCGCATCCGGACCGGCGAGGCGGGTGTGATCGTGGGAGCCCGGTCGGCCCTCTTCGCACCCACCCATACCCTCGGCCTGATCGTGGTCGACGAGGAGCACGAGACCTCGTACAAGCAGGACCAGGCTCCCCGCTACCATGCGCGGGATGCCGCGCTCAAGCGGGGGGACCTTACTCACTGTCCGGTGGTTCTCGCAAGCGCCACTCCCTCCCTCGAATCCTTCTACGCAGCCGAGCGCGGCCAACACCGCCTCCTTCGACTGCCGACGAGGGTGGAGGAGCGTCCGCTTCCGCGCGTGCGCGTCGTGGACATGCGCGGGAAGACCTCTCAGTCCGGGATCCTGTCAACGCCCCTCCGACAGGCCATCGCCGAGCGGCTGCGGGCGGACGAGCAAGTCATCCTGTTCCACAACCGCCGCGGCTTCGCCACCTTCCTGCTCTGTCCTACATGCGGCGAGGCGCTCCGGTGTCCGGACTGCGGCGTCGCGCTCAAGTACCATCGCCAGGACCGGGAAGTTCGGTGCCACCACTGCGGGCTGACGCGCCGCGCGCCCGACATCTGCTCCCGCTGTGGCGGCCACCAGATCCATTTCTCCGGCTTCGGCACAGAGCGTGTCGAGCGCGAGCTTCGGCGCATCTTCCGACAGGCAAGGCCGGGGAGAATGGATCAGGACACGACCGCCCGCAGGGGCGCCCATGTTCGGATCGTCGGTGAGTTCCGCGCGGCCGAGACGAACATCCTCATCGGCACCCAGATGGTGGCGAAGGGCTTCGACTTCCCCGGCGTCACTCTCGTCGGCGTCATCTCCGCCGACACGTCGCTCAACCTGCCCGACTTCCGCGCCGCCGAGCGGACATTTCAGCTTCTCACTCAGGTTTCGGGTCGCTCAGGCCGCGGGCAAAAGGAGGGTGAGGTCATAGTCCAGACCTACCGTCCCGAGGACTACAGCATACAAGCCGCATCGCAGCACGATTATGAGACCTTCTACCGGCAGGAGATCGAGGCGAGGCGCGAGCTCAACTACCCGCCTCTCTCCCGGCTCGTCAACCTCGTCGTCAGCGCCGAGCGAGAGGAGGAAACTTCCCGTCTCGCGGGATCGCTTGCGGATGCGCTCCGACGTCGCGTGGAGGGCAGTGGAGTAGAGATTCTTGGGCCGGCCCCGGCTCCACTCGCGAGGCTTCGGCGCAGGCACCGCTGGCACGTCGTCGCGCGCGGAAAGCAAGGCGAGGTCGTCACGGTCGTCCGCGACGCCGTTGGGAGCTTGGGGGAGGTCGAGCCCGGCTTCCTCGTCGTGGATGTGGACCCCGTATCGCTCATGTGATAGACTCGGTCGGGACAATGTCGAGAAGCTCCTACAGCGATCTGACAATCGTCCGCTACGGACACCCGGCTCTCAGGGAGCAGGCGAAGCCCGTCCGTCGTTTGACCGACGACGTGCGTGCCCTGGTTGAGCGCATGGTCGATCTGATACGGGCGGCCCGCGGGCTCGGGCTCGCGGCCAATCAGGTCGGTGTTCCTCGACGGGTGGCCGTCGTCGAGATCGATGAGCAGTTTGTGCCCTTAGTTGACCCGGAGATTGTCGCTGCCAGTGGAAGCGAGCCCGCCGAGGAGGGTTGCTTGAGCCTGCCGCGGCTCTACGGCACGGTTCCGCGGCCGACGCGTGTCGTCGTGAGGGCCAGAGACATCTCCGGAAAGCGCATCAAGCTGACCGCCGAGGGAATGCTGGCCCGGGCGCTCTGCCACGAGGTGGACCACCTCAACGCGAAGCTCTTCACTGACCGCGCGGACCGGTCGACTCTCTACTGGCTGATGGGCCACACGGAAGAGGGCGACCCGCTCACTCAGCCGACGACCCTGGATGACGCGCTGAAGGTCTTTGCTGCCGCGCCCTTTTCGGAGGACTAGCATCTTGGGTGAGGGGCTGGAAATCGTGTTCCTCGGCACGGCCCAGTTCGCGGTGCCGACGTTGCGTGCGCTCGCCGGGGGCCCCGACACCGTTGCGGCGGTCTTCACGCGGCCCGATCGGCCGGCCGGCCGAGGCCGCCGCCTGCGCCCCCCGCCCGTGAAGGTCGCGGCCCAAGAGCTGGGGCTCCCGCTCCATCAGCCCGACCGCGTGGGCGGAAGCAGAGGTCTGGAGCGCCTTCGAGCGCTCTCCCCCGACCTGGTCTTCGTCGCCGCCTACGGCGAGATCCTCAGCGAGGAGGTGATATCGCTCCCGCGGCTCGGCGCGCTCAATCTCCACGCGTCCTTACTCCCCCGCTACCGCGGAGCCGCGCCTATTCAGCGCGCTCTGCTGGCCGGTGAAAGCACGACGGGTGTGACAGTTCAGTGGATGGTCAGGGAGTTGGACGCGGGCGATATCCTGTTTCAGCGGGAGATTGCCATCGGCCTCAGCGAGGATTTCGGAAGCCTTCATGATCGGCTCGCCGCTCTCGGGGCGGAGAGCGCTGCGGAAGCCGTGGCCCTGGTCCGCCAGGGAGCAGCTCCCCGTGTCCCTCAGAAGCACGAGCAGGCGACCCTCGCGCCACCGATCGCCAGGGGAGAACTCACAGTCGACTGGGCCAGGCCCGCCGCGGCGCTGGTTCGACTCGTGCGCGCCCTATCACCGCGTCCCGGCGCGCGCACCACTCGCTGCGGCGAACTGCTGAAGGTCCTCTCAGCTGAGGAGGGCAAAAACGTAGGGGAAGAGAAAGGAATCCCTGGTCGCGTCACAGAAGTCACCAAGGACGGGTTCTCGGTCGAGAGCGGGTCTGGGTCGTTGCGCGTGCGGCGTGTGCAGCCGGCCGGGCGGAAGGTGATGAGCGCCGGGGAGTACGTGAAGGGCTATCGACTGCGGCCAGGCGAGGTACTGGGCACTGAGTGTAAGTGCGGAGAGGGCTAACCGCCCTCTGATCGCAATACTCGGGAAGGTGGCCAAGTGGGAAAAGGCGAGGCGGAGGATCTCGAGGAGCAGTGTGACCAGGCGATAGAGCTCAAGAACCAGGGGCGCTACGATGAGGCCGCGGCCCAGTTCCAAGTTGTGCTTGAGGCGTATCCCGACCACGCGCGGGCGCACCTAGGCCTCGGCTTGGTCCATTGTTTCGTCGGTCGGTTCGAGGAGTCCCTTGAGGAGCTGAAGCGCGCTGTCGAATGTGACCCGAATTGGGTCGATGCTCACCTCAACCTTGCCAAGACCTATGCAATGCTCGGAATGTACGATGAAGCTCGCGTCGAGTTCGGCCGGGTGCTGGAGCTTCACCCCGGCCACCCCGAGGCCACCAAGCAGCTCAACTACTTCGAAGAAATGGGCTCGTAGGCACGGGCCCGAGGACGTAACGCTCTCTCCCGAGACCGCAACACAAGCCCTCGACTATGGCCAAGTTCACCGTTAGATT
>Ga0180438_10004173_pt1 | contig 21010 bp, 20 predicted proteins | sample SS_ome_12_FD_132455 | JGI IMG/M metagenome (GOLD analysis project Ga0180438, IMG submission 132455) | Hypersaline lake sediment archaeal communities from the Salton Sea, California, USA - SS_3_D_2 metaG | ecosystem: Environmental > Aquatic > Non-marine Saline and Alkaline > Hypersaline >... | reverse complement strand
CCTTTGAAATTACTGATCATGGTATAGAAATAAAACCACGTGCATAGGGGGGAAAAACCTGTCACAATTAAGGGATGATGTAGATCGAATAACCTCTGGAATTGAAGGATTAGATGATTTAATTAAAGGAGGCTTCCCCAGAGGGAGTTATATAAGCGTTTGGGGCTTTGATGGATACGCAGAGACAATTTTTTCCAAACAATTCTGCTTTAAAGGACTTGAAAACAACGAAAAAGTCTTGTACGTAGCAACAAACGAGACAGAGTATGTTTTTCGAAAACAAATGGAAATATATGGTTGGGATACATCTAATATAACCACTTCTGTCAACTTTCTTGAAATTCCTGAAACAGTTTTAACTGATCTTAATGCAGCCAGTAGACTAGTCTATGACAAATTTGAACGATTAAAAGGAGTTGATAGATGCGTCATAATTATGACACCACTTGTACATCTTAGTCCACCTGCCCACACGTTAGGAGCGACAAAAATTTGGCGTGATCGCTTCTGGAGATCCCGTTCTGTTGGTATCGCTGTATATACAAGAGGTGGTATTCCAACACCACTAGAAGTGTCGATTCGCGCGAGTTTTGATGGTGTTATAGACTTCTTACCCTCTGAAAAAGAAGAATATGATGGCTATTTGCGTATTTCTAAACTACATCGAACAAAAACTCCCCCAGAATATATTCCGTTTATTCTTGAACCAAAAATTGGTATCGTCTTAAAGAAAAATGATTGATTTTTCAATGCCTTATTAAAAGGTAGAGTAAAACTGAGTTTTCTATTCTACCTTTTAGATACTTTTAATTACAATTTACAAAGACGAAATGTTGTAATTAAAAATTGGAAATTAAGAAAATTATATGAGCAAAATCACACGAACAGATAACAAATAGTGTATCAAGTGAAACTATTCAAGGCTACAATGGATCTATCTTATTGGAGGACACAAAAAAATGCCAAAACAATCTGTCTGGGAATATCTACGTAATAAAACAGAAGAACACTCTGCTATACATCTTACACTCATTGATCCTGATCCTTTAAGTGGAACTACTTCAAAAGTAGCTGGAGAGATAGCCAAAACTGCTGTTGAAGTTGGAACTGATGGAATTATGGTAGGAGGGTCAACAGCCTTTGGTATTCTTGACGAAACTGTAAAAGAAATAAAACGATACGTAGATGTGCCAGTGATCTTATTCCCTGGAAATATCACAGGTTTGAGTAAATTCGCAGATGCCGTATTTTTTATGAGTTTAATGAATTCTCGAAATCCTTATTGGATCTCTGGAGCACAAGCAATGAGCGCATCAATTCTAAAAAGCTGGGACCTAGAGGCAATATCAATGGCTTATTTACTTATAGAACCTGGTGCAACGGCTGGATTCGTTGGAGATGCGAACTTAATTCCGAGAGAAAAACCTAAAATTGCAGCAGCATATGCTCTTGCATCACAGTACCTAGGATTCAAACTTATTTATCTGGAAGCGGGATCAGGTGCCAATGCAGCGGTTCCTTTAAATATGGTTAAAGCAGTTGCGCAGACAATCGACATCCCCCTAATTGTCGGCGGTGGCTTAAACTCTGTCGACGCAGTTGTTGATTGCGTTAAAGCAGGGGCGAATATAATTGTGCAGGGCACGTTTGTCGAAAAGACTGTCCCGATTGACAGTGGAAAATCTCTTTCCGAAATAATCCAGGCAATTAAGAAGATACAAAGGTAACTGAATCTACTTTCTTGAAATAAACAGTTTTGCAATTACATCTTATTTTTATTTCTACGGGGGCTAGTATAGATGAATTATGATATAATCATTGTTGGTGGAGGCTTTGCTGGATTAGCTACTGCAATAAATGCATCAAGGAACAATTTAAATTGTTTAGTAATTGAAAAAGAGAAAGAACTGGGTTATCCTGTTCATACAAGTGGAGGTTCCTGGTATAGTGAGATGCTCCAACTGGGGCTTGATAAAAACCTTTTGCATCCCATAAATTCCATTGCTTTTCACTCTCCTTCAGGAGATGTTGTCTCTGCTAGTTTTAAAGATCAAGACCCTTATGGTTGCATAATAGATGTAAGAGGGACAATTCAGTTTTTGGCAATGAAGGCGGCACAAGAAGGTGCGCACATCATTCCCAATACCAAGGTACTCTCACCAATCTTGGAAAATGGTGAGATTGTTGGTGTTAATACTAAATCTTCTGGTTCAGAGTCCAAAAACATTTTCTCAAAAATTGTTGTAGATGCCTCTGGTAGTTTATCACTTATTACACGTAAATTGGGATTAAAAAAAGGCAAATGGCAAAGATATGGTATCGGTGCAGAATATGAAGCATATGTTCCTAAACTTCCAGATGAAAACCATGTGGATTTTATTTTGGGAGAAAAATTTGCACCTGCAGGTTATGCATGGGTTTTTCCTACAGGCACTGGAAAAAATCGCGCTAGAATTGGTGTCGGGATTATAAGACCTGATAGTAAAGAAACCCCATTCAAATATTTAGAAGCAGTAATGAATCATCATCCAAATGTTTCAAAATATCTGAAACATGCGGTTCCTATTGAATATCATCATGGGATATTTCCTTGTGAGGGACCGCTTCCTAAAACGGTTTTGAATAGATTTATCAGTGTTGGGGATGCTGCGGGACATGGATCACCATTGGTTGGCGAAGGAATCAGGTACGCATTACAATTTGGCTATTTAGCTGGAGAGATCGCAGCTAATGCAATAGCAGCTGATGATGTGTCAGAAGACTATCTTATGCAATTCTATGAAGAAAAATGGAAAGAACAAATAGAAACAAACTTTAAGATAGCTTTAGAAATACAAAAAAGGCTTGCGGGATATTCTGATGACGATTGGGAACGAAAAATATCTATGTTGAAAGCACTGGATTTTGAAAGACTTTTAGTTTTTTTGAATAAACTAAAGGGCGAATTATAACTAGATTTAATTTCTATATTCTTGTATAAATCTTTATACCGCAATATCCACATTCAATAATATTATCTAGGTTTGGTGACATTTCAATCTCTTTCCCACACTGAGGGCACTTCGGCAACGTTTCAAGTGCACTTGGTGGAAGAATTAATTTATTGAACCAGTCCACTGCCCCAGACCACTCATTTTTTTTCCAAAGATCTAAGATTACATCTTTGCATTTTTTGATAGGTATTTCGAATCGATCGCAGATATCTCCCAAAGTTGTACGCCCTTTGATTGTAGTGTACTTTATGATTTTCTGTGCAAGTTCGTTCATTTTAATCCCTTAGCGCTATCATAACCTTATATTAGAAGCCTACACACCATAGTTTAAATATTTCTCGTAAAAATTTTGATCTAAATACTTAGAGATGTTGTTATGCATGTATTTTTGGTCTTTTTCTAGCCTTCAATGTTGAATTTGATTAGTCTTGATTTCAAAAAGACGTTGAATCGTTAATTGGCGAACTTTAAGGAAAGTTATAAGAACCAGTAGGTGACTGAATCGGCGATGTAACTTTTGAAGGTAGAGTTTTATTGAAATACAACGCTGTAACATTCTCTATCTAAAAAGACTTCATTGTAAAAATGCTTGATAACTATTCTTATTTCCAAATCTTCTAAAAGAGAGTTATAATAGAAGTAGAAACTAACTACTTTTGTGAAATGACTCAGAAGGGCATTATAGTGTGTTACAGCGCTGTCATTTTGTATGTTGTTTATAAGCATAAATGTCCCATTTTAGTGCGTTTACTGGTAGTAGATACATTTTTTTGGTGATATTCGTTTAATAATTTGTAGAAAACACGTTTTAGGCGAACTATATGAAAGACGAAACACATCCAAAGCAAGAAGAAAAATTACGAGTACGATTTACTACTCATTATAACGAAGTGGTGGATATCTATAAGGATTGTTCGATACTTAGGACAATACTAGAAGACTTAAATTTTGATATCGTCAACCGTGGAACTGTCCATCCCGCCTTAATTAAATGGTGTGATATTTTAGTCATAGGTTGCCCTCAAACGGAATTTCGTGATGATGAAATACGAGATATAAAAGACTTCGTGTCTGAAGGTGGCAATCTGTTAATTATCAATGGTTTAAGTGGCGATAAGGAGTGGGAAAATAATCTAACAAAATTAGGAGGATATTTCGGAATTAATTTTGAACGTAACGATCCTAGTAAAGCTCCTAGAATAATTAATGGGGTTTATTTTCTGAAAAATTTACTCCAATAACAACAGGGATAGGGACTTTGCATTATGACACGAAACAAAGAGGAATCGCATATGAGGGATGTACTATAGGTACGTTGGGTACTGCTACTAAACCAATTGAAATTGAGTTTATAGGTAATAAATACTCCATAATTGGAATATATTATAAAAAGGGACATGGAAGAGTGAGTAGTTGGGATAGGAAGTCCTTTTATTTTCAAAGATAAAGATCCTGAAGATAACTACAACATTCTTCAATATGCTAATCGTCAATTAGTTGAAAACATATTTCTATATTTAACTGAGGGAAGTAGAGAAAACGAAATTAGAAACCTGATAGAAAAAATCAACTCTGAAAAGATAAACGCGATCGCCTTGTATGATATTGCTGAACAACACAATGTGTCTGTAAATCTTGTAGAGGATGTTATCAATGATTTAAGGAACAAAGGAACAATTAGTGGAAGGTTTATAGGCAAAATGTTCTTTTTTCACCTGTCAGAACAGGAATCAATTGATATATTAGATAGATTAGAACAACTAGAAAAGAGGGTAAGCCAAATAGAAGAATCGATTAAAAATAATCAAGTCTTAAGCGTTTGTCCTAAATGCAAAAGCAAGATACCTTCAAACGCTAATGCGTGTCCACATTGCGGGGGAAGCATTTCTGAGGAGGCTAAATTCTGCCCTTGCTGTGGATCGAAACTAATTAATGGCACTTCTTAGGAATTGCACACATTTAATTTGCATTTAGTTTGCTATTAGCTGGTGGTTAAATGGAGTACAATGTAATGATTGATCCGTCGTTAATAGTTGCAAAACACAGGCTCTCAAGAACATTTGGTTCAATTTCTGAACATAGAATTCTTAGAAAGGATGATGCCAAATTTTACGTTTCAAAAAAATTCCTAGACTTTCTTAATGAGCACAAATTTAAGGATGAATTACGTGATTCCCTCCCTTTTAAGTATTTTTTACATGGTGCGCCTCCTTCAGATCCTAGAGAAATACTTTTGGAGATGAAGAACTTCCCCGATTACATCGAGGAATTTTTGGTTTCTGAGCAGGAATATAGTAAGTATAAGGAAAAGTATGAGTGGATTCACACATCCCTTTCTAAAATGATTGGGAAAAAAAAGTTTTTTGATGAGACGATTTTAGGTGTACTCTTCGATGAATGGATTTTTTTGCAGGAGTCTTCTTGGATAGTTGCTAGAATTAAAAAGCCGTTTAAAGCCTTTAAAATTGCTGGTGCTGCGTGCTTAGAATATAGTAAAAAGGCATTTAAAAGGTTAGTAAGAACGACGGTGAAGAAGGATATTGAAGAGGTTTTGACTAAAACAGATGTACTGAGAGCTTTCGGTAAATGGATTGCTGTTGGAGGAACCTCAGTCTTATCGCTTTTAAATCCGCTTGTTTCCGCCCTAGGCGGGGCTATTGGAGGATATTTTCTACTTTTTGATCCTTAGTAACGATGGATAATAATTCGTCTCACACGAATTGACGCGGGCATTTAACGGCTTCGCAGTTCGCTTCAATCACACCCCTTCGCCCTCAGCCTACTCTCGGTCGTCACAGACAACCTCGCCGCGCCAAATAGCAAGAGTATACGGAGTTGCCTTGTGTTTTAGAGGGGGTTCTTCGGTACGGTTCTTTCTCTTTATATGGTATACTATAGAAAATTGGGATGATAACAGCGAATTTATGTCTGTTGCAGCTACATGCAATACATTTTATCCAAGATTTTGCCTCGTAAAATAATCATAAGACATTCATTTCCTTTCACAGTATATATTGTATCATAGAGCATAACTATACTGGATTTCAATAAATTTTAAGTAATATAACAAATGTATATAGAAATTATGCAGATATAAATAACAAAAATTCTCTTAATTGAGTTCTTATGTGATTTAAACCGAAATATTTATATATTAGGAGAGATATAGTATAATATAGAACATGATAATCGCCTAACGGTGAGTAGTGTCCATGCCCATCAAAACATACAAGAAATTTAGTAAAACAGAGGGGAGAGAGCTTAGTTATCTGAGATGGCAAGGCTACCAAGGTGGGCAATGGGTACAGAAGCATGTAGGGAAAGCAGACGTAAAGGCACACAAGATCAGGGCACTTAGAATGGAAATTGAGTATCTTAATGAACTCATTGACAACTTACTGTCAGAGCTTGTTGTGAGAAAGCAGAAGGTTGAAGAACTCCAAGCACAATTAAACAAACTAGAAGATGAGGGGCAGGGGGGTAACGAAAAATGATTCACACCGTCAAATTCAGGATCTATCCCGACAAGACGCAAGAAGGTAAACTCCATGAAATTTTTACCATCTATAATCGAGTGAAACGCATCGGCTATAATTTGTTGTTTCATGGCGAGGACTACATGATAGAACGCTTGGGTGAGGGTAAAACCATCCAGCAGTGTTTAATGAGTGTATGCCATAACAATCCCTATGTCGCCACCATCTTAGTTGATATCCAAGCGAAACTAGAATCACAAAAGACGTGGCTGGAAAAACGAAAAAAGCACATGATACAACAGATTAAAGTCATTACTAAAAAAATCAATAAAATAAAGGAAACGGTGAAGCGCGATAGGCGGTTGAAAGGCTTATACGCGCGAAGATCCTCAATAATGGCTCGGTTAAACAATTTACAACTCGAACCTGTGGTATTTGGCGGAAAAAAATTGTTTAGAGAAAAAATACTCGGCAAAATAAGTAAAGAAGAGTTCAGAATAAGACGGAACTCTTCCTTTAGCTGTATAGGAAAGCAACAAAGAGGATTGAAGAACCTGAACATCAAATTATTGCCAGATAAAACCGTCAAGGTACGCACCTTTTCCAAGCAAAAAGGACGCAAGTGGCTGATTATCCCAATGTCCGTAAACTCTGTGCAGGAAAAATGGTTTCAGCAGATTCTTAATGCCGATAAATACACGGTGACCGTAAAGAGAAAGTTCTTTAAGGGAGAAGTACGCTACTTTGTTCATGTGTCTTATGTCATCTCTGAACCAGCACCACGTTACGGCTACCAACATGGTGCCATCGGCTTAGATTTTAATTATAATTTTGCGGCGTTAACCAATGTAGATCATCACGGCACATTACTCTCCTACCATAGCATTTCGTTTGGTAACCTGCACAGCTATCGAACCGATAAGCGTAACGATTATATCTCTTACAAGATGGATAAAGTCGTCAATTATTGCATCAATAAAGGTAAAGGCATCGTGGTTGAAGATTTACAATTCGAGCAAGAATTTTCCTATAATACAAAACGCAACCGAAAATTAAGCAATATGAAGACCACCGCCTTGCAACTGTTAGAGAGAAAGTGTAAAAAGCGCGGTGTGTCCTTTCGAAAGGTATTTCCCGGATATACCTCTCTCAGTGGGAAATACAAATATTCAGGGTTACATAATTTGTCAACACATCACCTTGCAAGTTATGTAATAGCTCGCAGAGGGCTGGGTTTCAAGGAAGCAATTCCACCTGTCTACGATTGGGTGCTCTCACATGTTGAGGAGTTTATCGAGCCTCATTTGAAAAAGAGCGGTCTTTACCGTAGCTGGTCACAGATCCATGACCTCTTCAAGCACAGCGGGATAACCTCCTTCAAGACTGCCGAAATACTGAAAAAAACAGTAGTAATGAAGCATGTCTTGCACTCGGTGACGAGCGCACAGCCCGATAACCTTAAGGCTGGTCTTTCCACAAACAGAAAGATTGATGATTATCATAAAACGCGGAATTATATCGCTAATTACACCGTTTTATAAATAATCGTAAAGTTAGGTTAGAACCAGTAATTCAACAAGTTAATTGGGGATACCTTTGACAGGCTTCCTCGTAGGATTAAGAAAGTATATCAAGGACTCTGTAAAGGATGTGAGTTTTTGGAATTCACCATCACACCAATTGATATCACCTCTGGAAAGAATGAGGTCATTTTAAATGAAGCTGATGCTACAAAACTGGGGCTTAAGAATGGAGATCGCCTCAAGATAAGACAGTTGGATTCCATATCCACAGTTGGTATGGTTGAAACTACTAAGACTATCGTAAATGAAGGCGAAATCGGAATTTATAAGGACATACTAGAGAAATTTGCTTTTGATTTAAGTACGGGAGTAGAGGCTACCGCTGTGGGACGCCCTGAATCATTCTATTTTATAAAAGAAAAAATGGAAGGCGAAAAACTAACAAAAGACAAGATTTATTCAATTGTTGCTGATGCTGTTGCAGGAAACCTCTCTAATCTGGAACTTGCGGCGTTTATACTTACTGAGGAGTTTGTTGGGTTAGATATGGAGGAGGTTGGGTACTTAACAAAAGCTATGGCAGAGACAGGACAAATTATCGATTTTGAGGAAACTGTTTATGATAAGCACTCCATCGGAGGTGTTCCTGGGAATAAGGTGACCTTACTAATCGTCCCAATAATTGCCTCCGCCGGTTTACTCATCCCTAAAACTTCAAGCCGTGCTATTACTTCGCCCGCTGGTACTGCAGACACCTTTGAAGTATTGGCAGATGTTTCCTTCAGCATTGATGAACTAAAAGAATTAGCAAAAAAAGTCCGAGGAACTATAGCCTGGGGAGGTGCTCTTAATCTTGCCCCTTCTGATGATATCTTCATAAACCGTGTTGAACATGGACTCGGCATAGATCCATTGCCTCAAATGATGGCGAGCATTTATTCAAAAAAACTGGCAACTGGTGTGGATTTTCTAGTTCTGGACATCCCTACACTTACCCGATATTATGAAAGAGGTGCAAAGGTTGGCAGTATCGAAGAAGCAAGCATTCTCGCTAGACAGTTCGTTGAACTTAGTGATCGAATAGGAATAAAAACGGAAGCTGCAATTACTTATGGCGGGCAACCTGTAGGCCATGCGATAGGACCTGCATTGGAGGCAAGAGAAGCACTTCAAGCTTTAGAAGGACTTAGACCATCAGCTAGTTTAATTGAAAAATCATGTGCTCTGGCAGGAGTGCTTATTGAGATGTCTGGAAAAGCAACTAAAGGCCAAGGGAAGCAGCTTGCTGAAGAAATATTGAACTCAGGAAAAGCATTAAGCAAAATGAAAGAAATAATTGAAGCACAAGGCGGTAACCCTGCTGTTCAATCACAGGATGTTGCTGTAGGCAATTATAAGGTGGAGTTGCACGCCTCTTGCGAGGGGTATATCACACACGTTGATAACGAGTTAATTGTAAAAATCTGCAATGCAGCAGGAACTCCTCGTGATAAAGGTGCTGGAATACTACTCTATGCAAAGGTAGGTTACAAAGTGAAAGAAGGCGAATTACTTCTTGAAATTTATTCTAATAGTGAATCACGGCTCTCAAAGGCACATGCAATTGCACTTAAAAACAATCCAATAGTGTGTGAAGGCATGCTCATTGAAAGAATCTCTGATCTCACCTAAAGATTATCTCGTTTCTTTTTATTGTTAAACCGCAAGTTTTTCATAACTGGATATTAGTTTCCTACGTTCTTCATTGAGCTGCCGCAATTCTGAAAGTTTCTCATAGAATACATTTAAATTTTCAATGCCAGCGCCTACAAAATTCTCGTTTATAATTTCATTTTTAAAGGACATTACACTCTCTTCTAACGCTTTCAATTCAGTAAGAATACTGAATTCAAGAACTCGTACGAATTTGAAATCAATGTCCTCAATTTTCTTGACTTCAAAATACGTGGAAAACCCATAATCTGGATTGGTTACGTCGTTATAAAAGTTTTCAGCCAGGTCAATAATTGAGTCCATCTGAGTCCATGAATTTAAAAGCTGTAACTCGATGAATTTTACATGGGCTTCTTTTAATGCATCTCCTATCGCAACTAATCCTGTCTTTAAACATCCTCTCACGATTTTTTCTGCGCGATTCCTACCTTCAAGATCAATATACTTTTTATCATCTGGTAGTTTATCAGGATCAATTTTAGTAAATTCGTCTTCTGAATCACTCTTTAGCGTAATCTTATGCAGAGTGCCTTTTGACATTTTCTTGATTTTTTTCCAAACCAAACTGAAAACCACCTTGGATAATTTAGATGATTGGTAATTGTTAACCTACTCGTAGTAAAAGTGTCTATATCATGGATTCTCTTTATTACGTTTTAGGCTAAAAGCACACATACCTTAACTAACATATTCCATTTTCTGTTTTATCTTATTCTATTCAATTTTCTTTAATTGACCTTTGAAAAGGTCGATAATTTCTTGTTGAGATGTCGCTTGTTCAGCTGTCTTATCATCCCTTATACGTCCCGTAAACCTTGGGAAACGCATAGCTAGACCGCTTCCCTTTCTTATCTTATCTAAAGCACATGTATGCACTGGCGAAAGTGTTAGTTCAGCAGCTTGAACCTCTAAAACAATTGCTGGTTTGATCCATATGTCAGGAACTGTTGAGTTTTTGATAATTACTCGAGGTGGTTTCTTCGAGACGCGATATTGGTCTAATAATTTTTGAAGAGTCTCCAAATGTTCGTCTGTAAAGCCACTCCCCATTCTACACACGCTTTTAAACTGATTTTCGATTGGGTCATAACACGCCATGAGAAGAGAGCCATAGAAACCTGTGCGCGCTCCGTATCCCACATATGCTCCAATTACAACCGCGTCGATCGTATCTGCAACTTCGCTTTTGTAGTCTCTTTTAAATTTAATCCACAGCCAGCCTCTTGCACCCGCCTGATAAATGGATTCTTCTTGAATGGATTTTGCCATAATGCCTTCGCATCCCTTTTCAACCGCTGATTCGAAAAATTCTTCTAATTCATCTTCTGAAGTTATCTCTTTTTGAACTGCAAGTTTAAGTTGTTCTGTTTCGTTTACTATCTTCTCCAGCGCTTTTCTACGAAGAGGATAGTTTTTATTTGTGAAATCTTTATTCTCAAGGTATAAAAGATCAAATAGGAAAAGATTAACTGGAATCGCTTTCATAGCTTCCTTTATTCCATATTTTCTGCGTCGATGCATTAGTTCTTGAAAAGGACGTAATTCTCCCGTTTCAACATTATATGCAACAACTTCGCCTTCTATAATTGCATTATTAGCACGAATCTGTGCTCTAACCATTTCACATACGTCAGGATATTGTTCACTAATTTCTTCAAGCCGTCTTGAAAAAATAAGCACCGTTTCGCCGTCTTTGTGAATCTGAAGGCGTTCTCCATCGTACTTAAATTCTGCAATAAACTTTCCCTTTAACTTTTCAAAGATCTCTTCATTCTTTCCAGACCTTTGTGCCATCATCATGCGAATTGGATGACGAATCATGACCTTAAAGTCTTTTACAGATTCGATTCCTTCCTTCACTAATTTTTCTGCGATTAGGCCAAGATTTGATGAAATATTAAATGCCCTTTCTATTATTGGCCTATTTGTGGCGTTATCAGTAAATGCAATGGCAAGTGCATCCATCAATGTCATATCGGCCATACCGAGTCTCATTTGACCCAAAATTGTTCGAATTATATATCTGGCTTCTAAAGGAGTAGCATTAGTAAGTAGACCAGCCAATAACTTAATTTTGAGGTCTACTGAGCCTTTTCCACTTGCTTTACCTATCTTATCAAGTGTTTCTGAAACATACTTGATTTCAAGCGGCTTTGCAAACAAACTCGTCTGTTTTTTAACTGCCAACTCTTCTTCTGCAGCCTTTCCTAGATCTCCCTTTACTTTTTTCTTTTCGTCGATCTCTTTAGTCGTCTTTCCTGTTGCACTTGCAATCGATCGTATTACCATCTTTTCTGCCATTCCATATTGAAAATCTTCATAATCTGGGTAGGGTGAGCCGCGTATAAGCCCAATAACGTCTCGGATATGATCTGGAGGGGTCGTTTTAAAAAACTCTACTAAATAGTTGGTCATCTCATTTCGCTTTGTTGTAGCTTCTATCTTATCCAACGTTCCTGCTAGAACTAGATATTTCACTTTTCTCGCGACCCGATATAGCAAAATTTAAAGTAACCATTATCCTATCAAAGCCTTGTATTCCACAGAATAATATGTAAGGATTCATTTAAACATGGTACCAAAACTGAAAAACATAAGTCACTACTTTCTAAACTGTTATTCTTTCTATTCGTTTTTAGAGAGGCGCATTTAAATGTCAAGTAAAAAAGCACAGTCAGAGGAAGATAAGTTAGAGAAATATCGACAAGCAGGTAAAACTGTTGCAAGGGCAAAAGAATACATTCGACCGTTTGTAAAAGTTGGTACAAAACTTCTTTCAATCTGTGAAAAGGCTGAACAGTTTATAATAAAAGAAGGTGCACAACTTGCATTTCCTTGTAATGTCTCAATTAATCACGTAGCTGCCCACTATTCATCTCCACCTGGGGATAAAACAGTAATAGAAGAAGGAGATGTCGTGAAGGTAGACGTCGGTGCACACATTGATGGTTTTATTGCAGACTCAGCATTTACAGTAAACTTCGATCCAGATTTCAATAAATTGGTTGAAGCTGCTGTGGATTCTTGCCATGCCGCAATTGAAGCAATGCTTCCTGGAACCAACACTAAAGATATTGGCAAAATAGTTGAATCTACTATAAAATCAAAATCATCTAAATATAGGCCTATCAAAGAGCTTTCAGGACATATTCTAGATGAATATTCGTTACATGGGCCAAAAACAATTCCAAACGTCCGTATTCCATACGGGGTTAAGATCGAAGAGGGAGAAGTGTATGCCGTTGAAACATTTGCCAGTTCTGGCTCTGGCTCAGTTCATGATTTACCCTATGGCTATATCTATCGTTTACTGCCAGTTCGAACCCCAGTTAGATCAAAAGGCGCTCGAAAAATAATTAGTGCTGTTTTAAAAGAGCATAAAACGTTACCATTCAGCGAGAGATGGATCGCCAAACAAGTCAAAGCTTATAAAGTGGCCTTAAATGAACTCGTCACGAAGGGTGTCTTCCATCGATATAAAGTACTTTCAGATAAGAACGGCTGTAAGGTTGCTCAAAATGAAGAAACAATGATCGTCACGAAAGAAGGACCTGAAATTACAACAACAATTTAGGTTATAACGTATTTCAGAGAATTGCGATTTGAACTATAAGCCCGTAGATGAAAATGAGGTCAAATTAAAGACTTACAGAAAAAGGTATAAAGTCTATGACTAAAGCGCAATCACTTTTCTCTCTAACCAGGGATATAAGGACACGTCTTTTTCTTAGTGTCCTAATTATATACGTATATTTTATTAACGGCTTTAATTCTCCCAACGAAGGGTCTCGCCTTGCTTTAATTATGGCAATTGTAGAACATCAATCGTTTAAGATCAATGATTTTATGGAATGGACATGGTGGATAGATTATAGTGAATACCCTCCTGGGAGCGGAAACTATTATTCGGATAAAGGACCAGGCTTGAGTTTTTTAGGAATTCCCTTCTATTTTCTTGGTAAATTTGTTGCATATAGACTGTATTCAGATCCTCTATTAGTTAACGGAACGTTGGCAAGTTTTGTAGTTGTATGTGGCTCTATATTTACTGCACTTAGCGTTGTGGTGGTTTTCGAGTTTTGTAAGTTGCTTGAAATTAATGAAAAAACGAGTCTCCTTACAGCTTTATCTTATGCCTTTGGTACAATCGCTTTTGTCTATGGGAAAACCTTTTTTGCACATGGAACATCCGCATTTCTATTAATTTCAGCGGCGTACCTCACAGTGCATTACTTTCAAAATGGAAGGAAAGACAGTACAAAAGTATTCCTTGCTGGCCTTGCCTTAGGATATTCTGTTTGTATAGATTACCAAAATGTACTTGCATTACCACCAATTCTCGCATTTTATGCGTTTAAACGAGAATTTAGAAAATTATTGTTATTTCTAGTTCCTTACCTAGCATGTTTAGGACTGCTCGCTTGGTACCATTTTGTAATTTTCGATAGCCCATTCTCAACGCCATATAAATATACTGGCTATTATGGAGAAGTACAAAGTTTTCAGGCGTTTTCTTATCCCATGTACCTCGGTTTGTGGGGCTTATTGTTCAGTACCTATCGTGGATTATTTTATTTTTCGCCATTTCTTCTATTTACAGCATATGGTTTTGTATTGTTCTTTAGACGTTATCCACAGGAGGCAATTTGGTTTGCGTCAAACTTCTTATTGATGTTATTTGTGTTGTCTGTGTATGTTGTATGGCATGGAGGCGGAGCTTACGGCCCAAGGCTTTTATTGAGTGTCATTCCTTTCATTGTCGTCCCCATAGGGATACTTTTAGATACCCCCCATATTGCGAATAATCGCTGGTTTCAAGTGATTTTTTTTGGTACTTTGGCATATAGTATTTTTACCATAGCAACTGGTTCAGTTACTGATCCAGTTCCTTTTCCATGGACTCCAAATCCGTTTTTAGAGTATAACTTACCCCTTTTGATCGGAGGAAATTTAGATAGCGCTTTATTCAAATACATTTCGCCGTATACAATCATTCTGGTACCAATATTGCTTCTAGTAGTAAATCTGCGACAAATTCACCTTCTTAAATTAAGAAATAAATTGCTTGACACAATTAACGCTTTTAGAAAGGCTCTGCCGTAACATACTTTCATTACGCTCTGTTTTGAAAAAAAAGAATTATATCAATTTATTTTCTCGTACTTATCCGCCCACAATTTCTATAAGGTTGGGATCAACTTATTTTCTTGAACTACTGTCGGTAGTCGTTATGAATTCCGATGAGAGCAGGATGTTATGGCACAGCGTTGAAAGAGATTTTATATAACGCCGAAGTTGTGTAAAGAGTAATTTTTATGAATGAAGTTAAGAACGATCTGTGATTTCCTTTAAAAATGAGATAAAACCCTCTATCTTCCGTTATTGAACGTTAAAAGACCTAAGCGTTAATCATAACGTTGAAAAAAACGCATTTATTTATAAACAAACTTCATGTATTTATAAAGAAAACGCAGCCAAGTAAGCCGCTAATTTGTCAACGGTTGTAAAAAATGTTCTAACGAAGGGGAAAAAATGCCTTCGAAATCAATAAAAAGTACATCGAAAGCATTGAAAAATGCATCACAATCGTTGCAAAAAACTTGTTAGGTCAAAACGCTGAAAAATTGGGACGAAACGCTGTCACCAATCGTTAGACTATCTAAAAAAATATAAAAATGATAAAAACGCTTTTTAAAAACCTAGAAACTATTAAAAAATCGTTTAAAAGCTTTAAAACTGTGTTTTGTAGTTCTGTGTTGAATTTCAGTGATTTGTTTTCGACTTTCTACGGCACTCAAAAGCTGTGCGGTCTAAGTCGTTTTCCTTGATTGCGTTTTAAACGGTGATTTGAATGCAGTCCTCGTGGGCTTGGTAGGCGCCGAACCGCCCAATTTAACTTTTTCCCCTCCTGCGTCGGGGTGTTCATAGAGCCCCGTGTGAAAAAGAGCGGTCCTTACCGTAAATGGTCGATGATCCATGACCTCTTTGAGCATAGCGGGATAACGTCCTTCAAGACTGCTGAAATACTGAAAAAAACGGTATTAATGAAGCATATGTTGAACTCGGTGACGAGCGCACAGCCCGATAACCTTAAGGCTGGTCTTTCCTCTCACGGAAAGATTGAGAATTATTATAAAACATGGAGTTTTATAAATAATCATAAGGTTAGGTTGGGATTCAAATATATCTGAATGGGAGGTTTTCCATTGGATGACATAGACCAAAAAATTATTGATCTCTTAAAAAAAGACTCCCGTACTTCCTTTGTAAAAATTGCTGAAGTTGTTGGGCTTTCAGAAACTGCAGTTCGAAAAAGGATTAAAAATCTTCAGGATAATGGCATCATTAGGCGTTTTACTGTTGAAGTCGATGAAGAACAGCAAACAAAGGCTATCGCGATGATAGAAACCCAAGCAAGCATGCATACGCCCGCGATTTCTCAAAAATTCATTGAAATTGAAGGAGTGTCATATTTATTTGAAACAACTGGAGAATACGATATTATTGCTGTTCTTTCAACCACAACAATAGAAGAACTTAATAGAACACTTGAAGAAATTCGCTTGACTGAAGGTGTCATCAGAACAAATACCAGTCTCGTTTTGCGTAGTTGGTTTTAATTAATTGCATAACCTTTCCACTTTTTCAAGACTTGATTTTTCCATTTCGGTCCCATTTTTTTTGAAGTAATTTCAGAGTTTTCGAACCACAACAATCGAAATTCATACCTAAATAGCTGAATTGTAGCACAATATTTATATAGTAATACCTATTATTTCGAATCACTAACAAAATCAAGAACAATTATATTATCAATGTAACTTGAGGTGACCCTAATTGTACGGTGTTGAATGTCCAGAATGTTGTGCCAAAATAGATGCCCCCGATGATGTAATGGAGGGCGAAATACTCGATTGTCCCGATTGTGGGGTAGAAATCGAGGTTAGAGAAATCAACGGAAATGGTATCGAAATCTGCATGGCTGAAATTGAAGGAGAGGACTGGGGCGAGTAAATAAATTTCAAGATTTTTTCTTTTATTATTAAAAGCCATTTTTGTATTATTTTTCAGCCTCTATTTTGATTTTTAACACGATGGATCCGACATAATCACATACCGCGACATAAAAGACTGTAAATGGTCTTTAATCACTAGTCAGCGCATTCTTTATAAACTAACTATTATTATTCACACTCCTTAGAATGTTTACAATGATATCTTTATGTTGACAATGAGGTGACCTTGTTTGAAATCTATTGAATGCCCTCAGTGTGGTGCCTTGATAGACGTCCCCGAAGACGTAGTAATGGGTGAAATACTTGACTGCCCCGATTGCGGGACTGAGTTAGAAGTAATAAAAGTCAGTGAAAGTGGAGAAATAGAAATTTCTACTGCTGAAATTGAAGGAGAGGACTGGGGTGAATGAGGGGGGACTGGGGGTAAATTGATCAAAATGAAATTATGTTCATACATTTGTGATAAGAGAAACTGAGCGATGTGGATAACGAAATGAAAACCATTGGACTTCTTTTTGATAGGCTTAGATGGTACGAAAAATCGATAATCCAAGCGGCAGCAAAAAAAGGTATTGAAATTGCAAAGATTGACGCAAAAGATCTCTCCATTGATATTACCCGTTCTGATAACGATTTTGGCGAAAACGATGTAATCCTACAAAGATGTATCAGTTATTATCGTGGCCTATATCTCACAGCGGTTTTAGAAAACGAAGGCGCACAGGTAATAAATCCTTTTCAGGTATCTCAAACCTGTGGTAACAAACTCCTGACTACAATGGCTCTGAAAAAGGCGAATGTGCCTACACCACGAACTATAATGGCATTTACACCAGAATCAGCACTCAAAGCGATCAAGGAAATTGGTTACCCAGCCATAGTCAAACCAATTGTAGGAAGTTGGGGGCATTTTATTGCACCTGTCAATGAAGATAACGTAGCAAAAGCCATTATCGAACACAGAGAATCGATGGCACCTCCTCTTGGCAAAATCTATTATATCCAAGAGGAGGTTAAGAGTCCACCTACAGAGTTGCGGAAGCGCGATATTCGTAGTTTTGTAGTCGGAGATGATGTGGTTGCTGCTATATATAGAGTCGCTAAAGAAGGAGAATTCATAACAAATACCTCACGCGGAGGCAAAGCTTTACCCTGTGAAATAGACAGCGAAATCGAAGAGATAAGTATAAAGGCTGCTGAAGCCGTTGGAGGCGGAGTTCTAGGGGTCGATTTAATGGAGGGCCCTGATGGATATGTTTGTCATGAAGTGAACCACGTCATGGAATTTCGCAACACTGTTGAAGTAACAGGCATCCCAGTTCACGAAATAATAGTGGATTACCTTATTGAACGAGCTAAGAAATAGCTGCTTAAATATTTCAAAACTCTTGTTTTGTCACGATTTTCAAGAGTTTATTTGGTGGAAAAAGTTATGATAAACGCAGGCATAATTGGTGCAAGTGGTTATACTGGCGGAGAATTGTTAAGACTACTTGTAATGCATCCAGATGTAGAAATATCATACATTACGTCTGAAAGATACGTGGGTGAATATATCCATCGTCTTCATCCGAATCTAAAAGGCTTACTTCAAATGAAATTTTCGTCTCGTAAAACCGTAGATTTATGCAATTGTGACGTGATTTTCACGGCAACTCCGCATGGCGCATCCATGAGTTATGTGCCAGATCTAATAACGGAGTGTGACATAAAAATTATTGACTTGTCAGCAGATTTTCGACTCAAGAATCCAGAGAAATATGATGAATATTACAGCCGAACTCACCCAAATCCTCAGTTATTGAGCGAAGCTGTTTACGGGATTGCAGAACTTCATCGTGAAGAAATAAAAAAAGCAAGGATTGTTGCATGTCCTGGCTGTCTGGCAGCTAGCGCAATTATTTCTTTAGCCCCTATTTTCAAAGAACTTGCCGACCAAATAGATTTAAAGCGGGTTATTGTTGACAGCAAAATTGGTAGTTCTGCAGCGGGAGCAACAGTTTCAACAGCAACTCATCACCCGAATAGAGCGGGGATTGTTCGACCATATAAACCCACTGGTCACCGACATACAGCAGAAATAGAACAGGAACTTCAAGAAGTTTCTGGCAAACCTGTAGAAGTCTTTATGACGCCACATGCGGTTGACATCATTAGAGGTATTTTGAGCACCTCTCACATTTTTCTTGATGGCGGAACTGAGGTAAGCGAAAATGCGATTTGGAGGATTTACAGAAATTTCTATAGAGATGAGCCTTTTATTAGATTTATCAGAGACAAAAAAGGTCTTTACAGATATCCAAATCCTAAGAATGTTATAGGAACGAATTACGCAGACATTGGATTCGATATAGAATCAAAAGGCGTTAAACGTATTGTTGTATTTTCAGCAATTGATAATCTCGTTAAAGGTGCTGCAGGAGCTGCTGTTCAGAGTTTGAATCTTATGTTTGGGATGGAAGAAACAACTGCTCTTACCTTTCCGGGATTACATCCTTAATTAGTTGGAAGTGATGATATGCGCATCGTAGTTAAAGTAGGAGGTACTCTTATCGCAGAACCAGATATCTTTACAAATATAGCACAAGACTTCCAAGAAATAACAACTAAAAATCAATGTGTTTTGGTTCATGGAGGCGCTAAAATAGTGAATAAAGTCGCCGAAAAGATGGGCAAAGAACAAAGATTTGTTACGTCAGCGAGCGGCTTTAGAAGCAGATATACTGATCGCGAGACCATGGAAATTTTTGAGATGGTTATGGCTGGTAAAATAAACAAAGAACTCGTTGTTTCACTACAGAACAACGGTATAAATGCAATCGGGCTGTCTGGAGTTGATGGAGGCTTAATTCGTGCACAAAGAAAAGGCAGAATAAAGATTATCGACGAAAACGGACGAAAGCGGATGATTAGCGGCGATTATACTGGAAAGATTAATGAAGTCGATGGAAACTTGCTTACCCTCCTTCTCGAAAATGGTTATTTACCTGTAGTTGCCCCTATCGCGCTCTCTCATGAATATGAACCATTAAATTGTGATGGTGATAGAACTGCTGCTTATGTTGCTCGTGCTGTTTTAGCTGATAAACTCATTCTTTTAACCGATGTTTCAGGTCTCTTAATCGATGATAAGGTAATGGCTTTATTGACCGCAGCTGAAGCACGAAATACGCTTGATAAGATCGGTGCTGGTATGAAGAAAAAAGTCTTTGGAGCTTTAGAAGCATTGGAAGGGAGCGTTGAAGAAGTTATAATTGCATCAGGTCTAACTGAGGCACCAATAAGTCAAGCTTTAGAACATAAAGGTACGGTGATATCATGAACACACAAGAGATAATGCAACTCGAAGAAGAGTATATTTCAAATGTATACCCAAAGCGAAATGTAGCAATTGTGAAGGGGCAGGGCGCTTTACTATGGGATGCAGATGGAAAAGAATACATCGATTGTATTGGCGGGCACGGCTGTTGCAATATCGGTCATTGTCATCCGTCTGTAATTAAGGCTATTGAAGATCAACTGCCAAAATTGATGATTTGCCCAAGCATATTATATAGCGATGTTCGAGCTGTATTCGGGGAAAAAATTGCAAAACTCACTCCAAATGCTCTGAATAAAAGTTTTTTGAGCAATAGTGGTGCTGAAGCTGTGGAATGCGCCATAAAACTTGCACGGAAATATACTAAAAAAACTGACATTATTGCAATGAAGAAAGCCTTTCATGGACGTCTCGGATTTTCCCTATCTGCTACATGGAAGCCAAAATATCGAAAACCCTTTGAACCACTGAACCCTGGTTTCTCTCATGCAAAATTTGGAGATATTCAATCGATTAAGGATGTAATAACTGAAAAAACAGCAGGCGTACTCATTGAGCCGATACAAGGTGAAGGAGGCGTAAATCCAGCCCCAGAAGGATTTTTCCAAGAAATACAAGAATTATGTAACGATAAAGGTATTTTATTCATCCTCGATGAAATCCAAACAGGATTTGGGCGAACAGGAAAGATGTTTGCTTGTGAATACTGGAACGTTGTTCCTGATATTCTTTGCCTCGCCAAATCTGTTGCTGGCGGCGTTCCTATGGGTGTAACTATAGCAAAAGAGAACGTTATGAATGCGTTCGATACTGGCGAACACGGAACAACCTTTGGTGGAAACCCTATAGCGTGTGCTGCTGCAAACGCTTCACTTGACGTGCTTGTAGAAGAGCGACTTATTGAACGTGCTGCGGAAATGGGTGCATATTTCAAGAAAAAACTTACGCAGTTAAAAGAAAAATACAAGAT
>Ga0180438_10004171_pt1 | contig 21020 bp, 16 predicted proteins | sample SS_ome_12_FD_132455 | JGI IMG/M metagenome (GOLD analysis project Ga0180438, IMG submission 132455) | Hypersaline lake sediment archaeal communities from the Salton Sea, California, USA - SS_3_D_2 metaG | ecosystem: Environmental > Aquatic > Non-marine Saline and Alkaline > Hypersaline >... | reverse complement strand
TTCAATCGCAGGCGTTTCGCCTCCTGCGCCTCCCCCTGTAGACAGCCCCCGCGCGCGGCCAGCGTGCCTAACCCAAGCCGCCCCAACAAGATACGCCACAACCACAACAGGAAGTTCCGTTTAACCGGACGCCGCCTACCCGTCGCGGGCGAAGCAGGACCGTGCCACGCCGCATCTGATGCCTCCAAATGGCGAACGTCCAAGATCATGGGGCCGGAGGAGTTGATTTTCCATTTGGAACCGACTGCGCCGACGGCTTCCGTGCATCGCTTTGTTCGTCCGCTTTTCGAGAAGCCGAACGGGGCGAAAGGGACACATACGTGCGACCATCCGAGGCTTCTCGCCTTCGGATATCTGCGAGGATCAGGTCGAGGTCATTGCCAAACTGTGCCGCAAGGTCGCGCCGAATACTACGAATTTCATCGGTTATTGAATCAGACAGCATTTCAGGCCTCCATGAGTTCATCCGGCGAGCAAATCATCGGCGGTACAAAGCCAGCATCACGGCATACGCGTTCAATCGCAGAACGAGCTTCTTGCTTCGCGACCGCCACGATTGAACGCGTGCGTGTGGATCATCGTCGTCTTAATGTCTTTGTGCCCAAGGAGTTCCTGCATGGTGCGGATGTCGCAACCGGCTTCGAGCAGGCGCCTGGCAATCGAATGGCGACACGAGTGGGCTGTCACTCGTTTCCGAATATCGCCCGTGCACGCCGCTGCGCGAATTGACTGATGTTGGTCGCTGCCTGGTGGCCATCGCACACCTCCCACGAGTGAGGAGGATGCTACACCAAAACGAGCCCTTTGGCAATTGCCCGAGCGACTAATACTCCATCACCGTGCTGGTGTCGCTGAGTCCCGCTGAGCCTGTGAACGTCTGCCGCACGGTGCGGGCCGCGATCTCGCCGCGGAACTTGTTCACCGCATCTTCGATGGGCATGCCGCCAAGGTCGCCGTCGATGCGGTCTCTCACACTGACCATGCCGTTTTCCATATCGCGGCCGCCGACGACCACCATGTAGGGAATTTTTTCGAGCTGGGCGTCGCGGATTTTGGCGCCGAGCTTCTCGGGCCGGTAGTCGCCGGTTACGCGAAGGCCCGCCTCCCGCAGCCGCTGCTCGACCTGTTGGCCGTAGGCGGTGAACTTCTCGCTGACGACCATAACCCGCACCTGTTCCGGGGCGAGCCACAGGGGGAACGCGCCGGCGAAGTGCTCGATCAGCACGCCGATGAAGCGCTCCATGCTCCCCAGCGGCGCGCGGTGGATCATCACCGGCCGGTGCGGTTGGTTGTCCGGCCCGATGTACTCCAGATTGAACCGTTCGGGGCTGGGCAGGTTGTAATCGAGCTGCACGGTGCCGAGCTGCCAGTCGCGACCGATGCAGTCGGTCACCACGAAATCGGCCTTGGGCCCGTAAAACGCCGCCTCGCCTTCCTGGATGTCGAGGTCGGGCAGATTCATCGACTCGGCGACTTTCCGAATCGCTTTTTGGGCGGTTTCCCACGCTTCCGGTTTGCCGACGTACTTGGTGTCGGCCGGGTCGCGAAAGCCGAGACGCACGCGGTAATGGTCCAGGCCGAGCGCCTTGAGCACGAACTGGGTCATCTCGATGCAGCCGCGGAACTCGTCGCCGACTTGCTCCGGCGTGCAGAAGATGTGGGCGTCGTCCTGGGTGAAGCCCCGCACGCGGGTCATGCCGCTAAGCTCGCCCGACTTCTCGTAGCGGTGCACCATGCCGAACTCCGCCAGCCGCAGCGGCAACTCGCGGTAGCTGCGGGGGCGGCTCTTGTAGATCATCACGTGGTGCGGGCAGTTCATCGGCCGCAAGAGATATTTTTCCACCGGGGCATGCTCGCTCTCGCGCGGCATCTCGATGGGCGGGAACTGGCTGTCTTTGTAGTACGGGTAATGTCCGGAGGTTTGATAGAGTTCGACGCGGCCGATCGACGGCGTATAGACCTGCAAGTACCCGCGACGGACCAGTTCGTCCTTGACGAACGATTCGAGCACGCTCCGCACCTGGGCGCCCTTGGGCAGCCACATTACCAGGCCCGAGCCGACGGTCGGATCGATCGAAAACAATTCCAATTGTTTGCCAAGAACTCGGTGGTCCCTTTTCTTGGCTTCCTCGATTCGTTTCAGGTGTTCATCGAGGTCCTTCTTGTTGAAGAACGCGGTTCCGTAAAGCCGCTGAAGCTGCTCGCGGTCTTCATCCCCTTTGAAATAGGCCCCGGCCACGCTGAGCAGCTTGAAGGCCCCGATGAGCTTGGGGGAAGGGATGTGCGGCCCGCGGCACAAATCGATAAATTCGCCTTGCCGGTAGAAGGAAAGGGTGGCGTCCTCGGCCAGACCGGTTTCGATGTGCTCGATCTTGAGGGCCTGGCCCAGATCACGGCAGACTTCAATCGCCTTCTCCCGTGGCTGTTCGATCCGCTCGAACGCTTCGTCGAGGGCAATGATTCTGGCCATTTCCGCCTCGATCGCCGGGAAGTCGTCGTCGCTAAGCTTGTGCTCCATCCCAAAGTCGTAGTAGAAGCCGCCTTCCACGGTCGGGCCGAAGGCGAGTTGCACGTCGGGCCACAGCCGCATGACGGCCCGCGCCATCACGTGGGCGCACGAATGCCGCAGCACGCCGAGCGACTCGGGATCCTTTTGCGTGAGGATTCGCAGCGGGGTCGGCTCGCCATTCCCTTCGATTCGGTAGTCGAGCCCGACGACCTTGCCGTTTACCTTGCCGGCGACCGCCGCCTTCGCCAACCGCGGCCCGATATGTGCCGCAATCCCACCCACACGCACAGGAGCGTCAAAATCCAACTGGTTGCCATCGGGGAGAATGATGCTGGGCATCATCACGGTCCTTTCATCGCCCGGCAGACAGGCTCGTTTCGCAAGCGATTGAAGTCGGAAGTCGGAAGTCGGAGCCCGCTGCGTCAGCAAGGGCCCGTGGCGTTCGGCCACGCCGTCAACTTATCAGAGAAGAGATGCCCGGCAACAGGGCGTTCGCTTAAGGCGCCTTTCGCTGACGGACCGCGCCCTATTCGCTCCGCAGCGGGTTCCGCTGGGTACGAAAGGACCTGCGGATCGGCTGGCTCGAGCGGAAGGGCAGCAATTGCGGGGCCGAGGCGCCGGCGGGATCGACCGCCTCCATTGGTTCGCCCGTGTTGATGGGCGCCGTCTCGGCCTTGACGGCCTGTTCCGGCCGTGCGATCAGCAGGATCGCGGTGCGGTCCAGGGGCCGTTCGCCGAGTTCCGCCGCCTCGCCCGGCTGGGCGGGGGCGGGCGCCAACCCGGCGTTCCGGGCCGTCAGGCTTGGCGCTGCGAGCGCCGGCGGCTCGGCCGCGATGGTCGCCGCCGGTTGCGACAATCCCGGGTACGCATTTCCCCCGCCTCCCTCACGGCTGCCCGTGGCAGGCGACTCGAACGCCCAGTAGCTGAGCAGGCCCAGGTTTCGTGGCGCCAGGAATGCGCGGGCGCTCGGCGGGCTGGCCGACGCGATGAGTTCGTGCAGGTCGCTGATGACACTGCCGTTGCTGCCGTAGTAGGCGTGGCCGAGCAGACTGGTATCGACGGCCGAAACGTCGATGGTCTCCATCGTCGGCAGGATCACGAGCGTATCGCCGCTGTCGCCCAGCCGCGGCGCCCCGTGAAAACCCTCGGACGCCAGCAAGGCCCGATCGTTCGAGGAGGCGTAGAGCGTCACCCGCTGCGACACCGCCTTGACGTGGTCTGCCAGATTGCGGCGGTAGTGATCGGCGTCCACGTCGGGCGCCGTGAGCACCACTTCGCCGAAGAGCGGCTCCGCGTGCTTCTGCGACAACGCGATATTCTTGAGCGTTTCGGTCACCGCCCGGTTGCCCATGCTGTGGGCGATGATGTGGATCGCCTCGGCCCCGCTCCTCTCGCGCAGGTCGAGCAGGAACTTCTCGAAGTCGGCTTCGGTCCAGGCCACATTCGTTTCATCCGTCTGATAGCCCAGCAGCGTTCCTTGCGACGGCCACGTGTAACAGACGGGGGCGCCGGGGAACTTCAAATCATGGCAAAGCTGTGCGGTCCGCCGCACCGCGTCGGTAAAACCGGTGTTATAGCCGTGGACGAAAACGAGGCACTGCTGCCTCTCGGCCGTTTCGAGGAACTCGTTCAGTTCGTGATAGAAATCCGCCTGCGCACGCTCCTGCACCTTGAGAAGCGTGACGTGTTTGAAGGGATCGGCCTCGAATTCCAACTTGAAGATGGTCGGCGCCTCGAGCGTTCCCTTCGTGTGGTTGGCGGGAATGCTGACTTCCGCCACGCCCAGCGTCAGATCGCCCCGGTCGCCGCCGTAGGTGATCTCCACGGCCTGCTCTACCGGCGGTGGGAAGGCCCAGTCCCAGCCGCCGATCACCGCGAGGTAAGCGGCCACGCCGAACCCCGCAAACGCCAGGAACACGGGGGCACAGCCTTGCCGTTTCGATTTCATGCTGCCCGCAAAGACGCCGATCGCCGCGCCGAAAATCGCCAGCGAACCGCCGAGGTAAAACCACCGCGAGTAATCCGGGCCGCCTACGCGGGCCCGGTCGGTTCCGTAGAATACTTTGACGACTCGGTACGAGGGGTCGTCTTTTTGCTCTTTTGTTTTTTCGGAATCGGAGAACGGCGGCGGGGGCGCGACCGGTTCGGGAAATGTTGCGGCGCCATCGGGATCGGAGGCGCTTTCGGGCGGCGCCGCGCTGGAATCGCGTAGTGGGACGTCTTCACCGGCGGCGCCTTCGTAATCGAGCGGCGGCGCCTCGCGCAGGGCCACGGGCTCCGCCGGCGCCCGGAGCGACGACGGCTGCGACCGCAACGAACGCGGAGTGAACCCGCCGGGCTCCGCTCGCAGCGGCGCGAGGTCTGCCGGCGCCATTTCCACGGGGCCGGTATCCTCGGGAATGAGTTCCGGCAGAGGGTCATCGCCCGGATGATCGGGGATGGTTTCGGGTGGCGCTTCCCCCAAGTTCTCGGGTTGCCAGTCGGCGGTGTCGCGCGGAGGGGAAGCCGCCGCTGGTCCAGCGCCGTCGCCCTCGGCCGGTGCGGCGGGTTGGACATGGGCGCCCCGCTCATCGGCGGGCTCTTTCGCGGCTTCACCGGCGCAGCCGAGTATTAGCCCCGTCGCGACGGTCAGCGCGACCGATTGAAGCAAAAAGACGTGTGGCGTCCGCATCATTTTTTCTTCCTCCGTGAGCCTTGCTTCGCCAATCGTGGCGGGATCCTTGTGCAAGGGGCGAAACGGCCTCATTCACATGTGCCTTGTGCAACGCCTTTTAGTATGGCAACCGCCCATGGGCGTAGTCGGCGGCGATGGATTTACGGGGGACGTCCATCACGGTGGGCTGGACGTCGAACGGGATGCCCTCCAGCGACTTCGGCTTCAGGCCCGCCATTTGGTTGTCGCGGAGCATGAAGTTGCCGGGCGTGCGCGTCTGGATGTCCTCCGCGGCCCCGAACCGCTGGATGATCGCCGTGATGTGGGGATCGACTTGCAGCGCCCCGTCAAACCGCCGCGTGCCCACCGACTGGAAGCTGCCTACGGTCACCACGCTCTCTTCACGGTCGTGGAATTCGTAGGCCTCGACGCCGCGGCGGCGGAGGGCTACCGTCAGCCTGTTGGCTTTGATGGCGGCTTCTTCCAGCCGCGTGCTCAACTTGCCCCCCCGCCGCTCGTATTCCGCGACCTTCTTCGGGTCGATCACCACGTCTCCACGAAAGGTCGCCACGCGAACGGTAAAGCGACCCGGACAATCGAGCAGGCCGTATTTCACGTCGCGGTTCATGTCGAGCACGAAGTCGTCCACCTCGCCAGTCATATTCGCCGGCGGCAGCACCGGGTTGCGGGTGGCGAAGGCGTGGCCCATCGGGCCTTTTTTCTGCTTTTGGGGGTCGCCCACGATCCGCCGCTGAAGTTCCCGAAGGCCGGAGAACCGCTGCTTCTCACGGGCCTCCTGCCCCCAGGAAAGGGCCTGCGGGTGGAGGTGCTTGATCGTCTCCAGGGCCCGCTGCAGACGGTTGTCCTCGACCGACGGAAAGTCCCCCACCAGCACCGCGATTTCGTCGTACTCGGCCGGATTCAGGTAGCGCATCGTTTTCGGCTTGCCGGTCTTTGTGAAGCCCAACCCCCGCTGCTGGCCGGTGAAGCTGTAGCGGCGAGCATAGGTGTAGGCCTCGAGCTTGTGTTCCTTGCGTAGTTCGTAAACGAGCTTCTGGGCGGCGGCCCGGGAACCCTCGCCCGAGAACGTCGTGCACATGATTAGCCAGGGACCGTTGTCCTCGCTGAGCGGATAATCGTGGTCGGGCGAGGCGTCGATTCGCTTAAACGGGATAAGCGAGAAGAGATCGGCCGCGGGCGCCGTGGGCGTCAGATTCATGCCCACGACGAAAGCCGCGGCGAAACCCACTACGGGACGCAGGAACGGTTTTGGAAAGGGCAGCGTGTTCACGAAAAACGTCCTCAATTTTAGCGGTGGTCGGGGACAGCAGTCTTGATGAGTGGCGAATTGGCCGAAACACGCTGGGGGAGGTTGCAGGGCGTCGGGAGTCCTTTTCGGTCAACGTGTTCCCTCTTGGATCGCCGGCCCGACCGAAAAAACTCCCGACCCCGTCTCTCCCCGACGAATCACGAAATCTCGTCGAAGAGCGCGACCCGAAAATCGTCGAGATAAATAGGGTGGGAGTCTAGCAACCCGCCGGGTATGATCATAGGCCGATTTAGTCGGGGCTTTCGACGGAATGGCGTGGCGTTTGAAAACGGAGGATCGTGCAATGCGGATCGGTGTAATGTGTAGCGGCGGCGACGCCCCAGGCATGAACGCGTGCATTCGGGCGGTGGTGCGGGCGGCCGGCAGCGGCGGGCACGAAGTGCTGGGTATCCGCCGTGGTTTTCAAGGGTTGATCGAGGAGGATTTCTTCCTGGACGTGTACGCCCCGCCGTCCGCCGAGGGCGAAACGCCGCTGATGACGCTTCGCTCGGTGTCGGGCATCAGCAAGGTGGGCGGGGCCATCTTGATGAGCAGCCGCAGCCAGGAGTTTCGCACCGAGGAGGGCCAGAAGAAGGGGGCGGCCAACCTCGTCAAGCACCGCGTGGGCGGGCTGATCGTGATCGGCGGAGACGGCTCCTTTCACGGCGCCGTCGCCCTGAGCCGACATTGGGGCGGGCGGATCGTCGGTTGCCCCGGCACCATCGACAACGATCTGATCGGCAGCGACTTCACCATTGGTTTTTCGACGGCCGTGCAAACCGCCACGGAGGCTGTGGATAAACTCCGCGACACCGCCCAAAGCCATGAGCGAATGTTTCTGATTGAAGTGATGGGCCGGCACAGCGGCTACATTGGCGTTTACACCGCCCTGGCCGCCGGGGCAGAAACGGTATGCGTGCCGGAAACGGAGACGAACATTCCCCAGATCGTGGCCCATCTGAAGGACCTGAAGGCCCGCGGCAAGCACTCCGTCATGATGGTCGTTTCCGAAGGCGATGAGATGGGGGACGCCGCGACCATCCAGAAGAAGCTGGAGGAAGCCGGGGCGCCCTTCCAGGTCCGCACCGTCGTCCTGGGGCACCTCCAGCGGGGTGGCAGCCCCACCGCCGAGGACCGTATTCTCGCCAGCCAGTGCGGCGACTTCGCGGTAAAATCGATTCTCAGCGGTGTTTCCGGCGTCATGGCCGGGGTGATCGGCGGCAAATGCGTCCTCACCCCGTTTGAAGAAACGTACGCGGAGCACCGCGCAATCCCGCCCGCGTTATTGCAATTGCTCAAGACCCTCTCGGCATGAGCCTTCTTCTCCGTTGGCCCCATTGACGGTCTGCGAAGGCGCGGTAACATTGCTGGTTTGGCCAAAACGCCGTCGCTGACGCTTCCGGCGCTGGGGCACTGGCTGACGCTTCCGGCTCCCCTAGAAATATCGCTATGCCTACGATCAACCAGTTGGTCCGCAAACCGCGGAAGATGAAACGGAAATTTTCCGACGCCCCGGTGCTCGACAAGTGCCCGCAAAAACGGGGGGTGTGCCTCCAGGTCCGCACCACCACACCCAAGAAGCCGAATTCCGCCCTGCGAAAGATCGCCCGCGTGCGGCTCTCCAACGGAAAAGAAGTGACGGTGTACATCCCGGGCGAAGGCCACAGCCTTCAGGAGCACAGCATCGTGCTGGTGCGGGGCGGCCGTGTCCGCGATCTACCGGGGGTCCGCTACCAAATCATCCGCGGCACGCTGGACTGCCTGGGAGTCAACGAGCGACAGCAATCGAGAAGCCGCTACGGCGCCAAACGCGGCTAGGGCCGCGGCCATGAGCCGTGAGCCTGTTGTTGCAAGAGATTCACCGAAAACATTGAATTAACCGAGCAAGCAAGATTCACCGGGTCATAAGCCCACGGCTGATGGCCCACAGCCCAAGGCACGAGACAATGGGCCGATTTACCGCTTCCCGCACACAAATGGTCGGCGATCCCAAGCATGGCTCGCTGTTGGCCAGCAAGTTCATCAATTGTTTAATGTGGGACGGCAAGAAGACCGTGGCCCAGAAGGTGTTTTACGACGCGCTCGACATCATCGGCACGAAGGCGCCGGACGCCGAGCCGATCGAGGTTTTCACGCAAGCGATTGAAAACGTCAAGCCGCACATCGAGGTGCGGAGCAAGCGGGTGGGCGGCGCCGCCTACCAGGTGCCGATGCAGGTCAACCGCACCCGCCAGCAATCTCTGGCCATCCGCTGGATTCTTCTGGCCATCCGCGAGAAGAAGGGCCGCCCCACCTCCGAGAAGCTGGCGGAGGAAATCCTGGCCGCCTACAAGCGGGAAGGCGCCGCCATGACCCGCCGCGAAAACGTCCACCGCATGGCGGACGCGAACAAGGCGTTCGCCCACTTCGCCTGGTAGGCCGCTGGCCGCTGCGCGGCGGCGCGTGGGCGATGTGCGATTACGGCAGCTTGTCCGCCGTCAGCTCCGCCGCCCGTCGCTCGCGGAAGGCCCGCAGTTTCTCGCGGTACTCCGGCTCCTCGATCGCCAGCAATTGCAGCGCGAACAGGGCCGCGTTCTTGGCGCCCGCCGCGCCGACAGAGAACGTCGCTACCGGCACGCCCGAGGGCATCTGGGCGATCGAGAGGAGGGAATCGAGCCCGCCCATGAGCTTGCTCGCCACCGGCACGCCGAGCACCGGAACGAGCGTTTGCGCGGCGAGAACGCCGGGCAAATGGGCGGCCCCGCCGGCGCCGGCGATGATGGCGACCAGCCCCCGGCCTTCCGCCTCGAGCGCGTACTGCCGCGCAGCCTCTGGCGTGCGATGGGCGGAGGCGACGCGGCGCTCATGGGGGACGCCGAACTCGGTAAGCGTCTCCGACGCGGCCCGCATCGTCTCCCAATCGGATTTCGAGCCCATCACAATGCCAATCTTCGGCGCACGGTTGTCGGGGGTGTTCATGGGCATGGTTGTCTCGCATGGAAGGGTTGCAAACAATGGCTCGCGTCGGACCGCGATCACAACCTGGCAGTCGTCCTCTCCATCCACCACCACGCGAGGCGTCGGCGGTCCGTCCCGCCCCGGAGACACCGGAAGACGCCTCTGGTGATGGCTGATCGGCCCCGAAGCGAGGCCCTTGCCAGTGCTGCGGGTTACCTCAGCGCGAAGCCTCTAAAATCCGTCGTCGAATTCGCCGAGGGGCGGGCCGGCGCCGGGACCGCCAGCGGACATTGCAGCTTTCACCGCCTTGCCGGCGACTTGCAGCAGGCCGTCCTCCACTTCCAGCCGGAGGACGAAGCCGTTGTTGACGGGCTTCATCGTCAGCGAGATATGGTCGTTGCCTTCGATCCCCTCAAAGAGGGGCAGCGCCGCCTGCAACTCCGGATCGTCGTCCACGCTGGCCGCGAACTTGATCATCGGACTTAGCGCGATGGACACCTGCAGCGGCGGCACGGTTTGCCCCGTAGCGGCGGCCGAGTCGGCCGTGATCTTCTTGAGCGTGGCCACGCCGCTGTCGGCGTCGGCGGCGACGGCCATCATCGCCACGTCGGGGCCGATGCCAAAGACGATCGTCACCGTATCGCCGAAGATGTTCTTTTCGTCTTCCTCCTCTACGGGGGCCTGCATCGCGTGGAACGTCACGGCGCCTTCGCTGGCGATACTCCACTTGACGCCGGGGAAGTCGGGTTCACCCTCGAGCATTTCCGCCATCTCCTTCATCAGTTGCTCGAGGGCGGCGCCGTCGGCAATTTGCCCCACCGACGCGACGCGGAACTCCTTAGCGCCCATCAGCATGGCGAAACCGCCGTCCACCTTACCCGTATCGAGCGTGGCGTCGATCACATCGAACAACTTGCCTACGATGCTCTTGGCCGCGCCCATCTTCTCGGCGGGAATGTCCTCATCCTTTTCCAGCTCCCTCAGGGCGTTGACGCGGACCGACTGCATCAGCGTCTTCATCTCGCTCACGTCGTCGTCCGAAAGCGTCATCGCCATGTGCGCCGCGACGGCCGCGTCGGGATCGAGGATGCCGGCAAACCGGGTCGTCGTGTCCTTCAGGGCGTTCATCTGGCGGGCGCTGCCCGTGCCGGGTACGGCGGTGGCGCCGAGGTCCACGTAGATCGACTTGGTTTGCGAGTTGATGGCCAGGCCCAGGGTCACGTCCTGCGTCTCGTTGATCTTCTGCTCGATCCCCGCGACCTGGTTGCGGATCAGTTTCTTGAGGGCATCGACGTCGACGTTTTCCAGATCGGGATCGTCGTCCATTTCCGCCAGGGCTTCGTTCACTCCCTGTTGCAAGCCTTGAATCGCCATCTTGCGATACTCGGCGGGGACGTTTTGCACCAGCCAGCGGAACGCAATCTCGTACTCTTTGTCCAAACCTTGCAGCCACGGGGTGGGGTCGGCCGGCAGGTCGGCCAGCAGGTCCTGCTTGTTGGCGATGAACGCCCAGCCACCGACCTGCTTGACGAAGACCGGTTCGTCCGCGGCGTCGAACCGCTTAACGCCGCCGCCGACATCCGTCCCCGTTCCGATTTGCTGTTCGAACAGGCCGAGGAATTGGTCGAGGTTGGTGACGGGCACAAATCCGAGCACCTCGGGCTTTTCCTCGTTTACGCCCATCGTCGCGACAAACCCGATCGGCCTGGTGCGGTCGATGCCGGCGGTGAATTGCCCGGCCAGACCGGGGACCATCGGCGCCAGGTCCTTCATGTCGGCGGCGGTCATCACGTAGTTCACGTCGCCGAGAATCTCGTTGATGCTGGCGATCGAGACAATCGCGATTGGTTTCTTCCCGCCCAGCGTTTGGGCGGCGGCCCGCGGCGCCAGCCCGGCGAGCGGGCCCGTGGCGAGCAGCGTAACGGCAAACGTGGCCAACGCGGCGCCACGGAGGCGCGAATTCCCAAAACTCATGTCGTGTGCTCCTTTTCGTAAGAGACGCTCGATACCCCCAGCGTGCTGTGGTGATAACGCGAGAGTCCCGAGCAAGTCAACCACCGGCCCAAAACCTCCACCTCCGTCGGCACGCCAAGACGGGGATTATACCAGAAATCTCGCCGCAAGGTTTCGCCCGGAACAGCCCGCGTACATCCGCCCGACGCGGTGGCCGGCAAGAAAAACGGCCAGCAAGCCTTGCGCCCGGCGCCGGCGAAGGCTAAAATTGGGGCGTGAAAGATCGAAGCCGGAGCGCCAAGCGCCGTGGCCTCGGTGGTTTCGAACATGCTGGCTTGGAATTTTGGATTTGAACACGCGCGCACGGCGCGCTGAACTTACGCTGGAAGAACCGATCCCCGACCCCCGACCCCCGACCCCCGACCCTCCTGCGGCGAAAGGACTCCCGTGCCCGTGCGTTCCCAGACTTCGGCGGCCCGTTCGTCTGCGGCGTCGCTGCCGCTGAATCGAGTCATTCAGGGCGATTGCGTCAAGAACCTCGCCAAACTTCCCAAGGGCGGCGTCGATCTCGTCTTTGCCGACCCGCCCTTCAACATCGGCTTCCGCTACGACGTGTACGACGACCGCCGTGAGTACGACGAGTACGTGAAGTGGTCGCGCGACTGGATCAAGGCGGTCCGCCGGGTCCTTAAAGAAAATGGCACGTTCTGGCTGGCCATCGGCGACGAGTTTGCCGCGGAATTGAAGATCGAAGCCCAGAAAGCCGGCTTCCAGTGCCGCACGTGGGTCGTGTGGTATTACACCTTCGGCATGAACGTGGTGAAGGGCTTCACCCGGTCGCACACCCATCTGTTCCATTTCGTCAAAGACCTCGACCGCTTCACCTTCAACGCCGACAACCCGATGGTGCGGATTCCCTCGGCCCGGCAACTCGTCTATGCCGACGACCGGGCCAATCCCAAGGGCCGCCTGCCGGACAACACCTGGATCTACCGCCCGCAGGACGCCCCCTATTCCTTCCGCCCGGACCACGATTGCTGGTACTTCTCCCGCGTGGCCGGCACGTTCAACGAGCGGCAGGGCTTTCACGGCTGCCAGATGCCGGAGCAGCTCATGGCCCGGATCATCCGCGTGTCCAGCAACCCGAATGAAGTGGTCCTCGACCCGTTCGCCGGCAGCGGGGCGACGCTGGCGGTGGCGAAGAAACTGGGACGGCAGTTCCTGGGTTTCGAGCTTTCGAAAGAGTATGTGGCGAATATTGAAAGGCGTTTGAAGAAGGTGAAGATGGGCGATCTGATTGTTGGTCCCGAAAACCCCGCCGAAAGTTCGCCTGCAACCAACCGAGGAAGAAAGCTTTCGTCGTACCGCCGTCGCACGGGTACACTGAGTGTCGATAAGAAAACGGAAGACGAACTCGTCCGTTGTTTTCTCGCTACCGCGCAGGGCTATTCTGCCGATTTTCTACTTTGTGATCCGAAAAAGAACGAAGAGTTCGTATCGAAATGCAAGAAAGCAGGCATCAAAGGATACCCAGCGACTTACAACCAGTTGCTCTTGCGGCTACGAAAGGCCGGCCGGCTTCCCAAGGCTTCGCATCGCACCGAACGCATGGTCAGCAATATCGACGACTATCTGGCTTGCGCGAGCGAAATAGCGATTTCATTACTCGAGATTGACTACAACTCCTCCCTTGACGAAATCCTATGTTCACCCGATCTTGCTGCGAACCTGGACTACTTGGCAGGTCGCTTCGCACCAGGCTATGTTTCCTTTGACTATCGGTGGAGCGCCTTGCGAGTTCGGAAACGAGCGACGCGCGCGAGATCACAGGTGACACGCCAACTTCTTGACAAGATCGGCGCCACCCCGACGTTCTTGCCGCTCGATCGCGCATTTAAGCGGACTTCTGATCACTCGGGAATCTTTCTCTGGAAACAGGGACGGCAGCATCTCTATTTGGGAGAAAGTGATGACGTTATCGAAACGGTCTCGCAAATCGTTAAGTCGACGAGTTGGGGACCATCATCGGTCGAGCCGTTCGTTGTCCTGCGAAGAACTATTCTAGAGAAAGCTGATGTTGGCAACTCGCGGGAAAGGAGAAATGCGCTTCGGTCAGCGCTGCTGCTCACGGTAAGACCGCAATTCAATCTATCTTCATTATTCCCGAAAGAGCAGACCGGTGTATAGCAAGATAACTGGCGTTGCGACCAGTTTGCGTAAGCAAACGCTTACGTTTGATGACATTCCTCTTCAGGAAGCCGTGTATCACCTGTTTCAGGATGTCGAGTTTGTAAGAAGCGAAAAACTTCTAATCGCTGACGCAGGACGAGAATGGATTCTGCAAAAGATCATCAAGCTTCTTCCAAACGACTTGATCGGCCATTATCGGTTCGAGAAGATTCTCTTGACCGTCAATCAATTTCGCAAAATGGGCAAAGATCATCTCGCAAAAAGGCTTATCATTCTCGAGCATGTTCGCAAATCCAAGAACCCCGATTGCTTTTACCGCGGCAAGGTCGCGGGTGAATGTTCAGAAGAGGTCGACTTGGATCGAATCAAACCGGGTAAGCGTGCCGGCGAATATACAATTGAGAACACCGTTTTGAGTTGCTCACGGCACAATCGCGAACGCGGTTGCAGGGCTGTCGAACTATTCTGGAAGCAATGAAGTCCGTTTACGTCGTGCCCGTCGTGTCGTGGTGGTCTTCCCCCGGCGGCGCGTCGGGCGGCGATTGCGCTAACGCATTGGCCGGCGGCGCCTGGCCTACGCGCGGGTCCGCCCAGTCGCCCCAGCCGCGAAGGTATTCGCGATAAATGGGCGTGGTGGCGGCGTGGTCTTCGAGCCAGGCCTTGGCCTGGTCGACGCGGGCCCGTTCGTCTTCGAGCTTCAGCTCGCCCGTCATGACTTTGCTGCGGAGGAAGACGAAGTAGGTATCGAGCACGTCGCAGCGGCAGTAGTCGTTGATTTCGGCGAGTTTGCCGTCGAAGTACATGTCCTGCACCATGTAGCCTTCGACTTCCATCTTGCCCGGCTTGCCGAGGATGTTGGCGGCCAGGTTGAGCCCCCCGCTGAACCGCGAGGCGCCAAAGTTCGTCAAGAAATCCTGCAAGTCGAAATGGGCGGCGAGGTTGTAGCGGTTGCGGGGTTGATCGTAGGCCCTGGCCGTCAGATCGAACCAGGCTGGCGTCGCAATGCCGTACCGGAACGCCGCCAGTTCCAATAGCGGCACATCGAAGGTGCGGCCGTTGAAGCTCACCAGCGTCGGCCGCTTGTACGCCTCCCAGCCCCGCCAAAAATGCTCGGTGATCACATGCGGGCGATAGTGCGGGTCGTCCAGGGCGACAAGATCGATCAGCGAAAAGTCCGCCGCCACCTTCGCCACAACCACCGAGACCGGAACCTGAAACGTGTATGGAATGAAGTCGGTCTCGTACTTCTGCATCAGCTCCGCCCGGTAGCGGTCGACGGCCGCCCGCGGGTCGAGCCCAGCGCCGCCGTAGCGGATTTTCGAGACGAGCGCGCCGTCGGCGACGCTTTCACAATCGAAGACGAGGTACTTGGCGGTGGGCTTGGACACGTTGGGCGGCCGGGATGGTGGGAGCGGAGTAATGAACAATGAATAAGGAATACTGAATGACTTGACCCGGGCGAAGATTGCTGCACGACGGCCTTTCAGTGCTCCGTATTCAGCCCTCATTATGCGGCGGCGGCGGCCGGCCGCAACCCCATGTCCGACGCCCTGTCGTTTTGGGCCCGACTACCAGCAACCTCACGGCCCCGGGTATAATCTTTCAGGGCGAACGAGATAGCCGCGGACCATCCACACCCTGGGAGCCCTTCCGATGGACCTTGTCACGATTTTGATCGCCATCTTCCTGCCGCCGCTGGCCGTCTTTTTCAAGGTGGGGCTGGGGCTGCATTTCTGGTTGAATATCCTGCTCTGCTTTTTCGGTTGGTTTCCGGCAATCATTCATGCGGTGTATATCATTGGAAAGAAGTGACCCACGCGATGGTGCTGGACAACATCGGCGCGGACGACGATGGCCGGGAGATCGAAATCCTGTTTGGCGCCATCGCCATGCAGCAGTGGGGGATCCGCCCCGTCTCGGACGAAGAACGGCTCGACCTGACCCACTACCCGGAGGAATTCGTAGAGTTTTGAAGGAGCGGCAGGAATTAACCGCCTGCCATTGTAAGCGCGGCAGTTTGGTGCTGATTAGCTGGCGCCGTCGACGCCGTCCCGGATTCCACTTCCACCACTTCACGAGTGAGCTTCGGCCCCGGCGCCCACGCCGGGGTCTTCCGCTTCGTCCACCGCGGCGGGCAGGACCATTTCCGTGTCGGGGGGCGCTTGCCTGTTTGCGTCGATAGCGTCTCCGTCCACCGGCGCCGTTACCGCCGGAACCTCGAAGTCCGGAATCCGGTCGTCCAATCGCCGCGGGTCCCGCAGGAAGTTGAGAGCGAACACGATCAACAGCAGCAGCACCGCGGGAATCATCCACGGCAACTGCCGCTCCAGCGGCGTCACCGGCGATTCGCCCGGCGTGATCCATACCGACGCCCCGCCGCTGTGAATGGCCAGGCCCATGCTCTCGGCTACCAGCAGCATCTCGCCAATCGCCTCATCGGGATGCGGGTATCGGTCCGCGGGCCGCTTCTGCAAGAAGCGGTTGACGATCGCGGCGAGATCCTCCGGCAGGTCCGGGCGGAATTGCCGCGGGTCGGGCGGCTCGTCGCTGCTGTGGCTGATGAGCTTTTGCAGAACCGTTCCTTCGGGAAACGGCGGCCGCCCGGTAAGCATGAAATAGAACGTGCAGCCCAGCGAGTACAGGTCGCTGCGCGTGTCGGCCAGCCGCGGGTCGCGGGCCTGCTCCGGCGAGATGTAGTCGAACGTGCCGAGCGTGACGCCGCTGGCGGTTTGATCTTCGTGCGGGCCCACCTGCCGCAGCCGGGCCAGGCCCATGTCGACCAATTTGGCCCGGCCGTTGGGCGTGACCAGGACGTTGGACGGCTTGATGTCGCGGTGCACCACGTGGCGGCGTTCGGCGTGTGCGAGGGCCTCGGCCACTTGCACCGTGTAGTTGACGGCTTCCTCCAGCGGCAGCGGGCCGTTACGGACCACCAGGTCGCGGACGTTCACCCCCTCGATGAACTCGAACACGATGTAGTGCCAGCCATCGTCCTCGCCCACGAAATAGACACGGGCCACATTTTCATGATCGAGCCGGGCGGCGCTTTGGGCCTCGTTGCGGAAGCGGCGGAGCGTTTCCGGATCTTCGCCCTGCTCGCGGGAAAGGACCTTGACGGCGACGGTCCGGCCGAGCGTCATGTCGCGTCCGCGAAAGACCGCGCCCATGCCCCCGCCGCCGACAAACGCCTCGATCAAAAAATGCCCCAACCGCCGGCCTTCCAAAGCACGGCCGAGTTTCTGCGGCGACGACGCCGCGACCAGGTCGGAATCGGTGTCGGGCACGCCCTTGGAGATGACCGTCTTTTGCTCATCCACGCGGCCGACGACCTGGGCCTTGAGTTGGGCTTTGCGGGGCGCCGCGTCGGCGTCGCGGTCCGCGGGAGGCGCCGGTCGAGAAGCCTGCGGCGGTTCGGCGGCGGCATCGCCGGGCCGCTCCTTCTTGGCGCGTTCGCCGGCCGGTTCGGTTGGAAACGGAGCGAGGTTCCCCTGCCCGCCCGGCTTGAGCTCGTACACATCGGTAGCCGAGGACCCCCGGCCAGGGTTGGAAAACTCGATCAAAAAATCAGACTCGGGCGAGGGCATCTGCCAAGCCCCGTAGAAAAGCCAGACGGCGCCGTGGCGACCACCGCCCGAACGTGCATTTCCCAGTGGGCCAGGAACGGGCGCCGATTCACTTGCGCCATCGGAAGCGACGCACTACATCTTAGTTGCGCCGTGAGCGATGGTCAACGGTCGCCGGCTGGATTCCCAACAGGCGGATCCGCGAGCATGGCGTGACCATTGGACGGCAATTCGTACCCGGTGCGGCGCGGCGGATCGAGCAGGGCGTTGGCCCGGTCGTCGTCCAGAAACCGCTCCCGAACCGGGTCCCATTTCAAAGGCCGGTTGACGATGCGGGCGATCGTCGTCAGGCAGCACAGCGAGCCGGCCCGCTGGGCCAGTTCCCCATACGCGTTCGGCCGGTCGCGGCTGACAACGCACTGAAGCCAGTTCCGCAGGTGGCCCCGGCCCATCCAGCCCCGCCGCTCGCCGTACTTGGCCGGTTCCTGCGCGGCGTCCGGGTCGGGCGGCAATTCCTGGAGCAGGTCGGGCGGATTGCTCTTGAACGTGTTGCGATTAATTTCGATCTTGGCGTCCTCGCACACGAAGATGGCGCCGACGTCCGGGCCCGTTCCCCGTTCCAACTCGAGCCGGACGACGTCGCCGGACGCGTACTTCACACGCAGCCTGGTGTTGAGGGCCTCTTCGTGTTCGCCGTAGTGGCTGCGAGGGCCGGTCGGCCAGATGGCGACCGGGCCGGTATTCTCGGCGCCAAGGGCGTTCTGGATCATGTCGTAGGCGTGGGCGCCCCACCCGCCGTTGGTCCATTGGCTGATGTCGCGGAACTCGAGCCACTTGTTCACATACTCCTCGTTGTACGGCAGTTGCGGCGCCGGCCCGAGCCAGACCTCCCACTTCATTCCTTCCGGAATGGGCTGCGCCGCCAGCCGGGGCGTGGGCCGCGAAATGCGGTGGGACCGGCAAACGATGGCCTTGAGCTTGCCGAACTTGCCGTCGCGAATGCCGGTGAGCAGAAGCTGATTGAGCGGAATCGACCGCGACTGCGTGCCGGCCTGCAAGACGCATCCCTGCTTCTTAGCGAGGTCCACCAGCGCGCGGCCCTCGGCGACGGTGTGGCAGAATGGCTTTTCGACATACACGTCAGCGCCGGCCTGGCACGCGAGAATCGCCGTGTGGCCGTGGTTGTGATCGGTGTTGCAGCAGACGACGGCGTTGACGTTCTCTTCATCCAGCAGGCGGCGGGGGTCGTCGTACACCTTCCACGTACGGCCGAGCCGCTTGGTATTTCCCTCCGCCCGCGCCCGGTTGGGATCGGCCACGGCGACAATCCGCCCCAGCGGTGGCAGGTTATCGCTGATTTGCGTCGCCCGCGCCCCCATGCCGAATAGGGCGACATCCACCCGGTCATTCGCCCCGAAACGCCCCGGCGCCGCGAGGGCCGACCGCGGCACAAAGACCGGAACCGCAAACGCGGCGGCGCCCGCGGCGGCGGCCTGAAGAACACCCCGGCGGCGAAAGGTGTTGGGTGTGGGCATGATGCCTATTGTCCAAGGGTTTCAGCAACGTGGCGTGTGTTCGTTTCGCCAGCGACCTGCTCGACGAACCGGGACTGGATGAAGCAGCAGGCCGGGGTGTTCCTGGATCATGCGCGGGCGGAAAGCTCGCTCTGCGAAATTGTAATGCGGGACCATGACGACGTCTACTCGACAGCATCTTGAAGAGCTGCTATCGCGACGCGGCGTGAGCAGCCGTTCTCGCGGGAGATTGCTCTTTCACCGTTCGACGTGGCGCCGACGAAGGATGTCGGAGATGCCTTCGCGGATTCGTTGGCCGGTGATCAAACTCGGGCATTTCGAGGGTCCTGCGCGATCTTTGCAGCCCTTCTGTCGCGTGGTAGAATTGCCCGTTCTCGCATCTTCTTGGAGCCCCAGCTCTTTGGTGTAGGCGGCCGAACTTCGGAAATCGGCGGGTGGCGGGCGTCAACGAAGGCCCAGCGAGGCCGGGAGATCAGCAGAAAGATCCGTTTTCCTCTGGAAAACAAGCCAAGGCCAGAGTGGCGGAATTGGCAGACGCGCTGGATTCAAAATGGGAAGGATGGCTTCCCGTGACACCCGGCAAATTTGCTCTTTTCCTCGGGTATTATCGACAAAACCGCGCAAACGCTCCAGCGCACTAAATCCGCTTTGCACCGTCTTGCGGGTGTCACTGACACCTCGATTTTCGCGCGCTAGAGCGGATCTCCCACGTTTGCTACTCTGGTGATCGGCCGTTTGCACCCGGTGGAAATCATGTTTACGCCTCGTGCCCGTCACCAGCTGTGTGCGTAAACGTTCCGCGCTTTCTCGGTCGTGCGTTTCTCAGCCGACCCATCACAGCTTCAGCTTTCCGGGCTCGCCGCATTAGCGGAGCACGATCTTTTATAGGTGCTCACAAAACAAGTCCGGTATTGTCCATTCAAGTTCACATGCATTGTGCGATCGGCCGTTCTACTGGACACCGGTCGCGTCGATCCCAAAGAACCCCCGGCAGCCGCCCGCTAATCTAGGCTTTTTTGTCGTCGTGCCGGGCGACTTGGAAAAACCATGAGCGATATGACGGACGGCCCTCGGATTGTTGGCCCTTCACGTCATGGCGTCAGCGTTGCCCCAGCCGCTGAGAGAGGCCAAAACACGTCAAAAACTCGCATTTTCACGGCATTTAACCCTGCTCCAGCCGTTACCACATCCAACACCAAAATTTTGCTCCAATAAGCCGTGGTCACGATGACCACACCATCGGACAACGGTGTTCTTGTTCCGCTGGACGAAGTCACTGCTGATCTGCAGTGACGCATGACTTTCGGTCCCGCCAATATCTTCGCCGTTCCTAGCCGGCCCTCCGCGATTATGAGCGCGAGAGCGCCTCGCTAAGGGCCTGCTGGCCGATCCAGCCTTTTGATACCCCGAAGCGGCCCGAAACGCCTCCAGCGCGCGCTGAGCACGCTCAGAGGGCAGGTAGGGGTATCGGCGTCGGCGCGTCGATGCCCTTACCGGCCCGCCTGGCCTCCCACGGATGGAATTTACAAACGCCACGCGCGCCGCAACTCACCCTGAAGCGGCGAATCTCTCGTACCCGCCGTTTCCGCTGCTAAGTCCCGAAGATTGACCGCGTTAACGGTCGATTATCGGGCTCCCTTCATCGTCAGCCTCGCGACTACCGCGGGGCGGTTCACGTTTCACCACGTGGCCGCCCCGCGGGCGGCCTTAGCCATCAGGAGGCCGCTATGATCGCGCAAGCCCAACCGTTTCACTACCGTCACACGCCGCAGTGGCACACCCCGTTCCTGGCGATGGTTCCCGCCATCGCCAAACATGCCAAGATCGCCTTTCGGGAACGATCACCCGAGGAGCGTGAAGAACTCGTGCAGGAATGCGTTGCCAACTGCTTGGCGGCCTATGTCCGTCTTGTCCAACTCGGCAAGCAGGATCTCGCCTATCCCAGCGTGCTTGCCCGCTACGCGGTTGCCCAGATCCGCGACGGCCGCCGTATCGGCTCCCGCATGAACGTCAAAGATGTGTCATCGCTCTACTGCCGCCAGCGGAAGGGCGTGAATATGACGCATCTCCATCGCTACGATAAAGCCGAAGAGCGATGGAAGGAAGTTGTCGTGGAAGACAAGCGGAGCGGACCCGCTGAGATTGCGGCCACCCGGATCGATTTCACCGCCTGGCTCCGTTCGCTGCCCCAAAGGAATCGACAGATCGCCAAGGAACTGGCGACCGGCGAAAGCACACAGGTGGTCGCTGGGCGCAACCGGTGGAGCACGCCCTTAGGCGGCGGTGTGGGTTGGTAGTTGGTCGAGCAGGCCGCGGTGCGGGTGCAGGCGTTTCGTCTCGGCAGCGGTGTAGGAGTCGATGAATTCGTCCC
>Ga0180438_10004170_pt1 | contig 21021 bp, 20 predicted proteins | sample SS_ome_12_FD_132455 | JGI IMG/M metagenome (GOLD analysis project Ga0180438, IMG submission 132455) | Hypersaline lake sediment archaeal communities from the Salton Sea, California, USA - SS_3_D_2 metaG | ecosystem: Environmental > Aquatic > Non-marine Saline and Alkaline > Hypersaline >... | reverse complement strand
TCCGTATAATTTCAAAAAGGTATATGATAAGTATAGTAATTGGTTAACCCCGAATAAGGTTATTTATTTGTTGGGATTACCAATCAAAGCTTTTCTATGGTTATTAATGAGACAAGAAAGGTTTATTGGTGACTATGTAGATACAATAGATACGGCGTTAAATGATATAGATGATAAATCAACACCAAGACAAATATATATTGTATTAGTGACGTTAATTAGTGTGATACCATTAATTCTATATGCTGGACCTCCAGCAATATATTGGTGGGTTATGAAGAAATTAGGTAAGGAAGTACCTGATAGGTCAATATTAAACGGTGAAACACAAACTGATAATCTAGAATATGGTGCCGTAGACGGTACTGTTGACGTAAGAATATTTGACAACGTAATGGATACCATCCGTGAGAATCAACCACCAACATCAAAATATCGTAATGGAGTTGTTGACTCTAAAATCAAGAAACATACATTTAAATAATGAAGATAATTAAAATCATAACTAAAGATATTGGTGAAGTTATGCCTTTTTTAAACGGTCACACAGATTATGTGTCAGAAGAAGAAGGTATAATAGAATTGGTTGTTGGTTATGATTTAGCTAAAGAAATGGGTGCAAGTATTTTGAATCACGAAATGGGTGAAAACAAGTATTGGACCTTCCTACCAAGGGAAAAAAGAAAAATCTTTAAAGACCATATTGAAGATTTAGTTAAGTTAGGGTATAAGAACTTAGTTAAGGGAGTGAGACTCAAAAACCTCAACCCAATTAAGTATGAAACACCTGATATATTTTTAAAATCGATTGAGAAGGCTATCAGCGGTGGAACGGGATATTTATATTCAGACAGACTCTATGTTTACAATGGTAACTTATACCATATAGACATGGGGTTATTGAAGTTTATGTCATGGGACATAGAGGACAAGATTGTCGAAATGATAGATAACGTAGAAGTTGAGTTAGAAAATTACAAAGAAGATTTAAAATACATCGACAAAAAATATATCCCCTACCTTATTCATGCAGAAGAAGATATTATTAGTAGCGACGTTCGTCAATGAGGATTACTTAGATAAGTTCCTTTACAAAATATACAAAAATTTTGGTGTAAATAAAAAAACTGTTTTCATTTTTGAAACAGGTGACGGTCTGCTTTTAACATACAAATTATACCTAAACATAGGTGAGAGAATAAACATCAGAAAAGAACTTCCAAAAACAGTACAAATACATAAAAGAGGTACAACCTTTTTCACTATCAATGCTCTAAATAAATTAATCGAAAGAGACTTTAATTTAGAAGAAGGTAATGTGAATTATAAGAAATATGATATTGATTGGAAAAGTTATGAAAATAAGATAATCCTATTGAAAAATGATGTTCTTGAAATTTTGGACTTAAATAGAAGATTTACCGATTAACGGCATATTTATAGTAAAAAGTATTATGTTAACAGATAAAAACAATAAGAAAACGGAAAATAAGGATTTAGAAAAGAACTTGGATAAATTCCTTAAAAATGGTGCTTGTGAAAACGAGGACTGCCAAATCAATGACCCTGATGAGATTGTAAAAAGAGAACATAAAAGAATCATCACTAACGATGGTAGACAACTATTGAGTGAGTACACTAGATAAACAATTCTAAAATGGATAAGAAAAAAGAAATCAACGAAACCGTAAATAGGTTTAATCAAATCTTAGGTTATTCACCTGAGAAAGGTGGTAATGAACTTAACGAACGTAAGAAGAGAGTCGTTTACCAAGATTACGCTGAAGATGATGAGGATGTAAAATTCGGTGACGAAGGTGCTGAAGCATCAGAAGAAGGTGGTGAAGAAAACGCTGATTTCGATTTCGGTGACGAAGGTTCTCCTGAGGGAGGAGATGAAGGTGAATTCGATTTTGGTGGTGAAGAAGGTGGAGATGAGTTTGACTTCGGAGGTGAAGAAGGTGGAGACGAAGAAGTAGATGAATTCGGAACCGCTAGTGAGTTCAGTGCAGCAGACGAGATTGAAGATACAGGTGAAGATGTTGAAGAGATTGACGTTACCGCTATTGTAGACAAATCCGATGAAGCTAAAGAAGCGGCTGAGATGGCAGTTTCAACGGCACAACAAAACTCTGAGTACTTAAAGTCAATGACTGACACAATCTCAAATCTATCCAACCAACTCACTAAAATGGATACGATTCTTAACAGAGTTTCTAAATTAGAAAAGGATATTAAAACACCTGAAGAAAAACTTGAGTTAAGGTCTTTAGATAGTTACCCATTTAACTTAAAATTAAGTGATTATTGGGAAGAAAAAGCTGCTGAAGATGATAACTATAATATCACAGGTGGTGAAACAACAGTTAATGGTAAAACTAAAGAATATACTATAAGTAAAGATGATATCGATACCTTTAGTGAAGACGAGATTTCTAACTCATTCAATCCTGAAGCGGATGGTGAGGAAGTTACCATTTACAAGAGACAAAGAGGATATTAATCAATAGAATAGATACTTTAAAAAGTGTGGAAAGGAGACAGAATTTAACGATTTCGTCTCCTTTTTTCATTTACATTTACCACTTTTCGACTATCATTAACGTAGAAATTAATTAATGTTTAACAAGTAAAAAAAAGAAAGAAAAATGAGTGTACTCGACGCGATTGCAAAACAGTATGAAGACAACAAATCTGGAAACAGTAAAACTTCATACGAACAAGACTTCAGTAAGTATTTTGCTGTAAGACTTGAGGACGGTGAGAACAATGGAGAACAAACTATTCGTTTGATGCCGCCAAAAGAGGGTGTTCACCCTATAATCAAAGAAGGAGAGACTCCATTCGATGAAGGACACTGGCATAGTGTTAAAGTCGGAGGTAAATGGAGAAAAATCTACTGTCGTAAACATAACGATGGTGAACACTGTCCACTTTGTGAAGTTTCTGACGAGCTTTGGCAGGAATGGAAAGATACAGGAGATAAAGGTTCGAAAGAACTTTCTAACTCTTACAAAGCAAGAAAGTATTACATCGCAAGACTTATCAGTAGAGATAAGGAAAGTGATGGAGTTAAGTTTTGGAGATTCCCACACAACTTTAAGGGAGAGGGAGCTCTAGACAAAATCATTCCACTATTCACTAAAAAAGGTGATATCACAAATCCTAGAGAAGGTCGTGACTTAACTATCATGTTAGGACGTGACAACAAGAATTACACTAAGATTACGTCAATCATGACGGAAGACCCTGGTGTATTAACTGACCCTTCTTCAGCACAAGCTAAGGAGTGGATGGGTGATAACACATCATGGAAAGACGTGTATTCAGCACAACCATTGGATTATGTTCAATTGATTGCTGATGGTGAAATTCCACAGTGGGATAAAAATCTTGAAAGATTCGTAGCGAAAGGTGATGAGAGTGAAGGTGAGTCTTCGTTTAACAACACGACAACCAACAACACTACAACAGAAGAGTCTAACACACCTGTAGAACAGACTGAAACAACAAACACGACTCCGACTATCGATGATAGTAAGGATGATGAAATGCCTTTCTAAAACAATAAAATATGGCTAAGAAAACAATTAAAAAGAAATCGTTCTCGTTGGATGCTGTCTCTGACAAGTTTTCATCGAAAACAAAGTATAAGCCTAATAGGTTTATCGACTGTGGACCCGTCTTCCAAAAGGCGACAGGTCTACCTGGACCAGCTATTGGTAATTTAAATGTATTCTTGGGACATTCAGATACAGGTAAAACAACAGCCCTAATCAAAGCTGCTATATGGTGTCAAAAAAATGGGATTCTTCCCGTTTTCATCATTACGGAAAAAAAGTGGAACTTCGGTCACGCTAAGATGATGGGGTTTGAATGTGAAGAGGTTGGCCCTTCTGATTGGAAGGGATTCTTCCTGTTCAAAGATGATTTTGATTACATCGAACAGATTACAGATTACTGTAATGAACTATTGGACACACAAGAAAAAGAAGATTGGAGACATGAAGATGGTTCTCCTGTAGATATCTGTTTCTTTTGGGATTCGGTTGGTTCGGTTCCATGTAAAATGACTTACGAAGGTAAAGGTGGTAAGATGCACAACGCATCAACATTAGCTGATAAAATTGGACTTGGTCTACACGGTAGAATTACAGGTTCAAGGAAAGAGGATAGTGTTCATACTAACACAATGGTTTTCGTTAACCAACCGTGGGTAGAACTTCCTGATAATCCTTTCGGTCAACCAAAAATCAAACCAAAAGGTGGTAACGCTATCTACTTAGCTAGTACACTAGTATTCCTATTCGGAAACCAAAAGAATTCGGGTGTAGGGAAACTGAAAGCTACTAAGAACGGTAGAAGTATCAATTACGCTACAAGAACTAAGATTTCGATTTTAAAGAATCACGTTAACGGTATTGGTTACCAAGACGGTAAAGTACTTGTAACACCACATGACTTCATTGAGGACAACAAAGCGGCGGAACAAGCTTATAAAGATGAGTACGCTGATTATTGGATTGACATGTTCATCCAAAGTGGTTTAGATGAGGTTGATGACAAATCATTTGATACAGTTGACACTGTAAAAGGTACGGACGAACCTGATGATGTCCAAATTGAAGGAATTGTTTAACCCTTTAAAAACAAAAAATGTCAAAGAGAATTAATTACACAAAATTAAGAGAACTTGAAGTGATATCTAAATCCCCTCGTTTTACAGACGGGGGGACTGTAGATAGTATGATGAGTTTTCAGTTCATGTTAGATATGTTGAGGGAGACTATATACGCCGAAAATAGAGGTGGTATAGAAACTAACGACACATTAATGAACACACTCAAACATCTTGAGTTAATCGTTGAAGAAGACGAAGAAGAAACCCCTATTGTTCCACCACATAATTTTGCTGGATAATGGGACTTAGGAAGACACGTACAAAAAAAATCACAAAAACTTTATTGATTGATGGAAACGTTTTAATGAAACGTTCCTACAACGGTGCCAAACATGTATACCATAAAGGTAAACACATAGGAGGTATCTTCCAATTTTATACGACCATGAGGAAACTTGTTGTTGAACATAAAATTGATAAGGTGGTCATCATGTGGGATGGTGAACGTGGTGGTACGTTGCGATTAGACTATTACCCTGAATATAAGGAGAATAGACCAAGGTTCTTTGACAAAGAATACGAATATCAAAAACTACGTGTTAAACAATACGCTGAAGAATTATTTATACGTCAATATGAACACCCTGATGTGGAATCAGATGACTTACAAGCCTTTTATTGTCAGAATAAAAAGAGGGGTGAAGAAGTCATAATCTACACCAATGATAGAGACATCTGTCAGTTAATCAGTGAAACAGTAACAATATACTTAGCTGATAAGAAACAACTTGTAGGTATCGGTAATTACCAATGGTATTTCCAACACCATTACAAGAACGCTGGATTAGTTAAAATCATTGAGGGTTGTTCTAGTGACAACATAAAAGGAATCGACGGTGTAACAGAAAACACACTACTCAAACACTTCCCTGAAATAAAAGAAAGAGAGGTGACACTTGAGGAGATACTTGATAGGAGTAAAGTTTTACAAGAAGAGAGGGGAAACAAACCTTTAAAAGTATATGAAAACCTAATAGAGGGAAAATCGAAGGGGGTACATAGAGGACCCGTTTATGAGATTAATCGTAAGATAATTGACCTAAACGACCCACTACTACCTGAGGAGGCTAAAGAGGCAGTTAAAGATTTAATCAGACTACCAATAGACCCCGAAGGAAGAGACCAAAAACATGTATTGAAGTATATGTTGGAGGATGGTGTGATGTTCGCACTCCCTGGTGGTGAAAACGGTTACTTAAACTTCATGGAACCGTTCATCAAATTAAGTAAAAAAGAGAAGTTAAATTTTAAAAATAGAAAAAAATGAAAAAGTTCGAATTTATATTATACATCAACGGAAACATTATCTGTCAAAGATATTTTTCAGTTAAGAACTACAATCACAGAGTGTTAAAGTCATTAGACATGATTGAGTGTGTTAATGATTGTACTAGAATAATCCAAAAGGATATGAAAGCTAAGTCTAAGGATTACTTGTGGGGTCACTTTAACCCTTACAAAGTACAAGCTAAGGAAGACGTTCCAACAGTAGATGTTTACGAGAAAGAAGATACTTTCGATTTCGAAATTAAGGTCGATGGAAGATGTGTTGCTAAGCGTACTTTCACTGGAAATGTGTATCCACAGAGAGTGAGATATAGTGTAGATATCAGAAAGATTATTCCTTCAATCATCGATACGATTCAGGAAACGTTATCGCGTGAAAATTTTGATGTGGAATACAGCGGAATCAATGTATAAATTCTATTTATTTAGAAACGAAAAAAGCTGGAAATTATTATGAGTGAAAAAGTTACATTAGGTTATTTAGGATACAAGTTTCAAACAGAATTAATTAATCAAATTCTTCACCCAGCAAATAAAAAATTCGCAGATAGAATAGTAGACATTTTACACGCAGGATACTTTGATAACGAGTATTTCAGATTGATTATCGCGACGATTATTGATTACAACGAGAGATTCGAAAAAGTCCCAGCTTGGGATACTTTGGAGACTATGTTAAAGGTTGAAATCAAAGATAAAATCACCCGTGATTATGTTTTCGAGATTACGAAAGAAATCAGAAATTTAGAGGTCGAAGATTGGGAATTTGTACAGGAGAAGGCACTCAACTTCTGTAGACAACAAGAACTCAAAAAAGCGAATAGCAAAATATCGAAAATTATCGATGGAGGAGAATTTGACAAGTATGAAGAATGTGCCGAAATAATGAAAGAAGCTCTATCTGTAGGGGCTGAGAAAGACGATGGTACCTCAATCGCAGACGAATGGGATACCGTACTACAGGAAAATTTTAGACACCCAATTCCTACGGGAATAAGTGGTATTGACGATTTAACCGATGGTGGGTTGTCTAGAGGTGAACTTGGGGTTGTATTAGCACCTTATGGTGTTGGTAAAACAACAATACTAACCAAAATTGCTAACACAGCTTATGAGGCTGGTTACAATGTTTTACAAATCGTATTTGAAGATTTACCCGATGTTATAAAACGTAAACATGCAGCTTGTTGGAGTGGGATTGCTCTTAACGAGTTCAAAGGACGTGAAGAAGAAATCTTAAGTGTAGTAAAAGAGAAAACGGAAGGTAAGGAAAACGATTTAGTTATTAGAAAGTTTTCGTCTGAAGGAGTTACTGTTAACCACATTAAATCCTACATCAGACATCTTATTTCAATAGGTTTCAAACCCGATATGGTTATTGTCGATTATATTGATTGTGTTGAATCAGCACGTAAATATAATGATGAATGGTCAGGAGAGGGTAATGTGATGAGAGGATTCGAATCTATGTTACATGAGTATAACATGGTAGGTTGGACAGCAGTTCAAGGAAACAGAAGTTCCATTTCATCAGATGTAGTGACAGGAGACCAAATGGGTGGTTCCATTAAAAAGGCTCAAATAGGTCACTTTATTATGTCTATAGCTAGAACGTTACCACAAAAAGAAGGTGGTAGGGCTACTATAGCGGTTTTAAAATCTAGATTCGGTAGAGACGGAGTTCTTTTCGAGGATTGTATTTTCGATAACGGAAGAGTACATATTGACACTGAGGCGTCAGAAACATTCTTGGGTTACGAAAAGAAAGTTGAAGAACGTAAGGAAGACGCGAATAGAGAAAGATTGAAGAGGATTCGTGAAAGGAAACAATCAGAGTCTAGTAACCAAAATTAACAATAATTTATTAACTAAAATTTTAAACAATGGAATTATCAAACGAAATTCTATCAGAGATTACTGTCCATATGAAATACGCCAAGTATATCCCTGAGTTACAAAGAAGAGAGTCATGGGAGGAGTTGGTAACGAGAAATATGAACATGCATATCAAGAAGTATCCGAACTTAGAAGAGGAGATTAGAAACGCTTATCAAATGGTATACGATAAGAAGGTTCTACCATCTATGAGGTCGATGCAATTTGGTGGAAAACCAATCGAGATATCACCTAACAGAATTTACAACTGTGCGTATCTTCCGATTGACCATATGGATTCATTCGCTGAAACAATGTTTTTACTACTAGGTGGTACAGGAGTAGGGTTCTCAGTACAGAAACACCACGTAGATAAATTACCCGAAATTAGAAAACCAAACCCAAACAGAACTAGAAGATATCTAATCAGTGACTCCATTGAGGGATGGGCTGACGCTATCAAAGTTTTAATGAAATCATACTTTGGTGTTAATTCATCTACACCTGAATTTGATTTCTCTGACATTAGACCTAAAGGGGCTATGTTGGTAACCTCAGGTGGTAAAGCACCTGGTCCACAACCACTTAAAGATTGTATTCATAATATTAAGAAAGTGTTGGACGCAAAAGAAGATAGGTCTAAGTTGAAACCTATTGAAGTACATGATGTTGTATGTTACATCGCTGACGCGGTTTTAGCAGGTGGTATCAGAAGAGCGGCACTTATTTCACTATTCTCAGCAGATGATGATGAAATGGTAGCATGTAAATCAGGACCATGGTGGGAATTGAATCCACAAAGAGGTAGAGCTAATAACTCAGCAGCATTATTGAGACATAGATTGACCAAAGATTTCTTTAATGATATTTGGAAAAGAATCGAACTTAGTGGTTCAGGAGAACCTGGAATCTATTTAACAAACGATAAAGATTGGGGAACTAATCCTTGTTGCGAGATAGCACTAAGACCTTACCAATTCTGTAACCTTTGTGAGGTTAATGTATCTAACATTGAATCACAAGACGATTACAACGAAAGAGTGAGAGTAGCAGCATTTATTGGAACACTTCAAGCAGGATATACTGACTTCCATTACTTAAGAGATGTTTGGAAAAGAACTACTGAAAAAGACGCACTTATTGGTGTATCAATGACAGGTATTGGTTCAGGTGTTGTATTAGGTTATGATATGAAACAAGCAGCAAAAATCGTTAAAGATGAAAACGCTAGAATTGCTGACATCATTGGAATTAAAAGGTCAGCTAGAACTACAACAGTTAAACCAGCTGGAACTACTTCATTAACACTTGGTACGTCATCAGGTATTCACGCTTGGCATAATGACTACTACATTAGAAGAATTAGGGTAGGTAAGAATGAGGCAATATACCAATACTTGAGTATATACCATCCTGAACTACTTGAAGATGAAGTGTTTAGACCACACGACACGGCAGTTATTTCCGTTCCACAAAAGGCACCTGACGGAGCTATCCTAAGAACTGAATCAGTTTTTCAGTTATTGGAAAGAGTAAAGAAAGTAACTCAAGAATGGGTTAGACCAGGTCATAGAAACGGACAGAACACACATAACATATCCGCTACAGTATCTATTAAAGAAGATGAGTGGGATTTAGTTGGTGAGTGGTTTTGGTCAAACAGAGAGTTTTACAATGGACTATCAGTTCTACCGTACAACGGTGGTACATACACACAAGCACCTTTTGAGGATTGTGATGTAGATACTTACAATGAAATGATGAGTTCGTTAACAGACATCGATTTAACTAAAGTTGTTGAACTACAAGACAACACAAATCTTTCAGGTGAACTAGCATGTGCTGGTGGAGCTTGTGAAATAGATGTTGACTTGAGTGAGATTTCAGAAGTTGATTCAGTAAACACTGACGGTGACGACTAAACTGATTGAAAATTAAAAAAGGGACCCCACATTTTTTGTGGGGTTTTTTCATATTTATAGGTATGAGAGAAACTATTCGTAAAATCTTAAAAGAAGAATCGGTACCACCGATGGCATTTAAATTCACTGAAGGTGGTTGGTTGGTCCCATGTGAGATTAAAGACGCAACAATGTTGATACATCGACAAGAGTGGGAAAAAATCAAAGGACTCAATGAAAGTGCTAAAGATTTATATGAATTGAAAAAGAAGTATTTAGATACTCTAGCACTCCACAACAAGGGGTCCATTCAGAAGGCCGTAGAGAATATGAGAAAAAAATAATCGCATCCCCATTGACTTGGGGATTTTTTATGCACTACAGTTTTGAAAATGTTACACTAAATTTCTTAATTGGATATTTATATTAAAAAGAGTTATGGCTGAAAGATTCATAAACATAAAATTCCCATTTAGTGACGACCCAAAAGGTAAGTTCGTAGAGATGACCCAAACCAATGAGGAGGCCATCAAATCAGACTTATTACACCTTTTATTAACCACCAGAAGGGAACGTTTATACCTACCTAGTTTTGGTACGAACCTTAGACAGTACCTATTTGAACAAAATGAGGGTAAGGTACATGAAGGTATTAAACAAGAACTACAACAAGCAATCAATAAGTTCATACCTAATCTACAAATAAATGAAATAACAGTTACAAAATCAGAATCAAATGAACACACTGCTATAGCAAGACTAGACTATACAGTAACAACATTAGCTTTCATATCATCTGATTTCGTAGAAATAGAAATATAATATGGCTGCAAACGAAAGAAAGATAAATTATTTCGCTAGGAACTTCGCGGATGTAAGGACTGAGTTATTTAATTTCATCAAGAAATATTACCCCGACATCTTCCAAGACTTTAATGACGCGTCGGTTGGTACCATGTTAGTTGAACTTAACGCGGCGGTAGGTGATATGTTATCATTCCATACCGATAGAATGTTCCAAGAGACACAATTAGAGTATGCTCAGGAAAGAAGTTCATTATTGAATATGGCTAGAACATTGGGGTTAAATGTCCCTGGCAAAAGACCTAGTGTAACATTAGTAGATTTCGCTGTTACAGTACCCGCAAGAGGTGATACATTCGATATTAGGTACGCACCTTTATTAAAGTTTGGGGCACAAGTAGCTGGTGGTGGACAAAACTTTGAAACTCTCGAAGATATTGATTTCTCCTCACCTTTCAGTGTCGGAGGAACACCCAACAGACTGATACTACCAAATATTGATGTTAATGGTACTATACAAAACTATACCTTAGTTAAAAGGGAATTAGTGGTAAATGGTACGACTAAACTATATAAAAGAAGTATTTCAGATACAGATGTCAGACCGTTTTTTGAAATCATACTACCAGACACTAACGTATTATCAGTAGAACAAATAATAGCTCTAGAAGGTACTAGCCTTACATCAAACCCAACACTAGACGACTACTCCAATTTCGATAATAGATGGTTTGAGATGGATTCATTAGCTGAAGATAAAATCTTTATGAGAGATACGGCTAGAACTACAGATAATTCAGGTATTATTCCAGGTAAGTGGGTTACTATGGATAGAAGGTTTATAAAAGATTTCACTGATAGAGGGTTTTGTAGAATAACATTCGGTAGTGGTAATGCTGATGAGGACTTACTTTCACAATACGAACAAAACCAATTCATAATGAGAATTGGAGACTTCATTAACTCAACAGCACTAGGTGAGACACCTAAGGCTGGTACAACAATGTTTGTTAGATATAGAGTTGGTGGTGGAGCCGCAGGTAATGTTGGAGCGAACACAATAACTAGTGTTGGTAACTTTACTATGGAGGTTAATGGACCTAGCCCACAAACAAATCAATTTGTTAGGAGGTCGTTAGCGGTTAATAACCCGATACCTAGTTTCGGTGGAGCTGACGCCCCATCAACTGAACATATTAGACAAATGATTCGTTATAACTTTGCGTCACAAAATAGGGCGGTAACAATTAAAGATTATGTTGTAGCGATAGATAAGATGCCAGGACAATTCGGTATACCGTTCAGAAATAATGTCTCTGAAAATCAAAATAAAATAGAAATAGCTATATTAGGTTTGGATAGTGCAGGTAAGTTAACTAACCAATCGACAAACGCTCTAAAAGAAAATATTGCAACATGGTTATCTGATTATAGGATGATAAATGATTACGTTCTTACTAAAGACGGTAAGGTGTTTGATTTAGGTTTTGAGATAGACGTGTTTACAGATAAATCATTCTCACAAGGTGAAATTATTAACAACATCATTAGTAAAGTAAAATCCTATTTTGATATTAATAAATGGGATATGGGTGATAATGTATACTTAGCTCAATTAGTTGAACAAGTTAACAATGTCGGTGGTGTACTTAACGTCACAGATATTCGTGTATTTAATTTAACAGGTGGAGAATATTCACTCAATGTTACTTCACAAGAATTTCTTGATGAGGTTGAAAAACAAATAAACTTAACAGAAGATTTTGCTTTGTTCGCCGAGTACGATTCAATGTTCCAAGTAAGATTCCCTGAAGTAGATATTAAAGTTAGGGTTAAGACTTAATAATGGATAGATTAAGGAGACATGTACCAGTTAGTAAAAGATTTAAGTTAGGTGTTGATGAGGATGCACAAATTAATATAGGCTTAAATTCTTCTACGAAACCATTAGTTGAGTATGATATTGATAAGGTCTTAAATGTTGATGAAATTTTTAATGAGGAGAGAAAAACCTCCAAATGTTACAGATTTTCAGGTAGACTAAATGTTATAACAGCTAATGAATTAACTCCTGATGCCGTAAGTGGTGATTGGGATATATTATTTGATGGTAATCCTAGTAATACACCTAACAATTGGGTTTTACAAATTACACACCCTGTAGAAAGTGATAAAAACTTCATGATTAACGCTAGGGTTAGTGGTTCCACCGTTCAAAGTAGGGCAGAATTGGGTCCACAATTCTATGAAATTGTACCAACAGCACCTAATGGGTCTGACCTAAAGGTTGGTGTGAAGGGTATTCAAGAACACAAATTATCAGAAGGTGATTTTGTTTACATATATGATACATCATCAGTTAATATTTACCAAGGGATACATAAGGTTTTAACCGTAGGTATTAATGGTGAAAATGAGGATACTAGTTTTACATTAGACGCTGATTATCAAGGTAATACTAGTTCAGGTAATTATAAAAGGGTACTTAACGTTAGTACACAAGATTTAAATTTCAGTAACTCCATTGAAATAGTGTCAATAACATCTTCAGGGATAGATGGTAACACTACAGGTTCCTTCTTACCTAGCGAGGTAATATTCACACTAATCAACTCAGCTAATAAACATTCATTAACAAAGGGTGAATACATCGATATTAGAGGCGTGGGGGTACTAAACGGTATGTATAAAGTTGTTGAAGTGGTGGACGATTATAGATTCACAATAGAATTGACAGTATATACAACAAAAGGGCAATCAACGACATTTTCTAACCCTAGACCAAGATACAGATTTATGAATGGTACACCTTCAGAGTATTATGTTAGGTACTTTGAGGTTTTGACAAGTAATGACTACGAAACGTATAAAGCTGGTTATAGTTCCAGCATATACCCCAACTCATTAGTCAATGAATTTGGTGTCGCTAATGATACTTGGTTATATCATTATAATGAAGATGTTAATTTAGGTAAGTATACTGATAATAGAGGTGGTGAGGTTAGTGAGGTGTATCTAGCTATTATTAAACGTTCAGGGTCTAATACATTCCCATGGTCTAATGTGACTGCTGATTGGGAGTTTAATGAGATTGATAGTAATACGTTGAACGGTATTGAAACAATATCTGTTTATAATGCTAGTGGTGTTGGTACCATACAAAAAGGTGATGTTGGTGATAGATATGTTGGTGATTATGTAGAATATAATAGGGCGACATTAAAAGAGATTACTATCTCTGAAATCATACATAGGTTTGGGTTAAACGCAACACCTAACGATGAAGGATACTATCATAAACCATTTAAAAAATTTCAACTAAGAGTATATTCAGATGTGATAGAGACTGCTGAACCTAATGAGGTTATCATAGGCATACCTAACAATTTCGAGTTATACCCTGACGGTAGTACGGCATGGAGAGATTTATTAGATATAGGTATCTTCGAACCAACTAACGACATTAAGGTTAATTATCCATTTGTTAATGGATGCCATTACTATTATAAACCTGGTCACATATTTGTGAGAAGACAAGACCCAATGGATAAAATTGACCAAAGTGGTGTCATAACGATTGAACCAAAAGATTTGTGTTAATGATTTTTAGTAGGTATAGAATAACATTACCATATAGTGGTGTCGGTACAACTGGTTCCACATCTACTTCTGCTTTCACACAAACATCTAAATATATTACATTACCTATTAACTTACAATTCACACCTGTAGGTGTGGGAGAAGGGGTTGATAGATTGGTTAACCAAGAAGTATATAAAAGTGTTAACCCAACATATGATGGAGAACAAATAAAGTATAAATCACCTAATACACAAGGGTATGATTTAACTTTTAGATTTTATAATGAGATGACAAACACTTTTGTTAATGATTACGCGGCAGCAGGATTTGATTTACCCACAGATTATGGTAAAAACAATTTTAGAAATAGTTACTTCAGATTGTATTTTTATGATACTAATGAACCACAAAATAGAAACTTATTATTTTTCGAGGAGGTTGATATATTCGGTACTATAACCCCATCGGTGAACCTTAGTAAGATTTATTGGTTGAGGAATGATGAGTTATTTAAAACCACTAATCAAAATAGGACTGTCTATATGATTGGTAGATTTTTTAATGCTAAAACAGGTAAAATACATGAATTTATTAACACACCATTAAGTGTGACATCACCAGTAACTATATCACAATTTAGTAATAATAGTAGTTGGTGGACTAGCCCATTATTAATAGTGAACCCAAAAAATAATAACGGAGAATATCAATTCGGGCCCGTATCGGGTGTTGGAGCTAACACTATTAGTTCCATAACACTCACAGAACAAATTATACAGTAATGGAACTTTATAAGAGAAGGGTACAAATAGAACGTTTTATTAGCACAATTGATTCTGATGGTGATGGTGTTATTGACACAATAAAGTTAGTAACTACAGATAAATTCCTACCTATAGTCTTAAAACAAACAATAGATGATTTAGGGATATATACTGACTACGATGAAAAAGAGGAATCACAAGTAATTGACTTATCAACACTATGGGATAACTCTAATGACGGTAGTAATGATGGTGGAGACGATGATACTGTTGATTGGGATGGTAATCCATATGTTGACGGTGAAGTAGCTAACGGTCCAGGTGGTACCGTACAGATAGAGGGTTGTACAGACCCTGCAGCAAATAACTACAATCCAGGTGCTACTATACCATGTAATGGTGATGATAGTTGTTGTGAGTACCCATTTGGTGGATACTCAGGTGCTGGAGGTGGTGGAGGTGGTGAAGACCTCGGTGCTTGTCATAGATTAAGTACGGGATATATTTCAACACCATGGTCGACTTATGCATCAACAGCGTTGGCAGCATCTATAGATTGGTGTAAAGCCACACACTCATCTTGTGGTACGTATGGTATTGTTAATGGGTGTACAGGTAATGGTTGTGGTGGCACAACATGTTGTCCTGGTCCTGTAAATAGTCATGTATTATTGGGTACGGCAGGTACAGGGTGTGATGGTAACATTCCTTGTGATGGTTCACAATGTTGTGAGAACCCGTTTGAGGGTATAAAGCATATCAGTACAACTACTGATGGTAATGGTAACTATAACCACGTATGGCATTTTTACTGTGTAAAAAACAATTAATATGGTAACAGGATATACTAGTAGTAAATTATCACAAGTATCAACACACGACTTAAGCAACCCATATAAGGTTGGTGTTAAGGGTGTTACTAATGTTGTAGAATTTGTGAATGATAATGGTGATAACGCTATAAGGGTTGAATATAGTGTTAACGGCATCGAATATGTGTCGGAGTTTGTGTTAAACGACCCTAACAAGAAAATAGATGTGTCATTTGGACTTGCTGGTGGTATTGAAACTGATGGACAACAAACAACCTTTATGCCTACTATTAGTAATAGGAGAAGGTTAGCATCTAAACCACAAAATACTAATGAATCAACAACCACTTTTAAATCATTTTTAAGTGGTAATGATTTTATTGAATACCCAGCAATAAAAGAGGAGGAAAAATTAGGACAAGTATTTCCACCTGAAATCAACAATGAAATATTTATAGAGAGAACATCCTCTAATATTTATGAAAGACATTCAAGACTAGAAGATATAAATAACATAGAACAGTTGGAAAAATACAAGAACGGTTTTTACAACGTAGTTAAACAATAAATGAAATGGCAGTAGGTAATTATGGAGTAAAAAGGTTAGCTAACGTCGACCCAAACCAAATGGAGGTGATATACACATATTCACCATCTAGGGATGTTTTACCAGCCGGTGAACCCCAAGTAATTGACGCGGCAACCATATTAACAAGAATAAATGACCCTATCACAGAGGGTACAATGAATGGGTGGTATAATTTAAGATTACCGTCAGCTAATTTTTCTGAATTAGGGTTCTATAATATAATAATAAGACCTAGAACAATAATAACAACAATATCAGATTGTGGTTCGTTAGCGGCGTTCCCAAGTAAAAAGGGTATTGTTATAGAGGAAACTGATTTACAAGGTTCTATTGAATCATTGGTTGGTTCTAGAGTAGAATATAAGAATAGTGACGCTTTTAGAATTATAACCTCAGCAAATAGGGTAGAACCTGTCAATCAAAACCAACCCAATACTACACAAAAGTCTGTTAGATACAGGTTTAACGATAACTCTAGTTTAGTTTATTTAACGTTGACACCATCGTCAGCACCAAACGTGAAACCAAATAGTTTCCCGTTCATTGGTAACCCAGGTGATGAAATCATAATTTCACACACAAATTTCGACCCATTTATGATAGAGGTAGAAATTGCTGAACACGATATTGATACATTAGCTATCGGGTTATATGGTAACCAAACTAAAGGTATTCAAGACGGTAGGTACACTCTATACGACTTCAATAATAATATATACAAACAATACAACCTTTATGAAATCCAAGACCAATTTACTGGTGAACCACTATATGAGGTTAGGGAAGAGGTTGATGATATCGATGAGTCAAAAGATTTTGATATAATAACTACACCACAACAATAAACGGTTAAATGGCTATTAAAAAAGTTGTACCTGGTTCATTAACCGAGGCGTATAAAAAAAGACAGGGTGATTTTTCACCTGATTTAGTAGGGTTCCAATTCACCTCTAATGGTGGTACACCTTATTTTACGTTCGGTAACTTTGCTATCACAACTAACTTCGAAGGTAGGGTAGCAAAAGATTTTAAACTAGGTGATTGGTCTCAAGAATTTTGTTTGGTGGATTTAAATCTAACTGAGTCACAATCAGAACAAATATCTAATAACGACCTGATAGTTAACTTAAACTACAATAAGAGTGATTTAAGTAGATATGTCTATTACGGTAGTTTTGTTAAATTTTTAGAATCAGAAATAACTGACATTCTAAACGCATGGCCTGCGTCCTTATATGTTGTAGATTTACCACCTTATCAATCAGAGAGAGAATTTCCTGTAAACACTTTATTGACCTACAGTTATGATGATATGGTTAATAAATCAACATTCTTAATACCTACAGTAGCTATAGAAAATAAGTTTGGGTTGAACTACACTAACCAAAGTACTAGTAATGATTTGAATGATATTCCAACAGCTTACCTAAACTATGTTATATGGTTTGATAATATAGAATACCCAGTTATAGAGTTTACAGGTTCAACAGAAACATTTCCGTACTTATCAGTTAAAGTTGATGGTGACCCATTTGGTACATTCTTATCGGGAGCTACGTTCGGTAGGCCTGAATACCATTTTAAACCTAAACACCAATTGGTGGAGAACTTTTTCCACAGTTTATCAGAATTCGGTGAAGTACTATTAGACAGATTAATACAACCAAAATACACTATAACATTAGATAAACCATTTAAATCTGAATTAGGTACTTTGGTTTATACTAAGGTTAGTAGTACTTGGCCTACTAGTGATGGGTATAACTTAGATACTGACACAACAGATTATAACCAATATCTAGAAGAGTTATTTGGTTACGCTAATGATTTTGATGAGAATAAAACAGACCTAGTGTCTAGAAGGTTTGTTTCAGAATCTATTCATGAATGGGATACCGATGGTGGCGGTAGTGAAATAACGGGGATGAAAGTTTCCAAGTTATTAAGGATTTATGGTAGAGAATATGATGAATGTAAGAAGTATATAGATGGTATTTCGTTTGCTAATGTAGTAACATACAATAAACAAGATAATACCTCAGATAACCTAATTAAGATGATGGCAAAAACCTTAGGGTTTGATGTGTTACTTAGTTTGGGTACAAATAATTTTAATGTATTAGAAGAAATTACACCAGGTTATGAACCACAATTTGCTGGTTATTCTAGAGAACTTTCACCTAGAGAAATGGATATTGAGTTATGGAGAAGGTTGGTAATAAATGCTTGGTGGTTATTTAAATCAAAGGGTAGTAGGAAAGTATTAGAATTCTTTTTGAAACTATTCGGTATTAATGAATGTCTAGTTAGTTTAGATGAATGTGTTTATTTAACAAAGGATAAAATTAATGTTACAGACACGCTATTTGAAATCACTAGAATTTTAGGTGATGCTACAGATGAATTTGAAGTGTTCACCTCAACCAACTTCCCGTTTGATGATTTTGGTTTCCCTAGAACATTACCTAATACACCCGAAAACTACTTCCAAATGGATGGTTTTTGGTATAATGGTGGTACAGATAGGACAACGGGTAATAACCCACATTACGGTCCATATGATTTCGGTCAAAGATACCTAGACCAATATAGATGTTTCATAAGTGACTTCCAACCAACCATCGTACAAGAGAGGGTTGAGGTTCAGGAAACAAACTTCTTTTTAGATTTCAATGAGGGTGATTTTTCACCATTTGAAAGTGGGTTTGGTATAGCTCCTTATGGTGTTATGATACCTGACCATTTGTTAGACCCTAATGATAACGCTAATGTCGTATCAGCGGGATTAGTTATTACAGGTCAGGCTGATGGTCCAGAAATAGGTAGAACTAGTGGTGACACATATTCTATGAAGATTACATTTAACGCGGGAGAGGCTGAGGTATGTGAACCGTGTCAATATAGTTATGTGTGGAATAATGATGGTGGGGTTTACTATCAGTTTACAGATGAAAATGGTAAGTTAATGACGCTACCACTACAAGATGAACAGTGTTGTGATGGTTATTGGTTACCACTTAATACACAGTGTCCTTCTATAGCTACAATGACGTTCCAAATAGATGGTACAATACTATCAAATGGGGAACCTATATCACCTGAATGTTGTACTGATGAAGTTACACAATATAAGGGAGTATACCATGACGGTAGAAACTGTAGGTGGGGTACTAATGAAGAACAAATTAAATCTTGTGAAAACCTATTACTATCAATCACATTAGACGGTACTGTATTAAATAATGGAGAACCATTGGCTCAGGATTGTTGTACTAAAACGATTGTGGGTAACGATGTTATTTGGGATGGTAGGAATTGTATTATGACATCACAACTATGTAGTAAGTATAGTTTAGCTATTACACAAGATGGTACAGTTATAGATAGTAACACAGGTAATAGTATACCTGAACAATGTTGTACAAGAGATGTTGTTGGTAACGATGTTAATTGGGTACTAGATGGTACACTGAAAAGTGGTTCATGTAAAGTTAGTGGTAAAGAGGAAACAAACACCACAACAACACTTACTGATACACAAACAACATTAAGAGGTACCGCTCCAGCTGAAGAATATAATTTATTTAATGAATTAGGTCCTGATGATACACAATCACCTGACGGTGAACTACCACAAACTAGTGATAACCTAACAGATTCATATTATTGTTGGTGGTGTCCACCTAGTGAACATCTAACAACCGCTTGTAGCCCTGAGGAGTTCATTTCTTCGTTGAGTATGTCTGAAGAAGAATTCATTATAAAAGCACAAGGTTATGGGTTTAAAGGTACGACCTATGAACAAGCTGTAACATTCATGACACAAGTTATGAGTGGATTCTTTACCAAAGGACAATGTATCTTAATGGTACCTAGTACTGGTGAGGTGTTGAGTAATTCAGCATGTTGTACGGCACGTGGTGGTACATGGGATGATGAGAATAGGTTATGTGTTATAGTACAGGAATCAGCGTGTGACCCAATCAATATACAAGAATCATATAATAATACCAATATAGTCATAGATGTGTCAGATAAGGCACCTAAAGTATTGAATCAAAATTGTTGTTTAGATAACGGTTACTATTGGGGCAATATAATTACCGTAACTAACCCTGATGGGTCACAATTAGTGTTGTCAGATGTGGCTATACAACAAGCACTACAAGAATTAGGTGCTAAACAAGGTTCTGACTACTGTTCACTATGTCCATTAGACCTATACATAGGTAAAGATGGTTACATTAGAGATGTTAATGGTGAAGATTTAAATCAGAAATGTTGTGAGACTTATGGATACACTTACACTGAAGGTGTTGGTTGTAGAAAATGTGACACATCTAAGTTAATAATCAGAGATGATACTAGAGAGGTGTTATATAGTAACGGTCAACCATTAGATATGGATTGTTGTTTGAGTGTTGGACACTATTGGGAACAAGGTTTCTTAGCAGGAACTAAAAGTTTTGCTTGTTACTCTTGTCCACAAACAGTTACGATTAATAATGAGATAGTGGGTGGAATTAACTACGATGTTATAAGAGATACGTTCGGTAATAGTTTATCTAATTCGTGTTGTGCATATTACGGTGATAAAGCTGGTGAATTGGTTGCATGGAACGAAACAGTTGGTTGTTATAGAAACATACTACAAGAAAATAATGAATTAGAAAATTTTACATCGTTAAGATAATTATAAGGTAATGGCAGAAGGTTTAGTAAATGA
>Ga0180438_10004169_pt1 | contig 21022 bp, 13 predicted proteins | sample SS_ome_12_FD_132455 | JGI IMG/M metagenome (GOLD analysis project Ga0180438, IMG submission 132455) | Hypersaline lake sediment archaeal communities from the Salton Sea, California, USA - SS_3_D_2 metaG | ecosystem: Environmental > Aquatic > Non-marine Saline and Alkaline > Hypersaline >... | reverse complement strand
TGACGCGGCCCGAGAAGTCGCTCTTGCTCCGCGCCCCGCTGGCCCGGGACGCCGGCGGACTGGGTTTCTGCGAGCCGGGGGTCTTCGCGAGCGCCGCCGACGCCGACTATCGGGCGATCCTCGGCGCGATCCAGTCCGCGGCCGAGCGCCTTCGCCGAGAGAAGCGCTTCGACATGCCGGGCTTTCGCCCCAATGACCACTACCTGCGCAACCTCCAGCGCTTCGGCTTCCTGCCCGAGAAGCTCGACCCCGACGAGCCGGTCGACTTCCGCGCGGCCGAGCGGGCCTACTGGGACTCGTTCACGTACCGGCCGGAAGACGGGCGCTGAGAGGCCCTGCTTCGGAACACGAAAGCTCGAAAGGACGAAAACGCGAAACGCTTCATCGAAGTGAAGTCGCGGGCGTTTGGGAGGGAAAATGGGAAAGGCGGGAAAATGGAAGGAAGAGAAGATCGCGTTTCCCCTTTCCGCCCTTTGCCCTTTTTCCGAAACCTGCCGCGCCTCCGTGCGAAAGAACGCCGCACTTCGGAACAGCTACTTCCTTTCGTGCTTTCGTCCTTTCGCGTTTTCGCGGCCGCCTAATCTCCTTCCCCCGGCGAGAACGGAAACAGCTTCCGCAGGTCCGCCGCGCTCGGCTGGCGCCCGTATTCGCAGATCTCGAATGCCTCGGCGTATTGGACCTTGCGCCCCTGCTCTTCGCCGTAGAGCTCCACCAGCTTCTCGCGGCACTGGTCGGCCACGGCGGCGAACCGCCGGCGGAAGCTCTCGCGCAACCGCTTCTTGCGGGCCTCGTAATCCTCGGCGTCGTTGGGCCCCGGGTTGCGGTAGCCCAGGGCACCGCCCTCGATGAACTGCGACTCGATCTCGGCCAAGGCGTCGATCTTCTGCTCGATCACCGAGTCGATCGACACGACCACGTCGGCCCGGAACGGGTTGGGGCGCTGGAACCGGTCGTACGAGTAGAGGAACACCGGGTTCTTGCGCATGTGCGGCACGTCGGCCACGATGAACGGGACCATCACCATGTAGGCCGCGTCCTGCACCAGCACGCCCGTGTAGCGATGGTCCGGATGGTAATCGTTCGGCCGATGGGCGATCACCACGTCGGCGTTCCAATCGCGAATGAGCCGAGTCACCGTCTTGCGGTTTTCGAGCGTCGGCTCCAGCTCGCCGTCGTGGATGTCGAGCACCTGGCTGGTCACGCCCATAATCTTGGCCGCGCGCTGCACCTCGGCCTCGCGCCGCATGGCCAACGGCCCGCCGGCCATGCGCCAATGGCCAATATCCCCATTCGTCATCGACACGAACTTCACGTGGTGCCCCCCCTTCCCCCAAAGAACCGCCACCCCACCGGCCCGGATCTCGCAATCGTCCGGATGCGCCCCGAAGACGATCACCCGGAGCTTGCCGTCGTCGGGCCGGGCGTCGTCCTCCGGCTCGGGGGCCGGCTCGTAATACCGGTGCGGCGCTTCGGCCGCCTGCGCAGGTGCAGCCGCTATCGCCGCGATTGATCCCAATACCATAGCCAAACGGATCCAACGAGACGCGTGCATGGTCAGTACCCCTTTCTGGAATGCAGGTCTTACCCGGTTGTATGTGGAACCAACGAGATCTCCGCGCGTACTGCCTGCGTTATCCCGTCGAGCACGTCGGACCGCAGCGTGCGTTCTCCTTCGAGGAAGTCGCACAGGACCGTGGTCGAAATGCCGGCCTCGGCGGCGATGTCGCGGAGCGGCCGGCGGCTCTGGTGGATCGCCCGGCGGACGGTTCCGCAGAGCGTTTCCTCGGCCGCCGCCTCTTTCATGTGGCCGTCGCGCTCGGCCAGCTCCTGCTCGATCAGCTCGCGGTCGCGCTTGAGTTGCGAGCGGAGCTGTTGGGGTATTCTGCGGTCGGCCATAGGGTCACCCTTCGTCTGGCCATTCTCGCATAGTTCGGGCAGCGCGGGTAGGGTCGGTCACGGTGATCGGGAAGCTAATCCGAGAGGGCGTTTACGCCCTCTTCCGCCGGAGGCGGTATTAGGCCCGTGCTTTAGCACGGGCTGGGGGGCGGCCAAACGCTCCCCTCTTCCCCCCGTTGCCGGGGAGGGGCGGAAGGGGGCAGGAGGCGATGCGCCGCTCCCACACCCGACGTAAACGTCGGGCCTACCACCGCCTTCGGCGGGAAGGGCCATGAATGGCCCTGCCTCCGTCCTGACCCCATTTCCAACCTTCTGGGGCGCGGCCAATCCTGCGATTTCTCCAGCTTCTTCAAGAAATCACCGGGCGAGTCGCCGGCGTCCGGGGCCCGCTCCAATTCGTGGAAGTATTTCCGTGCGGCATCCGATTCGACCACGCCCGCAACGGCCCCGGCAAGGACCTGCTCGGTGACGTCGACGCCGCCAAAGAGGTTGCGAAGGAGGGTGGGGACCGTGAAGATCGGACCCCAGGGAAAGCCCCACCAGCCGGCCAGCAGCGTGAACAGCGTGTATTTGAAGCCGTGCAGAAAGCCGAACTGGTGCGAGCGGAGGAAGTAGATTTCCGACTCGCCCGAAACGGTCATGAAGACGATCGAGTAGCAGTACCTATAGACGACGAAACGCGCGCCCGCGTCGATCTCGGCCTGAAGCTCGCCGAGATCGACGTCGCCGAGGCTGCAAATTCGCACCATGGAACCGCCCCCGATCTCGTCGGGTTGGACGAGCGGCTGCCCACGGCAAGTACCGGGCCACCGTGAACAGCGTCAAAGCTCCCCGCAGTCGGCAATCACCACCTTCGCCCTCGGCGTCCCCGATCGGGTGCCGTAGCTCTCGACCTTCTTGACCACGTCCATCCCCTCGACCACCGAGCCGAACACGACGTGCTTGCCGTCGAGCCAGTCGGTCTTGATGGTGCAGAGGAAGAACTGCGAGCCGTTGGTGTTGGGGCCGGCGTTGGCCATGCTGAGGATGCCGGGGCCGGTGTGTTTGAGCTTGAAGTTCTCGTCGGCGAACTTCTCGCCGTAGATCGACTTGCCGCCCGTGCCGTTGTGCCGGGTGAAGTCGCCGCCCTGGCACATGAAGTCGGGGATGATCCGGTGGAACGTCGAGCCCTTGAAGCCGAACCCCTTTTCGCCCGTACACAGGGCACGGAAGTTCTCGGCCGTCTTCGGCACCACGTCGGAGCGGAGCTCGACCACGATGCGGCCCAGCGGCTTTCCGTCCGCGGTGATGTCGAGGTAGCACTTCGGCAGTTTCGGTTCAGCGGCCATGAGCAGGGATCCTCCCAGGATAAGGGTCACGAGAGACGAGACGACGAACGTTCGGCGAGAGAGCATGGCAATTCCTCCTCAAGGGTTGCACTGACCGGCCCGCTTCCCGGGCGACGGCCCGAGCGGCAGCCGGCCGCAAGCGTCCATCGTCGCATATCGTGGCCGGCGTGTAAATGGGCGGCAGGGCCGGGGCGGGGGGCGGTGTCCCCGGGCGGCGCCGGCGTGGTATAATCGACGCCGCGTAGGACGGACCTCCGGTCCGTCGAGCTAGGGAAGTAGGAAGGACCCCCGGTCCGTCGGATCGGCAGACCAGTGGTCCGTGCGGCCGACTAAGCGTAGACCCGCCGGGCGGACGGATCGGAGACGCCAGTCGAACTGACGAACGGGAATCGCGTCGCATGGACGGACCAGGGGTCCGTCCTACAGGAAGTCGCCACCGCATTGAACCAGGAGTTCACCCCATGCCCCCCCGACTCGCCGTGCTCGCCCCGTTTTGCGTCGCCGCCGCCCTGCTCTGGGCCGCCCTGGTCTTCGCCGCCCCGCCGGGCATGACCACGCTTCAGATCGGCCAGCCCGCGCCCGATTTCGAGCTGCCGGGCGTCGACGGCAAGACCTACAGCCAGGCCGACTTCGACGACGCGAAGGTCCTGGCCGTGATCTTCACCTGCAACCACTGCCCCACCGCGCAGGCCTACGAGGACCGCATCATCAAGCTGCACGAGGAGTACAAGGACCGCGGCGTGGCCGTGGTGGCCATCTCGCCGAACGACCCGAAGGCCGTGCGGCTCGACGAGCTCGGCTACACCGACGTGGGCGACTCGCTGGAGGACATGAAGCTCCGGGCCGAGGAGCAGGGCTTCGAGTTCCCGTATCTCTACGACGGCGAGACCCAGAAGACCTCGGCGGCCTACGGGGTCCTGGCCACGCCGCACGTGTTCATCTTCGACGCCGGGCGCAAGCTCCGCTACGTGGGCCGCGTGGACGACTCCGACGTTGGCAATGTTCGCTCGCACGACGCGCGCAACGCCATCGACACCCTGCTCGCCGGCAGGCCCGTGCCGGTCGAACGGACCCGCGTGTTCGGCTGCTCGACCAAGTGGTCGGACAAGCGTCAAAGCGTCATCGATTCGCTCAAGCGCTGGGACGCCGAGCCGGTCACGCTGGAGACGATCGACCCGGATGACGTCAAGAAGCTCGCCGAGAACAAGACCGGCAAGCTGCTACTGGTGAACCTTTGGGCCACGTGGTGCGGGCCGTGCGTCGAGGAGCTGCCCGAGCTGGTCACGATCAACCGCATGTACCGCCGTCGCCCGTTCGAGCTGGTCACGATCGGGCTCAACGACGTGTCCGAAAAGGAGCAGGCCCTGAAGTTCCTCAAGGACCGCCACGTCTCGACGAGAAACTACCTCTTCACCTCGACCGACCGCGACAAGCTGGCCGAGGCCCTCGACCCCGAGTGGCCCGGCCCGCTGCCCTACACCCTGCTGATCGCCCCCGGCGGCAAAGTGATCTACCGCCATCACGGCCCGCTGGAGCCGCTCGAGGTCCGCCGGGCGATCGTCGAGTACCTGGGCCGGACGTACGCGGGGCGGAGGTAGAGCGGCGCATCTGGACGCGAACGGAAAACGTGGCATAATGAGGGCCGTCCCCACACAAAGCCGCGACCGGTGGTCGCGCCCGGCGTGACCGTCGCGCACGACCCGCCACGACTGGTGATCGCGCCTCTTCCGCGACCGCCGGTCGCGGCTTTATGACCCCCGCAACCACCACGGAGTTTCGAGCATGAAGATCGACGCCAAACAGTTCAGGGACCTCGATCCGGGCCAGCGCCTGCTCATGGGGCCGGGGCCGAGCGACGTGCCGGCCCGGGTGTTGCAGGCCATGGCCGCTCCCTGCATCGGGCACCTCGATCCCTACTTCCTGGGCGTGATGGACGAGACGCAGCAGCTCCTGCGCTACCTGTTCCAGACCGAGAACCCGTTTACCATCCCCGTCTCGGGCACCGGCAGCTCGGGCATGGAGACCTGCATGGTCAACCTGGTCGAGCCGGGCGACGAGGTGGTGGTCTGTGTGAACGGCGTGTTCGGCACGCGCATGGCCGACATCGTGGGCCGGATCGGCGGGAAGCTGATCCGGGTCGACGCCGAGTGGGGACGGACCATCGACCCCGAGGACGTGCGCCGGGCCGTGCAGGGTCATCGCCCCAAGGTGCTGGCCGTGGTCCACGCCGAGACCTCGACCGGCGCGTGCCAGCCGCTTGAGGAGCTGGCGACCATCGCCCGCGAGGCTGGGGCCCTGTTCCTGGTCGATACGGTCACCTCGCTGGGCGGGATGGAAGTCGAGGTGGACCGGCTCGGCATCGACGCGGTCTACAGCGGCACGCAGAAGTGTCTCTCCTGCCCGCCCGGGCTGTCGCCCATTTCGTTCAGCGCGGCTGCCATGGAGGCGCTCCAGAGCCGCAAAACGCCGGTCGTGAGCTGGTACCTCGACATGGGTCTGGTCGGCAGCTATTGGGGCAGCGAGCGAAAATACCACCACACGGCGCCGGTCAACATGAACTATGCCCTGCGCGAGGCGGTTCGCATCATCGCCGAGGAAGGGCTCGAAGCCCGGTTTGCCCGCCACCGGCTCAACCACCGGGCGCTGGTCGCCGGCGTCGAGGCCATGGGGCTCAAGATGGTCGTTGCCGAGCACGAGCGACTGCCCATGCTCAACACGATCCAAATCCCCGACGGGGCCGACGACAAGCGAGTCCGCGCGGCGCTGCTTAACGAGTTCGGCATCGAGATCGGCGCCGGGCTGGGCCAGTTCGCGGGCAAGGCGTGGCGCGTGGGGCTGATGGGCCACTCCTGCCGCCGAAAGAACGTGCTCCTGTTCCTCGGCGCGCTGGAGACCATCCTCAAAGCGGAAGGCGTGGCGGTCGGGCCCGGCGCGCTCGAGGCCGCGGCCGCCGTGTACGAGTAGATGCACCGGGAGAGGGATCGGATATGTCCAGAAACGGAGGGGCAAGGGTTCAGGGTTCAGGATTCCGGGTTCAGGATTCCGGGTTGGGAGTCTGGCGGCCTCCCAGGACGCATTGGCGTGAGGTCCTGAACCCTGAACCCTGAACCCTCGATCCCCCCTTGCCACTTGGGCACGACGCTACCCATGATCGACGCCGCCCTGCTCCGAGAACTCCGCCGAATCGTCGGCCCGGAATACGTTTCGTCGAGCCGGGCCGACGCCGAGGTCTACGGCTACGACGCCTCGCTGGCCGAGGGGGCGCCCGAGGCCGTGGTGTTGCCCGGCGACACGCACGAGATCGCCGCCGTGGTCCGCGCCGCGGCCGAGGCCCGGGTGCCCTTCGTGCCAAGGGGGTTCGGCACGAACCTCTCGGGCGGGAGCGTGTCGGCCCGCGGCGGGCTGGTGATCGAGCTGTCGCGACTCGGCCGCATCCTGGCCATCGAGCCGGCGGGCCGCTACGCCGTGGTCCAGCCGGGCGTGACCAACCTCGAGCTGCAAAACGCCCTGAAGCCCCTCGGCTTCCACTACGCCCCCGATCCGGCGAGCCAAAAGGTCTCGACCTTGGGCGGAAACGTGGGCGAGAACTCGGGCGGGCCGCATTGCCTGAAGTACGGCGTGACGGCCAACCACGTGCTCGGCATGACGCTGGTGCTGCCCGACGGCGCGATCGTGCAGACCGGCGGGCCGGCGCGCGACCCGCCCGGCTACGACGTGCGCGGGCTTATGATCGGCAGCGAGGGCACGCTAGCCATCGTCACCGAGCTGGTGGTCCGCATCCTGCCGTCGCCCGAGTCGGTGGTCACACTCTTGGCCATCTACGACGACGTGGCCGACGCGGCCCAATCGGTCTCGGCCATCATCGCGGCGGGCATCGTGCCGGCAACGCTGGAGATGATGGACGCCACGGTGATGCGCGCGGTCGAGGAGAGCAAGCCGTGCGGGTTCCCGTTGGACGCGGCGGCCGTGCTCATCGCCGAAGTGGACGGCGCGCGCGCGGGCCTCGACGAGCAGGCCCGGCGCATCGGCGAGCTTTGCACGGCGAACCGCTGCCGGGACGTGCGCCGTGCCAAGGACGCGGCCGAGCGGGACCTGCTCTGGGCCGGGCGCCGCGGGGCGTTTGGGGCGATCGCACGCTTGGCCCCCAGCTTCCTCGTGGCCGATTGCACGGTGCCGCGCACGCTGCTGCCCGAGGCACTGCGCCGCGTGGCCGCGATCGCCCAGAAGCACAGGCTGCCGCACGGCAACGTGTTCCACGCCGGCGACGGCAACCTGCACCCGCTCTTGTTGTTCGATTCCCGCGATCCGGAGCAGCTCGCCCGCGTTCACGAGGCGGGCCGGGAGATCATGGAGGGCTGCGTGGCCCTGGGCGGCACGATCACCGGCGAGCACGGCGTGGGCGTGGAGAAGTCGGAGGCCATGCGACTGGTATTTTCCGAGGACGACCTGGATTTCCAGCGACGGATTCGCGCGGCGTTCGACCCACAGGATTTGCTCAACCCGGGCAAGATTCTGCCGCCGCCGGTCGAAGCCGCGCCGCCCGCCGAGCCGGAACCCGCCGCCCTGACGGACGCCGCCGAGTTGGTGCCCGGCGACGTGGCCGAGGCGTGTGACATGGTGCGTCGGGCGTATCTCGACCGCGTGGCGCTCGTGCCCCGGGGAAACGGCACGCAGCCCGATTTCGGCAACGTTGATGCCGGCCCGGCCGTGCTGCTGCGAAGCACGCGGCTTGCGGACGTGGTCGAGCACGACCCGGCCAACCAAGTCGTGGCGGCGGGGGCCGGCATGACGCTGGGGGCGCTGCAGGACCTGCTGGCCGACAACGGCCAGTGGCTGCCGGTTCGCCCGCCGGGGGGAGCGGAGCACACGCTGGGCGGCATCGCGGCCCTGGGTGCTTGCGGGCGCGAGCGGCTCCGCTACGGGGCACCGCGGGATTTGCTCTTGGGGCTGAAGTTCGTCTCCGGCACCGGGCGATTGATTTCCGCCGGGGGGCGGGTCGTGAAAAACGTGGCCGGGTACGACGTGACGCGCCTGTTGGTCGGCTCGGCCGGCACGCTCGGGCTGCTCACCGAGCTGACGTTCCGCGTGCTCTCGCTGCCCGAGCGGTGTGTTGCCCTGAGGGCCGCCGGCACGCTCGAAGGGTGTGCAGCGGCCGCCGGCGAGCTGCTCCGCTCGAAGCTCGACCCGGCACTGATCGTGGCCGTGCCGAGGGGTTCCGATATCCGACTTGACGGCAACAGTGCGTGGCGGCTTGCTGCGGGCTTCGAGGGTTTTCAAGAGACGGTCGACTTTCAGACCAGAGCTTGTAAACAGGTCTTTGACGGGGCTGGACTTGGTGCCGACGAGCCCGAAGCGTACTCCCCGCGCGAAGGGATCTGCTTGCGGTTCTTCGACCTGCTCGGAGAGGCCCCGTTTCTCGTGCGCATCGACGTGCCGCCAAACGCCGTGGCCGGGCTGCTCCGTGCCGAACAGGAGACGCTCCGCGGGACGGCCCTGTTGGCCGATCTCGGTTGCGGACGGATCCTGATTGCCATGGGTGACCTGAATACCGAGTCATGGAATCGCTTATGCCGCGCCGCGGAAGAGGCGCAGGGCCACGCCCTGCTGGAAAGGGCCCCCGAGGCGTTTCGCCGGGAGCACGACGTTTTCGGCCCGCCCCGGCCCGATTGGCAACTCATGCACCGGATCAAGGCGGCACTCGACCCGCACGGCATCTTCGCCCCGCGCCGAATGCCGGGCAGACGGTAAACGGGCACATTCGATGGCCATCGAAGAGCATTACGACGAGATCGCCCGCTGCAACCGCTGCGGCTTTTGCCAGGTGGCCTGCCCGATCTTTCGGGCCACCGGGCACGAGGCCGGCGTGGCACGAGGCCGCTTGGCGCTGCTGCGGGCCCTGATCGAGGGGCGCATCGAGTGGGACGCGGAGCTGAAGGAGCCGCTCTTCGCGTGCCTGTTGTGCGGGGCATGCACGGCCAACTGCTTTCCCGCCGTGCCGACCGCCGATTTGATCGTCGAGGGGCGGGAGCAGTACCTCGAGCGGGTCGGACGTGGCAAGCTGCACCGGCTGCTGTTTACGCACCTCCTGCCCCATCCCAAGCGGCTCCGCCTGGCCGCCCGGGCGGCGGCGTTTGGCAAGCGGACCGGGCTCTCGAAGGTCGCCAAGGCGCTGGGGCTCTTGAGGATCTTCGGGCGCGACTTTCCCCGGGCGGAGGAGATCGTCGACCGCTTCCCCGCCAAGGCACTGCGCGAAACGGCTCCGCCCGGCGTGCTGGAGGGCAAGGGCGAGCTGCGCATCGGTTACTTCGTCGGCTGCGGCACGGACGTGATGTGTCCCCAGGCCGGCCAGGCAACGCTCGGCGTGCTGCAGGAATTGGGGCGCACGGTCGAAGTGCTGGAGAACTGCTGCTGCGGCCTGCCGCCGACCAGCTACGGCGACCGCGCCGCCGCCATCGAGCTAGCCGAGAAGAACCTGCGTCTGCTCGACGCCGAGCGGTTCGACGTGATCGTCACCGATTGTTCGAGCTGCGCGGCGTTTCTCAAGAAATACCCCACGCTCTTCGACGAAGGCGACCCGCGGCGCGAAAGGGCGGCCGCCGCCGCGGCGCGGGTTCGCGACGTCCTGGAGCTTCTCTCACCCGCCGCCGGTTCCCCACTCGATGAGACGGCGGAGGGGGAGCCGCTCGTCGTCACGTATCACGACCCCTGCCACGCCGTTCGGGGCCAGGGGCTCACGCAGGAGCCGCGGGAAGTGCTGCGGTCGCTGCCCGGCGTGGAGTTTCGCGAGTTGCCCGAGGCCGACTGGTGCTGCGGCGGGGCGGGGTCCTACGCCCTTTCGCACTACGACCTCGCCTTGAAGGTGCTCGACCGCAAGATGGACAACCTCGAGCGGACCGGCGCCGACGTGCTGGTAACCTCTTGCCCGGCGTGCATCATTCAGCTTAGCTATGGAGTGCGGCGGCGCGGCCTGCCGGTTCGCGTGTGTCACATTTCGGAGGTCGCAGCGTCTCCCGGTGGCGGTTCCCGCTTCAGCAACCCGAAGGAGATCGAACCATGAGTGGTCTTACAAGATTTCGGCCGGCCATAGTGCTGCCGCGGTGTCTTGTCCTGCTGCTGGCCGGTCTGGCGCTGTGCCGCGGGGCTTGGGCCGCGGAGGCCGACGGGCGCAAGCCCGAAGGCCGGATGATCGCCAACACCGTTGCCGACGCCCGTTACGGCCCCCACCCGCGAAACCTGCTCGACTTCTACCAGGCCGAGTCCGAGCGGCCCACGCCCGTGCTGATCTTCTTTCACGGCGGAGGGTTCGTGGGCGGCGACAAGCGAATCGCCGCGCTGAACCCGCTGGTGGTTCAGTCGATCCTGTCGGGCATCTCGGTGGTCTCGGCCAACTACCGGTTCATCCGCGGCCCGCAGGGCGAGCCCTTCCCCGGCCCGATGCACGACGGCGCCCGCGTGGTCCAGTTCGTGCGATCGAAGGCCGGCGAGTGGAAGCTGGACCCCGAGCGTATCGCGCTTTCCGGCGGTTCGGCGGGTGCCTGCATGTCGATGTGGATCGCCATGCACGACGACATGGCCGATGCCGACAGCGACGACCCGGTCGCGAGGCTCTCCACGCGGGTCTCCTGCGTGGTGGCCTACGGCGGCCAGTCTTGCCTGGACCCGAAATGGATCGTCGAGAACATCGGCGGCAACCCCAGCATCCACCCGTCGCTCAGGCCGTTCTACGGCGTCCAGTCGCAGGAGGAGCTGGCCACGCCGAAGATGCAGGCGGTGGTGCGCGACGCATCGGCCATCAACCACGCCTCGAAAGACGATCCCCCCATGTACCTCGTCTACGGCACGCCGCTGGCCGGCACGCCGCTGCCCCCCGACACGTCGATCGGCACGAGCATCCACCATGCCCTGTTCGGCAAGCTCGTGAAGGACAAGTACGACGAGCTGGGCATTACCTGCCTGCTCCGCTACAAGGGACACACGCCGGAGCAAAGCGAAATCGAGTTTCTCAAGGAGCAATTCAAACTCGAACGTTAGGGGCGGCTCATGCGAACCACAACCGTTTTCATCTGCACGTTCGTCGCGCTGAGCGTCGGCCGCGCCACGCTCGCTGCCGTACAACCCGAAGTGGCCAAGTCGGTCCTCGAGACGGACCAGGCCGGCGAGAACTTGCTGAAACCCGACGCCTGGCGCCCCTGGCAGGCCGGCTTCGAGCGCCGAGGGGAGTGGTTCGTCTGCGACAACGCCGCGGACGCCGAGGTCCAACGCGGCGCCAGCCAGACCGTGGTGCTGAACCAGACCGTGCCCGAGCCGATCGTGGCCCGGGCCGAGAGCAAGGCGGAAGGCGTGACCGGCTCGCCCGACAGCGGTTACTCGGTCTACCTCGATCTGGTCTACGCCGACGGCACGCAGCTATGGGGTCAAACGGCCAACTTCAGCACGGCCACCCACGACTGGCAGACGCGCCGGGTCGTGGTCCTGCCCGAGAAACCGGTCAAGTCGCTGGCCGTACACCTGCTGCTGCGAGGGCACGGGGGCAAGGCGACGTTCCGCAACCCGGAGCTGCGCGTGGTCAAGACCTCGGGCGACGCCGTGCTGTTCGACGGCGTGCCGGTCCTGCCGCGCGCCCGGGCGCGCGAGGGGTTCCAGGTCCGCGACGTGGCCGCCGGCTCCGACTACGTGCATCTCGACCGGGAAGCACTGGGACTAACGCTGCAATGGACCTCCGCGGCCCGCGACGGCGTGACGACCGTCGACGCGACCATCTCGGACCGCACGGGCAAGGACCGGGCCCTGACGCTTCTGTACACGGTGCCCCTCCCGCCTGAAGGGCTCCGCTGGCTCCACGACCCGCGCCGCAGCGACCCGGTCGAGCCACGCCGCGAGTATGTCAACGCCAATCGGTTCGCCGCCGGCTCGGGCCGGTTGTCGCGCTATCCGCTGGCGGCCGTGGCGCGGGAGGGCGAGGGCGTCGGTCTGGGGATCGACATGGCCCAGCCGGCCTTCTATCGCTTGGGCTACAACGCCGGCTCGGGCGAGCTGTTTCTGGCCTACGACCTGGGCTTGACGCCGGAGCGGCCGGCGGCCCGGGTGCGTTTCGTGCGGTTCACGTTCGACCCGAGTTGGGACTTCCGCTCCGCCCTGGCCCGGTACTACGGGATCTTTCCCGAGTCGTTCCGCTGCCGTGCGCCCGAGCAGGGGCTGTGGATGCCGTTCGCCAAGATCAGCGAGGTCCGCGGGTGGGGCGACTTCGGCTTCCGGTTCAAGGAAGGCAACAACGAGACCGCGTGGGACGACGAGCACGGGATCGTCACGTTCCGCTACACCGAGCCGATGACCTGGTGGATGCGCATGCCGGCCGAGATGCCGCGGACCATCGAAGCCGCCCGGGCCGAGGCCGCGCGCCTGGCCGAGCACGGCAACGCCCGGGCGAAGTCGCTCCCCGCGAGCGGCTTCCGCGACGCGGAGGGCCGGCTCGTGGCCCGGTTCCGCGACACGCCCTGGTGCAACGGGGCGGCCTGGAGCATGAACTCGATGCCGGGCATCGCCGGCGAGCCCACGGATTTCACGAACAAGTGGAACCCCGCCATCCGCGACCGCTACTACGGACCGGGCCGCACCGGCGACCTGGACGGTGAATACATCGACTCGAGCGAGGGCTACATGACCGCCGAGCTGGACTTCTGCCGCGACCACTTCGCCGCGGCCGACACACCGCTGACGTTTTCAACCCATGACTGCCGCCCGGGCATCTTCCGGGGCCTGGTCGTGTTCGAGTACGTGCGCGGGATCGAGCGCGACGTCCGCGCCATGGACAAGCTGATGATGGCCAACGGCGCGCCCACGCGCCTCTGCTGGCTCTGCCCCATGCTCGACGTGCTGGGCACCGAGACCAACTGGCACCGCGACGGGCGCTGGCTGCCCATGTCCGACGCCGACATGCTCTTCCGCCGGGCGATGTGCAAGGACAAGCCCTACTGCTTCCTGATGAACACCCGCTTCGAGGACTTTTCGCCCGAGCTGGTTGAGCGATACATGAAGCGTTGCCTGGCCTACGGCATGTTCCCCGGCTTCTTCAGCCACAACGCCTCGCAGGGCCATTACTTCACCCGCCCCGACCTCTACGACCGCGACCGGCCGCTGTTCGCCAAGTACGTCCCCTTCGTCAAGCTCATCGCCGAAGCCGGCTGGGAGCCGATCACCCGTGCCCGCTCGAGCGACGTGTACGTCTACGTCGAGCGGTTCGGCGAGCGGCATTTCACCGTGCTGAACGACAGCGGGGAGGAGCGGACCGTCACGGTCACGTTCGAGGGGGCCGCCGCGTCCAACGCCCGGGAGTTGCTCAGTCGCCGGGAGCTGACGTGGGACGGCAATCGCCTCTCGCTCACCCTCGGGCCGGAAGAGGTCGCCCTTCTCGAATTGGAGCGGTGAAGTGGGTGCTGATTGCAGAAAAGGCGACATTCTCCTCTTTCCGGCGGCAAGAAGTGAAATGTCCCCTTTCTCTCTTCTCACTGGGCAACCGCCTGAAACACGCGGCCGACCTCTTGGAGGTATTCCACGTCTCCCTCCTCGGCCTTGCGCGCCACTGCGTCCAGCCAGCGGACCGTGTGGGGTTCCAGGCAAGGCTCGGAAGGGTCGTCTTCGGGGTACGCCAGTTCCACCTCGACCTGGACCGCGTACTGACCGCGCTGCACCCAGCGTTTTCGTTTCTCTCGCCGATCGGCCATTGTATTCGGTCCCCCAGGGCGGCCGGTGACGGCGCTAACCGCGCGTCGTCGTCGGCATGGCCTCGATCAACGCGCGCAATGCCTTGTTCACCGCGTCCGGCGTGGTGAACACTTCGGACACGTCGGGATCCAAGGCCACCACGACGCGAGACGGGTCCACTCGCGATGCGAACCGGTTGGGCTTCGCCTTCGAGTAGTCGAACTGGTATTCGTCGCGAAGTTGGTCGGCTGCAGGACGCTCGGACTTTCGGGAGGGTTTCTTCTTCACGGTCCTTTCGATTGTAGCGTTGCCCTTCGGCTGGGACAACGGATACCCCGCCGGAGCCGGCCGTCGAGCCCGTACACCTGATGCCCCCGGCTTGCCCGGGGGAGGTTCACGTTCGCCGCTACTTTCCGCGCCCATCTCTGCTGTCTTCTGCGGCGGCGGCTTCGCCGCCGCCGGGGAGAAAGGGAGGGGCCGAGAGACCGAGGGACGGAGAGACGGAGAGAATAAGGGACTCAGATGAGGGCCGGTCTGCGCCGCGAGTGTCTGCCGCCCGGATCCCTAAACTCCTTACTCCTCACTCCTAACCCTAATGCCCTGTGGCCGGGGCGCGGGGGGCCACGGCGGGGGACGCGGGGCGACGGTCCTGGAGCCGCCGAATTGACGGGCCGTGAGTTCATCATACGTTTACCCCAAATTCACGCCGGGTTCACCCCAAGTTCACGCCCCGTTGACCCCAAATTCACGCCACCTTGACCCCAAGTTCACGCTCCATTACCCCCCGACCCGCATCGACGCAAGTCGTTGTCTACAAAGGACTTATGGCGGATTCGCGAGTTTTGTTCGCCACCCCCTCCACCGAGGGGTGCGTCGACCGGGTCGGCCAGCTCGGCCTAAGTGCTTCCAGTAAACCACTTTAGGGAGCGCCCTGCAACGGCGGTTTCTGGCCGCCGGGCAAGGGGGCCGCGCACAATGACAGGACGGGCCGGGGTCTGTGCCGTCTCCGTCCCCGACGCAGTACCCGGTATTGTCAATCGCCCGGCGGCTCGTGTGAGCAGGAGTGAAGGCCGGGCCGCGAAGCGTCGCCCCGCTCATGTCACCCCTTCGGCTGCACCGCGTCGGCCGCTTCGGCGGGGATGGACTTGGGCGACGGGGGCCACGGTTGCGGCGGGGGGACGCGGAAGTGGTGGACCGACTCGCGGCCGGAGGCCAGCTCGCGGGCTTTGATCTGCCAGGTGCCGGCGGGGTCGTTGGGGGCGACGTCGAGACGGAGCTTCAACTGGCCGGCGGCGGCGGCGTAGTGGCCGGTGAACTCGGCGGGGCGGGCCTCGGGGTCGGTGATTGCGATGTGAAGCGGCACCACGGCGTCGAGCGGCTTGCCCTGTGGATCGAGGATCTCGACCGTGCAATCGGCCTGCTGCCCGCGCTCGACTTGCTCGGGGGCGCGGATGCGCACCAAGTCGACCGGTTGGCTGGAAATCATCAACAGGCGCCCATCGCACGGGCCCAGGCACACGGCGACGAGCAGCTTGCCGTCCTCCTGCCGGGCGGGCACCTGGCGCGACGCGACCAGGTCGTAGACGAACCCCTCGGGCCGGGAGACGGAGAGCACGGCTTCCGAGGGCAGCCCGTTCTCCATCACGATCCCGTGGTGGCCCACGTACTCGCCGTACTCTCGGCGGTCGTTGACCAGGAACACGTAGTCGGTCGTCTTGTACCGGCGGAGGTAAGGGATCACGTCGGGGCTCGTGGTGTCGACGTAGCGGCTATAGCGGGAATCGAGCTTCTCGCGCAGCTCCGCGGCCAGGGCGAGAAGGGCCGCCTTGTCGGCGTCGGCCCGGCCGGTGCGCTGGGTGACGGGCAAGACCACGTCGGGCTCGATCGCCGGGGCGAGGCGCTCGTCGCCCACGATGATGCCGCCGGCCGCCTGGAATGCCTTGATGCGATCGGCCATGCTGCGCGTGATCACGTCGCAGTCGGCCATCACCAGCACGCGGAAGCCCTCCAGCCCGCGCCCGGTGATCGTCTCGTCGTAGACGACCTCGGGCTGGAGGTGGGCGTACTGGAGCACGTGGAACACGTCGCCCAGCCAGCCGCCGCCCCAGCCGAACGTGCCCCGCCGGGCGAACATCTCCGAGGCGAAGCTTTCGAGCAACGCCACGTCGCTCTTCACACCGGGTACGTGTAAGAGCGTCGGCCCCAGCGGGCGCACGACCTCGCGCACGAGCCGGGCCAGCTCGTGCTGCGTCTGCGGGTGCGTGTAGCAATAGCCCGACGGCGAGTCGCACGGGACGAGCGACTGCCAGCCGTGGTACATGATCCCGCGGATCGGCCTGGCGATCTTGGTCCAAAACGCCTCGCGAAGCTGCATGGGCGCGATGGTGATGAACGGCGCGTGGGGCTGCTCGCGCTCCCAGCGGGCGCGATAGGGCAGCGCGTCGTCGGGCCCCTTCGGCTCGGGGGCCGTCTGGCCGCGGTACCAGATGATCTGCGTCATCTTCATCACTTGCTGCTCGTGCGGCGCGCCGGCGGCCAGGGCGAGCAGCTCGTCGGTGGCCAGGCCGATGCGGATCGGGTCCGGGTAGCTGTAGGTCCACTGCGAGAGGACGTCCACGCGCCCGCCGCTGCCGTAGACCTTGGCCACGCGCGCGGCCGGGTCGTGAAAGGTCCACAGGTCGTCGCGCCCGGTCGATTTGAGCCCCTCGTGCAGCGCCGTATTGAGCCCGTTCCAGCCGTCGCCGGTCTTCCAGTACCACCGGTAGTAGACGTAGATCGGGTGGTCGTCGGGGATGACGCGGTCGGCCGGGAAGTCGGCGAGCTTTCGGTAGTCCACGCCGCGCGGCGAGCCTGCTTCGGGCGGCACGTCGAAACCGGCGTGCTCCCGGAACGCCGCGAGGTCGTGGGGGTGAAAACACGGCCGGGCGTGGTCGCGGACCTCGGTGTGGATCATCGCCGCGCCGAAGGCAGGGAAGCGCCCGTAAGTCTGCGCCACCGACGCCCCCACGTTGTAGCAGTACTTTTCAAGCTCGGGAAACAGGCCGCAAATGTCTTCGCGGCCGGTGTACGGCTTGCCCTGGCGATCGACCCGCTGGAATTGCTCGCGGCCTCGCATCGCCGCGCCGGGCGAAAGGCTGGCCACGAGCACCAGGTCGTTGGCCAGCGCCTCGTCGAGCGACCGCCGGGTGGCCTCGACCGTTTCCGGCTTGGCCGCCACGGTGGGCTTACCGGCCTCGAAGACTTTGTTGAAATCGGCGCCCAGTCCGAGCACGTGCGTGAAGCCGATTCGCTTCAGGCGCTCGATCTCCGCGGGCACGTTGCCATAAACGCCCCACATGAGCACGGGGAACCGATCCGGCGGGCGCCGCGGCACGATGCGGACCGTCGACTCGTCGTGCGTTTCATACGGGGCGGGCTTCTCGACGGCCAGCTTCGCCACGAGCCGATAGGCGTCGGGGCGGAGGCTCGTGTCGAGCGGGTACTCGATCGTGGCGGACTCGCCCGGCCCCAGGTCGGCGACCTTCGTCTCCCGGACGCCCAGCCCCTCCAGCCCGATCGTGGCGACGCCCTCGGCCAGGGGTGTTCGCCGGAGGTTCGTCAGCGTGAACCGGAGCAGGGCCGGCGACTCCATGCGCACGAAGCAGGCCCGGTCCGAAGTCCGCTCGAACCGGGCCCGGCGAAACTCCAGCACGCCGCGGCAGATTCGCACCTGGTCGATCAGGCCGGGGAAGCCGTGGTAGTAGCTGCCGATGCGGTCGCCGATCGAGAGCCGGTGCGAGCCGGGGCTGACGGCCTTGCGCCCGGCAACGCGCGTGCTCCCCCAGGGCACCCCGTCCAGAAAAAAGCTGCCCGTGCCCTCGCCGTCGTAGGTGAAGGCCACGTGGCGCCAGACGCCCGGCTGGAACTTCGCCGGCCGGGCGTAGTAGGTGCTCGAATCGGCCCCGAACCCGAGCGTCATGCGCAGCACGCGCGACCCGCCCCGGTCGGCACGGCCCAGGACGAGCTGGTAGTCGTCGTGGGCGACGTACTTCTTGTCCAACAGGAACGAGTCGGGGTAGTCGGCGTCCAGCTCGGGCTTGGGGCGGATCCACATCTCCACGGTGAACGGCCCGCTCGGGCTCAGGGCCGGGTGGTCCGGGGCCAGTGCCCGGTGCGCTTGGTCCTCGACCGGCCAGCCGCGAAACGACTCCAGGCACGCACCAAACCGGCCCTCGGGGGCGAGCTTGCCGCCCTGGAGGGTCAACGTGTGGCCGTTGCCCGAGGCGTCCTCCAGCTCGGCCCCGGCGCCGAACTGCCAGAGCGCGACGACGTGCTCGCCGGTGGCGTGCTCGCCGGCGTACTCGGTCTGCCAGGGCTCGCAAAGTCGCACGGCTTGCTCCGCCGCGCCGAGCAGTCCCGTGCAGACGAAGCAGAACGGCAACGCGAAAAGGTGGGATCTCACGGTTCGGCACCTCCTGCGGGGGGGGGGGCGAGTCGAGCGGTTCTCGCCTCAGTGTAGCCGGCCCGCTCCGCGAGGTGGAGCTTCGTCTCAGGGCGCAAGAGGGCTCGTGCCCCGCCTCACCGCTACTTCGCCACTCCGCAGAACAAGTAAGTCACCCCCCTGCGGAGGTACTTCCCGTCCTTTTTGCCGCCAGTACGCCGCTCGCGTCACACGCCCGCGCCCCGCTTGTATTGGGTGCAACCACGGCCAACTCGGGAACGAAAGGGACCACCCATGTCGAACACGATCAAGAAAGAGAACAGCGTGCGGCGGACGGGCCTGATGCTGGCCCTGATGGCTATCCTCGTGCCTCTGGCGGGCTGGGGCGCGGTCCGCGGGCTGAGCAAGATCAGCGGCGACCCCCTCCAATGGGTTGCCAATGACGCCCAGCCCCGGGCCCAGTTCGACTGGTTCGTCGACCGCTTCGACTCGGCCGACTCGCTGCTGGTCTCCTGGCCGGGCTGCCGGGTGGACGACGCCCGCCTGGACCGCTTCGCCGAAGCGGTGCGCGGGCGGATCGCCGGCGGCGAGAAGCCCGGCTGCGACTGGTTCCTCCGCGTGGTCACCGGGCGCGAGATGCTCGGCGAGCTGGTCCGGCCGCCGCTGGAGCTCTCGCTGGCCGAGGCGATCGAGCGGCTCGACGGCACGTTCGTCGGCCCCGACGGCCGCACGACCTGTGCTGTGATCATGCTCAGCGACGCGGCGTCGCCCCATGCCCGCGAGGTGGTGCGCACGATCCGCGAGATCGCCCAAGGGTCGTGCGGGGTCCGGCCTGAGGAGGTCTGCATTGCCGGGGCCCTGGCCGAGACGGCCACGATCGACGAGGCGAGCCTGGAGACGCTGCTCTGGCTGTCGGTCCCTTCGGCCCTGCTGGCGATCGCCGTGGCGTGGACGTGCCTGAAGAGCCTCCGGTTGACTCTTCTGGTCTACTTCGCGGCGGTGGTCTGCCAGGTGGTCAGTCTGGCGATGGTCCACTACACCGGCGGATCGCTCAACGGGATGGCGTGCCTGATGCCCGTGCTGGTGCTGGTCGTGTTCGTTTCCGGGTCGGTTCACCTGATCAATTACTACCAAGACGCGGCACCGAGGCTCGGTCGGGCCCGGGCCGCGGCCCACGCCCTTCGAGTTGGGTGGTTCCCTTGCACGCTGGCCGTGGTGACCAGTGCAATCGGCGTGGCGTCGCTCTGGCCCAGCCCGATCGAGCCCATCAGCAGCTTCGGCCTGTATGCCGCGATCGGCATGGTCGTGGCGCTGGGGGTTTTGCTCCTGGTGCTGCCAAATGCGTTGTGCCTGGCCTCGGGCCGCCGGGCGGCGAAAGGGCAAACGCCGAGTGAGGCGGCCGCGCAGGCGGCGCCGCAGCCGGCGTCGGCCCTCTGCCGCGAAAACACCGCCGGTCCCGTGCCCTCGCACTGGCTGGCGGCGGCGGTGGCCCGACACCACGCCGTGCTGGCCGCGCTCTGCGTGCTGGCCGCGGTCGTGGGGGCGTTCGGGTTGGCGCGGGTTAGCGCCACGATGCGGCTGACCGACTTCCTGCCGCGCAGCGGGCGCTGCTACCGGGAGCACGTGTGGCTCGAGAACAACGTGGGGCCGCTGCTGCCGGCCGAGGCCGTGCTGCGGTTCACCGCCGACTCGAAGCTCTCGATGAACGAGAAGGTCCGGGTCGTGCGCGACGTCGAGGCGGCCGCCCGTTCGGCGTGCGATCAGGTGAGCACCGTGTCGGTGGCCACGATGCTGCCCGACGAGGGGCCGTCGGGAAGCTTCCGCGGGACGGTGCGCCGCACGATGGTCAACCGCCGGCTGGCGGCCGAGCGCAAGCGACTGGCCGCCACGCCCTACCTCCGCCTCGGCGACGAAGAGGAGCTGTGGCGGGTCACGATCCGCGTCGAGGGCCTAAGCCGCCAGAGCGACGGCTCGACCTTGGCCAAGCTGCAAAACGCGGTTTGCGGCGCCGTGGCCGACGCCCGCCGCCGGCACGGCGAAGCAATCTCGGTCGCCTGGACCGGCATGGTCCCGCTGTTGGCCGAGTCGCACACCGCGCTGCTGACGGACCTCGGCCGGAGCTGCGCCACGGCGGTCGTGCTGATCGGCGTGCTGCTCGCCCTGGGGTTGCGGAGCGTGCGCCTGGGGCTGGTCTCGATGCTGCCCAACATGTTCCCCGTGGTCGTGGTGTTCGGGGTGCTTGGATGGCTCGGGTGTCGGATCGACGTGGGCACGATGATGACCGCCAGCGTGGGCATGGGGATCGCGGTCGACGACACCGTGCACTTCCTCACCTGGTTCACCCGGGGCTTGAAGCAGGGCCTCACGCGGCGCCAGGCGCTCGCCGCGGCCTACGCTCATTGCACCCGGGCGATGCTGCGGACCACGCTGATCTGCGGGGCGGGCCTCGGGGTGTACGCCCTAAGCCCCTTCCCGCCCGCCGCACAGTTCGGCTGGGTCACCTGCGTGCTCCTGTTGACGGCCCTGGTGGGCGACCTGGTGTTTCTGCCGGCCCTGATCGCCGGGCCGCTGGGCGCGGTCCTCTTCCCCGAGCGGGGCGCACGGCGGACCTCGATCCGGGACTGGCTGCGGCTGGGCGAGCGTCTGGTGCCCGCCCCGCTGCGGCACCCCCTTGCCG
>Ga0180438_10004168_pt1 | contig 21037 bp, 29 predicted proteins | sample SS_ome_12_FD_132455 | JGI IMG/M metagenome (GOLD analysis project Ga0180438, IMG submission 132455) | Hypersaline lake sediment archaeal communities from the Salton Sea, California, USA - SS_3_D_2 metaG | ecosystem: Environmental > Aquatic > Non-marine Saline and Alkaline > Hypersaline >... | reverse complement strand
GGCGTCCTTCAGCGCAAATACGATGTGAGCGGTGGGGATTTTAAACTCACGCATGCCGACTTCACATTTGCTCGGGCCTTACCTGAGGCCAGGATTATGAAGGAAAAAGCGGCTCGCCCAATGCGCCGCCGTAAGACTGACGAAGGTGAGATGGAGATGCTCGGCGACGTTGCCGCGCAATCGAAGGCTGCTCGACAGACAACGTTCAGCCGCAAGGCCGGGCAGGAAGCTCGTGTTGGGTATGAGCGACAGAAGAAGTCGGCAAAGCACTGGTTGAAAACTCTTGACCGCGCGCTTAAAGAGATTGCTGGGCAACCGTACACGGCGGAGCTGGACAGGACTGCGTCGAAAATTCGAGCTGAGCAGTCTGCTTGGCAGAGCCAAATTGATCAAGTTGAATCTCTTCGGTCTGAGCGTGCGGAAGAAGATAAGAGCAGCTCAGATCTTTTGATGCAGTCCAAGCAAGCCCGTGTCACATTTTCACAGCATTCTGACAAGAGTACGCGTTCTTTAGACGAGCAGAAAAAGCTTGCGGAGAAGTGGAGAGGCAAGCTCAGAAAGGCTTTCGATCAGCTTCAGCAGATGCCTCAATCTCCGGAAATTTCGACATATCGAGGTCTTGTTCGCCAAGAGCTTATTGAGTGGCGGCGGCTTCTTTCAGAAATGAAAATTCGCAAGCGCACGCTTGTTCCTGAAGAGGAAAAAGCGGCAAGAGCGCTTTTGAAGGGCGTTTCAACGGAAGATTTGGTGAAGGAGATTGATGCCTTCATGAGGCCGTTGACTGAACGTGGCGGCTTTCAGAATCTCAACATGGATCAACGTCTCAAGCGCGCCTCGGGTGCCCTTGATGCAATTGCGGCGCTGAGGCGCCGAGATCTTGACCCGAAGCAGCGGAGCATGCTTGCTGACAAAGAGGACGAGGTCATGCAGGTTATGCAGGACATCCGCGGTCGCGCGGGAACGTCACTGCGTTCGCGACTTCGAAAGAACCCTCCAGAATTTTTGTGGAAAGAATTTCGGGCTGAAAGGACTCCAGACCGCCGGTCGTATATCGACTCAAAAACAGGTTTGGATTTATCAATTTTTCGCGTAGATGAGTCTTCTTATGCGATCGCGCTTTCGTACCAGGGCGAGAATGTGCAGACTTACCCCTTAGACGTTCCGAAAGGTGAGCTTAATTGGATGTTTTTGGAATCCAAGGGGAAGAACCTTGCAAGCATGTATGCGCCGATTTACATGGCGAATTTGGAGCACCCGGAGGCTGAGTTTTATGTAGATCTTGTCCAGGGCGATCCTGATCCGAAAGAGACCAAACGAGTCCGACGTTTTGTCGATCGAATTGGTCTTGGGATGACGCCTGAGGAGGAGCGTATTTATGCGCAGGCGCGCAAAGAGCAAGACGACGCTTTGTACAAAGCGATGAAAAAGAGCGTGCTCGGCGTCGGCAGGGGAATTAAAAAGGCGGGAAGAAAGGTAACTGAGCCTTTAAGGATGACGCCTGAAGAGGAGCGGATTTACGCGTCCGCAATGCGCAGGCAAAAGGACCCTTTGACCGAGTCGATTCAGCGGATTCGCGCGCGTCGAGAAGGAAAGGGTTCGAAGCCAGCATCCTCTGGACCTTCGCTTCAGGGGATTGATTTTTCTGAGTTTGATGCGCGTACACGGCAACTGCGCGGCGGCAAAAAGACAATGAGCGAACGTGAGCGCACTCGTCTTCGCCGCCAGGCGGAAGCCGAAACTCTGCGAGATGAGCGCGAGCTTGATCGAAAGATCAAAAGGGCGATTCGGGAAAAAGAGCGGCAAGATCGACGAGAAGAAAAGCTTTTTACGGCTGAGCTTGAAAAAACCCATGAAGACCTTGTGAAAGGGCGAGAGGTTTCTTCACGCGATCGCAAGCCAAAGAAAAAGGCCTCAAAAAAAACCGGTCGATTGCGGCGCTTGCTGAAGATGAATCCTTCGCAGGCAGAGCACGCGAAGGCCGGCAAAGATTATCTGAAAAAGGCGCGTCAATATTGGGAGCGGTACACAAAGTCCATGAAGTACAACGATCTCATGGACTCGTACAAGTTCTTGATCATGGCACATCGGGAACTCATGTATACAGAGGATGAGTCTGGCTTGGCGGAGGCGCGCCAGGGTATGGACGCCGCCCGCGAAGAAATCCTGGATCGGCTTAAGGGTTAGCAATGGCCAAAGCAAAAAAGAAAGCAAAGAAGACTTCGGGTAAAAGGGTGGTTGCGGCCGGCCGTGTGCCAAAAAACCTGTCGAAGACAGTGCGCGCGCGCAAAGCCAAATCAAACCCTGGGCCTGCAGCTCATGAGAAAACCGGGACAACGTACCTGCGCGACTCGGAGCGTCTTTGGAAGCGATATCGAAAAAGCCGAAAGACGGATCATCTTCTCGATGCATACGAGTCGCTTGTGATGGCGTACCAAGAGCTTGAGCACAGTGATGATGTAAAGGGTCTTGAGCAGGCGCGCCTTGGTATGACTCAGGCCCGCGCGGAGCTCCGAGATTTGTTTGAGGGCTAAAAATGCCAAAGAAAAAAGATATTGAACTGGATGTTGAACATGACGAAGAGGATTATGAGGAGGATGAGGAGTATGAGGACGAGGGTGAATTAGACGACGAAGAATTTGATGAAGACGAAGAGTACGAAGACGACGACGAAGACGAAGGCGACGAAGAGTACGAAGAAGACGACGACGAAGACGAGGACGAAGGGCTGTTCGCCCGCCCAACGCGCTCAAGAAAACCTCGTTTTCATCGGTCGGCCTTCTCAGATCGGAAGAACGCGCGTCGCCATCCCTTTGCATACGAATGGGACGACGAGGATAATTTTGGTCGAGGGTCTTCGATCGCAGAGGAAGATGAGGACCTTGATGAAATGCTCGAGCTAATTCGCGCGGGAAAATACCGGCCAACATCTCGCGACCCGTGGCCCGCACGAATGCTCTATAAGTTGATGGACCAAGGCGAGAAGCATAAAGAGGTGAAGCTTCAGGAGAAAGCTCAGCTCATGGCAAAAATTCGCTATCTTCATCGCGGCCGAAAGCTTAAGTAATGATTGTTACGCGACCTGAGGCTGAACGGCTTCTTGGCTATGATCTCGATGGCCACATGAAGGGTCGTGATGGCAGGAAATATCGATACTGGGTCTTAACCGAGTCGGGTGACCGTCGACTGGGAGGGCCATATACGATGGAAGAGGCGAAGAAGCGAATTCGCCAGGTCGAGACTTTTAAGCACATCAAGAATAATCCGATCAAACCGTTTTTTGATCGAGATCATGATTGGGACGAGGTTCTCATCCAGCACAAGGGGGAGCGTCGAACTCGACAGCAGATTCTTAATTACTACAAGGCAAACATGGCGAAGATCTGGCCATACCTTAAGGGTCAGACAGTCATGGTTTATTTGGCGCCTTCAAAGAACGATTTTGTTCTTCGCCGAAAAAGCTCAGAAGGCGACTACATTCGATTAACGAAAATGCGGGGAATTGACAACCCTAGCTCTTTTGAGTATTGGATCTACCGTCGCGCGGTTGAGTTCCACCCAGTCATTCGAGGCCATTCGACAAGGTTGGTCTGGGTCGATTTTGACATGCACACGACGATGAACCCACGCAAAAGGATTGGGCTTCGCAAACAGATGCAGCGCGCAATGCCCAAAGTAAAAAGGGTGATGCGCAAGGTTTTCCCCAACATTACGAGGATTCGTGCGTGGGACTCTGGCCAGGACGGCGGGATTCACTTAGAAGCAGAACTTGAGCGCTCTGTGAACGTCGACCAAGCAAGGATACGCTTGCGCAAGGCGTTGGATGAAGCGTTTCGAAACGACAGTGTCTTCGTCACTGGGCTTGCAAAGACCGGTCAAATTCGGTTAGATACGACGCTAATCAAGAATCTTGGCTCGCTTCGAGCGCCCTATAGCTACACTGTTATTGGCGACTACAAGCGTCCACTGCGAAGAACATGAAACCGATTGCCTTTATGAGATTGCGAAAGGCTCGCTCGCTGCAGGAGGTTGCGGCGAAGCACGAGCCGAGCACGCTTGTGCTGCAGATCAAGGCAGATGGTTTTAAGGTTATGGCGACGCGAGGCCGGGCGAAGGTTCGGGTCTTTAGCCGCCGCGGTGTTGATATTTCAAAAAACATTCCTGCGGTCGTGAATCGGCTTACGGATCTTTTGCCGCCGAACACGACGGTGCTTGGAGAGCTTGTTTATTTTGTAAAAGGCAAGATGAGCTTGGAGCCTTTGCAGTCGATCGTGACAAGCGGGCCTCAAACAGCAGTGATCAAGACGCAAGAGCACGGCGGGGATCTGGCACTTCTTGTTTACGACATTCTTGAAGACGCAAATAGGGATGTGACATCGCTCCCTTGGGATGATCGCGATGAAAGAATGCGTGACATTGTTCCAACTCGAGGGTTGGTACGCGTATTGAAAAATTATGCATTTAATCAAGAAAAGAAAGCCCTCAAAGAAGCTGCCGACCTTGGCGCAGAGGGCCTTGTCATTAAAGTAAAAAGCTCCCCGTATTTATATCGAAAATCTGGGTCGAGCGAGCCGCTTGGCCAGTGGTTCAAATTCAAAAGTCCTGCGCTTGGGAAGAGCTCCGAGACCGATGTCATTTTGAACAAATACAAGAAGGGCAAGGAGAAGTATATTTTTCCTGCCTATCAATACAAAGGTCGGAAGCTTGTCGAGGTAGGTAAGCTTAGCGGCTTGGATAAGAAAACGGAAAAAAGGGTCGTTGATCTCATCGACCGTGGCCAAGAGGTAATTGCGGAGGTCACGTACCAAGAGCCGTACTCCAAAACTGGAAAGCTCCGGCACATGGGGTGGGTTCGACTTCGGCCGGACAAACCGTTAAAATCTGTAACGATGCACAACCCTCATCAGAAACTGCCAACTCGGCTGAGCAAAGATGAGATGCGCACAATCCGCAAGTCGGGATCTCGTCGCTACAAGCACCGAGGCAAATCAGGCGACTATACATTTGTCATTGATGACGGCTTAGACGACACGTTTTCTGTGCGCGTCTATGATGCTGAGCAAGCGATTGTGGCTCAAGGTGTTTATCTTGAAAGCCAAATCAATCGAGGGCTCAAGGCGATGCAGGCCTTCATCGATCGATTGATGCCCCGCCGGAATCCCCGTCCTTCGTTGGTGAAGATTGCCCTTGCGAAAGAGGCTCTTCGCCACAAGAAGTTCGATGACTTTGCGAACCGATATTGGCTAGATTGTGCGCGAGGCTTGTACTGGTACGCCACAAATGATGAGGACTTTGAGATCGATGCTGACGATCAAGCCCTTGCAGAAGAGGGAAAGTTCCTAGTGGGGTGTACGCCAAGCTTCGCGTCAAAGATCTATCCCAAGCGAAGGTATATTGCAGAGCTCGATGTGACGGGGCTTCAGTCGAAGGAAATGTCTTTTGTGCGCGGAAGCGATGGTGGTCGCGCGCGAATTAAGGATCTTTCGGAGGTCAAAGTGATGCGTGTGATGGAGCTGCACAAGGCTCGAAACGCGTTTCGCTATCAGCAGAGTATTTTGCCTTCGAGCAAAGATCAGCTTCGAGAGGTTTGGAACAAGGCCTACGAAGATGAGGCAATTCGTCAAGAGAAAGAAGCGGCTCGAGAGCGCAAGCGAGAAGAGATTGCTACGCGCCGCCGAGCGGCGGAAATTCGTCGAAAAGAACGCGAGGCTCGTAAAAAAGAACGAGCAAAGAAATTGGCCGAGCGCGATCGCAAAGAGCGAGATCGTACGGCAAAGAAGCGGTCGAAAAAGCGGTCGAAAAAATCATGACCTCCAAGACCAAGACGGTAGAGCTCGAAATTCCGCATGTGGATATCGACGGGACGCGCGATGCGATTATTGAAATCTATGATCACGCGCCCTACGAGGACACATTGGGATACATCCTCGCGGCCGCGGTAAAGCTGTGTTCTTCGATCGAGTCATGCCGAGAGCAGTGGAGAAAGTGTGACCGCTGGGCTGCTGAACTGTCTGAAGCATGGGATGAGGCGTATGCTGAGTTCAAAGGCCGACTAGACGAGTACATTGCCGCATTTCAGGGGGCTGAGGACGTTGGCGATCTTCAAGCGTACATTCTTGATCCGATGTTTGATGGGGCATACCCGACAGACATGGATTTGGAAAATGTGCCGACGTGGCCGGATATTGAGACGCCTTGGCGGCTGATGAACGACCTGGTCACGATTGTATTTAATGCGCACCGCAAGATAAAGCGGCCACAGGTCGCCTTCAACAACATGTTTGTTTATTTTCAAGCGAGCTTTGTTGAGTTCTTCGAGTCTGTATCCAAAGACTTTGAAGGCCAAGAGATGATGATGCTTCGGGGCGGCGCGGCGGAAAACGCCTTTGATCGCGCCCGCAACCGTGCAGATCAGGCAATTCAGGATATTAATGATTACATCTCTAAGAAGACCCAGCAGGCAAAATACGCAGCCGCGGGCATTGCGCTAGGTGTGCTGGGAGTCGGCGCCATTGTTTTTTTGGCAGCGTCTCGGCGCAAGCGCAAAGCTTGACCGGATGGCTGCAGACCGATAAGCTAGGGCTATGGGTCCAGAGCTGCTGCTTTTGCTTTTTGTGCCGGCCATTTTCGGCAAGAAGAAAAGCTCGGCACGCCGAGGTTGGTGGGACGACTGCGCCTTTGAGGATTACTCTCCAAAGGTCGCAGAGCGCATCAAAAAGTATGCAGGCTACATGTACGATGCGGCCGAAGAGTGGTCGATCGACCCTGATATCCTTGCCGGCCTCGTGACGACTGAGAGCAACTGGAGGCCAACCGCTCACAGCCACGTTGGCGCTATGGGCATGACACAGGTGATGCCGAGCACCGCGAAAAAGCGCTCGGAGCAAACAGGCATTCCGAACAACCCCTGGGACCCCAAAACAAATCTGCGCTTGGGTGCTGCGGGGATTGCGACGTATGTCGATCGGTGGGGAAGCTACGACCACGCGCTCGCATCTTACTTTGCAGGCTCTGGCAATGTTGCGATCTATCGCGAGACAGACCAATGGCCTGAGCACGTCATCCGATATGTGAATGCGGTCAAGCGAAATGCCAGAAAATTTAGAGATCAGCGACTTAAGTGCTAAAACTGAAGATGAGCTTATTGAGCTCTATGAGGCTACGCTTGCGCGGGCGTTCTTGCTCGACGTAAAAGGAGCGGACACGACCGAAGTTGACTGTCAGCTTGTTGAGCTAGGCAGGGCTTTGGGTTTCGGTCTTATCGGGGCGAGTCTTGATCAGGTTGAAAATCGATCAAAACGATCTTGGTGTGATGTGGAACCCGAGGTTGACAGTCCAGACTACGTGCCTGAGGCTGCAGAAAAATTAAAAAGTAGAAAATTTTTGAGAAGGAGCCGGCACAAGTAATGGTCTTCATTAAAAAGAGCTTTGATCCTTATGCTTTGCGTCCCTTATGTTTTATTGACATCGAGGGAAGCGGGACAAAACCCGGGTATCATGAAGTCACCGAAATTGCGCTTGATCACGAAAAAATGGGGCGATGGTCAACGAAGGTTAAGATGAAGCATCCTCAGCGTGCCCAAGCGAAGGCGCTTGAGGTGCAGCAGTACAGCGAGCTCGCTTGGTCGGGCGCGCCGCACTTTGACCAGATTGCTGATAAGCTTCTCGAGTTTTTGAACAACTCGATTCCTGTTGGTCACTTTGTGAGCACATACGACCTTCCGATGATTCGTGGGAATTACGAAATGATCGGAAAGAACTCAGACTTTTTGCCACGATTAACCCTGGGTACAGAGCAGCTCGCGTACGAGCACCTCGTCCCTCGTGGCTTGAAGCGCTTGACGCTTGAGGCAATTTGCAATTTTTTGGACATTGACAACGAAGGGGCGCACAGGGCGTACGATGACGTGGATCGCACACGCCAGGCGTACTACAAGATGGTAAAGACCCAGCAGGGTCTTTTTTGATAGAATGAAGCATGGCGAAGGGCCGAGGATATGTCTTGGGTTTTGCGGCGATGGCTTTGCTACTGCTGACAGGGCCCAAGAAAAAGCTAGGCCCCAAGCCGGTGAGCAACCTTGCGGTTGGTAAGCCGTGGCCGGCTCCAAATGAATGGGCGCACTCTGAAAAATCTGAGGGCCAATCGTCTATGCAGGACCTTGTCCGCAATGACAATCCGGACATCGAGTTTAAGGACGAGGAGGGTTCTGACGAGGATCGCTATATGACTCTGAGGATGAAAAGGGCAGCCGACAAGCTTGCAAGCTTGGTCAAGTCCGAATTTCCCGGGCTGAAGCTCCGGGTCACGGATGCGTTCGATACGCAGGGTGAGCACACCGGAGGCTCGACGCACTACGAAGGCCGCGGCATGGACTTTACGACGTCTGACCGTGACGCCGCAAAGATGTCTCGACTAGCGGGCCTTGCGACCCAGTCGGGGTTTGACTGGGTGCTAAACGAGAGTACGCACGTTCACGCGTCGGTTCGTCGTTGACCTGTCGGTCCACCATGATATGGTGGGCGCTCAGGGGGCGATCTAGCTTCGACGAGGATACGGAAAGCTATGCTGCATGCCGCGGTGCTCGACGACCGTGTTAAAAATCGACGGGAAACCACAACAGCCAACGACGGCAACTACGCTGCGGCCCAGGCCGCTTGAGCACGCCAAAGCCCGAGGCGCTTCAGTAGGGCGGAGGTGTCATCTACGGAAGCTGCGACCACGAAGTGCTTACTCGCGGTCTAAGACTAAGCTAGCAAGACGCGATCTCGTTTGTCAGTTCTCGTGTGTCTTGTGAAACAAAAGACTGGCTAAGCATGTAGACGCACAGCTGGAAGATTTTCGGACCCGGGGGCAGAACCCGGCGCCTCCACCAACTCAGACGGCCGGGACAGACCGGTGCATTCACATCAATGACGACGCGAGATTATCGAATGAAGGTTTTTCCAGTATCGCTGCGAAAGACATACGAAAAGAGCGTGTCGAGCAAGGCTGCGGCCATCAAATCGTTTTGTGCTGAATGCTCTGGATTTGACCGCAAGGTTGTTCGGCATTGCACGGATACGGGATGCCCTTTATGGCACCACCGGCCGTATCAAAAGAAAGAAGAGGAATAACAATGGACACTATTCAGGCGCAAGGAATTTTGGACAAGTACCTTTTGAAAATGGAGGGTGCTGAATTTGTGCTGGAGGACGCTCCGTATACACAGTGGAAATATAACTCAGACACCGGTCGCTGGGATCCGAGTGTGTATATGCAGAGGTTCGATCATCACGGGTACGGATTACCCTCTCCGACGCTTCGAATGGATCCGGGGGTCACCCGAATGCTTGAACATGGAATTCGTGTATGGTGGAGTGGCGGAGCTTTAGAGTTCACGGCGAGAATGCCGGAGGAGCTTGCTCGCGTTGCACTGGTTGAAAACAGATTGACGGAGCAGCATATTGGCCGGGAGCCTGAGAGTGTGACCGGGACTGGCGGCTACAGCGGCCCGCTCACCGGCGGGATCCACCAACCCGCTTCGTGGACCACCGCCGAACGGATGAGCCGAAACATCTATAACGTAGGGGCGTCGGACTCGCGTGCACAGTCGGCCAATACCAACCACGATGCGCTGATTATCCACCAGCCCCACGACGTCCTTGGAGCCTCACTGGATGTAGGTCCAAACTCGTCCGCGACTTTGAACGTGGGGCCAGTAAACACTCCGTATTTCTTCCCTAAATTTGTCAAGTTTGATGTCTGGGATGAAAACGGGTCTTCGGTTGGATCTCCCATGATGTTTATTGACAGTGTGAATATCGGCGGGGCCCCCATGCTCCAAGGTGGCCTTGAGTCTGGGATTCCATTTTCTGTTTTTAGTGGTCCAGATATGGTTCCAGTGAATTGGTCGGCGTTTTCTTGCAGAAACCTCGGACGCGAATTGGATATTCGTGTGAGAAACGAATCCAATATACTGTACAAGATTGGTGTGTGCCTGTGGGGCGAGGCCAGCACGGAAATTCACACCGAAATCCTCAGCCACTACATGCGACGGCCGTACCACAGCACCAGTGGCTACTAACTACGGATATCTGATGTCGTTAATTCGCCACGAAAAATCGTGGCGAAAGACTGCAAAAAAAGAACAAGAACAAGGAACACGTTACGTGGCAGATGGTCTAAACAAGGCAATGATTATCGGCAACCTAAGCCGAGACCCCGAGCTTCGAAAAACTCAAACGGGAAACTCGATCGCGCGGCTTTCGGTTGCAACGAACCGAACGTATTTTAACAAGCAAACTCAGGAGAGGATCAAGGAGACCGAATGGCACAAGGTCACTGTCTGGGGGAAGACTGCGGACAACTGCGCAGAGTTTTTGAAGAAGGGTTCAAAGGTTTTTATTGAAGGTCGGCTGCGCACCTCTTCGTATGAAAAAGAGGGCGTCAAGCGTTACGTCACAGAGATCATTGCAGACAACGTGACGTTCTTGGATAGCAAGTCCGCATCGAAGCAGGAAAAATCTTCCCCAGCTTCGGATACGGAATTCTTTGATTCTGATGACTCCATTCCATTTTAAATTTGACTGTGATAGTGATTGAATATGTATGATGTTGTTCAAAAGTTGAAGAAGAGCTTGACGGAAGATCAGCTCTTTGAAATCCAGGGCGCTTTGACGACGGGTCAGTACGAGGCTCTGGTGAAGCTTCTCAAGGCTTCAGAGGATGAAGTCAAAGAGGCAGCGGGGGATCTCAACGATCAGATCATGGACGATCCGTTGAAGGCCATGGAGATTTACGACCTGCTCACCGAAGAGCAGACCAAGCTTGTTGATGCGCTCAATGACGAAGAAGAAGATTAGAATGCCTCGCCGGCAAGTTTCGATGCGCTTGGACTTGTACGATGCGCTTCGAAGGTACCAGCGGGAAAACGGGTATCAGTCGGTGACGACTGCTGTGAATGACATCCTCTACAATGCAATGCCAGATGGGTACGTGGAGTCCTCGTACCAAAGCATTTGTGAGAGAATGGAAAGAGATGGCATGCCAATCCCTGAGCGCGCCAAAAAGCTTAAAGACATTGTTGTTGTAAAGACAAAAAAGCAAATTGAAAAAGAACAAGAGGAAACTCCCGGCGGGGGTTATTTTTCCTTTTAATACGAAAGCGAGCTCACAACTAGTGGCTGAAAAGCCTAATTTTTATTGCCTGGGCATCCGGGCAATTGCTATTGTCCTTCTTATGCCTACGCATCAAATGCGTCTTTTTGTTATGGCGATTCTTTTGGGGGTCTTTTCCTGCAAAAGTGAAGAGGTCGTCAAGCAACAAAGCGCAAAAGAGGAACCGATGTTTGTGAAGACACAGCAAGATCCTGTGTTGAAGCAAAGGGAGGTTCATGTAGTCAATCCGCCGATCAAAGAGCAAACGAAGAAAGAAGCCGTCGAATTACCAGACGGCTTCGGTGCTAAAGATCGCTTTTCCAACATGGACCAGGCGTGCATGACGTGGGCTCGGGAGCTTGCTCCTAAGCAATACGTCAAGGCGGTTGTTGATTGGTGTGATCACCGAACATACAACTCATCGCGGGGGAATGTCATTCACTCTCGAGTTGATGGATCTTGGATTCATGATAGGGATCGGCCGCTTGCATACATGTGGTATCGCCAAGGGATGGCTCTAAGCCGTATCAACCCTGATACGTGTGAGCATCACAAGGTGGACTACGATCTTGTCCGTCCGAAGTCGTCTCGAAAGCTTGCGAAGAACTGGCCGTTCTCTGCGCCAAAGCTTTCCCCGAAGCGCGTCTCGCAGTGGCTTCACCAGCCCTACGATGCGGAAAGGTTCGGGACGCGTGGTCCGCACGATCACAACTACAAGATGGCTCAAAAGTACGCGCCGGGTTGCTACCCGACCGAAACGCTTGATCGGTACGACTTCTCCGCGTATCTTACGGTCAAGAAATCCGTTCTCATTTGTGAAAAGTACGAGCGTTGCTTTTCGAAGTGGGACATCAAAAAGCACTGGCGAAACGGATAAATGAAAGTTCAACTGCCCCCCTTGCCGTATGATGCGGGTGCCTTGAAGGGCATGTCTGCTCGATCGATGACCATTCATCACGAGGAGCACCAAGGGGGGTATGTTCGCCAGCTAAATAAGCTGGAAAGCATTGTTCGACTTCCGGAAAAGACCTCGCTTGAGGCAGTTATTTTGAAGGGCGCGTCCATGTATGAGGCCGCGCTGAACTCAAAGAATGAGCAGAATCTCAAAGAAAAGGTTCTGTCTGTGCCTGAGCGACTTGGCGTTCAGGTTCCCGAGTTTAATCTCGCATCTCAGGTTTACAGCCACTCGATCTTTTGGCGATCGATGCACCCCGAAGGCGGCGGAGTCCCCGAGGGCGTCATCTCGCAGCGCCTCATGAGTTCGTTCGGCGGGTACGCTCCTTTTTGCCAGATGTGGAAAGACGCGGCGATGTCGCTGTTTGGATCCGGCTGGGTCTGGCTTGCTCTTCTGGGTACGGATTTGTACATCGTGCGCGGGTTTAACGCGGGCAATCCCATCGTCTACGGGATGGTCCCGCTTTTGGTGATGGACGTGTGGGAGCATGCGTACTACCTCGACTATCAGTCGAGCCGAGAGGAGTATGTTGATAACTTCTTGGAAAACCTCATCAATTGGAGCTTCGCGAACGAAAACATGATGAGCCACATTAAGGGTTGATGATAAGATCAGCCCGGTGCTTAAAGAGGGAGAAACATTAGTCTTTGAAATTCCGGGAGACCCTCGCGGATACACAACACACAACCGAGGGTCGAAACCGAGCAAGGCGATTCTAAAATTCTGGGACTACTGCAAAATGGCTCGGGCATGCGCAGACCTCGCAGGAATTCCGATGCCGCTCGATGCAAGCAAAGACGAGCCGCTTGATGTAAAGACGGTCGCGTACTTTCGAAACGGAGTGCATGCAGACCCTGAAAACGTGCACAAAGGCATCAAAGATGCCCTGTTTCACGGCGCAAAAAATGGTGACAAGTACACGGGCGGATCTTACGAGCCGCCGAAATACGACAAGCATAATCCGCGGGTGATTGTGACAATCACGCGGGCAATGGAGAAAGAAGAACATGGCGATTTACGACCCGACGGGAAACAAGGTCAACCTGAACGAGAATCCCCCGAAAAAGTACAGCGTACAGGGGTTCGAGCTCGAGACGGGTACTACGCATATCGATTGCTTTCAAAACGCTAGGGCTGCGGCTCAGCAGCTCGTCCAGCAAGCGAGTGCAAAGACCGGATTTGTTCCGAAAATTACGAACCCGTTTCAGCTCGAGCCTGCTGCGATGGGTGTCTTTTTGTGTCTTGCTTTGGAGATTCAAGAACGTGATTCTAAAATCGACGCTTTGGAGTCCCGGCTATCCCGGCTTGAAGCCGCCCATGATGATTCGGGTTCGGCCGAGGGTTAATCCTCCGTGGACACGAACGTGTCCGCAAGATCATTGCAGAACCTGTGGCGGCGCAGGTTTTGTCTTTTATATGTACACCGCATTCCCAGAAGACTTTAATCAGATCAGGTGTTATTCATGCGGCGGCGATGTCCATGGTGAGAGGGTAAACGAAGGCTTCGAAATGGAAATGACATATCGAAAGACAGACCTAGATTGCCGAGGTGTGGTGCAGCGAGATGGTGAAAATCATGCTATGAATGAAGCTTCGGGGTCCATTCAATTATCATGAGCAACTTAAATTACTATCAGATTCTTGAGGTTGAGAAGAATGCGACTCAAGACGAAATTAAAAAGGCATTTCGAAAACAAACAATGAAATGGCACCCGGACAGAAACCCCGGGGACAATACGGCAGAAGATAAGTTTAAGGCCGCGGCGATCGCGTATGAGACCCTCGGGGATGAGAAGAAGAGAAAGTCGTATGACATGTCGCTTCTTACGGGTGGGGGCACAGCGAACCCTCTTTTTGACCCGAGGTCTGCACAAGAATTTGTTACAATTTTTAACTCTTTTTTTGATCAAGTTGACGCGTATTACGGAACAAATTTTAAGCAACCGAAAAAATCCAAGCCACGACGCCGTCGGTCAACAACTCGAGCGAACGTCGGATCGTGCCCGGCGTGCGGCGGCAAGAGGTTTTTAAACATGAGACAGGGTGATTCGGTGATTCGGATTGCATGCCCAAAGTGTAAAAAAATGTGATAATCTAGCCGTCGAGGAACGGCGTGAAAATGTGCAACAATAAGCACCTCGAATCGACGTTCGTGGTGCTTTTTTGGTGAGCGGTCATGGTCCAGCCCAAGCTTTATCCTGAGACACAAGGTCTTCCCTCTGAGTGCACGACGACGGACTGGGTCCGTGAGCGCGTCGAGGTCCACGCTCCGTACAAGGGAATTGACGAGTTCACAGTCATGCTCGAGCCCTTCGGCGACAATTACGCCGAAAAGCAATTCCTTGACCGGCTCGACGATTCGGTTTCTCGTAACAATCAAGGCACGGATTGGCCTGGTCGATACAGCGAAACCGAGCAGCAGCTGATCACGAAGCTTCGGACGAGGGTCAACGCGCGCCGGAACAACACCGCATTATACCACCCTGACGCAAAAGAGGCGATTGTTGAGCTGTCGACGCGGGCCTTGTCTCAGCTGGCCGCGGTGTCCGCGATCTACAAGAAATGGCAGGACGGCTACAACAGCGATCCCGACTGGCCGAACGTACCTGTTTGGAAGTACCCGCTGAGCAAGGTTCTTACTCAGGCCGAATACAACGCTTCGGTTCCCTCGACAGGGCTAGGGCCAAATCCTCCGCCAGGGGCAGTGGCGCAATATCAAATGGTTCAGCAGCGCGGCAAGGATCGCGAAATCATTCGGGACAAACTTCGCAAGGCGTTTTCGCTTATGCACTGCGCAGAGCTAGGTGTTGCGCAGTCGCAAGCGTGGAAAAAGAACCGAGACGAGTGGAATTCTCGCGCGGAGCAAGCGGGCGGAATGGTGATTTCGTCCGGCCCTTCGTGGGATCCTTCGGACATGGGTTGGACCGGAGTGCCTGAGATTCCCGACGAGCCTGAGGTTCCTCCGAGCGTGGACCTTACGCCTGGAACAACTTCGGGGACCGGAGGTCAGGGGTGCCCACCTGGGCATTGGCTCAACACTGACAATGGGATTTGCATCCCCGGGAAGCCCCCTGCCGGAAAAGAGAAATACTACGTTCCGCTCCCCGACGAGGACTGGGATTACGGGGACGACACCGGAACCGGCATGGACAAGGAGTCTGCAGGCGGGTATTCAAAGTCCGACAAGAAGAAGGGCGGAGGCATGGGCTTGATCCTTGGGGCCGCCGCTGCTGTATTTCTGCTTGGGTCCAAAAAGTGAAAGCTCTTAAGACAGAGGCGTCGCGCGTGACGCTGATGCTTGTCGTCATCAAGTTGTTGTACGGAGCACGGTAATGCCTTCTCAAATCGACGGAGTCTTCGTTGACATCGACGGTGTCGACGTCGACCTGTATGCAAATTTCAGAGAGAAATTCAGCGAAACGCTTCTGAATTTTCAGTCTCCACTGTTCTCCAACAACGTGCAGTCGATGGTGGGTCGTTTAGATCCTTCGTCACTGAAAGGGGTGAGCCTGCAAGCATACGCAGCGGAGGATATGACGCGTGCATTTCTCAAAGTCGTGCAGGGCGGCATCTTCGAGCAGCTAAAGTTTGCGGGCGATATGGCTTCAGTCAAAGTCCGCGAACTTGTCCCGGATCCGCTCTCTTCGGCAATAGGCGGTCTTTATCAAAACGCATCTGATGTGGTCGCGATCATTCGAGACGGCGGTGACAAATTCGATATCGGGATTGCGCTCGCCGAAAAAGGTATCGATACAGTTCTCTCTTTAATTCAAGCGGCCCCCGTTGTCGGGCAGATCGCGGATGCAATTTTGGGGGTCGTCAAATTTGTCAAACGGATCGTTGATGCGGTTCGCTTGAACAAAGAAAACGAAAAGGTTTACGCGCCTTGGCGCGCGACTGATAAGGATCGGGACAAGGCTGAGGAGTTCATTGTCCGCAACTTTATTCGGAACATGATGGGGAGCGTTGACTGGACATCGACCTTCCTGCCACCGTTCAACCCAACGTCTTCAAATCCATTTCGTCTCATGGAGACGGCTGGGGGGCCTCCGGGTGGTGCTCAGCTTGGGGTCTTTGAGACGTCAGGTACAATTCGGCCTCCTGCATGGAATGGAAACTTAGGTTTCATTCCCGGCACCCAGCAGATGTCGGACGTGACGCAGATTTCTTTGGGGGCAAAAGACGGCAAGGGTCATCGAAGCCAAGACGTCATCATGAACCTCGGGAAGTTCTATCCCACCCCGAGCCAGTTCTTGACGTCGGCTTGGCAGCAAGCCAACGTGTTTGGCTCCCCAGACCTGTACAAGATCAACGTCTCGACCCTGCGTCGGCAGTGGGAGACGTTCTTCTATGACATGTATGATCGCGCGCACTTTGAGTCTTTCAATGCAAAAGGCAGCAAAGCATTTATCGCGCACAAATGGGTTGAAGGGATTTCTCCGTACGTCGGGTTTAGCTCCCCTCAAGACCCAACGATTCGTCTCGGCGCGGATCATATTGCGAGTGTCCCTGATTTTTACAAGAACTTCTGGGGCGAAAAAAATGGCAGCCCCACGATCTCTGAAAAGCATTACAAGTTCGGAAACCCGATGGGGAATACGATCTACGATGCTTACAAGATGATCGTGGAGCCGATGCTGGACATCCTCGAGCAGCGGCAGCGAAAATGCCTGCAGCGGACGGTTGTGAGCGCGTATGTGGATCCCGCTCGGTACGGGGCGTTTATTGGAGCCGACGCGCAGACACAGTCTCTTCGGGAATCGTTGAACCATTATCGCTCGATTCTTCTGAACCACGACGCGATCTACAATGTTTGGTACAACCGCGCGGACCGCATTGACCCTCAGTTTGCCGCACAGATGGAGGCTCAGATCCCCGAGCAGGTGAAGTACCAGTGGAAGCGAGGGTTTCTTAAGAAGACCATCGCGTCCGAGCCCACAGACGTTTTCTCTGGCTCTCAAATCGGCGTGGCAGAATCCGTTCCGAACAAAGGCGGTACCGGATACGCGCCTGTTGAGATGCACTTCAATGCTGACCTCGTTGGGAAGAAGAAGGGGTCGGCAATGCCGCTGATCTTGGCAGCGGGTGTTGTCGCGCTTCTTGCTGCTCGAAAAAAGTAGATTAGGCTAGTCGGATGATTCGTAAATTTTATATGCTTTCGTTCTGGCTTGCGTTTGGCCTCGGAGTTGCGTGTGCAGAGGCCGACACTGCGGCTGATCCCGGTTGCGATGTAGGCTCTTTTGGGGACTGGTTTTGTCAGTGTCGAGCTGACGGATCATGCAACGATCCCGATCTTTTTTGCGACGCGGGAACAAACGAGTGCCAGTGGAGTTGCCGCCCGGATCTTGTCGGTGGAAAGATTTGCGGACGGTGCCACATCGGAGGCCCGAGTGAGGGTGCGTGCAAACCGTCGTTCGAAGGTGATGGGTACTGCGATTGCGGTTGTCAGTTCGATGACGCGCAAGACTGTATGCTGTGATGGAAAATCCCCGTCGCAAGCTCTACATTTACCCGAATAAGCGATCCCGAGAGGTCGCAAAGAGGGCATTGGAGCGACGACGGAAGGTTTCAAAGAGCAAACGTGGCGGACTAGATCCTGCAGAAGCGCACGAACAGGGTATCGGCTCGGGTGTTCTGCGCGCGCGGGATATCGCGAACGGAAAGCGCATCAACGCGTACCAGGTCAAAGCTTTCTTTGACCGCCATAAAAAGAACTACATCGAAGCCCGCATCAAAGGGAAGAAGTGGGAAGATAGCAAAGCGTGGCAGGCTTGGGACCTTTGGGGTGGTGAGCCGCTGCGAAAGCAGGTGGAAGCCGCCGTTGCAAAGGATAAGCGCGAGCGCGCGAAGAAGAACCCGACCAAGCGGGACGTCGAGATTGTTGAGAACCCCGAAAACGTGACGCTCGAGAACCCTGCGCAACCGTTGGATCCAATCTTATATCGAAAGGTTGTTCGCGAGGCGAAGGTGAAGTTTGACGTGTGGCCTTCGATCTACGCAAGCTCGTGGGTTGTACAGGAGTACAAGCGTCGAGGCGGTCGGTATAGGGGCACCGGCCAGGGGCTGCCCAAGTGGTATGGGGAGAAGTGGGTCGATCTCTCTCGGCCCAAAAAGGGCGGTGGTTGGCATCAGTGTGGGCGTACGCAGGCGGGCTCGGCTGCGTATCCGAAGTGCGTTCCGGAGGCGAAGGCTCGGCGCATGTCGAAAAAGCAGATCGAGTCTGCAGTGCGGCGAAAGCGTCAGGTTCAGCGGAAGGTTGCGAAGGGGTCGAAACCGAAGGGGCGAGCTCCTGCGCGAGTTGCGACGTTCACCTCTAAGAGGAAGGCGCTTGACCCTTCACTGAAGAAGGCGCGTGCAGCGTGGGAGAGGTATTACTTCACGTACAACACGCGTAGCCTACGCACCGCCTATAAGCATTTGTCTGAGGCGAAGTCTTCAAAAGACAAAGAGACGCGCAAAGAGGCTCGAGAAGGGCTCAAGCAAGTGCGTGCTGAGGCGAAGTCGAGAAGTATCAAGCTTGACGCTTGACCGGCCTATAGGCCCATGGTAGCTCGGTTGTGAGGACTGGCGCGCGATCGCCAAGCCTTCGGTATTGTCATGCCAAAAAAGAAGAAGACGGAAAAAGAGCCCGAGGTGAATGTGGTCAAGGAGGATGCCCCTCCGACTCCAGAGATTGCAGATCTTGCAACAATCAAGATGCTCGACCCTCTGAAGAAGGGGGTCAAAAAGTTGGAAAAGGACCTCAAGGAATTTTCTAAAACGAGTGTTGGGGCAATTGATGAGCTTCGGGCGCTCACGAAATCAGAGCTTTCCAAGCACCATGCTTCCATTGTGGCGCAGGAGACTCGTGCCAACACAATTGATGAGGCGATCTTAAAGATCTCAAAGAGGTTGGACAAGCTGGAGCGTGACGGTCGTATTGATGGGCGCCCCGTGTTTGGGATGCCGGTTCGACCGAAGACTCCTGTTTTCGGAGTACGCGCCAGCACGCTGCGCCCCGAACGCCCGGCCCGAAAGGACACCGAGGGCGATTCGTGACCGAAAAGTTTATCGAGGCTCACGCGGTTAAGCCGGGTGATGTCGTCAGAATTCTCCCACAAGAAACCCCTTGTCGTGTTCTTCAGTCTCAGCGGGCAAGTCACAACGGGATCCCTTGTCACTTTTTTAAAGTGGAAAGGTCGGGGGAGAATTTCGATATTTATGTCGGGGGAAAGCATACGGTGATTCTTCATGACGAAGAGCTTTGAAGATCTCTTCAGTGAGCACAGGTATGCGGGAAACAGTCCTGAAGAGTCGGTTATTTTTTCCACGGTCATCGTCATCGATCACTTCATTGAGGGCCTCATTTCCCGCCCGGTCATGATGGCAGGCGGATCAACGCGGACCGCGGAGTTGCTCATGATTTATTTGCTAAAAGTACGGGCAATGCTTTCAATGTCGGCGAGGGACGTCGACACATGGTCGACGAAGCCGTGGGTCGACGAGCGATATCCGCATATCCCTGGCCCAGTTCGCTGTATTGAATCTTGCATTCACGGAGGCTATTCGGAGGATGTTCCTTACCGCGAGGCGTTTGACCAGTCAGCTTGGGAAGAAGAGGCGACAGCGCTTTTCAACTGGGCAAAGGGAAAAATGGGTGGCTAAATACTACGCAGGGATTGGCTCTCGCGAAACGACCCATTTCGGTCTACAACCTCGCAGAGCCATTACTCGTTCGTGCATTTTTGAATTACCTTGAGAAGGGCCATGATCAAATCAGGCTGCTCGATGAGCTATCTCAGATGACACAAGATATGGGGCTGTATGGAGAGCTCGACGAAAAAAAGGGATGACATTATATCGTTGGCCTGCCTCGTTCTTGCGATTTTGGCAGTCACTACGTTTGGGCTTTTGCCATCAGTCAAAGATCGCAGGGAGGGGGTTCAGGCGTGCTCGAATGAGTGTCGCCGGCATAACATGTCGGCCCATCCAATCGGTGATGATTGCTACTGCACATCCGGCCCATCCGACGACCTTATTTTTGTCGGCAAGATGAAGGACTTTCGATGAGTAATTTTGAAAATGGACAAAAAGGGTAGTTATGAACGAGCAGAGCAGCAATGAGTTTCCCCCGTGGGAATCCCCCGAAGACGACGACTTCCACTCGATTCACTTCGGTCGGTATCGAGCGGTGTGTCACCCGGAGGCTCAAGAACGCAGCCGCAACGTTTACATCGTGACGGTGTACGTGAACCATCACGCGGTCGTGACGAAGAAGATTAAGTCGCTCGAGAAGGCGAAGTCGATGTCAGAGAAGGTCATCGCCCAGTATGTGGTAGACGATCTTCCTGCCTGGATTCGCTCGTCTATTTCGAGCTACACCGGCGACCCACTCGGGGATTGATATGTCGTACGAGAAGTTTGGAGACCGCAGCAAGCTCCCTCCCGGGTGGCGCTGGGATCCAGAAGCCGTCGGGTATGCGCACTTCGAGGACTATACGTTCTGTTCCGCAAGCGCGTCCGACGGGTCATTCGAGAGGGTCAAAAAAGAAGCAATCGATGACGCGTGGGAAAAGTTCAACAAGATCGGGAAGCCTGCCTATGAATCCGGCTTCCGCGACGGCCTCCGCGCAGCGTTGATGCACATGCAGATCCACGGGTACCTTGTCGCCCAAGAGAAGGTGAAAGCCTTAATTGAGAATGCTAAAGACGGGGGCGAATGAGCGAAGACGGCTTTCATCATGTTGGCGGTTTTTTAACCGAAGATGAGCGCAAGGTCCTTCTCGACACCTTCCGCGCAACGATCGAGGTCGCGCCCCTTGTGCAGCCGAGAATGCCGCAGGGCAACCCGTTTTCAGTCGAGGTCACCAGCCTTGGGAAGTACGGGTGGTGGTCGGACAGCAAGGGGTACCGATACGTCGAGGCGCATCCGCGAACGCAAAACCCGTGGCCCGAGATCCCGGAAACGG
>Ga0180438_10004164_pt1 | contig 21045 bp, 23 predicted proteins | sample SS_ome_12_FD_132455 | JGI IMG/M metagenome (GOLD analysis project Ga0180438, IMG submission 132455) | Hypersaline lake sediment archaeal communities from the Salton Sea, California, USA - SS_3_D_2 metaG | ecosystem: Environmental > Aquatic > Non-marine Saline and Alkaline > Hypersaline >... | reverse complement strand
GGAAGCGCGAACCAAACCCATCCCAGCGAGACAAAATTGAATGTCAACACCCAACCGCTGAACTTGAGTGTCGTTTTGAGTCCCGCAGGATATGAATGGTTATCGATATGAGGACGAATCCAGCCCGACCAGCGGTTATTTATGAACAACCCCAGACCATGCCAGGCACCCCATATTGCGAAATTCCACGTGATCCCGTGCCACAAACCGATCAGCAGCATGGTCGTGAACTGCCCGATAAAGATAATTCCCCAGCCTGGCAGTTTCGTCCATTTTGTGCGTAAAAAGCGTGTCACAGGGTTGAAATAATAAGCCCGGAACCACTGCGCCAGGGTGATGTGCCAGCTGTTCCAAAAGCTGGTCAAATTTATTTTGCGGTAGGGCTGGTCAAAATTTTCAGGCAATTTGAAGCCCATCAGCATCCCAAAGCCGAGGGCGATATCTGTGTATCCAGAAAAATCAAAGAATATCCGCAGCGAATAGGCGTACAACAGCACCCATGCCCAAACCGCTTCTTCAACCTGAAGGGCATTTTGCCCGCTCAGCGCAAATAAAGCCAGTCCATCCGCAATCACAAACTTTTTAAAAACCCCGATCAGAATCCTCTTCCCGCCAATAAACCGGTTAGCAGGATTCAATGGAGAGTCTATTCCCTCACCTGGTGTTTCTGTCACTTCATTTAAATTCCAGATAAAATGCTCTGAACGGTCGATCGGTCCCGCTGTATAAGCCGGAAAGAATATCGCATAAATCGTAAAATCCGCAAGGGAATATACTGGAAGTTTACCGGCTTGGTGATCTCGCAGTACGTGCAGCAGACGGAATGCCAGGAAAGAAAAACCCAGCCATGGTAAGTCCAGGATGCTGGCCAATTCAAGTGATTGACCGCTTCTAGACCTTAAAAAGGCGCTGGTAGAACGAGCAAGCGTGTCTGTCTTTAGAATAATAAAGAGGACCAATATAATCAGTATAGTGAACGTGGTGAGAAAGCGGTTTTTCGGCAGAGCGAAATACGGGATTAACCCTGCAGCCGCCACCAAACCAATGATCAGTATGATCCGCTGTATATCCGGAGGCCGCGTGGGAGTCAAGCAGCACAGCAGATCGATATAGCGTGTCAAGCCGATCAGCAGTACGACACCCGATAAGAAGGCTGCCGCAATAATCGTCCGTCGGTGGGAAACTTCACTGGGCTGGCGGGTTACCACCCATACAAATACGGTCAGCGCAATGCTTGCCGTCGGGAACCAGAAGTCGAAATTCCTGATTGGTGTGGATGGCTGCATCCAGTAAATCGCCAGCACGCTGCCCGCGAGAAGCGCCCATTTCCGCCAGGCGCGCGGCAGGATAAAAACAAATATTAGCGCAAACGCAGTGAAGACCAAAATATTCGTAATTTCCATGACGCTGGCTGTAATTTTTACTCGGGTATCATTATCGTTGGCTGAATATTGTTAAAGGGAATCAGGATGATGAATGGAAAATTTTCCATCTCCCGGAAAAATTAAAAACCCTGGTAGATCCACTGCGGCGATTGATCAGCGGTCATTATTAAAATGGCGATCAAAATCAAACACAGGAGAAGAGCAAATATATTTTCTGTAGAAAGGAAGCTGCGCATATTTTTTAGGTACTTATTTTGTTGATTTAACTCCGTGCTGAAAGAACAGGTTTGAACGACTATTCATACCCGCATATCCGCCATTCCCCGCCTTCCTCAAGGATCTTATAAATACGATCTGCTAGATCAATTTCCAGATCTTCAGCGCCATAATTGGCGATTATTTTGCCGGTACAAATGACTGGTGTGTAACCTTCTCCTTCGCCGGCTACCTGGCAGTTGGGGGACTCGAGGTTCGCCTCTACTGCCGCAAAAGAATTGAATTCAAGCCGGGCTTGTTCTTCCCACGCAGCGCAAGAATAGTTGATCATCCCATTTTCATCCTTGGCTACCAGGGCTTCCAAATATCCAATAACAGCGGAAGGCGCAGGATTGGATGTCTCGGCAGTACATGCTGATATGATAATAACAAGGGACAATACGGGTATTAGCAAATTTTTTATCAGATTAAGCACTTAAATAACTCCCAGAGGTTAAATTCCAAAGGCGGCGATAATTGTACCAAGAATGGTGTATGAATTAATGGCATAAAACATGTACAATAAGGTGTTCTATACAGTAAAGAAAGTTAGCAGCCTCTCTGCGAGCTTTGCGCCTGGTTTATTGGCAGACGAAGGACGAAGCAGTCTCAACCATTCAGGGGAGATTGCCGCGCTGCATGAAATGCAGGGATTTAAATCTATTTCCAATTAAACTGGGATTAAGATTTGTTCAACTCACTCCTGTACTGGGCGAACTTGTAGTACCCTTCAAGGAAGTCGAAGGGATGCCGCTATAATACTTTCTTTAACGTTAAGCCGCGTTTTTTGGTTGTCGTTTTTCTCAGGAATAAATATTACTGTACGGAGATGGGAACTCAATGTCCACGTTTGTCAATCTAGCCCTAGGAAGTATTCTATTGGTCGCTGGCAGGAAGCTGTTCTGGCTTTTTGTGGGCGCGGTTGGATTTATAGTTGGTTTTACCCTGGCGAATAATTTCTTCGAAGGTGAGTCTGAGTCAACCATATTAGTGATAGCTCTGGTTGTTGGAATCATCGGAGCGGTTCTGGCTCTTTTCTTTAAAAAGGTGCTGGTGGGGATTGCGGGATTTGTGGCAGGAGGTTACCTGGCTATCAGCATGGTCGATCTTCTCGAGTGGGTTCCGGGGCTGCCTGACTGGATGCTTTTCACTCTCGGTGGGATAATCGGGGTGGTACTGGTATCGGTGCTTTTTGGCTGGGGTTTGATCATTCTCTCTTCCCTGGTAGGTGCGTTTTTAATAACGGAATCGCTTCCACTTGGCAGTGTGTACACCACATTAATATATTTCGTTTTGTTGCTGGTGGGTGTAATGGTTCAAATGAGATTTACCAGAGGTTGATGGATTTCAGGCGGATGGAATTTAGTATTAGAAGATATTCAATAGTACCCTGCCAATATGAAATTGATGATGAACTCCATCAAGGTTGTCACTCTGAAAAAAGTGAATAGTCTGGATTATTCTGCTACACATCGGAACGATAACCTATCTTATTCTGAGTGAATTCCTTACAGGAAGTTTGTTGGATTAGTCGTGAGGTTTATTTTTTATCGTTTATTCACACATTCAACATGGAGGCTTTATGTATCATTTTGAGCATGATTATCTGGAGCGCATGGGTTGGCTGCATGCAGAAATTGAAAGCCAGATCCGCGATCTACCCCAGGGGGCATTGGATTGGTCACCCGGGTCTGATATACCGTCTATGTGTGTGCTTGTGACGCATTTGACCGGCGCAGAAAGGTATTGGATTGGCGATGTGGTTGCAGGCGAATCGTCTGATCGCGATCGGGATGCGGAATTTAGAGCAGAGGGTTGTGACCAGAATGAGCTGATAACGAAAATGAAGGTTAGCCGGGAGTACGCAGGAGAAGTAATAAGAAAGATTAATTATGGAGATTTATCCAACCAGCGGATTTCACCCCGGAATGGGAATGAAATAACAGTTGGATATGCCTTGAACTATACGCTTGAACACACCGCTATCCATTTAGGACACATACAAATTATCCGCCAGATGTGGGACCAACGTAATATTGAATCTCGAGGAGTGCAAAAATGACTGAACAGCAATTACTATACCTCTCAAAAGCTGATGTTGAGCAGGTGGGTTTGGATATGGCTACGATCATCAAACTGCTGGAGGACATGTTCCGCGAAAAAGGCGCTGGAAGAGTTGAAATGCCTCCCAAGCCAGGAATTCATACCCGCCCGGATGCATTTATCCATGCCATGCCGGCTTATATACCCGCCACAAATGCAGCTGGCATCAAATGGGTCAGCGGTTATCCCGAAAACCAGGAAAGAGGATTACCGTATATCAGCGGGCTCTTAATTCTGAATGATGATGAAACTGGATTACCTTATGCGGTTATGGACTGCACCTGGGTCACAGCATACAGGACTGGGGCAGCCTCTGCAGTCTCAGCCAAATATCTGGCGCGTCCGGACAGCGAAGTCGTTGGAATCCTGGCATGCGGTGTCCAGGGACGCACCAACCTGGAAGCCTTGAATGTGCTGTTTCCACTCAAGCGCGCCTTTGCCTACGATATCCAACCTGATGTCCAGGAGCTTTATGTAGAGCAGATGGCTGAAAAACTTGGAATCGAGATTATCGGTGTGGATAACCCGCAGCGAGCTGTCGTAGAAAGCGACATCGTGGTCACCTCCGGTCCGATCTTAAAACACCCGCAGCCCACAATTGAAGCGGATTGGCTGAAAGCGGGAAGCTTCGCCTCCGCAGTAGATTTTGACAGTTACTGGTACCCTGCCGCGCTGCGCCAATTTGATAAACTCAGCACCGATGACCACGACCAGTTTAAATATTATCGCAGTGTTGGCTATTTTCATGATACGCCTGCGCCGTATGCCGACCTGGGTGAACTGGCTGCGGGACTGAAGCCAGGACGGGAAAGCGATACCGAATGCACAATGGCGATCAACCTTGGATTGGCGCTCGATGATATGGCGGTTGCACCGGAGATTTTTATACGTGCGAAACAGAGCGGTATTGGGACCTGGTTACCCTTATAGATCGGGTTTTCTTCCTTTATCTTTATATGACTGTTTAGCGTGTTGGCGACACTGGAATGGAATGAGAAATGCTTGAAACCCTGAAGTTCTTTCTTTTTCAGATTGAATTTATCTTCAGCCACATGCAGTTGGAAGATTATATTGATATCGCGCTGGTTGCTGCGCTGTTATATGTTGCATTTCAAGCTCTGTACCAGACCCGGGCGCTGCAGCTGTTGAGGGGTGTAATCATCTTCGCTATCGCGGGCGCGGTACTCTTCATGATTTTGCCCCAGAATACATTCGGGTTGCTGGTCCAGGGACTGATTATTATGGGGATCATCGCTCTCCCCTGGCTTTTCCAGGATGAGCTTCGGCGGGCACTGACCGGATTGGGACGCTTGGGGCACAGACGGGTTTACAGTTCATCGTTTGACCGTTTTAAAGAGATACTGATTTCTGTAACTCAAAAATTGGCCGAGCGAGGTGAAGGGGCTTTGATCGTACTTGAAGGCGAAACGCCGCTCGAAGAAATCATCCAGACCGGCGTCCAAATCCAGGCTGAAACAATTACACCCGAATTGTTACTTTCCGTATTCAGGCGCAATTCTCCTTTACATGACGGCGCGGTAATTCTGCGCGGTGACCAGCTTATCGCAGCCAGCTGTATCCTCCCTGTATCTACTGAAAGGTCAGGTAGGACACGCCTGGGCACGCGCCATCGAGCTGCTCTTGGATTGTCAATCCAGGTGCCGGACACTTTAGTGGTCGTTGTTTCTGAGGAGACCAGAGGTATCTCGGTAGCGTTGAACGGCCGCCTTTACCGGCACTTGAATGAGGAGAGGCTTGACCGCTGGTTTGACCGTTTCCAAGACCATATTGCAGGAAATGATCGCTCAAGCTGGGATTGGATTAAAGGCGGAGGTTTAAAGTCGTCATTAATCAATGCTGCTCTGGCGGCCGTCCTGGCGACATTGGCGTGGGCAGCAGTTTCATTAAGGACCAATCCTCCGCAAGAAGTATTTATTGGTGACGTGCCTTTGAATATGGTATCCCCTGATTCAAATCTGGTCGTAATGAATCAAATCCCCGGGATTATCAATTCTAGAATTCAAACCACATTTGATAAAGCTGGAGAAATCAGTTCAGCAAGCGTAAGTGCGGTTGTAAACCTGGAGGATCTTACCGCGGGTGTCCACCGGGTTCCAGTTGAAGTGACGACCGAGGACGAAAGAGTCCAGGTTGTTTCAGTTGATCCAAATTTTGTGGATGTGACCTTAGAACCATTTGTCAGCATTGAATTCGCGCCGACTTATTCAATCACTGACCCGGAAACGCTGCCTCTGGGATACAAGTTGGGAGAGATAAGCCTTTCACCAGGGTCAATTTCTGTAAAGGGACCTGAACAATTCGTGGAGCAGGTGAATGAAGTGCGCACCGAAATCGCGATTGAGGGCAGGAAGAATAGTTTTCAGGAATCACAGCTTGTCGTACCGCTCGATGTGGATGGTCAGTTAATAAATGGTGTCCGGCTGGAGCCGGCTGAAGTATTGATCTCCGTGCCTGTAGAACAAACCGAACAAACTCGCCAGGTGCCAATCTACGCGGATATTAAAGTCGATACGATTGAAGATGATTATGAAATAAACAGCGTGCTCATCTCTCCGCCCACGGTCACCCTGATTGGAGACGAATTGGTTGTGCAGCAAGTTGGTGAATTTCTAGCGACAGCTCCCATTTCCCTGACAAATGTCTTCAGTGAAATTAACTTGGATGTACCTTTGTTATTGCCCGAGGGCATTGTCAGCAGGGGGGAAGCGGATGAGGACATTATCACAGTGCGCGTAGACATCCAAGTTTCACCGGTGACGAACTACCTGCCTTTAACGACTGCCCCGGAATTGCGCGGTATGTTGGAAGACTATACCGCCGAAGTATCCCCCCCCCAGGTTTCAATTTTGTTGATAGGTCCACAGCCAATTTTGGATGAGATTACCAGTGATCCATCCCTGGTTGTAGCATACGTAGATCTAACTGGCTTGGGACCAGGGCTGTATGAACTCCCGCTTGAAAATGAAAACCCTTCCGGCATTTCTGTTGAACTTTTTCCTTCAGAGGTACAGGTCACGATCAATGAGCAGCAGTAGTTGTCGAAATTAGTGTCCCTTCTGCTGTCTTATGTGCGCAAATCTTTGCAATTCCACTCCTAATGAACGGTATATATATCAATATGACAAATGTCAGTTGTCAAGCTTTATCCTTTAAAGCATAATTGGTTCTGGTTTGTAATTCCCCGATATTGAATCTGATACTAAGGAGAAAGTAATGGCAGCACAATTAATAGATGGTAAAGCGATTGCTGCGCAGATACGCGAAGAAGTCGCTGCGGAAGTCGCAGAAATAGTTGCAGCAGGCAAGCCGAAACCCGGTCTTGCGACTGTATTGGTAGGAGATAATCCGGCCTCAGAAGTATATGTACGCATGAAGCACAAGGCTTGTGAAAAAGCCGGAATCGAATCCTTCGCGTATACACTTCCAGAAACCGCAACACAGGAAGAAGTTGAGAGTCTGGTAAAAGAGTTGAACGACAACCCTTTGGTGAACGGCATCCTTGTGCAGTTACCCTTACCTTCCGGTCTCGATGAAGAGCGGGTGCTTAACTGTATTGACCTGGAGAAAGATGTGGATGGTTTCCACCCGATTAACCTGGGACGCTTAGCGCAGAAAGGGCGCGAGTCATTATTTGTACCTTGCACGCCTGCTGGCTGCTTGGTGCTTCTTGACCGGATGAATGTGCCGCTTGAAGGCGCAAATGCAGTTGTTCTGGGGCGTTCGAATATCGTTGGCATGCCGGTGGCATTACTTCTTGTTAAACGTAATGCCACGGTAACCATATGCCACTCCCGCACCAAGGACCTTCCCGGGGTTGTGCGTGGGGCGGATGTGTTGATTGCCGCGGTAGGTCGCCCAGAAATGGTGAAAGGCGATTGGGTAAAACCAGGCGCAGTTGTGATCGATGTCGGAACTAATCGTGTGGATGATCCCAGTAGAGAAAAAGGCTACCGGTTGACAGGAGATGTTGATTTTGAGGAAGTCAAGGAAGTCGCGGGAATGATCTCGCCCTCTCCTGGTGGGGTAGGTCCAATGACAATTGCGATGCTTTTAGCCAACACGGTTCGTGCAGCGCAAATTGCAAATTCGTCGTAGATATTGTCTGCTCTGTAAATATCCTTGCCCGAAAATCTCAGAGACGCAGTTCGCTGCGTCTCTTAATATTTCATAAATATGACTTTTAATCTTTCAAAACTTAAGGTATAATCGGGTTTCGTCGATAGAAATATTGTTAAAAAGGTAGTATAAAGTTATGCCAAAGAGAACATACCAGCCAAAGAAACGGCGTCGTCTGCGAGTTCATGGTTTTCGAGCCCGGATGTCCACTCGAGGAGGTCGAAAAGTTTTGAAGAACCGGCGCCTGAGAGGCCGCCGCCGACTGTCCGTGAGCATGAACAACCACGTTAAAAAGATCAATTGGAAGAGTTAATCCCCGGGCATCAGGGTGAAGCGCTATCAACGCTTGACCAAATCGAATGATTTCCAGCGGGTGCGGCGAAATGGTAGATCCTACGCCCACCCGTTAATTGTGCTGATTGCTTCCCCAAATGACCTGGTTTACAGCAGGTTTGGAATAACAGCAGGAAAACCCATAGGAAATGCGGTTAAGAGAAACCGGTCGAAACGTGTTATCAGAGCTGTCTTACAATCAATGATCCCGGAAGTAATTCCAGGGTGGGATTTGATCCTGATTGCAAGGAAACCATCGGTAGGCGCCTCCTTCCACCAAATGGAAAATGCTTTGAAGGGATTGCTGCAGCGAGCGAAATTAATTAAAACAAAAGATATTAAGTATGCAAATTGAATTTAAAGAGCGCGATGTTGATTCTTCGAAAGAAGCAAGTGATCAAAAAATGGAAGTTGGATTAAATTCCAATTCGAGCATGGCTTCACGATCCGAAGAATTTAAATCTGGGAAATTAGCCCATGAGCATAAATACCAAGTGGGTGAACATGAAAGCTCCCAGGCAGAACCGGATTTGCGTGACCTGCCTTTCACTCTAACCAACATCCCGCGTTTCATCGTACTCGGACTGATCCGGGCATACCAGGCGACATTTTCTCGTACTTTGCCTCAGGACACCTGCCGCTTTTATCCATCCTGTTCGCACTACGGATACCAGGCTGTTTATAAATATGGTGTACTGAAAGGCGGTTTGATGGCAGCCTGGCGGGTAATGCGATGCAACCCTTTCAATAAAGGTGGATTTGATCCGGTAAAATAACGGCGGATTTCGGAATAGAAACGAGATATGAAAGTATTTGGAATGTTAAATAAACGTAAATATTATCTAATAATTGCAGTTTTTCTGGCGCTTTTTGTATCATCCTGCGCAGGGGGCGGCGGCGCAGCGCAAAGTTGGCCTGGCATCAGGGCAGATGTGGGGCGCGGATTGGCTTATCTGGCGCATGGTCAGCACGTATATGCAATAGATCTGGTCAACGGTTCTGAAAAATGGCGTTTCCCGGATGAAGGCGACAACAAGATCTCTTTTTTCTCGCCCCCGGCGCTGACCAGTGATGGTCAATTGATTGTCGGAGGATACGACAATATACTTTACAGCCTGAACCCTGAAAACGGTCAGCAGAACTGGAAATTTGATGGCGCTCTGGATAAATATATTGCCGGTCCGCTGGCAAACGGCGATAAGATCTATGCGCCTAACTCTGACAGCAACTTGTACGCATTGGACTTGGATGGCGAACTTCTGTGGTCATTTAATACTGAATTCGAACAATGGGGTACGCCATTGATTGACGGCGATATGCTGTATTTGCCTTCAATGGATCACAGCATTTATGCGCTTGATGCAGGTAACGGTGAGCTATTGTGGAAATCAGAGGATCTGGGAGGCGCGCTCGCGGGAACCCCTGCTTTAAGCGCTGATGGCAAACTTTATGCTGGAACTCTCGTTTCGGAGTTGCTGGTTGTGGATGCCAATCAAAAAGGAAAAGTGTCCGGGTCGCTGCCGGCTGAGGGCTGGATCTGGGCTGGACCTGCTCTTGTTGAGGATGTGCTTTATTATGGTGATATGACCGGCAACTTTTATGCAGCGAATGCCGCTGCAATTACTCCAAAATGGGGGCCTTATAAACTGGGTGATTCTTCAGATGGTTTTCTGGATATGCTCTCCCAGGAAAAATTGGGTATTGCCGGCACACCGCTGGTGGCGGGGGACACGGTCTATTTCGGTTCCGAAAACGGGCTGTTCACCGCATTAAATGCTGACAGTGGGGCGAAAAGATGGGATAAACAGTTTGATGGAAAACTCTTCCAGGGACCGGTTGAAGCCGGTGAAACTATCCTGGTCGCCCAACTTGGCAAAGACGAATTATTATTCGCATTGGGCTACGACGGCAGTCAAAAATGGTCATTTATCCCTCGGAAATGATTTTATGTCTACCTGGTCTGATAACATTCGGACTGGAATTTGAGAGTGAATAAGAAATGAATATTTGGGAAATGTTGATTATCAATCCGATGTTGAACACCCTGCTGTGGATATACAGCATTCTGGGTAATTTCGGCATTGCAATAATCCTGTTTACCATAATCGTTCGATTGATCACGCATCCTTTAACTGTCAGGCAGTTAAAAAGCGCAGCAGCCATGCAGGACATGCAAAAATCGAAAAAGTGGCAGGATTTGCAGAAGAAATATAAAAACGACAAACAAAAACTGCAGCAGGAGCAGATGAAACTTTACCAGGAGATGGGCGTAAACCCGCTTGGTTCCTGCCTGCCGACCCTGATCCAGTTTCCGATCATCATCGGTTTGTACCAATCGATCATCCGGGCGCTTGCCGTAACCCCCATGCAGATGACAGCATTATTCTATAATATCTATCCATTTTCCAATGTGTCCCGCCTGCTCCCGATCGACAGCACGTTCCTGTGGATGGATCTAAGCCAGCCTGAAAGGCTTTATGTCTTTGGTTTCGGAATACCAGTCCTTGCGATTATTGTATTGATTACGACTTTTTTCCAATCGCGGCTGATCAGCCCTCCTGCCCAGCCAGGCGAGCAGGGCGCCCAAATGACCCAGGCTATGAATTTGTACATGCCGCTGCTGATGGGATACCTGGCGCTTACATTCGCGGCAGGATTGGCGCTCTATTTTGTTACCAGCAACCTGGTGACGATTTTGCAGTATGCTTTTATGGGAAGATTAAATTGGGCTAACCTGAACCCATTCAGTAAGCCGAAGCCAGCAGATACGAAATAGAACTGGAATTTTAGATAAGGAATAATGTAAATTACCGATGGAAGAGAAACGCACAAGTTTAGAGGTAATCGCTCCCAGTATTGAAGAGGCGATCGCGGAAGGACTTGAGGATCTGGGATTGCCTGAAGAGTCTGTGGATATCGAAGTTTTGGATATTGGCAGCCAGGGATTATTCGGGATTGGTTCCCGGCATGCTCGCATTCGCATGACGGTAAAAGATGCCAGTCCGCAGCAGGCAGCCGCCCCAGGTGAAAAGGAATCCTCCGTTATTGAGGAAATTGACACCAAGCAGGCATACCAGGAAGAACTTTCCGAGGAAGAACCAAAAAGCGAGCAAGAAGAACAACCGCGCTTACATGAGGTTGAAGAAATCAGCAGTGAGGCGGATGCGGAATTGTTGGAAACTGAAGCGGACGCCCTCGTTGGTAAACCTGAAGTCATCAATGAGGAAGTGGTCCTTCATGTAGCCCAGGTCACGGTTGAGGAACTGCTCGAAAAGATGGGCATTGAGGCTGCCGTGCATGCCTACCATGGGGAACCGGATGATGAGCGCAGCAGGACGCCCTTGATGGTTGACATCAGCGGTGACGATTTGAGCATCCTGATTGGACCGCGCGCCGAAACATTAAATGCCCTGCAGTACATCACCAACCTGATCATCGGCAAAGAACTGGGACGCTCCGTCCCGCTGATCGTGGACGTGGAAGGCTTCCGCAAGCGCCGCCGCCAGCAGCTGCAGCGGCTGGCGCAACAGATGGCCGATCAGGCGGTCAACTCTGGCCGCCGACAGGTGCTGGAACCGATGCCGGCTAACGAGCGCCGCATCGTCCACATTGAACTGCGCAGCAACCCGGATGTGACCACCGAAAGCGTCGGTGAAGACCCGCGCCGCAAAGTCACCATCATCCCGGTTGAAGGAGAACTTGAGTAATCAAAGTAGAATTTTTCGCTGAAATTCTTGACCGGGTTAAGATGCGGTGTTACAATCCCGGCGCTTAGAAAATTATTATGCCCCCATTGTCTAGGGTGACTATAGTCCCCGGGAAGATTGAGGCAGGCAGGAGAGGGGAAACTAAAAAAAGAATAGTATGGGACACATGCCCCCATCGTCTAGGGGACCAGGACGTAGCCCTTTCAAGGCTAAGACCGGAGTTCGAATCTCCGTGGGGGCACAGGAATTAGTAAAGACTTTGCATAATGCAGAGTCTTTTTAATTTGGAAAAGCCCCCATCGTCTAGGATGATTACAATCCCCGGTGGGTAGGATGTAGTTTAGAGAGGGGAAACTAATTGAAGAATAGTAGGGATAAATGCCCCCATCGTCTAGGGGACCAGGACGTAGCCCTTTCAATACCCTTGCGGGTATGTTGCGCGATACCCTAAAGGCACTATAGGGCCAAGACCGGGTTCGAACCGCGCCAGCGTCCCTGTGGGATCTCCGTGGTGGCACACAAAAGGACTTTGCTGATAGCAGAATCTTTTTAATTTTTTCCCTTGTCTTGGGGAGCAGGACGTAGACCTTTCAATGCTTGACCGGGGTCGAATCGCGGAACGCAGTGGATTTTAATCCCGCGGAGGTTGCGGGAGCATCCCTTTGGGATCTCCGTGGGGGTCGCAAAGCATCCCACGGTTTTTGCGGGACACAAGTTTTTGAGGACCGTTCTGCTGATAATGTGGAACGGTTTTTTTGGCAAAAGAAGAAATCCACATCTATCTGCCAATCCCATTTCAGGAGAACTGGAAAAGAAAGGATGAAATCCGATCATTCATTTGCCAATCCCAATTTAAGAGAACTGGGATGTTATCAATTATGGTTTAAGTATCGATGGCAACTTGGGGATTTGAGGCTTGAAATCATTGAAGTGGCAGTTGAAACTCAGGCAAATTCCGATATAAACTAATCTTTCAATGATTAAGTTTAGATTTAGAAATAATGTTCAGAACTATCAAACTGCGAGTGCTCAGTTGTGTCAAGAATTGTGTGTAAATTCGTACCTTAACATTAAGGATTTAATCCCTACATATTTCTTTCAGGCCAATGCAGCCTCACTTGCCATAACCTCAAACAAAGTTGTAGCAGTAGTAGTAAATTCAAGTTCATCCTCAATGACTTGCATATCCAAATAACGATGACCGGTGAGCCACTCTTCGGATTGTTCCATTGATAGTGCAGTGACTAATCTTGGACAACTAGCCCTGTTCGGAAAGATGCGGATCACCTTCAGATCCATATTTCCGTCCCCGATGTCGTCTACGAGGATAGCGCTTCATATCGCTAGCCATCAGGCGGACGAGACTTTTTCGATGTAATCCTGTTACGGCTTCCATTTCGTCCAGCAATTGTCCCTTTTCTTTTTTCCTATTTGCTTTCCAATATCTGAATCTCATCTTTTGTACATACTTTCGTCTTTCATTTATGCTCATTTCTAATGCATCGGACAACGCTCCCTCGGTAACATTTTCTTTTGACAGAACGATACCATTTCAGTAACATTTTATATGAATGAGCGCGGTTCCCTTGACAGTCTGGATGATACCGCTTAAAATTGGCCTAATGGTATCCATAAAGTCCTGTATATAAATCTGGAGCTATGGATCATAATGACAAACACTATAGCAGTGTATCCAAAATAACTCAAATAGGATTGTTTGTTCTGGTCTTCGCCTGCAAGGCGGGGCAATCTATATATATCTGGGATTACTCTCTTCCCACCACATCAATCCTTAATCTTTGAGTTATTTTTTATTTTATGCCAAGGAGAATTGTTATGTCAAAAACTGGGGATTACTATGAGAATCCTGTAACAGGCGAATTTGGGTATGTCCGTGTCGGAACAGAAGAGACAAACGGCGAGCTGATTGTATCCGATTTGCGTGTCCGTCCTGGTGGTGCTGTCATTGGTGCACATATCCATCCTACTGTCGACGAACGGTTTACTGTCCTGAACGGGAAAATCGGCTATATGCTAGGCGACCAGAAAGGAATCCTCCAATCAGGTGATTCTGCAGACCTTCCACGGGGTATCCCGCATGATTGGTGGAATGCAGGGGATGAGGAAGCCCGGGTGATTGTAGAGATTAGACCGGCTGAGCGCTTTGAACAAATGACACGGACACTGTTTGGCCTGGCACAGGAAGGAAAGACTAACAAAAAGGGTGTGCCCAATCCGCTGCAGATGGCCGTCATCGCAAAAGAGTTCGAGGATGTCGTTCAATTTTTGAGTCCGCCCCTATGGATCCAGCGGCTCCTCTTTGGAATTCTTGCGCCTTTGGGCAGACTATTTGGATACTTAGCGATATACCCAAAACATCTTGAGATGCCGGTCAAAACGGTTGAGGTCGATCCTCTACCGGAGGGGATCATAATCCCTGCAACTTGAGTTTGCGCTCCAGATTATTATGGGGTATCCGATATTTACTCACGAGATTTTGATATGTGTTGAATTTGGCAAACGCAAATCTCCAAGTTCAAAAACAGGATTGCCTAGATAGCGATATTCATCCACCGCGGCGTCTTCCAGGATGTCCCAGGTGACTTCTTTCGTCTTGAGTGCTTCGTAGAGATCTATCCCGACATCCTCGGATGCCGATAAGTGGTGGACACAAACGATCAGCCGGTCTGGAAAGCCTTGCAACTCCATGGCGTCTGAAAGTTACCAATAGCGAACCGGATAGCCCAATTCCCTAGCACACTCGAGGATCGCACCGATGTCAGATTCGCGTTCGTTTGCATGATCGAGCACATAAGCGGCATAGAAATGGTCAGGATCCAAAATAACTTCCTGTGGTTGCCGCTGATGATCCGGATTCCCACATATGATCGATGGTAGCATATTGGGGGAGAGAATTCCAAATTTCAGTTCTTCATGCCATAGCATAAAGGTGTAAAGACATCATGGCATGAAGGAAATATCCACCGAACAGGCCCACCTACGGTCGATAGCATTGACACGCCATCGGCGTTTATGCCTAGGCGAAGGAGGCGGGCTTGCTGGATTGGCTAGTCTTCAGCAATGTGGATAAATTGGCAAAACAACTTGATCCATCCCGGCTGGCGGTGACCGAATTAGATGTAGAACATGCCTACATCATTGTATATGACGGTAAGGTGTAGCCGCGATCTAAAAGCTTTAGTCCAGCATACATAGGTTTTAGATGTGTAAGACAGCCGTGAACCGGTATTGAGAAATTTTTCTGCAAAGTCAGCAAGGTTTGACTCACAAAAATCCAATTTGTTGAAATTGATTTGATCAAAATCAATAGAAGTATTTTATTGCCAAAATTTTATTTTTCAGGCATAACTGACTAGAATGAGGTTGACATAGAACAGGCAGTATTAGCAACTCAAATTTTAGTAAATTTAGGATTACCTTTCTTAGGGATTGGAACGCTGTGGTTTGTGACCATTTATAAAGAGAAGAAAGAATAGAAATACATGGTGGTCTGTGATCTTTGTTGGATCGGCTGGAGGTTGAATCGCTGCATTAAATCACATTGTGTCTGTAGTGGTTGCAGTCATACTTTCTTTAACTCTAATCCATATATCTGAGTGAGATAATTCTGTATTGAGTTGAAAAGATATTTTGTTTTTGTTCAAAACGAGGTAAGAATTAAATATTAGGTAACATCAACCTCACTTGAAGCAAATAATATTCGAATTTACCTTCGAATAAGTTGTACTCAAGTGAAGTAATAAACTGCAGCAGGAGATTCTAAAAGCGGGTTAAAATTCGGACTGCGCCCTGCAGCGTCCCCGATGGGGGATCACACTGGAATAGGATCGCGGAACGAAGTGGATTTTAATAACGCGCATTATGCGGAAGCATCCCTTTGGGATCGCGCTAGCATCCTGTAAGGACGGAGTTCTGAAGGGACACACGCTCAATAAAGCCGTTCTGCGTCAACAGCAAAATGGCTTTTGTCATGTTTGAAGAGAAAAACAATGCGGTTTATTTATAACTATCAGATTCTAATTCAGTTAGTCAATAAACAAAAAGTCTTGTCCAGACAAAATCGGCTTTGAATTTTCAGACATTTGTCAGCGCGCATAAAATATCGGTTATCAGACCACTTTTTCCAACGGTTGTCGTGATTCAGCCTTCTCAGAATCACCGGGTTACAGACTTCTGTCCATTTACTATCACAATTCTAGCTTCTCAAATCAACCAAGTTGGTCTAACATTGTGAGTGGTACAAATAATGGGGGCACGTCACTCAAGCTGGTAGCAAGAGATACTAGTTGGGGAGGAGGAGATTCTATTTGTTAGATCGCCAACTCTATTTCAGCAGAAAGATACTGAAGCACCAATTTGGGATGGACGAATCTGGTAATGTTGGATCGCCTTGCACTAAGCAATAGGTCTCTAGATCTTCCAAGGGGTTCGTTGGGCGTATTTCAAGAATCTCCTCCCGTTGTGTGACTTCATAAGGGACCTGGTTTCCCTCCTTATCATACAAACCGAGAAAATCGAGCTTTACCTCGGGGTACCACATCACAATCACAGGTCTAGTATTGTATACGTAAGGAATAGCCTCCGCATCATAAGAACCCGGAACACCCTTGAAGTCGACCATTTCAACCAGTTTACTTCTCCAATTGAACAGGTTACCGCCCTTCTTTAAAAAGACACCTTCATGTGGCGGCTCTATTGATGAATCAATGCAACCAAACCCGATAAACAATGACAGGGCTATACCAATAACGACCAGGCAATATTTATTGATTTTCATTTTATGATATCACCCGAAATCTATATAAGAGAATTATTCATGGCGAAAACGCTCGTTGTAAGGAATTATTCGACCGGGAGGCAGCCGGGGAACTTGATCAACTCCCCTATTCTCATTTCGACTGCAGGAGAAATCTTCTCCCTCGGCTGACAAGATTATTCATTTTTATACCACACTCAGGGTAAATTCTGAAATATCCCCTTGTTCAATAACGCCATCCAAGTTTAAACGCTCAAAGACCTCCCGCACCGCTCTTACGAAATTGGGACAATGGGTACTTCACGATCGACACAGCCGGGTGTTCGCTTACACCGCCCTGGTTGGGTGTATGACACTGACGGTTCGGCCTTTCTCTAAAAATATATATGGAGATAATCGTGATTATTCTGGCTTATATCGACTCCTTCAAAGGCAAAATGAGAGACGAGCTGCTGGACAGAGAAATATTCTATTCGATTAAAGATGCACAAATTCTGATTGAAATTTGGAGAACTCATTACAACAAGGTCCGACTACACAGTTCATTAGGTTACAAACCACCAGCCCCTGCTGCTGTCGTGATTCAACCTTCTCAAATTGATCAAGTTGGACTAACATTGTGAGTGGTACAAATTATGGGGGCATGTCAATCGAGAGAAAATCCCTGCAAATCAGCTGGGTATAACACCGATGATACTTTGCCCAGCAGCTACATTACAATTAGTCATTGCAGAAAAAACAGTTTTCTGGGAATCTCCTTGGGAATTTCCAGATGTGAGATGGAGTGAAATTTGATGTTGAAGAAAATCTTAACCTTCATCCAATATAAAACCAGCTGGCTGGTAATCCTGGGTCTGTTGGCAGCTGCTGGTCTGCTGACGGTCATTATGAACGGCACCGCGCTACCTTTCAGCACCCCGGCCATAGAGGAACATACCGGGGGCGTGCCTATCCTGGATATGCGGATGTCTTATACCCCAGAAGAAGTGTACCAGTTGTTTTCAGCCCTGGGAATCGCCGGCCGCCAGGCCTACCGCACCTTGCACCTTGTTCCGGATATGCTGTTCCCGATCAGCTATGCGTTGCTATTTTCCTTTACCGGCGCCTGGTTTTTAGTGCGCCTGCTGCCCCTGGAACATCCTTTGCAGTGGCTCATCCTGGTCCCGCTAATCTCAGGCCTGGCTGACATACTTGAAAACCTCAGCCTGGTGGTTTCTGGGCTGGTGTATCCCAACCGAATGGATTGGCTAGTGCAGGTTGCCTCATTGCTGACCAAGATCAAGTTCGGCTTGATGCCCATCGGATTGGTTTTCCTGATCATCATTGTAGTGGTGTGGTTCGTCCAAAATAGACCTGCGAGTAACGTGCCAAAGGGCACCTGACCATAAGATGGGTTATGCCCCAGGGTTTGCCCTAAGAAAATATTCATCCAATGAGAAAAAAATGAACGAGCAAGAAATTAAGTATCAAAAATCAAAAGAGCGAGTGACAGAATTACGAGGTTTTTACGGACATCTTAGCATGTACGTAATCGTAAACCTAGGCTTGTTTCTAATCAACATGGAGATGTCCCCAGGAAGTCTTTGGTTCTTTTGACCGCTTATGGGATGGGGCATTGCTATTATTCTGCGTGCATTGCGAGTTTTTGGTGGGACACTTGGCTCGAGCTGGGATGAAAATAAGATCGCCGAACTCATGGAAAAAGAATGAAGCAGTGATCCATTTTTTTTACCAATAATTCGATCAATCACAATCAATCGAATTTCCTGAGGAGATGAAAATGAACGATAAAAAACCACTTGCACATCTTATTTTCACAGCCGTCTATTTTTGTTTGGCTGTTGTAACACTCATTCCACTTGCGTCAGCAAGTAAGACATCACTATTGGGTTACAAGGCCCTATGTAGTTTTGCCCCCATCAGCACAATTGGCTTGATTTTGCTGGCTGGTATGCATATTCTCTTGCACAAGAGATCTTTGGTAAAAACCTAAAAGTGTTCAAGATCATCATCCATAAGTGTTGCATATTTCGAAGAACCGAAAGGAATACGCAACACCAAACACGAACTAATTTCTAACCATGCAATTTTTAGGAGGAAGAAAATGACCCAAACACAAATACCTGATCAGATGACCGCCGTGGTACTAGACTCATATTCCGGTGCCGATGCACTCCGCGTCGAGCAGCGCCCAGTCCCAAAACCGGGAAAAGATGAAGTCCTGGTCAAGGTCGCTGCTTCACCGATCAATCCCTCAGATTTAGCCTTCCTGGATGGAAACTACGGTTTCGATAACCCGCCTCCGGTAGTTCCCGGCGGAGAAGGTTCAGGAACCGTTGTCGCCGTTGGCCCTGGAGCGATGGGTCGCTATTTCCTTGGAAAGCGGGTTGCTTGCCTGAGTAAAGGAGAAAGAGATGGAATTTGGGCTGAATATGTGGTGGCCTCTACACAGGGTGGCGTCTTCCCGCTGAATAAATCGGTCAGCCTGGAACAAGGGGCCATGTCGGTAATCAACCCACTAACGGCCAGCGCTTTCCTGGAAATCACAAAAAAAGGCGGGCACAAAGCCATCGTCCTCACCGCCGCGGCCGGCGCACTCGGGCAAATGGTCAACCGTTTGGGGCGAAGTGAGGGGGTTCAGGTTATCAACGTTGTTCGCCGAGATGCACAGGTGGAACTCCTCAAAGCTCAAGGTGCAACTATCGTCTTGAATAGCAGCGATGTGGATTTTGACAGACAGCTCCATAAGGCCTGCCATCAGTATGACGCCCACCTAGCCTTTGATGCGGTTGCTGGACCGATGACGGGGCAGTTGCTCAATGCACTGCCGGAAAATAGCACCGTAACGGTTTATAGCTGTCTTTCCCACAAGGCTCCAGAAACCAACGTCGACCAGATCATCTTTCAAGGCAAAACGATAACCGGTCTATGGCTGGGGCCCTGGCTCTATTCGAATAAGAATTTGTTTCAAATCCTTATGTTTTGGCGGCGCTCCCAAAAGCTGATCGGCACCGATCTCAGAAGTGAAATCCGGGCACGGTATCCTTTCCAGGATGTAAAGAAAGCCATTCAGGAATATAAAGGTCAAATGACGGGCGGAAAAGTTTTACTGAAACCAACCGCTTAATAAATCAGACCTTCTTAAAGCAGAAATCTGGATACAATAATTAGGATAAAGAAACAAAATATAAGCATATCATCAGGAGAGAAAATGAAGAAAGCAGCCATTATCGTCAACAGCAAAACCGGTACAACAAGACAATACGCTGAGGAGATTAACAAATATCTGAAGTCCAAGGGATTGGATACACAAGTAACATCCATTCAAGCCTACAGCCAAGATATACTGAATAATGTTGACTATATCTTATTCGGCAGTTGGACTAACGGGCTGATGGTTATCCTGCAGCATCCTGAAAAGGAATGGGTCGATTTTGCGGCCAAACTACCCAGCAAACCGGATGTGAAGGTTGCCCTGTTCACCACTTACAAGGTCCTGACGGGCAGTATGTTCAGGAATATGCACAAGCAACTGAAGGGTAATTTTGCGCCTCCATCCCTGGAACTCAAATCTCGAAATCGATCGTTATCTGAAAAAGATAAGCAAGCATTAGAGAACTTCATCAGCTAAACTAAAAAGAGACATTAAAGTGAAGTGCCGCATGGAAGCAGATACCAAAAAGTTAGATCAGACATTTGTTTTGCGTGAACCTGCTATCAGGTTAGCTATTCGCAGGTTACAGTTTTTGCCAAATAGCTATGGACTGGATATCAGCTGCGGGATCGGGAATATCACTGGACTGCTGGCGGAATCTATTGCGCCCAGAGGGCGTGTATCTGGTGTAGATATTTCGCCAGATATGGTTGCCTATTCCAGAAATGCTGCTGAAAAGGCTAGTTTGACTAATCAATTATCTTTTCGACTGGGAGATATGGAAGACCTTCCATTCGACTATGATACCTTCGATTGGGTGTGGAGTATGGATTGTGTGGGCTATGCACCAATCGAGCCGCTGCCCATCATCGAAGAACTGGTGAGGATGACAAAACCTAGAGGCAGAATTGCCCTTCTGTCCTGGTCATCATAACAACTCCTTCCGGGTCATCCAGCACTAGAAGCACAGCTCAATGCTACTTCGGTTGGAATTGCCCCTTTTAGCCAAGGGAAAAATCCTGATAAGCATTTCCTCCGGGTTTTAGGCTGGTTACAGCAGCTGGGTATGGAAGCCCTCAATGTCCAAACCTTTGTGAGTACTGTACACGCCCCACTGAGTGATACAATCCGGGAAGCTTTGAAACCACTCATTAAGATGCGCTGGTCTGGGTTTGCCAGGAGTTGAGCCAGGCT
>Ga0180438_10004161_pt1 | contig 21047 bp, 15 predicted proteins | sample SS_ome_12_FD_132455 | JGI IMG/M metagenome (GOLD analysis project Ga0180438, IMG submission 132455) | Hypersaline lake sediment archaeal communities from the Salton Sea, California, USA - SS_3_D_2 metaG | ecosystem: Environmental > Aquatic > Non-marine Saline and Alkaline > Hypersaline >... | reverse complement strand
GGCGCGTCGCCCTCGCTGGAATCCGGGTACCACCACACGAACAGGTCGGCCTGGGCGTCGAAGCCGATGATGGCGGAGCCTCGGTCGTGGGAATCTCGCCCCCACTGGCCGGCGCCCTGATAGCAGGAGTTTCGCTGCATTGCCGTGACGACGGTGCCGGACGCGTCGTCCGACCCGATCTGGGTGAGGCGGCCGTAGGGCGGAGCCCCAGACCCATCCATCTCGAGGTTCATGCCGCCGAGCACGCAGTTGCGGTGCTCGGTCATCATGAGCCCGAGCTCCCAGCCATCTGTGCTCGCGTAGTCGCCGATCGGGTCGTCGCCGGGGACGGCCCGCCACCAGACGATGCCTCCTATCGGCTCGGTCGGGATCGCGTTCTGAGACCGCAGCTCGACAAGGTAGGCGACCTTTGAAGAGTCGATCCGGCTCCAGCTGTCGGTCTGCTCGTCGTAGGTGGCGTTGATCGACCAGAAGAAGTCCCCGTCTTTCTCGAAGAGGCGCGTGCGCTGGGTGGCGCCTGCGTCCACGCTCCTGAAGTTGAGGCGCTTCATCCAGGCCGAGGCCATACCTTCGCCGTCCCAGAGAGCGTGCAGCGCGCCGTGGGCCTCCTGCGAGAAGTGGTAGTACTCGCCTTGGGCGCCGCCCTGGAGATCCGGCAGCGCGTTGTGAAGCTTGCCGAAGACGTCCAGCCATTGACTGCCATCCCAACCGCGCCAGGTGCCGAGGGACTCGTCGAAGTAGGTGGTGCTCATCTGAGGATCGGCGGGAGCGGTCGAGGAGATGGGGAAGACGCCGATGCCGGCTGAGTCCTGGGACATATCGGCGGCCATGCTGGGACCGGTGACCCAGGGCGCGGCGGAATGGCCCGCCTCGTACTGGATTGCGGCCCAGTCGCCGACGCGCGGCACGTATCCGGAGACGATGGGGACCTGCCTCAGCTCGAGCAGGTTGCCGTGGGCGTCGTAGCCGACGAGGAGGTCGGCCTGGTTGCCGTTGACGGCAAGGACCTGGCCTCTTTCGAAGAGGCGCCGCGCGCGCCCCTGGAAGGGATCGGTAGCGGCGAGCTGGCCGAAGAAGTCCGGCCGAAGCGGGGGCGCGGATTCGCTGGGCATCGCTGTGAACCTCCGAAGGGAGCTATTGTCGCGTCAACTCTTCGGCGTTACGCAACAAGTCATGGCGCGGAGACGTGAGCGGTGGAACTCGGCAGGCTCTCGAAGTCCTCGCTGGGGTCGTAGAAAGTCACCTCGTAGTAGAGGTCGCCGTGGAGCCGCTCGGTGCCGTAGTCTATCCACCGCACCGACTCGGAGCCCGGTTCCGTACGGGTGGCGATGAGGGCGAACGGGCCGGTGCTGACCGTAGACCGGTAGATGTTGTAGCCGGTGTTCGGCGGCGCGGCCAGCCGGGGCTGCCAGATGAGCGAGGGACGCTTCATCCCCCAGATGGTGACAAGGTGGATGGTGAGGTCCTGCGGCTGCCAGGCCTCCTCGGCCTGGATCGGGAGGCCGCCGCTTTCGGGGGCGCAGGGAACCGGACCGGCGAACTCGCCCAGGACGTCTCCCGCGGTCCAGGCGGCGACCTTGAACCAGTAGGTCTGAGCGTTGGTGAGGCTGGTGACGACCACGGGCGGGGCGGCGACGCTGGCGACCTGGGAGTAGCTTTGGGCCATGGTGTCTGCCTGGAAGACGCGATAGCCGACGATGGAAGGCAGCTCTGGCTGAGGGGCCCAATCGAGCTGGACGGCAGAGTCCATCGGCGCGGCCACCAAGCTGTCGGGGGCGGTGGGAACGCGATGGCGGTAGCCGCGCAGCTCCAACTGCATGGTGTGGGCGCCGTGTCGGTGGCCGGTCTGGCGGTGCTCCACGGCCTCCACGCGGTAGAGCTGGTCGGGCCCGGAGTGAGTGCATCCACTGTGGACGACGGTGACCACGCGGCCGGGCCGCATGAAGACATCGCCGGCGACCACGCCGGAGCCGGTGGGCTGGATCCAACTGTAGTCGCGGCGAATGGCGTTGGCGAGCTGGCGTGCGAGGGACGCGCTGCGCATGGTCGGCTCGAAGATGGTGAAGAGGCGGGGGCCGTAGCGCGCGATGCTCTGCGGGTCGTCGACGCGGACGCAGATGTCGCGATTGCGCGCGTCGCGGCTCTTCACGACGATGCGGTTGCGGAGGTTGATGCCGGACACCGATGGAGCCCATCCGAGCAAGTCACGCCCCGCGAGGTAGGTCTCCTCGCCGGTCTGCGTGGTCCACTCGAGGTCCCGCAGGACGTAGACGCCCTCGTCGTCCGCCTCGAAGACCCACCCGATCATCTTTGCGAGCTGGGCGCAGGCGTCGAGCGCGCTCGCGTTCTGCTCCGTCCACTTCGGCATGACGAAGCCGGTGGCATCGAGCGAGTAGTCCTCGGCGGAGAGGGCGGCCTCATAGCGGGGATTGACAAGCAGATCCTCGACGATCTCTTCGATCGCGAGCCCTTCGTAGTGGTCGAACATCTCGACGAACAGATCGGCGAGCCGCTTGGTCGCGTCGCGGACCTGGCCGATGTGAATGACTCCGCGATCGGTGGCGTGCTGGGTTATCTCGTCGCCGAGGATGCCGGTGAAGGTCGTCTTGAGCCAGTCGGCCGTGGTGGACGCATCGTAGAGCGCGACCTCGTCCAGCTCGATCCACGCGTCCTGGGACTGGGGGTGGAAGTGGAAGATGACCTGGGAGACGTCGCGTTGATCCAGGTCGAGCCCGTAGAGGTACTGGCGGCGTCCGGCCGGATCGTCCCGCAGATGGTCAACCGACAGGGGTGCGGTGTGCGTGCCCGCGCTTCCGGTCAGCGTGACAGATGCGGAGGCGGGCAAGAGCACGCCGGCCGCGGCGCGGGTCAACAGGCTGGCCGCGACGGAGTGAACGGCGCGCGCCGGCGAGAGCGTGAGAACGACGGTGGCCTGGCTGCCGTACCAGCCGACCCAGGCCTCATCGAGCTCGTTGCGCGGCTGGCCGAAGCCGCCGTCCGTCAGCTCGGTGCCGCGCAGCGACTCCGGCCGGGTGGGCGCCGACGTCCCGCAGCCATAGGAGAGCCCATAGGCCAGGTTCGGACGTGCCTCGAGGCCCTGGCGAATCCGGATCACGCGCCCCTCGTCGAGCAGTGGATCGTAGGTGCTCGATGTGTCGTAGTTCCAGCTGCTGACCCGGTTGTCGCGCGCCAGCATGCCATCTGCGTTATCGAGCACGAGGTCGGCCGTGGAGACTGCCTTCAGCCGACGCGTGATGGCGAGCGGGAAGAGCAATCGATCCGACAGGTCCCACCAGGTATCGTCCCGGCGGAACTGGAGCTGGGCCAGGGGCCGCGATTCGGCCGAGAGCTGATTCGCCTTTACGTCCATTTCGGTGGAGGCATAGCCCTCGACAGTGAGGCGCGGATAGAAGACGTAGCGCTGGAAAGGCTGACCTTCCCGAGTGACGCGGAACTCCAGGTCGAGGCCGGCGGGCGCGGACGGGTGGATCCAGAGGGACCACACGTCCTCCGAGAACTCCTTCTCCCCGTAGGCGATCGGGGTCGTGGTTCCGTCGCTGTGCTTCGCCTGCCCGCCGATGAAGTGTTCGCTGGTGGCAAAGGTGGGCGTGGAGAGCCGCTGGGTGGTGATATCCTCTCCGTCCGCGAACCAGGTGCTAGGATAGAGCAGCGGCATGTCGTAGGGGGGCACCGCAACCGCTCCCAACGGGCGCCAGATGTTGGTTCCGGCCCTGCGGTACTGGAGCCGGCGGGCGACCGAGAAGCTGTGCCGGCCCGTGTGCTGAGCCTGGACGCGGAGGAGCATGTGCGCGCCCGGCGCGACGGCCGCGAGGTTGCTGCCCTCGCGACGCAGGGGCGAGTTGCTCGCCGGGGGCGCGTCATCGGCGAGCCACTGGAAGGTCGTTTGACGCATGGGCGATGTGGGCATCAGACATCTGCTCCCATGCCCGCGGCCGGAACGACGACGCTGTTGAGTTGGAGCACCCGACCGAGCGACCCGGCGAAGGCGCGAGCGGCGCGCTCGCCCGCTTCTTCGCCCTGCCCGGTGATGTGGACTGCGCCCGGGCCGACGTTGACCACGATCCCACGCTGGTGGCCTGCGAGAAGCGGGAAGCCGGACCAGGTCGGGGTGATGCCCCACGCGCCCCTCTCGGAAGGGACCAGGGGGGATATCGGGCGGTAGACGTTGCGGGCGATGTTGTACAGATAGGCCTGGATTTCGAAGGCCTCGGGCGGGTTGAGCCACTGGCGGCGCAGCTCCTCCTGCTGGCGGGCGACCTGGTCGTCATCGTCGCCGCCGAACAACCCTCCGAGCATCCCGCCCAAGACGGCTCCGACCGGGCCTCCAACGGCATAGCCGAGCGCGCCGCCGATGCTGCCGTAGAGCTGGGCGCGCGCGCCGGATCCGGTGATGGTCGCTCCCATGCGGCCGTAGCCGGTCCCCGAAACGCGGGTGGCTTTCGGAAGGCCCAGCAGAGGCGAGAATGCAGGCCGCATCTGCCCGCCCCCGAGCAGGCTCTCCCGACGGAGGGCGCGCAAGAAGCCAGTCTCGATCACCTCTACCGTGAGCTCTCTCGCGCGGGCGCCGGCGGTATCGGGCGCCTCCGCCAGGGCTGCGGCCGCGGCCAGCATGGTGCGAGAGGCGGTCAGCATCGCGTCGGCCGCCGAGTCGATGGAGGGGGCTCGGGCGATGAGCGGCTGAATGGGCATCATGTCTGCGGCAGTAGAATCGGATGTGGTCATTTCGGTGCTCCTGAGGAATCGGGCCCGACCCACCAGCGCGGCCCCTCGGCCGAAAGCAGCGCAACGGCCTCCTTCAGCCACCAGGGCAGCGAGAGGAGGGCGGGGTCGAGCGGATGTCGGTAGGCGCCGGGATAGCGCCGGCAGATCAGGTCGTTGAGTCGGAACCCCGCATGGGAGCAAAGGCTTTTGGGAGCATCTCTCCTTCCGCCGGCTCCAGCTCCGCATAGGCTCTGCGAAGCTGCTCCTTCACGGCAGGGTGCAGCTTCTGCACTTGGGCGATGTCCCCGAAGTACGGCCGCTCGTGGTCGTCCGCGCGCCGGACGGCCCGGAGCAACACCCAGTCGTCGCAGGTCCGGGCGAACGCGTTCCAGCATTCGATGTCGATGCGCCGCGGCAGCGCCAGGTCGGCCAGCTTCTCCCGGGGGAGCGCCAGAAGCTCTTCGCGCCGGGCCTTCTCCAGCTCCTCGACACGCGCAGCGCGTTCCACGGAGCGCCGTCGGCACTGTTCCTCGTGGGCCGCCATCCGATGGGCGAACTGCTCGCGCGTCTCCCCAGCGGACGCGTCCAGGCGGGGCGCGACCGGATCCGGCGTCTCTCGCCGAAGTCGCGACTGAACCTGGGAGCGCTCGCCCTCCAGCACGAGGCCGGCAAGGTCCCGCGGCGGAGCCAGCAGCAGGGCCTGCTTCAGGGCCCGTCGGCGCTCGCCCTCGGCGCGGAACTCCAACAGCTTCCGCTGCATTGCCTCGTGCCCGCGCTCGAGCGCCTCCGTCCGGTCGCCAATGGTCTGGACCCAGACCTCCTCGTATCGGTCGCACAACTCCACCCTCACGCGCTTGCCCCACACCCCCAGCTCGCTCAGATCGACCCGTTTGGGACACGGCTCAGGCATGGCTCTCCCCTCCTCAATAGCCGGGATGCGAATTCCAGAGCCGGCACCGCGCGTCGGCGGCCGGCGACTGAGTGGTATCGAGAAGCGCCTCGAAGGCGATATCGTACAAGAGGCGGCCGGGGACCAGCGGAACATTGGCGGAGAAGTACCGCACATGCGGCAGCTCGACCTCAAGTCCGCAGCCCCAGGTGCCAACGACGGCCGGGCCGCTCACGCAAAACCGCGCGCTCGTCGGCTCGCCGGTGACGAAGGTCTCGTGCGCGGCCGTGGACTCGAACGCCATGGTGAAGCGGCCGCCGACGGAGAATGCCCCCGCGGGGAGCGTGGTCAGCTTGCCGCTTCCGCCGGCGCTCCAGATGTCGTCCACCAGCCCGTTGGCAACTCGAACCAGGAACTCCTCCACGTCCGCGTTCGGTTCGCCGCCGAGCTCCGCGGTGAACCCGTTGTGGTGGAGCGCCTCGTCGGTGGGGTAGGAGGGACTCGACGGCGATACGAGCGCTTCGTCTCGGCCGCGGCAGTCCACGTCGGCGACGAGCGTCCGGCCGGGCGCCAGCGAGAGCGTGAGCTGGTTGACGCGCACGCCGCTCACTTGACGGCTCGTGAGCCCACCCATGTTCTGCTCGACGGTGAGGGAGGGCAGGAACGTGGTGTCGCAGCGCGTGAAGGTGTGCTCGTAGATTGCCTTGGGACCGTCCGAGGCGACCAAGGTGGTGGTCACCGTTCCGAAGGTGCTCTTCAGCAGCTCGCCAATGCCTCCCGCGCAGACGTCGAAGCTGAGCGCGCCCGCGCAGAGCATCGGGCCCGTGCGGACACGCCGCCGGGCCCGAGTCCCCCGCACCGCGCTTGGAATGTCGTAGTGGATGTGAGGGCGGAGGTCGGCGTGCGTGACCTCGAGATAGGTGGTCGGCGGGACCGGCTGCCCCCAGGTGGACTCCGGGGATAGGCCGACCGACCCGAGTAGACCGATGCGACCGGACATGATGGCCTCCTTAGCTTGTGCGCTGCTCGCAGGTCACCAGAAGCACGGCCTGCGAATGCCAGTAGGACTCCACTTCGGTGCGCGCTCGGCGCACCAGACCGACGGTCATGGAGCGGACGAGGCCGCCCAGGGTCGGGGCCGCGCGCAGCGCGTCCTCCACGGCCTCGACGTAGGCGAAGAGCAGGTCTTCGCTGGCCTGCGCGCTCTCCATCGAGCGCACGGCCACATGGACCTCGACCTGGTAGGCGTGGTCGCGGCGGTTGCTGGCCCAGCGGGGCCGCTCCGCCCCGGCGGCGTCGGCGAAGAAGACGCCGAGTGCGGGGTGGCGGCTGGCCGGCAGCCGGGCGAAGGCATCGCGGTCGCGCACGGTGCACTTGACTTCGCCCAGCTCCGGCGCGCTCGCGAGCACGGCGCAGAGCGCCTCTCGTATAGGGACAAATCGGTTCGATTGTGGGTGCGGCATCTCAGCTCCCTTCAACAGCTCCGCGCAGAAAGGAAGGCGCGAGACTCAGTCGCGCTGGTCGAGGCGGGTGAGCCGGTCGGCGGCGGCGGTGCGGCCGGCGTACTCGGCGTCCTGCGCGCGGCCCGGCTGGCGGTAGTAGTACTCGTAGCTCACCGAGAGAGTCTCCCCGGGCGCGATTCGCCCGCCCAGCAGCCTGCGGAGACGACCCGCACGGTGGTCCACTTCGTAGTCCTTGACAGAGTCCCGCCGATAGCCCGGCTCGTATTCCCGCCTGTCCTCGACGTAGGTGAACGTGCCGGTCTCGTTCGTGGCAGTGACGCTCCCCGCGAGCAGCCCGCGGTGGGGGAGCTGCGCCCACTCGCGGTCGGCCGTCGGGATGACCACGTGCTCGCCGCTGACCGTCACGGTGCCGAGGTCGAGCCCTCCCTGTCTCAGCAGCTCCAGCCCGGCGTCGAACTCGCGGCGGTACGGGCCCCGGTCCGCCGCCGGCTGGTTCCCGAGTTCGAGGGCCCGCCGCGCGCGGGCGAGGGCTCCGACGGCCGACAGCGCCCGGATGCGCTCGGGCGCGGGGTCGAAGGGCACCTGGTAGTCGCCGGCGCGGGCCGCCTCGTCGATCTCGGCATCCGCCTCTTCGATACACGTCGTGAGGTTCAAGCTGGTGGAAGAAACGTCGGGGACGACCTCCTCGGTCATCCCCACCGCCCGCAGGCGGACGTCGTTGGGTGTGGAGTAGGGCATGCTGGCCTCCTATCTTCAAGCGACCTCCTCGAACGGGAACTCATCGTCGTCCGCCCGGGCCTCCTCCAGCAGCTCCGAGAGATGGTGGGCGAGGAACTCGCGCGCCTCGGCCTCGTCAGAGACTCTGACGCGCCTGGGCGGCTGGCTGCCCAGGTCGCGCAGCGGCTCGGCGCTGACCGCGAGGAAGTAGCCCAGGTCGAAACCCTCCCCGAGCAGCTCGAGCGCGGACTGGTAGAGCGGCAAGCTGTAGCTGTGCAGCGGATCGTCGGGGGAGCGGAAGTGCTCTCTGTGGATCGCGACCGCGCGCTGGAGGTACTTTCGCGCCCTCTCCCTCATCTGCCCGCGCGTTCGCTCCAGCTCGTAGCGCGCCAGGTGGACGTAGTCGCGTGCAAGGAAGACGAGGCCGAGACGGCGGTTCGGGTGGCGCTTCCGGTCCTTGAACAGCAGCGGCAGGTTGCGGAGGAACCGCTTGCGGCGGATCGCCTCGGTCACGTAGCCGTCGTGGACGATGTGCACGTCGCTCAGGATGACGGCCGGCTTTACGCCCTCGTTCAGCGCGGTCTCGGGGTGCTCGTGCACACAGCCGAAGAATCGCACGCCGCGCCGGTTCCGGAAGAGCCGCACGGGGACATCGGGCTTGAAGCGCGCGTCGATGGCATGGTGGTGCTGGCGGATGACGTAGCCGTGATACATGTTATCCCGCAGGTACTTGCCGAGGTTCTCTGCGCCGAGCAGGTACTCGTCCGCGTCGATCCACAGGACCCAGTCTTTGCTCGCCTTCTCGATGCTGTGGTTGCGCGCGGCCGCGAAGTCGTCCTCCCAGGGAATCGAGCAGACCTGATCGGTGTACTCGCGCGCGATCTCTATCGTCCGGTCGGTCGATCCGGTGTCACAGACGATGATCTCATCGGCGATCTGCTTCACGCTGTCGAGGCATCGGTAGAGCGTGCCCTGCGCGTTCTTGACGATCATGCAGACGGAGACGGTCTGCGGTGCGGCGGGCGTGCGCACGCCCGCCCTACAGGTCGGGGGGGCGCAGAGACCCTGCCCTACAGAGCCGAGCAGGTGCTCGAAAACGGCTTCCCAGTCCGCGGCGATGTCGCGCCACTGGTAGCGCTCTTCGACGCGGCGCCGGCCCGCAACACCCATTGCCGCGCGGCGGTCGTGGTCGCCGAGCAATGCGGTGACGGCCTCGACGAAGCGCGTCTGATACTGCTCGTCATGTGGGTCGCCCGGGATGAGCACTCCCGTCTCGCCGTCGGCGACGGTCTCCTCGAGCGCCGCGTAGCGGGAGGCGATGATCGGCGTGCCGCAGGCGGCCGCCTCAAGGGCGCTGATGCAGCTCACCTCGGGGAAGGTGGCCGGGTAGACGACGAGCGATGAGGCGGCGATCTCCCGGTAGAGTTCACGCTTGCTCAGCGGGCCGAGGAGTGTGATGTCCGGCAACTGGTCGGCGGTGCGCTTCAGTGTTTCCAGATACTCGGCCATCTGCGCGTCGGCGCCGGGGTTGTCGTAGTGCGCGACGGCGAGCTTGAGGTCGGGACGGCGTCGCTTCAGCTCGGACCAGACTGTGAGGAGGACGTCGAGGCCGCGCTCGGGCCGGCTGGTGTAGAGGAGGCGATTCGGGTCGCGCTCGACACCCTCGATCGCGCTGTCTATCAGCGGGAGGTCAACGCCGTTCCTGGTGACGAGATAGCGATCCTCGGGAACATCGAGGCGGCGCTGGAAGGTCTCCTTGTGGAACTCGGAGAGCACGAAGAGCCGGTCCACCTTGTACATGAGCGACATGAGCTGCCGCGCTCCGTCCTTGAAAATGATGTCGTGGTTCCACACGACGTTCACCTTCGAGCGGACCGGAGCGGCGAGGCCGCGCAGATGGCGGCAGCAGATGAACACATCGCAGGAGCCGGACTCGAGAAAGGCGGAGAAGTCCGTGAGGTCGTGATAGGCGACGCCCTCGTAGTCCCCGGGCGACTCACACCGGCAGAAGACGCGCACGCGGTGGCCGCGTCGGGCCAGCTCTCGCGCGGCGAAGACAACCGCGCTCTCCGATCCGCCCAGCGATCGCCGAAATGGCACGCCGCCGTCGAACGGCAGACCTTCGGTGTAGATGACGATATCGAGCACAGCACCTCCTCTTCTTCCGCCGCGCGGTAGCTGTTGCATGGCGGCCGGGGCCGGGACGCCAGCGCCGGTCGGTTAGAGCGCCTTCTCTGCGTCCTGCGGCCCGCGGCCATATCGAACGTCGAAGTCGGGGTGCGGGCCCGCCCTCGGGGCGGGCCCGCACCAGGTGACGGGCGCCGGAGGCGCCCGATGGGGAGGAGGCGAGAGCGGTGGTTGGTCGTCTAGTCGAGGCCGTGCAGCAGTCCGTGGCCGTTTTCGTTTCGCAGCTCGAGGCTGTATTCGCCCACGATCTGGCCGCGCTCGTAGTCGCCGCCCTTGGCCAGCTCCTCGTACTGGAAGGAGCGGCCCTTGAGGGGGACGACCTTGATGCGGCTGGAATCGAGGGCCAGCACCGTATCGTCGTGCAGCCAGCGGTTCATGACCACGCGCTGCGCGCCGAAGTCACTCTCGTAGACCTCGACGACGTTGCGGTAGGCGTTGGCGTCGTTGGTGACGTGGATGCGGCTGCCGTTCCAGCCGGAGATGACCCGCTTCTGCTTCGGAGGGGCCACGATCAAGTCGACGTCGCGGCTGCCCTGGTTGTAGCAGGCCTGAAGCAGGTCTCCCAGCGCCGATTCGGTCAACGTGCCGCAGCTCATGACGTTCGTCGCGAGCGAGCACACGATGCCGGCCATCGTCCTGCGTGTGGTGTCCGACCCGATGGTGGCGACGTCCGTGCGGCCCAGCAGGATGGTCTTCTCCAGGTCGCGCAGCAGCTCGCGGAGCCGCATGATCTTCGCGTCCGCGAGCTTGTCGCCGGTGGTCAGCCAGCCGACGGCCTGCGCGGTGCCGGAGATCTTGACGCCGACCTTCATGATCTGGCAGTAGTTGTGCTTGCGGACCTGCTTGGTGGTGCGGTCCTCATCGGTGTCCTCGCCCTCGAGGGCGGCATTGCCGATGATGGTGACGGTGGAGCCAACGGTGTGGGCCGCGGCCGCGGTGGCGCCGTAGCCGCGGGCGACGCCGATCGTGTTCGCCTCGAAGACCGAGTTGACCAGCATGACCTCCTTGTCGAGCTGGACGAGGTCGCCGAGGCGGAAGTAGTCGGAGTGGGCGACGTTGAGGCCGGACTGGCCGGTCGCGGAGGCGACGGCCGTGGAGACGACATCGGTGGTCGGGTTGAGCGTGTCCTCCAGCCACTCGTGCTTGACGTTGGTGGCGGGGCGGTCGGCCGTTCCGAGCGCGTCGAGCAGCGGCGTCTCGAACGGCGCGAGAAAGGCGACCAGGTCGGACACATCCTCGCCGATGCCCTCGAAGTTGTCGTAGGTTGCGAGACCGTTGAAAGGCATTCACTACCTCCCTAGGTTGTGCGGTTGATCCTCTCCCGCAGGTGGGAGTACTCGCGCAACGCGCGGCGGTCTCCCCGCGCGGCCTCCGCCGCGAGCCGCTCGAGGCGGGCTTCGTCGGCGCCGGCCGGGTTAGGGGGGTTGGTGTTGGTGAGCCCGCGCGGCCGGGGCCGCGCCAGCTTCTCCGCGATCGGCTTCAGCTTCTCGACGTACCCGGCGACCGTTTCGGGATCGCCCTCGGGCACCAACTCGGTCAGCTCCGAGGGGAGCGCGGCTTCGGCAATCACCGAGAGGCGCTTCGCGCGCCATTCGGCTTCGGTCGCGCGGGCCTCCGCATCTTCCCGATCGCGGGAGAGGCGGCCGCGCTCTGCCTCGCGCTCGGCGCGCAGGGCGGCCACCTCCTTTTCGAGCTTCTCCGCCTGCCGCCGCCAGTAGAAGTCCTGCTTCTCCTGGGGCGACTGGCCCTGAGAAGGCTGAGGCGCCGCCTGCGTGGGCGGCGCCCCGGGGGGTTGGGTCTCCTGCTGCCCCGTTCGGGGCTGGTCAGGGCTATCAGGCATCTGTCACTCCTTGTGGCGTGTCAGCATTCGCTTTCCGGAGCTCCTCCTCCACCCGTTCCACGCCGCGCTCGGCGGCCACGGTCGCCCGGGACTTGATGCGCAGCACCTGGTTCTCCATCTGGAGGATGCGGAGCTGGCGTTCGTCGTCAACGGGGAGCACCGGGTCCGCGACAATGCGGTGCGACATATCCGCGAATTCGCCCTTTCCCTGCATCGCCAGGATGCGCAGCGCCATCCGGTTCGCGCGCTCGAGCGCGGTGAAGTAGTTGCCCCTCATCTCCCCGATCTTGCGCACCAGCTCGATGAGGTGCAGCGAGATCGAGTAGCCGCTCATATCCTGGCGGTCTCTCAGCCCGGAGAGCGTCAGCTCGGGCGTATTGCGTTCGATGGAGGCCTGGATGCGATCGAGGAAGGCCAGCACATCGGGGAGGTTCCCGCGCCATTCGAGCAGCTCGAACGAGCCCTCGGGCGTCGGGACCCACCAGACCGTGGCGACCGGCCGTCCGTCGGCGTCCACCGTCTGCTTGCGCAGCGAGCCGCGCTCCATGCCGCGGCCGACGATGACCGGGTCGGCGTAGAGCTTGACGATCTCGAACATGAAGGAGGCGATCTCGTTGAGGGCGTCCACGGTGGGCAGCAGGTTGTGGAAGGAGCAGAGCCCGAACTCCTCACCGATGTCCAGGTTGCGGATGTGGACTATCGGGATGAACCCGAGGGGATTGGGATAGCGCGCCGCAACCCGCTCGGGATCGCGTTCGTCGTAGAGCAGGATCTCCTGTGGGGTGATGACCTCTTTGTGGATGTCGCGGCCGTGGACGTACTCGACCTTGCAGGCGAGCATCCGCTTGCGGTCGTGTGGATCATAGCGCGGCGCGACCGCGTCGGGCGGCAAGATGTTGAGGCGCACGGGAACGTCTGGGTCGGGATCGGGGTTCAGCTCCCACGGTCGGTTGTCCACGATCTTGACGAAGGCGTCGCCGCAGCAGGCGCCGTAGCGGGCCAGCAGGTACTTCTCTTGCTGGAAGTCGCTCGACTCCCAGAGCTGGTTGAGCGCGCCCTCCACCTCCGGCTCGGCCTGCACCTGAAGCCGCTCGCCCATCGTGAACCGCGCGTCGGTGTCCACGATCTTTGTGACCTGGTTGAAGATCGCCCGCATCTTGGCGTACAGCCCCGGTCGCGGGTCCCTGTAGGGGATGTTCTGGTAGTAACGCCAGTTGCGACGGTAGCGAAGATTGCGGGTGTAGTCGGTCTCCCGCAGCGATAGGATGGCCTGCTCGACAAGGCTGGGTTGGAGCATGGATGGACCTCGCTCGTCAGACTAGGGCAGGGCGAGGGGCTCTGCCTGAGCCCACCCCGACCAGTGGTTCACGACGAAGTATCGCAGGGCGTCCGGGCCGTGGTCGTTCCGGTCTTTCTGGACTTGATCGGTTCCCTCGCGGTAGGCGTAGGTGCTCATCTCCGCGATGAGGCGCACGCAGCGCCTGTCGATGTGGAGGCGCGGGCGGCCGCCTCCGGGAGGCCGCAGGAGCTTCCTTACTGCGAGCACCCCCTGTTCGACGGTGGATCTCCGGCCGACCGCCGGAATCCCCGCGGCGCGCAGCTCGGCGATCTCGGAAGGGCCGGAGGGGTCGCAGTACCAGGCTCGCACATCGTGGTCGAGGCAGACAGGCCGGTAGACCTCCCGCGCGAGCTCGGAGACCGACCGGTTCGTGTGGTAGTGCTCGCCGATGACGAACACCTCCTCCGAAGGGCTGACCTGGAGGAGCAGCGCGACGGAGGGGTTGACGTAGCCGAAATCCTGACCCGCGAAGGTCGGCCACTCCGGGTTGTACCGAAACTCGCCGACGTGGACCTCGGGGTCGAACTCCCGATAGACCAATGCCGAAGACCCGACGAAGTCGCACTCGTACTCCTGGGCCCACTGCTCGTCGGTGAACCGCGGCCGCTGAGAGCGGTACCACTGACCGTGTTCACCGAGCCGCCGCCGCGCCTCCGGGTCGACCAGGTGGAAGCCCTCCGGGTTGTACTCGGGGCACTCGGCCCAGTGGATCCGGAAGCGGGCGAACGACCGGCGCCCGAGGATGCTCTCCCGCCAGAGGCGGTAGAACGCGTTGGCCTTGCCGTAGGGCGTGGAGATGAGCGTCAGCCGGCCGCCGCGGGCGGCGCACGGCGCGACGGCCTGGTAGATCCTGTCCGCCCACGGCATATGGGCGAACTCGTCGAGGTAGACTGCGGTCGCCGCAAAGGTGCGGCCCGTGTCCTCCGTCGCCGGCAGGCTGCGGATCACGGAATCGTTTCCCAGCACCAGCTCCGCGTCGTTGCGCCGGACGACCGGCGGCAGGTTGACGTCGGAGTGCATGAGCCGGTACACCATGCGCTGGAGGTGCTGGGCGGCGGGCAGATTCCGACTGACGAAGAGCACGGTCACGCCGTCGAAGTGCTTAGCGAGATACAGCGCCTCGCCGGCCACCAGTTGAGAGACGCCGACTTGGCGGGCCTTTACGACGATGCGCTGCGGAGCCCGCGATTCGAGGAGGGCGCGCTGGTAAGGGTAGAGTGCGAAAGAGACCTCGCCCTTAGTCGGGTGAAGAATCCTCCTCCTGCCAAGGTAGGCCGCCGGATCCTCGGTCTCCGCCACCCGTCGGCGCGCCGCTGCCGCGATGTGCGTCCGCTGATACTGGGTCAGCCTGCGCCAGCAGGCCCACAATCTCCGAAACGACGGCGGGCGGCAGGGAGCTGAGCTCCCGCTCGAGTTCCGCGGCCGCCGCGCTTCCGTCGGTATCATCGCTTACCTCCGAACGACCAAGGGTGTTGCCCAGCAGCTTCACCACGAGGCCCGCGGCCCGCACATCCCCCTCCTTCGCCAGATCGAGAAGCACCCGAAACACTGCGGGGGCCTCCGCGCGCAGCATCGCCTGGACCGCCCGAGTCTTGCGAGCCTTTCGAGCGCGCGGGGGAGCGGGGGCGGGTCTGGAGGCAGGATTCGGCTTCCTCTCCCGCTGCCACCGGCGAACCGTTCGCGGCGTGACTCCCACGGCTTCGGCCACGCCCCTCACGGTTTCGCCGCGGTCGAGCAGGGCAAAGGCCCGCTCCCGGGTGATGCGTCGCTCGAGTCGAGTGAGGCCGGGCATGATGGTCTCCCAATACACTCCTGGGGGGACGGGCCGGGGAAGCACCCTTTGGCATGGCAGGAGCAGGGTCCCCCCCAGACACTGCCCGCTTTATTATACCGGCCCCTGTCAAGAGCAGCGCCGGAAAAGCCAGTTAATGACTGGCCTTTCATGGTGGCCGGATTCACGCTAATCGCGCCGGGTTGGGCGCGGAGGCGTCCGGCCACCCTCCCTGATAGCGGCTGGTGTGTAGACAATCGGTCGGAGAGATCCCTAACAGTCCCGACGTACGGAAGACTGACAAGTCTGTGTTGACGATCCGACATGGCTGTGTTATCTTGCGCCGTGCTTGTGCGCCGCGAGGGCGAGGGAGCGGCGCCGACTGTAATACCTCGCAGCGGTCAAGGAGATAGGAATGGCGGAAGTTGCCCACGAACGGTCTCGTTCGTCTGTTCGTCCTGTCGATCTGAGCAAGCTCCTTGAGCGGCTGGAACTCGGGATCGGACAAGCGGCGCAGCTGTGTGGGGTTTCGATTCGGCAGCTCTCCTACTGGACGGACAAGAGCATCATCGAGCCGACCGAAAAGGGCGGCAGCCGCACCTACGATTACCAGGCCATCGAGAAGGTCTGCCTTATCAAGCAAGCCCTGGATCAGGGGTACAGCCTGGAGGGTGCGGTGCAGGAGGCCGAGACCTACCTGGCCCGGCGCGACAAGGAGCGCAAGAGACTCGCCAACGTACCGGAGACGGAGCTGCGAAAGCTCGTGGTTGAGCGAGCGGACCGGCTGCATCAGTTCTCGGATCGCATTCGGCGGGGCCTGCGCACCTATCGGGTGAGCGGGGACCTGGGCCGGCTGGTGGCCTCGGTGAGCGGACTGGAGAGGTTGATCGCCTTCCTGGAGGCAAACCCGTACACCGTGAACACCGCGCGCCAGATCGCGCTGCGGGTGGGGCGCGAGGCCGAGCGGGTGCAGGAGGAACTGGACCTGCTCGAGCAGAGACGCTTCGTCCAGAAGATCAGCTATCCTGGGGCGGACGTGTACCGGTACATTCCGCCGCGTCGACGATGACAGAGCATACCGCGATATACCGACAGAGGCGACCAGAAAGAGCTCCTGAGGAGATTCGTATGGATCGAGTCAGAACCGGCATCGAAGGCCTGGACCAGTTGCTCTACGGCGGCCTGCTGCGCGGCGACGCACTGCTCGTCGCCGGCGCTCCCGGCAGCGGCAAGACCAGCCTGGGAATGCAGTTCCTGTACAACGGCATCATCAAGTACGGCGAGCCCGGGCTCTTCATCACCTTCGAGGAGTTTCCCGAGCGTATCTATCGCGATGCCGCGAACTACGGCTGGGACTTCCGCGCCCTTGAGCATCAGGGCAAGCTGAAGGTGCTGTTCACCTCTGCCGACGTACTCCAGCAAGATATTGTACGCGACCAGGGCATCGTGAGCGAGATGATCGCCGAGATCGGGGCTGCTCGCGTCGTCGTCGACAGCATCAGCAACCTGCACGATGCTGAGGAGCACCCGCGCCAGTTCCGCGAAGCCGTGTACGGCCTTGTCAACGCGCTGAAGCGCGAGTCGCTGAGCGCGCTGCTCATCCGCGAGCTGCCGGAGAAGGAGAAGATCGGCACGGGCCCCGAGGAGTTCGTCGCGGATGGACTGGTCCTGCTGACCCGCGGCTATGTGGGCGGCCACAACATGCGGTTCATCGAAGTCATCAAGAGCCGGGGGTCTCCCCACATCGCCATACCCAGCCTCTTCTTCCTGGGCGAGGGTGGCGTTCAAGTTCTGCCACCGTTCCAAGAGCCGTTCTATCGATTCGAGGAGGCCGTCTCAACCGGCATCGTTGATCTCGACGATCTCCTGGGCGGAGGTATCCCGTACGGGAGCTTCTACCTGATGGAGGTGGACGCCGACCTCCACCAGGACATCTTCGACGCCAGCTTCGCGAAGGAGGCGTTGGACGCGGGTGACCCGTACGTTCGCATTGCGGGGCAGAGCGACGAGAAGTCGCGGTGGCGCGCCCTCATGAAGGCGGCCGGCATACAGCAGCGACTTCAGGAGGCCCTCAAGAGCAACCAGGTGAGGTTCCTCGAACCCGACCGTGAGGAGTTCTCCGCCGACATTGAAGCGCTCTGTGCCAGCCAGAGGGCAGAAGCCATCCGCATCCAGGTGGACTTCTCGCGCCTCTTCGCTTTCGTGCCCCCGCAGCAGGCATTTGCGGAGTTGCTCAGTCTGACGAGCCGCTGCCGCCTGACGAAGTCCGTTGTGCTCGGCGTGGTAAGCCCTCGCACCGCGCCGGTCGAGCAGCTTGAGAAGCTTCGGGCCGCTGCCGACGGCATCGTGCGAGTGTGGACCGAGGGGAGTTACTCCTACCTGCAGGTCGTTAAGACGGTGAATTCCGCTCGCACTCCCGTCTACGCCCTGAAGCAAATCCCGGCGCCTCCGTTCGTCCAGATCATGCTCGACTAGCCGCGCGTGTCGCGTCCTTGACTTTTGTCAGGGCCCCGGCTAGAATCTGATGTATCTCGCGTGTGAGAGCGGCCAGCCCAGCGCCTGGGTGCACACTGGGCGAGGCGGCCTGTCCGCGGCGGCGGGCGGGCCGCTCGCGCGACCATGAGGAAGAAAGCCATGCGCAAGCACGTCCCAGTCATCGGCATCGTCGCTTCTATCTTGCTCTGCGGCGCCGGCTGCGGCCGCGAGAAGAGCGAAGTCGTTGCCCGCGTCAACCAGCAGCCAATCACGCAGCGACAGCTCTGGCAGTACCTCGAAAGGGCCGACAACGGCGAGGCCGGTCGCCGCGGCCTCGATTCGCTTATTGTGCGCCAGCTCATACGTCAAGAGGCGAGGAAGCGCGGAATCGAGACGAGCCGGGAGGAGATCGACGCGCGGCTGGAGGCTTTGAAGGACTACATACTGGCCGCGACCGGCAAGGACTTCGAGACCTGGCTTCAAGACAGCGGGCTGACGCGAGAGGATCTCGTCGGCCGGATCAGCCTCCAGATCTTGACCGGGAAGCTTGTGCTCACCGGCACAGACAGGCGGAAGTACTTCGAGGAGAACGAGGAGCGCCTCCGCGACCTGCCGCACAACAATGAGTCAGTCATCTACCGCCAGATCGTCGTGGAGTCCGAGGAAGAGGCGAACGCGATATACAACGAGCTCACGAGCGAGGAGGGTGCAGCGGACTTCGCCACGGTGGCCCAGGACCGGTCGCTCGATGTGCTGACCCAACGACGCGGCGGGATGGCGGGATGGCTGGTCAAGGGTAAGAGCGGCGATCCCGACGTCGAGGAGGTGCTCTTCTCGCTCGAGCCGGGAGAGGTGAGCAAGCCGATACTGGTGAAGGCGCCGGCGGACGTCGAGGAGCAGCCGGAGGAGGGTGGGGAGCCGCGTGAGTTCTACCGGATCGTGAAGGTGGAGAGGCATTTCGCCGGCCCGCAGGAGATCACGTTCGAGGACAACGAGGACGTCATCGAGGACTGGATGCTGAACGAGCCGCAGTACCAGATGCAGCTCCACGAGTTCCTCAGCGGCCTCCGCGTCAGAGCCGACGTTGAGATAGTGTCCCCTCGCTATCAGTCGCTTGGCGAAGCCTATAGGCGCGGACGAGAGGCGCGCGAACGAAGGACGGGCGAGCCCCCTGATTTCGTGCCACTGAGCCCTGGTGTGGAGGGCGATCTGCCGGCACCGGCGCCCGGCACGGAGTAGCGCGCGGCGCGGCTCCACCTGCCGACTGACGAGCGTGCCCCCGTGGCGCCGGGGCGGAGTCAGAGGCTCTCATCGTGAGCAAGCTACTGGCCCCAAACAGGCCTTTCGATATCGACGGGCGCGACCCCGACGGCCGGGCTACGTGCCACCTGTCGGCGCGAAGGTGGGTCGCAAAGCAGCCTCGTTGCGGCCTGGGTCGCTTCTTGTGTGGAGCGTTGCCCACCCGCTGGCTCTCTGCGCCAGCACGAGACCGATGACCAACAGTACACGCGCAGCACGGGAAGCGCAGTTCTCTCACCTCGTCGAGCTCATGGCTCGGCTGAGAAGCCCTGAGGGATGTCCCTGGGACCGCGAGCAGGACCATCGCTCCCTGCGGCCGTGTCTGTTGGAGGAGGCCTACGAGGTGCTGGAGGCGATCGACCGCGAGGATCCGGAGGCGCTGCGCCAGGAGCTGGGCGACCTGCTGCTGCAGGTAGTCTTCCACGCGCAGCTCGCGGCCGAAACCGGTCAGTTCGACATAGACGACGTCGTCAAGGGTCTGCGCGACAAGCTTGTCGCGCGCCACCCGCACGTCTTCGGCGAAAGCTCGGCCGAGACGCCCGAGCAGGTGCTGCATCAATGGGACGACCTCAAGCGGCGCGAGCGCGGCGAGGAGGAGGGAAGCACGCGTCCGGTGACAGATGTGCCGAAGGCGCTGCCGGCGTTGTCCCGGGCACAGGTCGTGCAGCGGCGGGCGGCCCGCGCCGGGCTGGCACCCAGCGCGGCGCAAGCGGCCGGCGCGGTGCGCGAGGCGCTGGAGGAACTTGCGCGGGAAGACATCGACGCGCAGCAGGCGCAGGCCGTGTGCGGGGCGATGTTGCTGGCGGCGGTCGATCTCGCGCGCATTGCCGGTATCGACGCAGAGCAGGCGCTGCGGGAGCGGGTGGATCAGCGCATAGCGGAAGTGCGCGGCCGCTCGCGGGATGGGGCCGCAGGCCCTGACCGTCAGTGAGGTCCGTGCGAGGCGAACGCGCGCTCAAGAGGAACGCCTGTACCCATCACTTATGGGTAGCACTGAAGAGATGAGCGACTGAAAGGAGCTGTCTTACCGTGCCCAGGAAGTCTGCGAAGAAGAAGGCTGCAAAGAAGAAGACCGCGAAGCGAGTCTACCTGTTCCAAGAGGGCAGCAGGGAGATGCGCGACCTGCTCGGCGGCAAGGGTGCCAACCTGGCCGAGATGAGCAACATCGGCATCCCCGTCCCTCCTGGATTCACCGTCACCACCGAGGCCTGCATCGACTACCTCAAGGCGAAGCGCATGCCGGCCGGGCTGATGGACCACGTCAGGGCCGCCATGAAGAAGGTCGAGCGCGAAACCGGCAAGGGCTTCGGCGATCCGAAGAACCCGCTGCTGGTGTCGGTGCGCTCGGGCGCGAGGATGTCGATGCCCGGCATGATGGAGACCATCCTCAACCTCGGCCTCAACGATGACACCCTCCAGAGCATCATCGCCCTCACCGGCAACGAGCGGTTCGCCTATGACGCCTACCGTCGCTTCATCATGATGTTCTCCTCGGTGGCGCTGCACATCGAGCGCGCCAACTTCGAGAAGATGCTCGACGCCATGAAGAAGAAGCGCCGCGTCAAGCAGGACACCGAGCTGAACGCCGAGGACTTGAAGGAGCTGGTCAAGCAGTACAAGGCCTTCTTCAAGCGCCGGATGAAGCGCGACTTCCCCACCGACCCCATGGAGCAGCTCGAAACCGCGATCCGCGCCGTCTTCGGCTCCTGGAACATCCCCCGCGCCGTCTCCTACCGCAACTTCTACAAGATCCCGCACGACCTCGGCACGGCCGTCAACGTGCAGACGATGGTGTTCGGGAACATGGGCGAGGATTCCGGCACCGGCGTGGCCTTCACCCGCGACGTCGCCACCGGCGAGAAGAAGATCTACGGCGAGTTCCTCATGAACGCGCAGGGCGAGGACGTCGTGGCGGGCGTCCGCACGCCCATCGAGATCGCGCAGCTCAAAGACGAGAACGCGAAGGTCTACCGGGAGTTCGTCGACCTCGCCACCCGTATCGAGAAGCACTACAAGGATGCGATGGACATCGAGTTCACCATCGAGCGCGGCACGCTCTACATCCTCCAGTGCCGCGTCGGCAAGCGCACCGCGCGGGCGGCCGTGCGCATCGCGGTGGAGATGGTGAAGGAGCGGCTTATCACGAAGGAAGAGGCCGTCATGCGGGTGGAGCCGGACCAGATCAACCAGCTCCTGCTGCCCGCCTTCGACCCGAAGGAGAAGGACCTCGCCGCGAAGGAAGGCCGGCTGCTGGCCAAGGGCCTCAACGCCTCCCCGGGCGCGGGGAGCGGGGCCGCGGTGTTCGACGCCGACCGCGCGGAGGAGCAGGGCCGGGCCGGCACCGC
>Ga0180438_10004159_pt1 | contig 21050 bp, 20 predicted proteins | sample SS_ome_12_FD_132455 | JGI IMG/M metagenome (GOLD analysis project Ga0180438, IMG submission 132455) | Hypersaline lake sediment archaeal communities from the Salton Sea, California, USA - SS_3_D_2 metaG | ecosystem: Environmental > Aquatic > Non-marine Saline and Alkaline > Hypersaline >... | reverse complement strand
GCTGGTACCGATTAAGCCTAGAACACCAGCCATAGCTATATAGTTGATATCATGCCCAGGAAAAGCTTGATAGGGGCCATCTTGACCATATCCACTAAGCGAGTAGTAAACGATCCTAGGATTTAACTTACTTATGGTTTCATAATCTATCCCCAAGCGCTTGGCTACTCCAGGTCTAAAACCCTCAATAATAACGTCTGCTTGCTTGGAAAGGCGGTAAAATATTTCACGTCCTGCTTCTGACTTTAGGTTAACCGTTATGCTTTTTTTGTTGCGATTAGGGGCATAGTAAGCTGCTTTTTTCCGGTTTTCTTCCCCTTGAAGCGACCTCGATGAACCCACAAATTCAGTTAGCCCCGGCGTCTCAATCTTGACCACTTCGGCCCCAAAATCTCCCAAGAGCATAGTACAAAATGTGCCCGGAATCACCCTTGATAAATCCAAAATTTTCACGCCTTCCAAAGCTAGCATATCTCCTCCTCAAATTGCTTAATTGTCCATTATAAGCCATTTATGCAAGCTTTTGCATTTTTCACCCTAATATGCTAAATTAAAATAAAAGAAGTGAAACTAAAGGTGGGGTTCACCCACTTTTTTATTAAATGGGAAAATTAAATTAAGAAGGGGAAGATGAAAACAGAGCTTATGGCTGCGATCACTCAGCTTTCAGCTGAGAGGAACTTGCCTAAAGATGTGGTTTTGGCTGCCTTGGAATCAGCACTGGCCTCCGCATATAAAAAAGATACATACGCTCTAGATCAAGATGTTTTGGTAAAAGTTGACCCCAACTCTGGCAAAATCGATTTCTATATTCAGAAGGTCGTGGTAGAGTCGGTTGCCAATCCAAATCGCGAAATCCCCATTGGTGAAGCTCAAAAACTGCAGGCTACAGTGCAAGTAGGTGACGTAGTAAACATAGAATGCACACCCAAGAATATTGGCCGTATAGCTGCTCAAACAGCAAGACAGGTCGTTCTGCAGCGATTGCGCGAAGCAGAGCACCACGCTATTTATGAAGAGTTCACTGATAGGGAAGGGGAGGTTGTTACTGGAGCAATTCAGTTCACAGAAGCTAAGCGAATTTATGTCAGACTGAATAGGACAGAGGCAATACTTCCTCCAAGTGAACAAGTTGCCAATGAACATTATTACAAAGGGCAACGACTCAAGTTTTATCTTCTCGAGATAGTCCAAGGGGACAAAGGCCCTCAAATAGTAGTTTCGCGCTCACATCCCAACCTGATACGTCGTCTCTTTGAGATGGAAATCCCTGAAGTCCACAATGGGATTGTGGAGTTAAAAGCCATAGCTCGTGAGGCTGGACATCGAACTAAAGTAGCAGTGGCAACTACTCAACAAAGTGTTGACCCCGTAGGTTGCTGTCTTGGACCTCGGGGTATAAGACTCCAGAGTATCATCCATGAATTAAACGGCGAAAAAATAGATATAATCCAGTGGGATGCCGACCCTGGGGTATTTATCTCCAATGCCCTCAGCCCAGCTCAGGTAGCAAGCATCAAAATCGGTGAAGAGGAAAAGGTAGCTACTGTGGTTGTCCCTGATAAACAACTCTCTTTAGCTATAGGCAAAGAGGGACAGAACGCCAGGTTAGCAGCAAAGCTCACAGGCTGGCGAATTGATATAAAGAGCGTCTCTGCTATTGAAATGGAAAGGGCTGTCTCGCAAGAGGTAGAAACGGAAGCCATTTCCCCTGGAGTTGTGGAAGCAGAGCCGGTTGAAGCAGAGCCGGTTGAAGCAGAGCTGGTTGAAGCAGAGCTGGCTGAGGATATTGAGGTAGAAGAGCCGGTTGAATTTCCAGCCGTTTTAGAAACTCCATCTGCGAAGGTTGCAGACAAACAAATTCGTTTTGCTGAAGATATCTTACTGGGTGCATTAAAAGCAGCAACACCGGACAAGGAGAAAAGCGGAATCAAAGGTAAAAAGAAGGGAAAGGTAGTAAAGTCTAAAAAGCAAGAGGACCATTTTGTAGAAGATGAGATCGAAGAATAAGCATCTACCGCAGCGTACTTGCATTGCTTGTCGGCAAATTAATGAGAAGAAATCATTGATTCGTTTAGTGCGTACTGGGAGCGGAATCGCTGAGGTAGATATGTCTGGTAAGAAGCCGGGTAGGGGTGCTTACTTATGCCCTGAGAAAGTTTGTTGGGAAATAGCGCTGAGGAAGAATCGCTTAGAATATGCTTTGCGAACCAAACTTAGTAATGACAATCGCCAAATCCTAATTGCGTATAGCCATAACTTATCAGAGGGAAGTTAAATTTGGATGATAAGAAGTTAAAGAAAGGCCAACCACAAGTTGAGCTTCCACCTTCCACAACTGTGCACCAATTGGCCGACGCACTAAAAGTAGAGCCTGTAAAGATAATTAAACAGCTCATGCGCAAAGGAATAATGGCCAATATTAACCAGGCCATCGACTTTGATACTGCAACCACGATAGCTATAGACTTGGGGGTCGATGTTAAAGCAGCAGCAGAGCACAGAGCTTTGCCTTCTCACAAGGCAGGAAAGAAAGGGCGATTGTCAGTTCGCCCGCCGGTGGTTACTGTAATGGGACATGTTGACCATGGCAAGACCACCCTCCTTGATGCTATCAGAAAGACTAATGTGACTGCTCATGAGGTAGGAGCAATTACCCAACACATTGGTGCCTACCAGGTCTTAACGGACGGGCGTAAAATCACCTTTTTGGATACACCGGGGCACGAGGCTTTCACCGCCATGAGAGCCCATGGGGCACAGGCAACTGATATTGTAGTTTTGGTAGTTGCCGCTGACGACGGTATCATGCCTCAGACCTTAGAAGCTGTAGACCACGCTAAGGCTGCAGAAGTGCCCATAGTAGTTGCCATCAACAAGATTGACAAACCTGATGCTAATCCCGAACATGTGAAACAGCAGCTGGCTGACTTGGGTTTGGTTATTGAGGAGTGGGGTGGTGATACCGTTTGTGTACCTATATCAGCCAAGCAAAATCAAGGAATAGCAGATTTGTTGGAAAACCTATTCTTAGTTGCTGACATATTGGAACTAAAAGCTGATCTCAATTGTGCCGCGGAGGGAGTGGTCATCGAAGCCAAACTAGACAAAACCAAAGGACCTTTAGCCACTCTTCTTATCAGGGAAGGTATTCTTAAACAAGGCGACACTGTAATAGCTGGAGATACTTGGGGCAAAATTAAAGCTATGTTCGATGACAAAGGTAAGCAGGTCCGCAAAGCTGAGCCTTCAGATGCAGTAGAAGTTCTCGGTATAAATGATGTGCCAAGATCAGGAGATCCCTTCATCGTGCTTGCCGACGAACATCAAGCACGAAGCATTTTAGACAAACAAAAATATACAAGGTCTCGCCCCACCCTAAGTTTAAGTGCAATTTCCAGCCAAATAAGTGACGGGCAAATAAAGGAACTCAACATAGTCTTGAAGACCGATGTTGAAGGCAGCATTGAACCCATAAAGACTTCGATAGAAAGGTCGGGCACTGATGAGGCAAAAGCTAGGGTTATCCATGCTGCTAGTGGGAGCATTACAGAGGGTGATGTGCTTTTGGCCTCGGCTTCGAAAGGCATTATCATTGGTTTTAATACTCGTGTGTCACCTGGAGCAACACAGCTATCTGACACAGAAGGGGTGACCATTCAGCACTATGAAGTAATTTACAAACTAATAGAAGACATGGACAAGACATTGAAGGGGATGCTTGAGCCAACTTATGCTGAAGTATCCAGCGGACGCGCCGAGGTACGGGCGGTCTTCCCTAGCAGCAAGATAGACAAAGTAGCCGGAGTTTATGTTATGGAAGGGAAGGTAGGACGGGATGCCCAGGCTAGAATATTGCGCCAAAATAAAGTTATTTTTGACTCTCGAGTCTCCAGCTTACGACGTTTTAAAGAGGATATCGCCGAAGCCTCAGCTGGCCTCGAGTGTGGACTGGGTATAGAGGGATTTGTCGATTTTCAGCCTGGCGATATTATTGAATTCTACCGAAAAGAAAGAATAAACTGACTATAACTTCCCGGCTAGGAGACTCAAATGAGCAGACGAGGTGAAAGAACAAGTAAACTTATCCGGCGAGAAATCAGTGGACTGCTTGAGCGTGAGGTTAATGACCCTAGGCTGAGTATGCTTATCTCAGTAACAGAAGTCTCGCTCTCACCCGACCTTAGACATGCCAAGGTATTTGTTAGCACCTTGGGCAACGAAATAAATAAGGAGGATATGCTGGCAGGCTTTAACAACGCTTCGGGATTCCTGCGCAGGGAACTTGCATCACACTTAAAATTGAAATATACACCGCAACTCAGCTTTCATTATGATGATTCTATTGAGCGGGGTGCGAGGTTACTCAAATTGATCGGGCAAGTAATCACCAGTGAATAGCGCTAGCCCGTTTTTGTTGGGCTCGCTTTGGGGTATTGACATTTGTGTATATAAGAAGATACTCTGAATTGTGGTTTAGTCTTAAAAACCGAGTGGTCTTCAATGCAAGCGTACTGTTTTAAGTGCCGGGCAAAAAGAGAGATAAAAAATGCCCAGAATATAACCCTTAAGAACGGGAAACCAGCAATTCAGGGAATATGTTCCGTATGTGGAACCAAGGTATTTAGAATGGGCAGGGCTTGATTCCTATAGTAATTTTTCCGCATTTATGAAATGGGGGTAAGAATGCAAACAATAAACGTAGCTATAATAGGTGTTGGTAATTGTGCCTCTTCCTTGCTCCAAGGAATTCACTACTATAAGGATGCTAAGGAAGATGAATTTGTCCCCGGTCTAATGCATGTCAACTTGGGAGGCTATCATATAGCTGATATCAACTTTGTAGCTGCATTCGATGTCGATAAAAACAAAGTAGGCAAGGATTTAGCCGAAGCTATTTTCACCAAACCAAACAACACATTTAAATTTTGTGATGTGCCTAAGACAGGCATCCAGGTTGAGCGGGGTATGACCCATGATGGACTAGGCAAGTATCTATCTCAAATTATCACCAAGGCACCAGGGCCCACTGCTAACATTGTAGATATACTCAGGAGAACCGAAACTGACGTGGTGATTAATTATCTGCCTGTAGGGAGCGAGGAGGCAACTAAATGGTATGTAGAGCAAGTGCTAACTGCTGGCTGTGGCCTCATCAATTGTATACCTGTTTTTATTGCCCGTGAGCCTTATTGGCAAAATAGATTTGCTCAACGCGGACTACCCGTTATTGGCGATGATATTAAGTCCCAAGTTGGCGCTACAATCACCCATCGAGTGCTAACCAGGCTTTTCCGTGAGCGCGGCGTCAAATTGGAACGAACCTACCAACTGAACTTTGGTGGCAATACCGATTTCTACAATATGCTAGAACGAGAGCGTTTGGAGTCTAAGAAGATTTCCAAGACCGATGCTGTTACTTCACAGTTAGACTACGTTCTCGATCCTGATGACATCTACATCGGTCCCAGCGATTATGTGCCTTGGCTAAATGACCGCAAATTTTGCTACCTAAAGATGGAAGGTCGCACCTTCGGCGATGTTCCTCTAAATCTAGAGCTAAAGATGGAGGTATGGGATAGCCCTAATTCAGCCGGGGTAGTTATTGATGCCATAAGATGCTGTAAATTAGCCCTAGACCATGGCTTAAGCGGCACCGTGGTAGGGCCTTCGGCTTATTTTATGAAATCCCCACCTATCCAATATTCTGACGACGAAGCCCGCGTAAGAACCGAAGCATTTATAACAGGACAAGGGCAAGAGGGTCCCATCTCTCTACCTGAGCTACAGTCAGTTGAGATTGAGGGCTAATCCACTTTTGCGGCAAAGTTGCTAGCTTCAAACAACGTAGCTTAAAAAATCTATTATGTGACCTTTGTTGTTGGAGCTTACTACGTTTGATAAAGGTGGCAAGTTGCTTCAGGTTTCCCTCTCCACTATGTGGGCTAAAGGTAGATTTAGCCACATGGCAGAATTTGCTGCCAAAGCTAGGGAATTGGGCTTCACACACATAGAAGCAAATACTTCAATTTCTCCACGAATGCTTAGCGAACTTATCGAGACTGCAATTCCTATTTCTAGCATTCATTCTCCCTGCCCGAGGGTATTATCATCTAGAGGAATCCCCGTAACTAGCCTTTCCTGAAGTTCTCTAGACAAGAGCGTGCGAATGGAGGCTGTTAGCTTTACCGAGAAAACAATAGACCTTGCGTCAAATGTAAGCGCCAAGGCTATTGTCCTTCATATGGGTGAAGTGCCAATTGACCTGGGTTTGCAGTATAGACTATATAAACTTTACAATAAGAGCCGTGCTCAAACTAAAGAATATAGCCAGGCTAAAGAGGAGCTAATTTTTCAACGCATTTCCCTAGTTCCTCCTTACCTTGAAGCAGCGAGAAAAAGTCTGCAAGACCTTAGCGAATATAGCTGTCAGAAAGGTATAATGCTGGGACTCGAGACTAGATTCCATTTTCACGAGATACCAAATATGGACGAAATGGCAGAGCTGCTTAACGAAATGCAGGGAAGCCCGGTGGGCTACTGGCATGACGTCGGACATGCTGAAGTCCAGCAGCAGCTTGGATTTAGCTTGCATGAGGAATGGCTTTCAAGGTTCGAACACAGAATGCTTGGTATTCATTTGCATGAGGTTCTTGGCATTTCTGATCACCAGGCACCAGGAAAGGGAAATATGAATTGGGATATGGTAGGCAAGTATTTGCCTCAGGGAGTAGTAAAAGTTTGTGAAATTGGCGAGTGGAATAAAGAGGAGCAAATGCAAGGAGTAGTCAATTTCCTTCAAAAGGAAGGGATAGTAGGCTAGCTGGGCAGAACTGGACAATGAACTTAACAGATATTCGACGGAATTTAGCCTATCGGATTACTGATCCCATAGTCGAGGTTGTGAGCAAAAGTGGGATAACACCCAATGTTCTTACCCTTATCAACCTGGCTCTGAATATAGTTGCGGCCTATATTATCGCTACGAGTCACTTTCTTATTGGCGGAGTTTTGGTTTTGGTTTCAGGCCTATTTGACCTCCTTGACGGAGCATTAGCCCGCTTCACCAAGCAAAGCACAAAGTTTGGCGCTATCCTTGATTCAACAGTTGACCGCATTTCTGAAGCAGCGATACTCTGCGGTCTCCTAATTTGGTATATACCACGAGGATCAAGCTTAGAAATCGTGCTTATCTTTGCTGCTTTAATTGGCTCCTTTTTGGTCAGCTATATAAGGGCTAGGGCAGAAGGAGTCGGGTGGCAATGTCAGGTTGGCTTGTTTACTAGAGCAGAACGAGTTATAGTATTAGCAATAGGTTTGCTGATAAATCAGATCTTTATTGCCTTATGTGTTCTGGTAGTCTTTGTCTTCATCACTGTAGTTCAAAGGTTAGTTTACCTACGGAAGCAGGCAAAAAGGTGGGGTGATTAATTGGCTGTCACAGCTATTGTGGGAGGTCAGTGGGGTGACGAAGGTAAAGGGAAGATAATTGACCTCTTAGCTGAGAAGACGAGTTTAGTAGCTCGTTTCTCTGGGGGGGACAATGCTGGGCACACCGTGATCAACCCTTATGGCGAGTTCCGGCTGCATCTTGTACCTTCAGGCATCTTTTACCCCAATGTAACCTGCATTATCGGCAATGGGGTAGCTATTAACCCAGCAGTGCTTCTTAGAGAGACAGACGACCTGCAAAACCATGGTGTAGATACGAGTCGCCTTTTTATCAGTGACCGCGCTCACCTAATTATGCCTTATCATACCCTTCTCGATGGACTAGAAGAGGAAAGGCGTAGTAAAGGAGCGTTAGGTACCACGCGTAGAGGAATTGGTCCTGTCTTTGCTGATAAAGTAGCTCGCTTGGGGATCCGTGCCGGAGATTTATTAGATAGAGACATATTTTGGGCCCGCCTGAGTTCAGCTCTTGAGCTTAAGAATATTATTCTGACAAAAGTATACCAGGTCTCACCCCTATCTTTAGAAGAAATTTATGACCAATATTGCAACTATGGGGAGCAGCTAGCTCCTTTCATTCTGGATACTATCTCCATAATTCGCGAGTCGGTGGCAAAGGGAGAGCCAGTTTTATTAGAGGGTGCTCAAGGGGCTTTACTTGACCCTGACTTTGGCACCTACCCCTATGTGACCTCCTCTTCACCGTTGTCCGGGGCAGGCTGTATTGGAACAGGCCTAGGCCCAAGGGAAATAGATCATGCGGTGGGCGTGTTTAAAGCATATAACACTAGAGTCGGTGCTGGGCCCATGCCCACAGAGCTCAAGGACGAAATCGGTGACTTCATACGAGAAAAGGCTCATGAATATGGTGCTACCACAGGAAGACCACGAAGATGCGGTTGGTTTGATGCTGTGGCGGGTCGTTTCAGCGTTCAAATAAATGGCCTTAGTGATATAGCTCTAACCCACCTTGATATCTACGATGGTTTCCACTCAATTAAAATATGCACCGCTTACAAATTTAATGACGAAGTACTAACTTCTTTCCCCAGCGATGTATCCATATTAGAAAAATGCCAACCCATCTACGAAGAATGGGATGGTTGGCAAGAATCAATAAGTGGAATTCGAAATTTTGAAAAGTTACCGACAGGAGCTCGTATTTATATGTCCAGGCTTGAAGATCTTCTTTCCTGCCCCATCAGCCTCGTTTCCGTAGGACCAGACCGGCGGCAAATAATATTGGCTAAAGCCTTCAGCTTATAACCTTTAGCCATCATCCTTTAGGGATAGGCAAATCTATCTTATAGTCCTTCAGTGTTGCCTGTATGAGATTGGCTGATTTTTCATCAGGCTCGATTAGAGGCAAGCGAGGTTTCCCTACCGAAAAACCTACATAATTCAGTGCCCACTTGACAGGCATGGGGTTAGGAACGATGAACAGGGCATTTACCAAAGGTAATAAGCGCCTGTGGATCCTAGCTGCTTCTTGAGTTTTACCGTTAAAGAATTTCTCCATCATATCTTTTATCTGGATTCCTATTAGATGAGAAGCGACGCTAATCACGCCATAACCGCCCAAAGCGAGTATGGGGAAGGTATCACTATCATTGCCGCTGTAAACTAAGAAATCTTCCTTGGTTCCCTGAATAATCTCGGCTATCTGCCCAAGGTTGCCACTGGCTTCCTTCACACCCACAATGTTATCAATTTGGCTCAGCTTGATTACCGTGTTAGCAGCGAGGCTGATAACCGTACGTGATGGCACATTATAGAGGATACAAGGCAAGGTAGTGCTTTGGGCAATAGCTTTAAAATGCTCCCACAAGCCTTGCTGCGTTGGCCGATTATAATAGGGAACTACCAAAAGACAAGCATCAACTCCAATTTTCTCCGCCTCCTTAGTTAACTCCTGGCTCTCTCTTGTGTCATAGCTGCCTGTGCCAGCTACTACTGTTCCACGGTTAGCCAACGCTGATTTCGTTTCAGCAAAAAGCTGTAGTTTCTCTTCTTTGCTCAGAGTAGGAGATTCGCCAGTGGTGCCCGAGACTACCACCCCATCACTGCCCGAATCCAGTAAAGATAGCGCCAGTCTCTTAGCCTGTTGATAGTCGACCTCACCCTGAGCACCAAAAGGCGTAACCATAGCTGTTAATAGGCGACCCAGCTTATTCATTTAAACCAGCTAAACTCCTCTTAGGGCTTATCCAACCCTTCTCTACTCCCACCTCAGCAATTTGTATGGCATTTAACGCTGCCCCTTTGCGCAGATTATCGGACACTATCCACATAACAAGTCCATTGGGATGCGAGATGTCTTTCCTGATTCTACCCACAAATACATGATCTGACCCGCTAGCGGCCCAAGGTTGAGGGTAAAAGCTGACGCTGGGATCGTCAAGTACCCTGACTCCCGACGCTTGAGCCAAAATCCTTCTTGCCTCCTCAGGAGCAATGGGTGAACTGAATTCTACGTTAACTGCTTCACTATGTCCAAAGTAAACAGGGACTCTAACGCAGGTAGCTGAAATGGCCATATCTTCAGCATGCAGTATCTTCCGTGTTTCTTCCACCATTTTCTGTTCTTCTTTAGTGTACCCATTATCCAAGAAGACATCGATTTCTGGCAGTACGTTAAAGGCTATTTGATGAGAATAGACGTGAGGACATATAGGGCGCCCTTCCAAAACTAACTGCGATTGATTTCTCAGTTCTTTCACGGCAGCAGCACCACTACTTGATACTGATTGATAAGTACTTGCCACAATACGTTTTATGGGGTTTATCTTGTGCAAGGAATAAAGCGCTACCACCATTTGGATTGTGGAGCAATTTGGACTGGCAATTATTCCCTTTTGCCATTCTATATCCTCAGGATTTACCTCTGGAACTACAAGAGGCACCCCAGGGTCCATTCTGAAGGCAGCACTGTTATCAATGACCACTACTTCAGCTTCGATAGCCAAAGGGACTAACCTCCGACTGGTATCAGCACCACCAGAGAAAAAGGCAATATCAACATCACGAAACTTCTCTGGTTTCGCTTCAGCAACTTCGATTCTCTGATGATTAAAAAAAAGCTTCACACTAGAAGGATGATCAGGATCTAGCATTTGGATAGAAGTTACGGGGAAATTGCGTTGCTCAAGTACCTTAATAAATTCCTGCCCTACAATCGCAGTAGTGCCAACAATGGCTAAGTTGAATCCTTCCATGACCTTTCCTACAACTTGAGCAAAGTAGCCAATCCGTACGTTAGCCCCTTCCGTTTTGTCACTTCCTTAATTGCCAGAATAACGCCAGGTATATAACACTCCCGACTTATAGTGGTGTGACGTAAACTTAGAGTTTCACCCGCCCCGCTGAATATAACTTCTTGCCCTGCCATAAATCCTGGCAACCTCAAGCTATGAATAGCTATGCCATCAATCTGTCCGCCTCTGGTATTGCTGAGTATTTCCTTTTGAACCTCAGGATAAATAAATGGTTTACCACGCGTTTGCGACATAGCTGTTGCTGTAGCTATGGCAGTGCCTGAAGGAGCATCAGCTTTTTTATCATGGTGCATTTCGATAATTTCGGCATGGTTGAAGAACTTGGCAGCAAATATCGACAAATGCATTAGTAGTGCCGCCCCCAAAGAAAAATTAGGTGCCACCACCACTCCTACCCCATTAGCTTTGCATAATTGTTCAATCTCCGCCAAATTTTCTTCAGAAAGGCCCGTAGTGCCTATAACCATATTGACCTTCTGCTTAATAGCGATGCGCGCGGCTGCCATGGAAGCCTCAGCATTGGTAAAATCTACTACCACATCAGCGTCGCAGCTCTTCAGAAGCGAGCCTAAATCGGAAGAAAAGGGTACTAGCTCTATAGCCTCAGATAAAGCAAGATATTGCTGAGTTACTTCCTTTTCTACAGCACCCGCTGCCTGTAACCCAGGCTCGCGCACGATAGCTTGAGTTACCTCCTGCCCCATTCTGCCTAGAGCACCATTAACGACCACCCTTATAATTTCCATATGATACCCTCCGTCAGTAAAGTAATCTATTTACTGTAATTGCCACGCCGTTCGCCCTTACCATATGGCTGAGTAAATTTCCTCCCACGAGGTCTAGGAGCCGAAGAATCACTAACTCTAGCACCAGGAAGATTAGAAATTCCTTCAAATACTGCTTTGCGCGAAAGATTTATTCTGCCAGAGTTGTCAATCCCGATTACTTTCACCATTATCTCGTCACCCACTTTGACCACATCTTCAACTTCGGGTACATGATAGTTGGCAAGTTCGCTGATGTGGACCAGGCCCTCCTTCCCCGGCAAGATTTCTACCATAGCACCAAAATTGAACAGCCTAGTTACCTTGCCAGTGTAAACCTCTCCTTGCTCCACCTCTCGGGTTAAATCTTCTATTATTTTGATTGCTTTCTGGGCTGCTTCTTCGCTTTGAGAACCAACGATAACCGTACCATTATTTTTCACATCTATGGTTGTTTTGGTTTCATTTATAATGGACCTTATAACCCTACCCCCGGGGCCAATGACACTCCCAATCTTGCTCGGATCAATCGTTATTTCATACATCCTGGGAGCATAGGGACTAAGTTCAGAACGACTAGCACTAATAGCTAAAACCATTTTCCCCAGTATCTCCAACCTCGCCTCACGAGCCTGACCTAGGGCTTCAGCCAAGATGCCATAATCTAGCCCCTTCAGCTTGATATCAAGCTGCAAAGCTGTGAGCCCCCGAGCTGTGCCAGCAACTTTGAAATCCATGTCACCATAGGCATCTTCAATACCCACAATGTCAGTCAGAACAATATGGTCCTTATCCTCTCCAGTAACTAAACCCATGGCTATTCCTGCCACAGGCGCCTTGATAGGTACACCGGCATCCATTAAGGAGAGGGTCGATGCACAAGCGCTCGCCATGGATGTGCTTCCCTGAGAACTAAGTACTTCGGAAACCAAGCGTATAGTGTAAGGAAAATCCTCCTCTGACGGCAGTACCGGTGCAATAGCTCGCTCTACTAAAGCACCATGCCCAATTTCTCGCCTCCCTGTTGCTCCTATTCGTTTCACCTCACCAGTAGAAAAAGGGGGGAAATTATAATGATGCATAAAGCGTTTAGTTTCCTCGAGACCCAAACCATCCAACAATTGCTCCTGACTTGTAGACCCCAAAGTGGTAATAGTCAACACCTGTGTCTCCCCCCGAGCAAATAATCCTGAGCCATGAGTGCGAGGCAGAATGCCAACTTCACAACTAATAGGACGAATTTCTGTAGATTGGCGGCCATCCAAGTGTCGCCTTGTTTGTAATATTCTCCCCCTAACAGCGGCTCTAAACTGGGTTTCAAAAGCAAAATTTATTTCATCTTCAGAAAAAGAATCAGCTAACTTCTTCCTCGTTTCTTCTTTGAGAGAATTCAAAGCCCTCTCTCTTTGCACCTTCTCTGGTTCATCTAGAACCTGGCTTAATTCTGCACCAAGTACAGAGGCGATTTGCGATGAAAGATCAGGGACAAGTCCCTTAGCTTTGATTTCTACCTCGGCCTTGCAATAAATTTGCTTTAGCTCTTCCTGAAGCCTGATGACCTCTTGATTCGCCTCATGTCCCAGCTTGATTGCCTCAACCAGTATTTCTTCGGAAATTTCCCTAGCATTTGCTTCCACCATTACAACATCTTCTTTATTACTAGCCACAAGCAGGTCAAGCAAGCTATTTTCCATTTGAGGCAGAGTGGGATTCACAACTAAAGTATCGTCTATGTAGCCAACATGTATTGCTGATATAGGACCAGAGAATGGGATATCCGATAAGGTCAAGGCTGCTGAAGCGCCAACAAGGGCACAAATATCAGGGTCGTTTTCTTGATCAACAGATAGCACTGTAGCCACAACCTGCACATCATGATAAAATCCCTTGGGCAGAAGGGGACGCAGGGATCGGTCGATGAGCCGACTAGTTATGGTCGCCTCCTCAGTAGGACGTCCCTCTCGTCTGATGAAGCTGCCCGGGATTTTACCCGCTGCATAAAGCCTCTCTTCATAATCCACTGTTAGAGGCAAAAAATCTACCCCCTCTCGGGGTTCAGGGCTTAAACAGGCAGTAACTAAGACAATCGTGTTACCATACCGAACAGTGGCAGCACCATTGGCCTGCTGAGCAAGTTTCCCTACCTGAATGCTAAGCTTTCTGCCGGCTATTTCACGCTCAAAAACATCAGACATACTACTTCCTCAAACCCAATCTAGCAATAAGAGAATAATACTGCTCGGGATTCGACCTGTTTAAGTAAGCCAAAAACCGCCTCTGCTTTCCTATCACCCCATGAAGCGCATGTCTAGAGTGTCGATCCCGGGGATACAACTTAAGATGCTCCGTTAACCGACTTATCCTTTCGGTAAGCAAGGCCACCTGAACCTCGACAGACCCAGTATCATTTTCCTTAAGTCTAAATTGGGTTATGATTTCCCCTTTTCTTTCCTTGTCCACTATGCAACTCCCTAAATTAGTAATGTCGTATATCATATCACGACAGAAAATTCTTGTATAGAAATTGACCAAAGGATTGAGATGCTTTACAATTGCTCTGTAAAGGCAATTTTTTGCACGAAAGTTGCGGTGTTTTTGGAATTTATGCCCCAGGCATAAATGTAGCTCAGACTACTTTTTTTGCCCTCTTCGCTTTACAACATCGCGGTCAAGAAAGCGCCGGCATCGCTGTCACTGATGGCAATGGGATAAAAATACGTACCAACATGGGATTGGTCTCCCAGGCGTTCACTGAAGATGACCTTGCTTTGCTCAAAGGAAATATCGGCATTGGGCACAACCGCTACTCCACTACAGGCTCAAGCAGACCCGTAAATGCCCAGCCTGTTTCAGCAGAATCAGAGGGGTTGACCATTGCCCTGGCACATAATGGCAATATCATAAACTCCAAGTTGCTCCGCGATGAACTTCAGGAGCGCGGCTATGATTTCCACACCAGCAATGATTCCGAAGTCATCGCCAATCTAATTTTGGCCTCCCCCGGCCGGAATTGGGAGAAAAAAATAGAATATGCCATGTCCCGTCTTCAAGGAGCTTATTCTTTGGTGATCCTGACTGAAAACAAGCTGATTGGAGTCCGCGACCCCTTCGGTGTTCGTCCTCTCTGTCTCGGAATCATTGATAGCGGATGGAGCATCGCCTCAGAAAGCTGTGCCTTAGACCACATAGGTGCCCAATTCGTAAGGGAAATCGAACCCGGGGAAATCGTAGTCATCGACAGCCATGGGGAGAAGAGCTTTAAGAAGAAAGATAATAAAAAGGCCTTGTGCATCTTTGAATATATCTACTTCGCCCGTCCCGACAGCATCATACAAGGCAAACTGCTCTATCCCACGAGAGAAGCTATGGGTAGAATACTAGCTGAAGAGTATCCTGTCGATGCTGATTTCGTAATGGGTGTCCCTGATTCAGCTACTGCTGCCGGCATCGGCTATTCTAATGCCTCGGGTATCCCATATTGCGAAGGTCTGCTAAAAAACCGTTACGTAGGACGTACATTTATTGAGCCTGACCAAAGGATACGGGAACTGGGCGTCCAATTGAAATTCAACCCCCTTTCCCGGATAATTGCTGGGAAAAAGTTGGTAGTCGTCGATGACAGCATTGTTCGTGGCACCACTACACCTCATGTGGTTAGTCTGCTCAGAAAGGCAGGTGCCACAGAGATTCATCTCCGCATCTGTGCCCCACCTATCCGCTACCCCTGCTTCTTTGGGGTGGATATGGCAACTAGATGGCAACTCATCGCCGCAAGAAAGACTGTACCCGAAATCAGAGAGCACCTTGGTGCTGATTCACTGGGATACCTTAGCCTTGATGGCTTAATTCGAGCTGTGGGCCTGCCCAAAGATATCTTCTGCCTCGCTTGCTTTACTGGAGTGTACCCCGTCCCGGTCCAAATAGAAATGGATAAGCTGGCTCTGGAAGCAATTCCCCAGGAGGAACTCAGTGAAACCCGCCTCTAAGGGAGCTTATGCCCTCGCTGGGGTAGATATTCATCTCGCTGATAAAGTCAAGCAAACAGTTATCCAGCAAGCCCAGAGTACTTTTCGACCCGAAGTCCTAGGCTCAGGATTTTTCGGCAGTATGTTTCAGCTCAAAGGATATGATGAGCCAGTTTTAGTCTCCAGTACCGACGGGGTAGGCACGAAGCTCAAAATAGCATCATTCATGGGTAAAAACGATACTGTAGGCATGGATATCGTGAATCACTGCGTCAACGATATTCTTTGTTGTGGAGCCGAGCCCCTTTTCTTCCTGGACTATATTGCTGTGAGCAAACTTGTGCCTAAGCAAATAGAAGATATCATTTCGGGTATAGCACAAGCCTGCCGGGAAGTTGGCTGCTCGTTGATCGGGGGTGAAACCGCCATGATGCCAGGCATATATCGCCAGAAGTGCTATGACCTGGTGGGTTTCATTGTTGGAGTGGTGGAAAAAAGTAATATAATTGACGGTAGTGCCATCCTTCCAGATGACGTAATCCTTGGCCTGCCTTCGTCTGGTTTACATACTAACGGTTATTCATTAGTGCGAAGGGCCTTTGACGTAGATTCTAACCCTTCTTGCTTAAATAAATTTTATACTCATCTAGGGAAAAGCCTCGGTGAGGAACTGCTCCAGGTCCACCGCTGCTATTATCCTCAACTTAAGCCAGCCTTGCCATTGGTTAAAGGTATAGCTCACATTACCGGTGGCGGCTTTATGGGCAATATACCTCGCATTCTACCCCAAGGCCTTGCCGCTCACATGAAGAGAGATTCCTGGGATTTACCACCTATTTTCAAGCTTATCCAAGAAAACGGCGACATAGAAGAAGCAGAAATGTATCGAGTGTTCAACATGGGGATAGGCTTGGCTATTATTTGCTCAGCTCAGCAGGTAGCCAAGATCGCCAGCATCTTGCCACAGGCCAAAGCTGTCGGCGAGATAATTGAGGCAGTAGACGAGGAGAGAGTAATAATAAATTAAAGGAGGTTCTGTGCGCACCATAATTAGTGTTTCAGACAAGCTCGGCATAGTTGACTTTGCCCGGGGCCTGCAAGAACTGGGCATTGAGATATTCAGCACCGGTGGTACTAAAAAGTCATTAGAGGCTGCCGGAATAAAAGTGCATGGCATATCGGAGCTTACCGGTTTTCCTGAAATCCTCGATGGCCGAGTAAAGACTCTACATCCCGCAGTGCATGGTGGCATCTTAGCCCGACGTGACCTTCCCCAGCACCTATCCGAGATAAGCCAAAACCGCATCGAGCCCATTGACATGGTGGTGGTGAATCTCTATCCCTTTGTGGAAACTGTGAGCAAATCTGGAGTTTCCCTAGATGAAGCCCTGGAGAACATCGATATTGGTGGACCAAGCATGATTCGCTCCGCAGCCAAAAATTTCTCTTCCGTCCTGGTTATAGTAGATCCCGGTGATTATGACGCAATCCTGCAAAAGCTGCGCCAGGGTGACATAGATTCAGAATACCGAAAACGCTTAGCCCAAAAAGCTTTCCAGCACGTGGCTCTTTATGATACTTCCATCGCCCAATATCTTAATGAGGAGGCTTTTCCAGAGGAGATGACCATCGCCTTGAAAAAGGGGCGTAGCCTTCATTATGGAGAGAACCCCCATCAGCAAGCTGCCTTTTATGTTGAGCAAAATGTGAAGCGAAGGCAAGGGGGCTTGGCATCGCTGGAACAACTTGGCGGGCCCGAAATTTCCTTCAATAACCTTCTTGATTTGGATGCTGCTTTAAACGTGGCGAGCGATTTTACTGAACCCACCATAGCTATAATGAAGCATAATAATTCCTGTGGACTTGCCTGCCACGATACCTTGGTTGAAGCGTATTCGAGAGCTCTGACAGGTGATCCTGTAGCCGCCTTTGGCGGCGTGGTTGCCAGTAATCAAAGCATAGATTTAGCTACTGCCAGGGAGATAGACAAGACTCATTATGACGCTATTGTTGCCCCAGAATACGAAAAAGAGGCTCTGGAATTACTGCAACGAAAAGAGGGTTTACGCCTCGTTAAAGTTGCTCCTTATTCTCGTCCTTCGCCCTCAGAATCGTATTTTGATTTTCGCTATGTCAGGGGTGGCTTCCTGGCACAAGCGCCAGACCTTTTGGCAGAGTCGGAGCTCCAACCTCGCACGGCAACCAAGCGCCAGCCTACAGATGCCGAGTTATTAGACCTGCTCTTTGCCTGGAAAGCGGTTAAGGGTATAAAATCTAATGCCATCGTCATCGCTAAGGAAAAAACGTTGTTGGGCATGGGAGCAGGACAGCCAAGCCGGGTAGTGAGTGTCGAGCTGGCTTTGAAAAGAGCTGGCGATCAAGCTAAAAATAGCGTCCTCGCTTCAGATGCCTTCTTCCCGTTCACCGATGGCCCGGAATTGGCAATTAAGCACGGAGTTACCGCCATTATCCAGCCCGGTGGCTCGGTAAGAGACAAAGAAGTAATTGAGCTGGCGGACAAGTATAATGTTGCCATGGTATTTACCGGTATTCGCCATTTTAGACACTGATTTTGCCATTCATTGCGAGGCATCTTGCCCGAGGCAATCCCGGGGCTTAGATTGCCTTGCTGATAGATAACAAGGAGGTGGAAAATGTTAATGATAAGCAAAGAGGCTATGGAAAGCGTTATGTCCCTCAGGGGGAAGATAGCTGATCCCGAAAAGGAGGCGGAGTGTATTGCCGATTTAGAAAATATGATAACAATAAAGCAATCCCACCTGGCGCGGGCGGATTGGGGTTCCTGTTGTGGCAACATCTGCAATTTGGCACCACAGATGGACAGCGAACTGCAGATGCTCCAGAAAATTTTAGAGGTTTTGAGGGAGGACAGCACGACGGCTGCTTCTCTGTTAGAGGATTACATTGCCTTCCTTCAGGAAAACTATAGACCAGAGCCCGATCACTGGTGACGCCATGGCCAGAGCAATATTGGTAATAGATATGCTCCGCGGTTTTTTGGAACCGGGTTACCCCCTCTATTGTGGGCCCAAAGCCAGGAACATCATACCCAATGTTCAAATACTTCTAGAACAAGAAATAAGAGCGGGGGCAAAGGTCCTCTATCTCTGTGACCGCCATAAACCTGACGACCCAGAATTCAAAATGTTCCCCCCTCATTGCATCGAAGGAACTCCCGAGGCTGAGATTATCCCCGAACTTTCCCAATATCCCGGGGAAATCATACCCAAGAGAAGCTTCAGTGGCTTCTATGACACGCTTTTAGAAAATAAATTAAAGTCAATTAACCCCGAAACTATAGTTGTGTGCGGCGTGAGCACTAATATCTGTGTTTTACATACAGTCGCTGATGCCAGAAACAGAGGCTATGAAGTTGAAGTCCCCATTGATTGTGTTGCCTCTTTCGATGAGAAAGCCCATTTCTTTGCCCTAGAGCACAAGGAGAAGGTGCTTGGAGCTAAGCTTATCAGGCCCACCGTCAAGTTGTCTCCGCCTCGTTTCGAAATTCCCGATTCCTGGTTGAACGGGGAAACTGCCGATATCTATTTTCCCCGCACCGTGGAAATCCTCAAGAAAGAGGGGATTAATCCCACAGCAACTATGGAAGTATTCCCCGCCGAGCCGGTATCTTGTGCGGCATAGAAGAGGCTAAAGCTTTGCTTGCTGAAGTCCTTCCTGAAGATAATCGTGAAGTCTGGGCATTATCTCAAGGCGAGCCTTTCAATAGCAAAGAGGTAGTCCTGCGCATAAAAGCTCCCTATCAAAGCTACGGGACTTATGAAACAGCTTATCTGGGCATGCTCTCCCATTGCAGTGGCTGGGCTAGCGCTGCTCGAGAATGCGTCGATGCTGCCCTGGGTATTCCAGTTATCAGCTTCGGCGCTCGCCATGTCCATCCTTCAGTAGTTGGCATCATGGAATACTCTGCCATAGTCGGTGGCTGCACCGGCTGCGCCAGTACCGCTGGGGCAAAACTTGCTGGCATCCAACCCACAGGGACCATTCCCCATGCCCTTATCATTATTATGGACAGCACTGCCAAGGCTACTCTTACTTTTGATAAGCATATGCCTTCTGACGTCCCTCGCATTGCCCTGGTGGATACTTTCGAGGACGAGGTTAGAGAAAGTGTAAATGTGGCCAAAGCGATGCGAGGAAAGTTACAGGGCGTAAGATTGGATACCCCCTCAGAAAGAGGTCGGGTTACTGCCGACTTGGTCAAAGAGGCCAGGGCTTGGTTGGACCTCGAGGAATTTAAAGATGTGAAAATAGTCGTCAGTGGCGGACTGGATCCAGAGCGCATTAGATATTTTATTGAGGAAGGAGCGCCAGTCGACATCTTTGCCGTCGGCAGCTACATCAGCGATACCAAGCCCATTGATTTCACCGCCGACCTTCACGATATAGAGGGCAAACCCATCGCCAAAAGGGGTAGAATACCCGGCATCAGCCCTAACCCCAGGCTAAAAAGGGTGATGTAAAAACTCGCCAAAGAGGCTTTGGCGGTGCCAAAATTTGTCCATCCGCCGCTATGAGCCTATACCATTCATCACCTAAGGGATGCCAATTGCGCAAACAGCGCACTGGAACCTTCCAGGGCTACCCCCTTGATTGTGAGCCAACCCCATTTTGGGATTCTTAAGCTGGCGGGAGCTATACTCGGCCTTGCCTTGGATCTGCTTATACATCTCGTATACCTCCCGACATCCGCTTGCTCCTATGGGGTGGCCGAAGGACTTCAACCCCCCGCTTAGATTGATTGGTATCTCTCCCTCCTGGGTCCAGGCACCTGAATCTATATCCGCCTTTGCTTGTCCTTTCTCGCAAATGCCGAGGGATTCCACAGCTATGAGCTCAGCTATGGAAAAGCAATCGTGACACTCTGCCAGGTCAAGCTCTTTCCGAGGGTTCTTGATTCCAGCCTGCTCATAAGCCTGCCTTGCAGCATACTGCGTCTCCTCCCAGTGGGTGAAATCGTAATCCGTCCTGATTCTACCTGTTCCAGGGCCAACCGAAACGCCTATCCCTTTGATCGTGATGTAGTCATCCCTGAACTTTCTGGCGCCCTCCGTTCGACATAAAATCGCAGCAGCCGCTCCATCAGTCACCCCACAACAATCATAGAGCCCTAAGGGCCAGGCTATTATGGGGGCATTCACCACCTGCTCCAAGGTTACCTCTCGCCGCAGGTGAGCCCTGGGATTTCTGGCACCGTTATGGTGGCTTTTGACTGATATTTTCCCCAACATCGTCTTTCCTTCATCGGGGCTCAAGCCATAGCGGGCGAAGTATCTGGTGGCCGAGAGGGCATACATTCCCGGAGGTGTAATGGTGTTCCCGGACTCATAAAGAGGTTGCCACTTCACAGCACGGTATTCTGGCCCAAGCCCGCCATAACCGGTATCCTTTATCTTCTCAACCCCGACCACCAAAACAAGGTCGTATACCTTGGCAGCCACACCAAAGGCAGCGTTTCTTATCGCCTCATAGCCTGTGGCGCAGGCATTCTCCACCCTTGTGACGGGTATATACTGAAGCCCTAGAGGAGAGGCGATGGTCCCGCCTGTTTTCCG